>Ga0265798_10006389_pt1 | contig 15497 bp, 15 predicted proteins | sample P3T30metagenome_FD_192430 | JGI IMG/M metagenome (GOLD analysis project Ga0265798, IMG submission 192430) | Plant litter microbial communities from East Loma Ridge, Irvine, California - P3 T30 | ecosystem: Environmental > Terrestrial > Plant litter > Unclassified | place: USA: California... | reverse complement strand
CCATCCGAGCGCCACACGACGTGATAATACTCCTGATGTTCGTGACTCCATATCCACTCACTCGTGTTGGTGCTGGTAGAGCTCATGGCACACAGCTTTTAGACGGCACTGACAACGTCGGTAGAGATAACTCCAGCACGGAATGCATAGGCTACTCGGCTTTGGTGCTACCGATTGTCCGCTCATAAACGTGCGATTCACCCGCGTTTAGATGGTGGGGCTACTGCATATGCAAAGCAGACAAGGCTGACCAATAATATGGCTTAGTGCAAATCATCCTACATTATCTACTGGTCAGCTGTACCTTTTCCCTGCTGTTCATTCGTTGCTCTTCGCAGCCACAATCCGGGCCCACTGACGTGGCCGTAAGCAAGAGCCGCATGAAGTGGGATTCGTGTTACGAAAACTCATGGCATGGTAGTCAATGTTCTCTAGCGGAGGTCGTCCATGGTACTCTACGGTAACTCAAGAGGACGAGCGGACTGGTCTCGTTGGCTGTTGTGGCGCATTCGGCTCTAGCATTGCAGTCATTTTCTTCCAAGCGAGCGTGGAGGGTATGCCTACGAGGAGGACTACCACCACAAGGATACGGGCGACCATGTACCAAAGGAGGTAAATGAGCAGATAGAATATCACGGGCTCGTATACCACCAAGCTCGCGTCTGTACTGCTTGGGTTTTCGCTTAGTGCTGTACTGGTTGTTGTTCCGTGAGGCCCGACAACTCCGTGTTCGTTTGTCGCTGCTGAGCTTGCAATTGCCATGTCGGAGTTGCTTGCCTGCTGCACTCCGCTTCTTTCTCCACCATTTACTACACTGGTACTCTCATCAGTGTCGTCGAGTGGAGCTTGAGTAGGCGTGTTGGTGTCCCCAGCAATCCGTGCCTGAGATATAGGCTTGAGCAACCTTCGCGAAAGGCTCACCAAGTAGCCTTCCCGCTCTCCAAGCAGTACGATCATGTGCCTTAATAGCCACCTGTCAATTGAATCAAGCCGAGGTGAAGGCTTTTCCACAAGCTTCTTTCCATTGAGACTGAAGAACCACATCAAAGGCAAGGTTCCCACGAGGAGCATCAGCGGCACGAAACGCAAACTCTGATAGCCCCTAGGATGAAACTTGTACATGCCACAAAGATCACCGTACGGCTTCGTAATTTCCGTAAAGCCGTCCTTGCCCGCATGAGTAGAATCTTCGCCACTTGCAAAACTCCAGGCGTTGATGGACGTGCGAGCCAGCGCGGTGCGGACCCAACTCTCGACTTCGGCTATCCACGGATCCTCTCCTAGTGAGGAGGAGAAGTATTGCGAGACCTTCTTCTGAGCCAGCAGTGAGCGTCCTTGACGTTTGGCGAGGGAGTAGTATATGTCCGTTTTGTAAAGTGCAGAATAGAGGAAGATGTACTCTGATGTGTTGTCAGGGCTGCTGACATTACTGGAAGGTTCGTTGACGTTCCAACAGGTCTTTTTGTCAGGTGTGCACACTTCGATTGTGTTGATACATGCGAGAGGACGAGCTCGAGGATCGGAGTTCCGGTGCCATGCGGGTGCGTCTGGATCGCCGGGGAGGTGGAACTTCTTGTCTGCAGGAAAGATCGGATCGTTGCTGTACTCTTCGTACAATATGCGTAAAGAAGAAACAAATATTATGGTGACAGTGCTGTACAGCGGATGCGTAAGATTGACGTGTGGAGTCCACACAGGGTGATCCGAGCCGTCTGAATTGGAGCTGTATGCGAATACGTCGTACACTGGCGCAAGACGGTCCCATGGATCCCCGACGGTGGAGTACGTGTAGTCAAATGACTGTCCGTCTACTTGTTTTGGCCCGTAATGATACGTGTACGTTGTCGTGCCATTTTCTGTACTGTTTTGTATGTAGGGGAAGTCCATACTCAGTGGCGTACATGTGGTGTTGCGCCAGAATTGAGGCGTTGAGGGACTGTTGATACCCAGGGTCTTTGCATCGAGCACTGGCGTACTGAAACTGACGGTTCGGTTCAGACGACATATCTCGTTCGCGAAAGGGCAGTCGTTTGTGTATGTTGCTTCCATCGGAAGGGTTGGCTGATGTAAAATCTTACATCTCGTGGCGAAGGACCCTGACTGGCCATAGCAGTCTTCTGCAAGCTGAGCTGCTCTCTCCTCCTTCTCGAGATCGAGCATACGTGCACGCGTAGCTTCCTCTGAGCGCTTCTCACCGTCAAACAACCACAGTCCACACTTCTCCGATGCTAGCCTTGCTGGGCTGTCCGGTATAATGCTGACGTAAAAGTAAGCGCCGATTATGATGCCAGAGGCCAGAACAGCGACGAAGACCGTGAAACAAAGGAGCGCAATCGTGTTGTTCGAGTCCCGCATGTCCTTGCCGAAGGAGTCCCAGAAAAGATCACGGATACCACGATTTTCTACAAGTACTTTGGCGAATGCTTGTGCGTTCTTCCTCGCTGGGACATTTGTGTCGCGCACCAACAGGCCCGTAGCCTCGGTGGCATCCTCATCATTGTCGGTTGCTGCACGCCGTCCTGGCGGTATGATGTGCCGATTTGACTCCAGGAGGTGAGGGTGCCGTCGTAGGTGGATGTAAAGCCAGCCATTGGCCGCAATCTTTTTCACGTATTTGGTGGTCCAGGAAAGCCATATTCCTGCGATAGCTATGATCACGATACCGTAAGGGTTCGTGACTGACAACAGTAGCTCTGACCCTGCCCCGTGTTTAGCGCGTACCTAGAGATCATCGTCATGGCTATCCACACTTACCGCTTGTCTGGTCGTAGTCTCTCCACACACCAACAATCGCTGGCTTTGGATGATTATCCATGATACGATGAATCGCATGAGACTGCGAGGTATGTGCTCGTACTGAGTAAGTGATCAAGGCTACAGATGCTCGACGCCTGAGCCAGGCTGACACGTGCGCGTCACAGCCGGCTCCAATCCCTGTGAGCCACGAAAATTGCTTGTTGAACCTCGAAATGCATGATAATTCGCTTGCCTCATTTTCATGGCAAGACGGGACTCCATTTAGCAGTGCTGGTCACAAAACTTGCACAACGAGTCGCGAGCTGCAAGCCGGTTGTTGAGCAATACATGCTGCACCGTTGCACGATTCCTACCGCGTCCCAGCCTCACTTCTTTGCGGTCGGATTGCAAAGGTCGCGAATGAGTTACAGTATTTACCAGAATATTTGAAGAGGCGCGTGAGTGTTATCGAGAAGTAACCTCGCATTTAAACACTCAATAGATTCCTCCAACATCACGGAGCTGCGATAAGTCTCATACGTGAAGACCACTACTCATGGTCCCAAGGCTTTCAATTGACATATTTCCTGCGCCTACAAATGCAGCTTCTCGCTTGCTCGCTCGCTCGCTCGCTCGCTTTGCTCAACGCTCCAAAACTATGCCCTGCGAGACCCAATACCATGCCCGAAAAAAGGCCACAAGAACAACCTATATATGACACATAGAAGATAAATATCTGTAAATGAGTGTGATCGAGCACTAAACAGTGCTCACCTCCAAAGGGTACGTAGCAAAAAGTGTTGCGAAACGCGAGGACGGAGGGTGTTTCCTCTGAAGTCAAGGGGCCAGAACTGCTTGTGATACATTCGTTTGGTACAGACAGGCTGGATGAAAATAAACTTCGTAAGGGGCTGTGAGGCCAAGAAAGACGCGAGCTACCATTGTGCTTGCCGTTCCGAATCAAGTCTAGGGGTCGTAAATGTCGTTTGTAAGGGGGTATTGGAAGTGCTTTTGTCATTCTTTTGCTGGGGCCGCGAAGCTGTGCGAGCCCTCTCCGGGAAATGGTTGATGATGCATCTGGGACGATTATTCCATCTTGAGCAATGGTAATGCTCGTCGATCGTACCGTCCCAGTGTCTTTGGTAGTACAGTGTGCGAGGATGGATCCTCTGCTGCGATGCTGAGATCCTTCTTCTCTGCGTCGGGGTTGTAGTGGTATGAAGCAGTGACGGAAAACTTCTGCTCCCGCGTGCTGAGAGGAAGTTGGTATTTGAAGTTGCCGCGAATAATGAGATCGAACGGATGCTCCAGGGTATCTTCCCAGCGGTCATTCCCTCCACCCTCGGTATGGTTTGCAGGATGCGGCAGCCGCATCTCGCCAACCGATGACGTATTTCTCCGCGCGAAGAAGGATCCATCAAAGTTCAGAGGGGAGTCGAAATGGGAAACGTGTCCGAGAGTCATGGTGAAAGGTTCGTCGATAGGATCTGTACCCTCGTCGATACCGCCTTCGATGGCAAAATCGTCGTCGACAGGCTTCCAAACTTCCTCGTCGCTGTGGTTGTGACCGTGTTGTCTCCACCACCTGTCGGAACCAACATGCTTACTTTTGGCGAAAACAGAGATGTCCATATCTGCGATGGTGACACCGATAATGTTAGGGTTGATGGCGTACAGAACGACATCCATTATAATCTCGTCCTCGCTAATTACGACGTTCTGCAGGCTGGAGACCGTGATGTCGGTCAACGGCTTCGTCGTGGCAAAGACGAGCCCAACTGCGCTGAACACAACCACGAGGAGCAGCACTGCCAAGACTAGGAAGGCAGCGATACGCCGGCACCACCCATTGCCATTGCCATGATGGTGCCGCCGCTCGCCACGGACTGTTAGACTGTTTCTGCGCCGAGGCGTACGCACTCGTGGGCTCCGTCCAGATTGGATCAACGGCGTCCTCTCGTCGTCCGCTGCGTGTTCGGCATCCATGTCGTATACAGAGTATTCGCCATGCTTCTTGTTGCCATTGCTGTGACCGTTGCCTACTGCGAAAGTGTGGAAGCGCGGGCTGTTTGGCTGCGATGCCTGTCTCGACGATGGACCACGTGCGCGCGACGACTGCGCTAGAGAGGAGTCGCTGTCGAGCACTAGGTGATTTAGCGTGCCTCTGCCTTGGCCATGTCTGTTGATATGATGATGATGGCTGCCTCCGCCAGCTCGACCAGACCCGATGCGTACAGTCCCGTCTCCGCGATCCACTGCGTCGGCGTCTGCGCCGGGATTGTATGACGGGTTAGTGAATTTCATGCTGCTCTTCTTGTTTGGGTGGTTGTGCGTGTCGCGTATGGCCAGCCGAGGGTCGGCAAGACTGGCAATGGATGTCATGCTCGGTGTCCGCGAGTGGTGTTGGCGGCTGCGGTGCGGTGGTTCTGGTGGGTTCGACTCGTAGATGAAAGTGGCGTCCGAGTCGGATGAATCTGCTTCATCGACTGCGCTCGCGACCTTCTGCTCGAAGACATCTGCTTTGGAGGAGGCTTTGCGAAAACTTGCGTTAGTATGCGAATAAAAATATCGGAGAGAGGGGCGCTGTTCCACCATGCGCATTTCAGGGCTTGGAGGCGACAAGGCCACCATCGAGCGCCGGTCATCGTACGACATGTACGATACAGGGCTCCCCCACGAAGATGCGGTATTTGAGCGAGACCCCATGTCCGGTCTGCTCGATACAGAGTGGTGATATGAGATGTGTGGTGACCTACCGGTGCCTGCGTTGATGGACGGTGCTTTCCGCTTTGCAGGTTCTCTCTTCTTCTTGGGCCGTATCGTCTCGTTGCTGGGCTTCAAACGCAGGCTGCCGTCCGTGCGACCCGAAGCTGAGCGGTCCTGGTTGCCAATGGCAGACTGCGCGACAGAGGGGATCGTCTCGGTCTCGACGGTCATGTTGCGGAGGGGCGGCTGGGTCGCAGAGCGCGTCGAGAGCGCAGACAGCGACTGTTTGGAGTTGAGCTGGTGCGGGCGGGCAGTTGAGGCCGACCGCTGCTCCTGCATCTTGCCCTTCTTTGCAGCCTTAGACCCGCTGTCGCTGCCGCTTCCGGTGGTCCTGCTGCTGCTGTCGAGGTTCGAGCTGAGATCTTCGGTGACCTTTGAATGGCTGACGTCATTGCGCTCTTCTTCTGACGTGCCGGTGGTGGTGCTGGTGCTGGTGCTGGTGGAGAGGAAGCTGTCAGGGCCGTTAGCTGTGTGCTAGCAAAGTGCGTACCTAATTTTCGGATGCGGGTAGCTAACGTGCAACGTGCGTCGTCATGACAAAGAGTGGGGCTTTTGCGGGGAACGCCGTACCTGTCACCTTCGAGACCGTCAAAGCCCGGCGTCGGGGGCAGACTCGATTCCTGCACCGTCTCCAATTTCGGTGCGGCGCCGCTTGCGCCTCGAGACGGCCCTTTGAGGCTCATGACCGGCTCGTCCGGGTCGCTCGCTACCGCCTCTTCTCGCGCCTCCCTCACCGGAATGCGAGAGACGGACGCGGGCGACGAGCTCTGGACGACAATGGCGGGGTTGGACTGGGCGTCCTGCTTCCTGAGCTGGGTGCGCAGAGAGTTGGCGCGTGAACGTGAGCCGGAGCGGCCGTCGGCTCCGGTGGGCGGCGGCGATCTCAGGCGCGGTGAGATGGGCCAATGGGGCGTGCTGTCCCCTGAATTGGGTCCCGACGACGGCTTCAGAGGCCGGGGTGCCTTGATGGAGTCTGCTGGGAGTGCCGGTATGCTGGTGGAGGACTGCGACCGCTGTATGGCGGCGGCAGAGGGCGAACGACTCGAGGTGGCAGGGCTGGCGGCGCGCTGGGGGCTGACGTCGATGCTGTTCTTGCGCGAGCGCAGGCCAGACCGCGAGCTTGAGGCTGCTGTGGGCGCAACGGCGCGTTGATGGGGGCGGGCAGGCGATGCGTCTCGCGACGACACGGGCGAGTTGGGCGACGGCGAGCCAGCGACATTGAGCGAGCGCGCGCCGGGGAGCTTCGTCGGGTGCTTCATAGCCGCAGTAGACGCAGTGTCGGGCCCTATCACAGAGCCGCTGCGAGTCTTGGTGGTGGTCGACGTCGTTGAGGCTGGTGCCTGTTGGGTGGGCGTTGTCGAGGGCTCGGCAGACTCCAGCGCGCCCGTGATGGACTGGAAGTCGTCCGGCGTGGTCATGGTGAAGGGTGGTCGTCCAATCGCCGGGGCGCTCGTGGCATGGTGCGGTGCGCGCCGAGGATGAGGTTTGTGCTGTGCTGTGCTGTGCGTGCGTGCGTGAATGGGCAGCACGGCGGTCCGAGGGGCTATCCGAAGCCGACTGGGCTGGCCGTGTGCAGTCGCTGGCGGCCGGCGCAGAAGCGCGTCTTTGCTGTCGAGGCGGGAGAGGAGGTGTGGCGTGGCGCCGTGCGGTACATTTGCAACGACGTGTGTTGTTGCCGTGGTGCGTGGTGACGATGTCGAAGAGCGAAGCCGAACCAGTCTCAATCTGGCGTCGACCCGGATCGCTGACGCAGGCCCAAGGCAAATCCTCTACACGTTCCTGGGCGGCGCAGGAACATGCCAGCGCATCCGAGAACACCACGAATAACAAATCCCTCGCCAGGTCACGTCAGCCGGGCCTGGCCTGGAGCCTTGTCGTTGCTGCGGATGGCTCTAGGTAGTTGTCCGAACCGCAACTGGCCACTTTGTGCTTCACATCACGGCCGTACTACCACCACCCGCTCGCCCACCACCTTCACGCAGCACAGGAACCGCGCGCAGGCCTGCCATGCTCCGTTGCCTCTTTAGATAGGGCTGGCGTGCGGCAAGGCGGGATGGTGTGCTGCAAAAGCAACGCCCATGCATGCGTTTCGACGACTGCGAAGCCTCCACGTGCCCTTTTCCCACGCTCTACCGCTTCTGGTGCGGAGCGTGGGCTGGAGTGAGACTTGCACCCGGCTGCTCGAAGGGTCGGGACGGTCTCACCTCAGACGGGATCTAATATCGCAACATGCTAATCTACATTATCCGTCTGGCGCACAAGCACAGAGCCGGCATTATAGACCATAGACCGTTCACGTTACGTCGCATGGATGGTAGATATTGTGTAAGATTCTGTGTGTTCTCGGATATCGAACCACCCGCACACGGCCTTTCAAGTTTCTTCACCAGGACACATTGCTATGTACTACCCCGTAGTAATCCAGCCTTGTAGTACAGATCACCTGATCATGCAAATCCTTTGAACGTCTTGCCGCGCCACCATTGCCTCCATTTGGCGTTGCGTTTCCCAGACGCAAGCTTGCCCGGCTTGATGATCTCGACTTCGACATCTTCGTCTGTGAAACGTGACCCCAGGCCTAATGTCAAGCCAGGGCTAGGGGGCTTGCCTTCGCGAATCATGCGGATCGCAACTTGCTGCTCAGTCAGAGTGGTGTTCCATCTCGGATGAGCCTTTTGCCAGATCATCGCCTCCATCGCTATCGTGATGGAGGGATCAAACTGCCTCATCCAATCAACAAGGTGCCAGCGCTTCCATGCTTCGCCATCGATTTGGATATCGTCGTGATTACGTGAGCGTCTGCGAGGGTTGTTGCGAAGTTAGTGTACGTCTCACACACAGGCTCATATGCACTCACACCCATCGCCAGACAGAGTCTTGACATTGTAAACCCAAAGCTTCGAGATTTGGGAGGCGATCACGGAGTAACTGCAGTTCCGCATTGTTGAGATATTGATATGAGTTGGGCCCAGCCAGCGTCACCCTTCTGAGGCTATCCAGCCGTCGAGAATCCTTCGAAGCAAGGTGTTCCAGCCAAACTCGCAAATCTTGTGGGTGGATCGATACGACCGTCTTGCGAAGGAAGAACTCCTGCGCCTCGTTCCGGATCAACTTGTTGGAAGCTGCCAACCCCCAGAAGCCAACTGGCTCTGGGGGCGTTTCTATTTTGTAGGTGCACCGATCCTCCTCGTCACACATTCCGGACCACTTGGGATTCGCGCAGAGAAGCGGCGAAGCCGAACTCGGGGAACGGCAAGGAGTCCATGTGAATCGGCATTTTCCGACGTCGTTCCTGTGGTTGTGTACGTGGATGATTGTTGAGTCGCAGAGGTAGGAGTAAATTTGAAGTCGTAACTCGGCGGGAAGGCCTGATAGAGTTGCTTGGGAATTGCTTGGTGTACGAAAGATCGCCGCAGGACACTCGTTTGTCGCATTACCTGCAGTCGTGTCTTTGATTGAGGGCAGAACCTTGCGATGCCGTTTCGGAAACTGAACTTCGGGATCGTCGATTGCAGAGTGTGGACGTTTTCTACCAGCGAGAGCCATGGTAAGAGTGCGGAGTATTCGGTTTTGGGTGCAATTTGAGGAGGCTGTTCCGTCTGATACTTATGGAATGGTCGTGGTTGTGGCGTCCGAACTTGGACGAGGCAGCAGCGAGGGACTAGTCCTATTGTGGCATCGTCAGCAGGCAGAACGCGCCATCACGGGGTCACGCGACTGTTGGTCTTTGGCAATTTCGTGGTCTTCGAAGATGCCTAATCTGAAGGTTTGACTGAACTCATGATCGAGGAGATTCGGAGACCGCAGGGTGGAGTAAATGATGGTGGCTGACTAAGCCGGCAAAGAACAGACTCTCACTTCATGTCGCGATTCACACAACGTCTTTCACACAATGCTGGGGCAGCACCCAACTATGACAAGCTCGTACTTATACCGGCTGGTACACAGACCTTTCTTACATCAATTCGCCCGCCGGATACCCGGTCACTAGACCTTTACATTCGATCGTCCAAATGAACAACTCCAGGTACGCGCCGCACGTGCCAAGAACGCCGGCCGAGACACTTGCCCAATCACGTGACGAGAAGCTCCGTCAGGAGAAACAGAGCGTCACCCGGCTCGTGGGACGATTGCGTTGGAAGGCAGAGTTACTCATGTCGTCCTACTTCAAGGCGTCAGAAATTGTTCGAGCAGTCGACACTCAGCAAAATGACCCAGCGAGTGTAAGCAGTAACAGGTTTCCCTTAATATCTGAGGCTAATCTGCGCAAGATCCAAGCAGAGGCCATGTTCAAAGTGGACTTTTTTGAGTTCTACACCCTCCTCGAGCGATACATTACTACCTGTCTTGCCGTCTTTGGCGTCAACATCTCTGGCTCCGCTCCGCAGATCAACGTCAACGCATTACGCTACATCACCACTCCAAACCTGCATACAACGCGTCCAATGGCATCTCATGCCTTCCATGCGAACCTTCTCGATGCCTTGGACGACAAGAAGTGCCCACTCTACGCTTCCTTTGGAGTCCAACATGTTCGCGTCGAGCTCGGCCTGGCCAAGGATTTCCGCAATGCTTGGAAAAACGCTGATGAGCGCATGATTGCGAGCAAATGGGACGACGACGATGCTCGCTCGCGGAAGAACATAACCTTGACCGATGCTCAGCTGGAGCAAATGCTACGGGCGCTGGTTTCAGGCGCTGAACATGCTCATGATTTGGTGCTGGCACATACCAACACCAATACCAGTCTCACAAGCCGAGACTTCGAGCCTCAGACATACAGCTCTAGTACCAATAGGGTTTTGGGTGATTCGCCGTTGGAATTCATGGACGACGCAATGGACCTGGACTAAGCTTGGATACTCCCACTTTCACGTAAGTATGAGGTGTTGACCTTGCTAGTAGTGAGTCGTAGTTCCGTTTTCTCGCCAGTACAGTACTGCTGTGAATCCTACTTCAGAAATTTCAATGTGATCATCCGTCTTCTCTTCTTGCATACACTGTCTTCAGTCTCAACACGCTTCCATCCCCCACCGTTCGTCAATCCCACCAACAGCCTCCATGGGGCTCTTCGGTCTACCCTTTTCGATTCCAATCTTTCGCATCAAATCTTCTTCACTCATCATCATCCTGCAGCACACTGTCTGCTCGATATCTGTTCACTTCCGCGCTGGCAGTATCACGCTTAGCGAGCTGTTCTTGCTGCTTCTCCCACTTGCATCTCTCCTTGCAGTCCCAGCACACACTGCGCTTGCACACTTGGATGTCGTACTTCCACTCAGAACGATGAAGCATCTCCTGACAATGTGCGCAGTCCATCGGAATGACAATGGTCTCCGTATCGCCCCTGCGACGCGCTATGCTGAGACCTTTGCTCGTGCGAGTGTTGAACTTGAGCTCGCCGTCTCCGCTGTCATCAATCCCGTCAAACACAACAAGCTTGTCGGATTTGCACCACCATGCAGGTCGTCCAATTCCAGTCCGCGCACGTACCGAGGTACTGCTGAACGCTAGCGACCCATTTGCTGGCCCGGGCAGCAAACATCCATCTCTTGACGGCTGAGGAGGCACAAACACACGGATCGTCTCGTCCAGGGCGTATGTGCTCTTCCTCGGCGCCATATTCAGTCGCTCCTGCATCAACTGTGTTGGCGACCGGAGTGCTGCTTTTGACTGCGACTTTGAATTTCGCATCACGTCGAAACGCTTCTCGAGTTCTGTCTGTGGCTTTGCGCCATTCGTTGCGGTGTTGCTGAGATTCAGCTCTGTTGGTCGGTGGAGGCGCTTTATGGTAGAGTTGGTCCGCTGCTGCGATGAAGAGAGATCAAGCGAAGGGTCTCGTCGCAACGAGAATGAAGATGGCCGAAATTGTGGCAGCCCTCCCTGCGTTGAAGCGACTGATGTAGGTCGACTCGGCGTTGTACGCTCGGAAGCGTCGATCAAGAAGACACCGGAATCGCGATCATGCGAGGTCGATTCGCTCTTCTCGATCAGGTTGGGAGATGACTGCGGGATGATTGCGTCCGCTACAGGCGCTCGTTCCGCTGCTAAAGGTGCCGAAACCGGTTGTTCTGTGGTCTCCAGATCGATACACAGAGGTGCACTTTCTCCTTCCCCGTTACACACATCCATCCCACAAAGCGTTTCAATCTGCTCATCCTGCAGTAGCGGCGCGTCCTCATCATCTCCCGGCGTAGAAATCGTCGAAGAAACACCATTGTCCGCAAAATTTCCCAACGAGGACAACCGAGGCAACCGCCCAAGGACCTCCATATCTCCAAAGGTAAAAGCCCCCGAAGCTTGCGACCCCGGGTCAAGATCTAATCTTCCTGTCGGTTCCTCGCCGCTCAAAAGAGACTCTTTCGTCTCATCTACCTTGGCCGTCTTCCAGAAAGCGAACGGCATGGTGTAAAAGAGTGGATTGTAAGGAATAAAAAAAGAACGAACAAAAGCACGGAAAGATCAGCGAAAGACAGTCGACACCCTCTCGCAACAATCGCGCATCGCTCTCTTCATATATACCCTTCCTACCCACTCCGGCTATACCAGCATCACACGCGCAACTTCACCCGCATCACCGTTTCCCATTTACGATCAGCCTTCTGTGTGATTCAGGGTCTCCATGTTTGCGCAGCACAGCCTCCTGAGTGGGTGGCGGCGTGAAACATGCGCGGCGGGGATGTGGTTGGTCGGGCGAACGCCGGGTTTTGTTACAGCTGGGATTGCGCTTTTATGCGCGACTTTTATGCTTATTGTTATCGATAGTGGGGATCGGTGGATCATGCGGTGGGAAATGGAAGGATGGATGGGGCTTCGATTATGGAGGAGGAATGTCTGGCCGGGGGCTGAAGAGAAGGTCACGTGCAGAAGACATGCGACGCAGCCTTGGAAAATGAAATTGATTGAGGAACCACATCGCCACAGTACTACGAACGCCACGTATCAAGTCGATTAAAAGCAATTGCATGCCCATCTACTAACAGCTCACCGTCATCGACTTGGGCGTCTCCATCACCAGGGTCGCCGAGACCGCCGTGGACCTACCCATAACCGTCGTCGTCCTCGATCCATTCCCATACTGCCTCTTCCCCAGCACTACCACACCCTCACTCCTCTTCGCCAAACACGCGCCCGTACCATTCAAGCTCGAACTCAAGCCCACGCTGAAAACGACTCCTGACGACATATTCCCCCGTGCCGAGACCACGAATTCGAGAAGCGTTTTCTCGACTGTTTGCAGCGAGAAGGAGGTCGGTTTGGTGCTGATGCGGTGTAGCGTGATGATTCCGGAGTTATTGCGAATATCTCGGAGGATAGCCTGGAGCGTAGCGTTCCCACTAAGTACCGTCGTGTTGAACGTCATCATCTCGCCCGGTGAAGCAGTATACGTAAAGTCATGCGCCGTCTTATCAGCGTTTACCCTTTCAACGACACTAATTCCCGACTTAAGCACCGTCGTCCCAATTGCTGCGTCAATGTCCGTTACGCCCCGCGCAACCACCAAGTCGATGAAACTCCTCTGCGCAGCCGCCGACTCGATAACGCCATAAGTCCCCCCGGTACTCAATATCGCAGCAACGACATCCGCGCCCGGACCGCGCTTGACCACCGCGCCGCGCTTCCGCGTCGTCGGCGCAAGCGGCGGACTCAAGAAGCCGTAGTTGACTCTAATCCCCATCTCTCTTGCGCGCGCAAGCTGCGCAACTTGGTTCGCGGGGCTGTTATCCTCGCCGTCTGTAAGTACGACGATGCCCGCGCGCTTGGCATACGCTCCCGGCTCGTCGTCTTTCAGTATCTCGTCGATGCCAAGGGCGATGCCGCTTCCAATATTCGTCCCGCCGGCGGAATCGATGGCATCGAACGAGGAGGACGCGCCGGCGGGGTCGCCTAGGGAGTACAACACGCGGGCAGAAGAGTCGAAGTCAATGACTGCTACTCTATCTGGAATTACACCGTCGCGTGCCTGCGCTGCGGTCGTGAGTCTGGCGTTGAATAGCTTGGCAGCTGAGATGCGCAGGTTCGCCGGGTCGGTGTCTAGATTCGAGCCTGAGCTGTCGATGACGATGGCGATCTTGCGGTTGCGGCAGTACTTGGCTGGATAGTCTCTGATCATCGCACAGACAAGCAAGTTTGCTTTTTCAGGCCCGTGTTGGGCATGCAGCTCGTCGCGGAAATTCTTCCAGCGCGCGCGCGTATCGGCGACGGCGGAACGCACTGCTTTTGCGAAATTGTTCGGGATGGCGTTACGAGGGGAACCTGCAGTGTCCGGTGTGAAGCTTCCATCCAAGCTGATGATACCGTGGTCTTTGTTGAGTCGCGCGTGTATCACGCGGTCCTTACACATGAACGATCCATCCTCACTATCGACAAACTCCGCAACACTAAAGCACCCCGTCGTCAAATCGTGCGGAACAAGCGTAATGTCACCCGTAGCGCGCAGATCGAAAAGAGGCACAGTGTCGCCACGATTGATACCTGGCGGATTCTTCACCGACAGCGGCGCAATCGCATCGTTCTGGTCCGCCCAGTTGCTGTGGCTGTAGAAATCCTGCGTGCCGTGCAGCGCTCTGCCCAGTCCCTCGAGGGCCGCGCACTTTGCTTTGCTCGCGGTATTTTCCGTCGTCTCGCGGTGCTTGAACTCGCAGTATCCTGCGAAAGCGAACACCGACGTCTGCTCCGGGATGAGATTATTCTTGTCGTCGATCATTCGCCCTGCAGCCGTGACGCCCTGACGAAACCGCATTCGGAGATGGTCAACGCAAGACTGGAGTTTTGCAGTTGCTTCCTCGCGCGTCTGGGGATAACCGGGTACGTCCATAAAATCGGCGTCGTCACAGTGTGCTTCTGGGCCCTCGGGAGTGAGCGCCAGATCGTCGGGTGAGCCCACTGCTCCATTGTGCGTGCCGTCGCCGGCTAGGTTGCTGAGCGACGCCGTCTCGAAGCATGTGCCGTCTGAGCTTGTGTCTAGGGTGCAGCCGAGCGCTAGGCGGGTGATCATTTGATGTTCATTGTGTTGGTGTAGTATTGCGTTGTTTACGGTGCCTGTGGTGTCAGCGACGGACATGTTGATTCATGGTAAACGCACCAAATGGTGTACAGCCAGCGAGGGCTGCAAGATACAGAGCCCAAAACATCGTAAGAGCTGTCATAACGATGTCGAAGCTTCGTGTTCAAGTACTATTCGCTGATTTGGCTGATCCGATGCCTGGAAAGCCCACCATCTTATATACCCCCCAACTCAACTCTTCCTCAGAAGGCGCAGCTCCCTGAATGCGAGCAATACAGACAGACCCATATGCAACAGGAAGCAAAAACGTCTACCTAGACACGCCATCGCAACGGACTCAAGCAGAGCACGACAGCCATGGCGCAACCTACACGAGCTATTGGTTACCACCGCCCAAGGCTGAGTACATTTTCCGTAGCACAGATGCGTGAGCGAGCGCGCACAGCCACACATCTCCAAAAGCCATCGCGAGTTCTCAGCCTTGGTCGTCCTAGAGAGTAGAAGTTCCCTGGCTGCTGCTCCGAGAAGAAGTATTGGAAACAATGGGATGGAATGACATGTCTCGTATTGTGTCTGACGAGGTTTGTGGGGAGGTTAAGTGTAGGTTACAGTGTATGTATGTGGTGCGTCGCATCCCTGGCAGCTGAGCTAAGTGTGTGGCTTGTAAGCGTGGAGTCAAGATCTTCCGGTCGAAGAAGTCGAATGAATGGGACAGTGTGTGATGAAAAAGAAGTAAAGAATGAAAGAAAGCACAAGCAAGCCAGAGTAAAAAGTCGTTCCCATCCACTCGCAGCCACCAATATAATTTACCAAATATACACATACACTCTCCTTGATTATGTTCCACCCATGCCCACCAAAATATCGAATGGACCTTTCTTCATCGATGCACATAAAATTCCCATTAAGAAACGACGTCTATGAAAAAAAAAGATATGAGACTCCGCATATCGTCCGAATAGCAGTGTCCACAGGTTGCCACACATGT
>Ga0265798_10006388_pt1 | contig 15498 bp, 19 predicted proteins | sample P3T30metagenome_FD_192430 | JGI IMG/M metagenome (GOLD analysis project Ga0265798, IMG submission 192430) | Plant litter microbial communities from East Loma Ridge, Irvine, California - P3 T30 | ecosystem: Environmental > Terrestrial > Plant litter > Unclassified | place: USA: California... | reverse complement strand
CGACCCTTCGTCGTACGCGGCGGAGCCAAATCATGGAAAGCGTGCGAGTCCTGGGACGCCGCGTATCTGTCTGACGTGATGCGGAGCGAGGACGTGCAGGTAGCGGTCACACCGTATGGGTATGTAGGCTCTCGTACCCCCAGACACAGCCTCCCCTTCGCTATTCGGTGTTTTCCTGTTCTCGTCTCGTCTCAGTTTTCTGTTCATATCCGGCCATTAGCTTATTCGTAGATAAACTAGCAATGCAGATGGTGTCGTCGAGCTCGACAACGGCACACAATTATTCGTCGAACCACACCAGACCAAAGAGAACTTCGTCGATTTCTTACAATACGTACAACAAGACAGCGCGCTCCCAGTCCCCTCGCCGCCTGAGATTCGGAATGTAAAATACGCCCAAACCCGTAAGTCCTCACTTCCTCCATTCCGGAACCCTCCTCAGAACAAAACAGCCTAACTCGAAACCCCCATTTCCGAAACAGAAAACGACAACCTCCGCGCCGAGTACCGCACCCTCTTTGCCGACGTTCCCCCCAACATCCCCTGGGCCCGCATCGCCCTCGCCCAAAGCGCCGACGCAATAAACTTCTGGCTCGGCAACGCGCGCTCCACCACAGCCCTGCACCGCGACAACTACGAGAACATCTACACCCAAGTGGTCGGACAGAAGCACTTCGTGCTGCTGCCGCCGATCGAACAGCCGTGCGTGAACGAAATCGAGCTCGCTCAATACCACTACACACCTTCAACATCAACATCAACACCAACATCAACACCAACACCAACATCGTCACCAACAACAGCAACGACAACAACAACCCACTCCCTCTCAATTCGCCCCCAACCCTCCACCTCCCCAATCCCAGTCGCAGTATACGATCCCTCAGCCCCCTCGCGCCACCAAACAAAATACTCCAAACTATCACGACCCCTGCGAGTAACGCTCGAAGCAGGAGACATGCTGTACCTGCCGGCGCAGTGGTACCACAAAGTCTCGCAGTCGAGCGGGCCGGAAGGGTTTGCGTGCGCGGTGAATTACTGGTACGATATGGATTTCGAAGGGCAGTTCTGGGCGAGCAATGCGTTTGTGCGGGATGTGGTGGCGAGGGAGGCGGGGAGGGTAAGGTATCCTGATTTCGAGATGGGAAGGGGGGAATGATGGTGGTGATGTGGTGGAGGAGGGCTGAGGGGTGGGTTGGTTGGGAGAGAGAGAGAGAGAGAGAGAGAGAGAGAGAGAGAGAGAGGATTTGTTACTAGGTGTTAATTTGAATGTAAGGATTAAAGATTGTAGACGGAGCAATATCATGTACATGGGAAGAACGAAACGTGGCAGGAGACAATTCGTACATTTAACAAGAGATTGAAAGACACGCTCGCAGTACAAGACGGAACAAAACAAAAAAACAAGAGATGACCGCCCAAAGCAAGTCATTGTCGCAATCTAGGATTGCCAATCATTTCCTCCCCTCCTTCTGCACGACCCCATTAAGGAAGCCAAGTAGGAAGTCCTTCTGCTCCGTAGGAGTCGCGTTTCCGCCCGAACCATTGTTCATCCCGGTTCCACTTCCTCTCCTACTCCCCTCGCTGACCACACTACCCAGTCTAGACTTGGAAACATGGTCGGCATCCCTCCCATGACGCATTCCGTGCGGCGAGCCTAAAGTGAACGGTGACATGGGCGATTCCATCGATGGGCTGACGGCGTGAGAAGGCCTCTTGAACAAGTCGAGAAGAGAATTCTGCTGTTGCTGGGGCGGTGGGTGGGAGTTGATGTGCGGCGGTGCAGGAGATCTGGATTTGGCTAGTCGGTGCGTAGGCTGAATGGCGGGTGCCGAGGGTGGCGCCGGACTTGTAGTCGATCTCGCACCAGATTGTGGCGCTGCAGTAGTAGCGTTGAGGACGTTCAAAAGGTGATTGTTGTTACTGTGAGTGGGAGCCGGGGCCTGCGGCGGCGGGCTGGCAACGACAGGTGGAGTCGGTGTCGCGGTGGGCGACTGTTGAGGCGGTGTCTGAGAGACCGCTGGCGATTTGCTAAAGAGTGCCAAAAGCTGGTCGCGCTTGCCATTACCGTCACCATTAGTAGCGCCGTCGTGACTTCCGGAGTCTCCATTGGCGGGAGGGGCGTTACTATCACTAGCATCTTGCCTTTTCAGCAGCTGCGGCTGGAATGCTTGCTTTGATCCATCAGAAGCCGGCGAGCCCGACTTGACACGCGAGGAACCAGGCCTAGTGAGAATTGTCATGGGAACATGAGGGTCACTAGCTTTCGATCTGGACTGTCGTGCTGGTGACGGTGAAGCTGGCTTATCCCGCTGAGCACGACCAGCCGGTTGACGAGATCCTGCGCGTTGCATGATGTGCTTAGCAGTCGATGTCTGCGATTCTCTCGGCTTCGGTTCTTTGATTTCCTTCGTATCCCTGGGCTCCTTAGGCACGTTGGGAAGTCGGGTCTTGGGAACGTTTGCAGGCGACTGAGGTTGAGCAACAGGCGCACGTTGCTGTCGTGGAATTGGTTGTTCCGGCTCCGGTGCTTCGGTCGATGTAGTCTCCACAGATGGTGCAGGCGGCTGTGAAATTTGTGGAGCAGCGGTTGTCAACTGCGTGGGCAGCGCTGGCGAGTGTTGGGAAGGTCGCTTCGATTTGAAGTTCACGGGAAGTGATCGTGTGATCTCGTTCAAAGTCGGACGCCTCTCTTGCAGGGCAGCAGGCCTCTGCACCACTTCTCCCGGAGCTGGGGAAACGATCGCATGCTCGGAACGTGGATCCTGAAGCGACGGCTGCGCGGCCTCGGGAGCCGGAGACGACTTGAACAATCCAAGCAATGCACTTTGATGGACACTACCCGATCTCGGCGCAGCACTCGAGTTGGCAATCGGTTGAGCCGGCCTTTGACCAGTCTTGAAAGCGTTCAACAAATTCACAGACTGTGCGGAAAGTCTCGGCGGTGGGAGTTGAGAAGCGTTCGGTGCTGAAGGCCCAGAGGCGATTGCACCATGCTGACCCTGCATTTGAGGTCCTGGAATCGGTGTTTGTCTTGACGGCTGGATCTGCTGGGCAGGATGTTGAGCCTGCAAATTGTGCATCGACAGATGGCCAGATCCGTTCTGACTAGGATAGCGCGATCCAGGTGGCATTCCTGGCATGTTTTGCTGCTGTTGGAATGGCAAGTTTTGCATCGACGAGTTGTTGTAGACTCCATTGGGATTTGGATAACGCGGAACAGGGGACATTCCAGCCATATTTTGTAGCTGGTGGTGGAAATCTTGCTGCGATGGATGAAGCGGTGCACCGTTTTGTCGGAGGTTTCCTTGGTGATGTTGCCCCAAGGCTTGAGACGGGAAAGGCATACCGCCCTGCTGTCCCTGCTGCGGCGAAAGTGGGAATTGCGGCGGAGGTTGCTGGTAGCCTGACTGAGGCTGTCTTGGGTGACGCGGGTGAGGAGATTCTGGCTGTGGCGGCGTGAACGCATTGAGTTGGTCCATAGGAGTTTGCGGTGCTCCACCCATTTGGGGAGCCCGAGCACCACCTTGCAGCATAGCCAACAAGTGATTTGCTTGTGAAGCCTGCGGCTGCGACTGTTGGAATTGTTCATGTGCAGGCGCGCTGGGTACACCAATAGACAGTAGCCTTTTAAGCTCTTCAGAGCGATCCATTTGAGGAAGAGGCGCCTCGCTGGGCTGCATGTAGAGCTCAGGTTCCTCGCTGATGGTGTGCTGTGCGTCAAGGCCATGTGCAATCAATTGCTCCTCAGTCTGTACAACCGCATCATCCATCCTCTTCTGCTGTCCAACCCATTTCTTGATGTGACTCATGAAGGGTGCCACCATGTAGAACTTGTTCGTACTACTGTTGTCTCCGTCGTTCCTGCCTCTCTTGGCGAAGCCGGGCAAATCGCGCAAGTTGTACCAAGAAATCTTGCTGATCTCCTTTCTTGTTTTCGGCTCAAAAAAGGTATCCAGAGGTACGTTGCGGAAGACGAACATCCGCATGTGCTGCTCGCGCATCGTGATATCAATGTACTTGACGTCTTGCTCTTCATCGGGAATGATGCCAGCGGCACGAATATCGAACCCAGTTTCCTCCCATACCTCGCGGATGGTGCAGTCGAGATCTTTTTCGTCCTTGTTGATCTTGCCACGTGGGAAAGACCAGGACGCGCCCTTTTTCCAGCCTTTGACGAGCACCACTTGCTCCATGCTCTCATCGAGCAAGATGGCGCCGCGCACTGGCACGCGCACCTTGTATGCCAGGAATTCCTCATACGCGGCGAGATGCTGTTCGCTGGTGAAGCCGCTGAGGAGCGGACAGTGTTGGAAGAGCTGCAGGCAAAATTGGCGCAGGTGCATGCTCGGTAATGGACGTCCTAAGGTGGCGGCGAGCGGCCTGACGAAATCTTCGTAGTACCATTGCGCCTCTTCGACCTGAAAGCAAAGTCGTGGTATGCTTTCAAGCTCTGATTGGGGTAAATTAAGTAGGAAGCGTACGCTGAGGTCATCAAACCCTGGGCTCGGGTTAGCTGTGGTAGGATGCGATAGCAGGTGTAGTTCAACACACAATCAGCTAGCCCCATCCTCGCTTCTGCCATGCTGACCGGTGTCGCGAGGAGAAAGCTGAAGCATTTCTGAGCTAAGTGATAGCGATCAGGGCTGCCAGGAGAGCAGCCGGGGGAACGAGCAGTTCCAGAAGACTACCTGAATGTCTTCTAAAGGTCAGTGAGGGATTATTGCGACGCGCTCAAAACGTCAGTGGATGATTTCGGTAGCAATGTTGAGTGAGGGATGGAGATGGCAGTGAGGTGACAGAAGGAAGAGTCGCAGCTTAGCAGCGCTGGTGTCTCATGCAAGCCAGCCATCCAGCATGTCCGTGACACAACTCTCCGACCTCAGTTCGAGCTAAAGTTTGTAGATCTTCGATGTGGCAGTACCTGTGACTACCATATGTAAAAGTGGTTATTATACCAGTCAGAGACGAGTGGAAACTTCTCGGAATAATCCTAACAATCACATTAGAAGGGATTTCATTAGAGGTAATATCAGCTGCTCTGGAATGCCCAGAACACACTGATGCCAGTGAGATTATCCATTCAACAAACTTGAGTACATGCGTGGACGGAGCACAAGCCGCTCGGTCCGATACGTTCGCCAAGCTTCACTAGCGCGGGGAAGCCGAGCGATCTGCAGCAGATGAGGTAGTTCCTGCAGCTGTCCAGAGATATCATTGATGTAACTTCCTGTCCACTGAGACACACAATTCACCGCACACTCCATCACTCGAGCAGTGTCACCTATCATGGCCAACGACGACCTCAAGCAGCATATTACCTCCTCCAACGACTTCTACGCCCTGCTGAATATCCCCAGCACAGCATCAGAGGCCGAAATCCGCTCTGGCTGGCGCAAAACCGCTCTCAAACACCACCCAGACAAGGTCGGCGCTACTCCAGAGAACCTCGAAAAATTCCACCTCCTACAGATCGCCTTCGATGTCCTCAGCGATGAGTCGACCAAGGAGCAATACGACAATGCGCGCCGCGCACGCGAGCAAAAGGCCCAGCGCTCGTCGGCCTACGATGCACAGCGCAAAGCGATGATCGACAAGCTCGAGAAGGGCGAGCGCGATCACAAGCGGAGTCGGGGCGAGCTAGATGATGAGGAGACTGAATACGAGAGGAAGTTGGCGCGATTGGCGGCAGACGGCAAGCGCAGGCGCGAGGAAAGGACCGAGAAAATGAGGCAGGAGGCGCTCGAGGAGGAGAGGAGATGGGCGGAACGCTCTGCGCCACCTACGCCGGCGCCTGCCAGTAATGCGCCCATGGAGGATAAAGAGCGCTCAGTCACACTACGGTTCCGGCGAGACGACAAGACCGCACATCTGGACCGCGATGCTGTCCAGGCCCTATTCTCACACTTCGGCGCAGTCGAGCACACTCTCCTCCGCGACAAGAAGCGCAAAGTCGAAGGGGAAAAACACAAGGTCATGTACTGCTCAGGTCTGGTGGTGTTTGGCAGCATCATGGGCGCTCTCGCAGCGGTCGTAGATTTCCCCAAATTGAAGGCAAAGGATCCCAGATACGCCATAATCGAGGAAGTCGACTGGGCAGATCGTCCAAAAGAGACCAAAGCACCTTCGGTTCCCACACCAGCAGTGCCTGCCACGCCAGAATCAGGCAAAATCCCTAAATTCTCTTTCAAGGGCGGCAGTGCAAAATCGAAAAGTGCTACCATCGGCGAAGACGAAAAAGCGAGACTCAGGGCCGCTGAGATTGAGAGGATGCGACGTGAGGATGAAGAAGAGGATGCGGCAGCAGCAGCAGCCTGATTTGTTGATTTGTTTACTTATTCTATGATACCCTATGATACCCCTAAATACGAATTGAGATTCTTGGCTTTCGAGCACAAAGTAAACTTCTCGCAGTGGTAGAACAGCCTCGCATACGAGATTATCAGATAAGACCGCGTGAGAGAGCCAATCCCCGAGATGCGACTGTAAATATCACAATAAAGTAAATATCTCTCAGCGGTAGAACAGCCTTGAACGCATACGATGTCAGCAGATAGCAACGCATATGATACAGCAGACCGCCGAGAGAACTAGATTGACACCGTGCTCTCTCAATGGTCTACTAGCTTTTCCAATCGGCTAAAGCATCAGGACATGAGACTATCGAACACCGTCGAGATGACTAGCTTGTCACTGCACTCTCTCAGTGGCACACTCAATTCCTTAGTAGGCCAGAGCATTGGTTGTTAGCACCTAAGAACACAATACGTTCAATACATAAAACAGCACCCCAACACTAACCCTACCCTGTCATCGGTCAAACCCCGCGTACTTCCCCGCAGGATGCGGCTAGTGTGTGCATCGGGCGCCTTCCTTATCAGCCCACCGCTATCACAGAGTCACCAAAACCACCAACGAACCAGCCGATCTCACACTGCAAGCCCGCCTATCTACACTGGCGCCGTACTAATCGCGAAAATGACTTGCTCTGACTGGCCAAGGAAACCGCCCAGCTTTATCGTGTCTGACTCCACCCTATGGAGCAGATCATGTGCTTCTCTCCACGCGCCGCACGCGACTCACCACCCGAGCTATCTCGGGTCGTCGTCTGGAGATAGCAGCACACTATTAGACACATGCACGCCTGCGGGATGACTGTGACCTGGGAGTCTCCACGCATAGGCATCATGTGGGTGCGCCGGCGTCAACGGTAGGTTCAAGGAGTGTCACCTTACCTTACGTTGGCGACTCTTCCTTTTGACTCTCTTTCTACACGTCAACTTCTCCTTCCATTCGAACTATATCCCTTCTCAGCACTCCTACTGTCTCTACACCCACGCTGCTGTATCTCGGGCAGCCTCACGTCTTGACTACATCGCCTTGCCAACTCACGCCTTACGATCTATCCCGGCATATACCAGAGCTGTACTATCGGTATCGCTAGACTATAGGCCTACGTCAGACGAAGTCTGGTCTCCCAAACACAAGTCTACCTGCCATCACAAAGGGAGGCACGATCCGAGTCCTTGCAATCGGTTATCCGCCGTCCACGGATACACACTGCCTAGTCAGTGACTGCAACACAACCTAGCAAACCAGAAATCAACAACCTGGCCATAACCGGCATACGCATTACTACGTTTCCTAACTTGCTACACCACGATGTCATGGCTTGAAGCATCCACCTTCTCGCCAGCTCTACCTGAACACTGCACTCCTACGAACGACTTCCTACTCCGATACAGTAGCACCTTCCATGTGTGCATACCAACACCTCTGGCCTTTATCTCGAACCTACTCGGAGCCCTAAGCATATGCTCCTGGCTGTTTGCTCAATTACCGCAAATTTACAAGAATTACAAGATTGGAAGCACCTCTGGATTGTCCATATTCTTCCTCGTGGAATGGTGCCTAGGTGATCTAGGAAACTTACTAGGCGCTCTGTTCACACACCAAGCACAGTGGCAGGTCGTAATCGGTGGCTACTACGTCTTCGTCGATCTCTGTCTGGTCTTGCAATGGGTGTGGTACGAAAGACTGAAGCACGGGAAGCACCTCTTCCGCGTCTGGCCGCGCAATGGAGAATACAATGAAAGCGACCGAGACGACGGCCTCGAAGGTGTGGTGATCGAAGGTGTCAGTCCTCCCTCTAGCAGCGGCGGAAGTGACCACAACAGCATGCGTAAGGGCCAGCCCAGACCGATCTTCAGAACGCCTACTTTCAGACGTGACCCTCAGGACGAGAAAGCCACTCCCAGCCCATCAACAACCCCTCGCTGCCACACCACAATCCGTCGCTCGGGGCCCTCCTCACCCTTCCCATCTCCGTCTCCTCGAACCATGCTGATGCTCGCCTGCTTCATGGCTCTCACCCAAGCCTCACCTATTCACCCCACAACATCTCCCCTGATAATCTCCTCTCACGCCCCAACCCGCCTCGAAACGGCCGGCACAATCCTTTCCTGGCTCTCAACTTTCCTCTACCTCGGTTCCCGGCTCCCCCAACTCTACAAAAACTACAAACTCCAATCCACCGCCGGCCTCTCCCCGTCTCTCTTCGCCGCAGCTTTCAGTGGAAACCTGTTCTACTCCCTCGCGCTTGCCACAAACCCTTCCGCCTGGTCCGACATGGGTCCTTACGGCGGCCGCGGCTGGGCGGGTCCCTCGGGATCAGACCGAAGTGCCTGGATTGCTGCTGCGATGCCTTTCTTCTTGGGCGCGGCAGGTGTGTTGGGATTGGATGCTAGCGTGGGCGTGCAGTTCCTGCTTTATGGCGAGAGGGAGGCGAGGGTTATTGTTGTTGAGGAAGGTAGGGGGCAGAAGTGGAGATGGAGGAGGGTTAGCGGGTGGATGAGGGGATGGGTCCCTAGCTTTGGTGATGCTGCCGAGGGCGGTAGGGGTGAGACGAGTGGTTTGTTGGAGGGTGACGGTGGGAGGGCGGAGACGGGGGTCGGGTATGGGTCGTTGCCTTGACGAGATGTGGTGGATCGAGCCATGGAACTGGCGATGATTTTTGCGCGAAGCATTTCATGAGCATACTACATAGGACGGCAGGACGAAGATTGATTCTGGGATATGGGCTGGACTCGCTGCCTCCAAGGCTTGCATGCGACCATGGATGATTTGATGAACGGGACGAACGGCATGCATGATAGAAGAGCGTTTTGATGGGTTTATTGGTGCATTCTCATAGTCATCTATAGCATCGTACTTTCTAGTACTTAGGTCGCAATCATGTTACTTGTATTTTTGCTCCTCACCTATCTCAAGATTCGCAATTGTGTGTGGCGAGGAAGTGAAGTTCGATCAAATGTTGTGTTCGCTCCGGAGACCGCTGACATCAGCAAAGTTCCAAAGTCCAAATCATTCGATTGTTCCACCAACAACATCTTCCCTCGAACAAACACCACACAATGGTCACCCCACGCAGGCCTAACGGACTTGCCAGTACGTGCAAACAATGCATAAAAAGCTCGCGATCACGCCCATACTCGACTCAACCTAATAGCCCACCTCCGCCACCTCCAACCTCCGGCGCAGCGAAACTCACAACTCGCCGTCTGATCTCCCTCCACGGACCTGAAGCACCCAAGTTCCTCCAAGGCATCATCACCAACAACCTACGAGCAGACTCCCGCTCCGGCTTCTACTCCGCCTTCCTGACAGCACCCGGCAAAGTCCTCAACGATGTCTTCGTCTACCCTACTTTCGGCTCCAAGTGGCACTCGGAAGCGAACAAGAACAGCGAGGACCAGGGTTATCTTGTCGAAGTCGACGCCGATGACGCGGTGTTCCTGTTCAAGCATATCAAGAGGCACAAGCTGCGTGCGAAGCTGGCGTTGCGTTTGCTCGATGAGGGCGAGTTGGATGTGTGGAATGCGTGGAGGGACGACGATCGCTGGACGGCGCATTCGCAGGGCGTGAGCGAGGATGGGACTATCAGTCTGACAGACTGTCGGGCCCCCGGCTTGGGCCAGAGGATTCTTGTGCCTTCGTCGAGCTCGGGGAGCGGCGTTGTGGGCAACACGGCGGCTTTGGACGGGCTGGAAGAAGCGCCTTTAAGCGCCTACACTATCCGGCGATACTTGAGGGGTGTTGCGGAGGGACAGAAGGAGATTCCGAGAGAGGAGACGCTGCCTATGAATGCGAACATCGATCTGATGAAGGGGATTGACTTTAAGAAGGGCTGCTACATCGGCCAGGAGCTCACCATCCGGACACATCACACTGGCGTTGTGCGGAGGCGCATCCTGCCTGTATCGCTGTATGACCCGGCTACTGGCCCGCCTGAGAAGCTCGAATATGACAGCTCTGTTGTTCTCCCGACGCCCGAGCGCGACACGGAGATCAGGAAAGACGACAAGAGAAAACGCGCTACGGGTAAGCTCATCGCCAGCGTGGGAAACATCGGGTTGGGTATGTGCAGGCTGGAGCAGATGACTGATCTCGTCATTTCTGGCGAACCCAGCCCATTCACTCCCGAGGACAAATTCACAGTGCAGGCTATGGAGCAGAACCTTGGAGTGAAGGCATTCGTGCCGGACTGGATTCGCGGCCAGATTCGTGGACCGAGAGTGCAGAAGCGTGTTGAGTAATCATAGGCACTCACTGCCCTGCTATCCAACCCTCGCCAACCCCAAGAACCCGCGTGCCTTCGTCTAGCTGGATTGTCTGCCGCTCGCCTAGCCACTGCGGTCGTAAGCCGATCTTCGTCTGCTCGACTTTCCAGCCGCGGCCGCCTTCTACGAAAACAGCTTCACCGTTGAGACTCGAATCTGACACTACGCCCATGATGATTTTGGCCACGTCTTCTGGCATGTTTGCTGGCAGCCCGGCGGCATCCCATTGTTGATCAACGCCTTGCGTGAGACGGGTTCGCGTCATCCAGGGACATACTGTGTTCGTCCTGATGGCGTACGGCTTCGACTTTATGAGTGTGCTGCCGGTTGTCGTCAGTTTCAAGGGATGTCATTAATGTCAAGACTCATCAGGACCTACCCGCGAAGGACTCTCATCAAGCCCATAACTCCATGTTTACTCGCCACGTACACATACAGCCCTGGATCCTCTCGGAACGCTGCCACACTCGACGTGAAAGTCAGACTTTTGTCCAGAGGCACAGAATTGGCTTCTTCTCCCTTTGACTGGCGAAGGTACACACTCGCCAGGCGTGCAAAGTATACAGGTCCTTTCAGATTGACATCGATCACGCGAGCTCCATCCTTGGGTTCCTCCCTCACACTCTCAAGATCGAGCCTGGAATCAATCAGGTTCCCCTGTTCACCCAGTCCGGCGTTTGAGATGGCGTGATCGACTCGGCCGAAAGCATTGTACGCCGCGTCGAAGAGGGCGAGGTTGTCGGCGTAGACCATCACATTGCACTCTACGTACTTGACGAACGCTTCTGGAGAATGCAGCTCTTTCGCCAGGGCTCGAGCCGGTTCATCGAGGACGTCCCCGAAGAAGACGTGGGCTCCTGCGGCGTGGAGGAGGCGGACTAGTTCGGCGCCGATGCCTAGGGCGCCCTGGTTCGGGAAGGGAGGTTTAGAGATGGATGTTCCTGTAGTATACGTTTGATTGGAGCTGTATAACATACCCCGGTGAGCACTATGACTTTGCCTTGAAGGCTGGCGTTTGGAGGCGGATGAAATTGGTTTGACATCGTTGTGGATTGGTGTTACGATGGTTTCGGTCAGCGACCTGACGCTTTTCAATTACCTTCCTGCTACGATCGCGTCTATCAACACTTGTAGCTCGGCATAGGATCGCATCACCTCATGAAGATTCGGCAATTGAAACCCCTCATCATCCATTGCCTCTAACCCATGTCGATTCAACCCTAACCCTTCGCGCGCGCAAACGTCACTTTCAACTTTTCCCCAAAATGCACTCGAAGATCGCAATCGCAAACACCACCACTACGACAAAACATCAACTCCTCCAACAACAACAACAAAAAATGTCCACACCAACCCTCACACTCCCCGGCCAAGCCCTCGGCCCCTCCTCAGCCAACAACCCGGGCCCAGGAACCCACATCCAATCTTCGCACCTCTACTCCTCCCTCGCCGGCACCCTCACCTCGACGCCCTCCAAACAAAAATCCTCCCCGGCGCCCACAGTCTCCATAACCCGCCCCACCGGCCCCCTCGTCCCAACAACCGGCACCCCCGTCCTCGGCCGCATAACCCGCACCACCCCACGCCAAGCGCACCTCTCGATCCTCGCCCTGGGCGCCGCCGGCGAGCACGCCTGCCGCGACGTCTTCCCCGCCATCATCCGGCAACAAGACATCCGGGCGACGGAGATCGACAAGGTGAAAGTGGCGGAGAGTTTCAGGGTCGGGGATGTGGTAAGGGCTGTGGTGATCAGTCTGGGGGACGAGAGGAGTTATTTCGCGAGCACGGCGCGGAACGAGTTGGGGGTTGTGCTGGCGGTTAGTGCGGCGGGGAATCAGATGGTGCCGGTTAGCTGGAGGGAGTTTTTGGACGAGAGGACGGGAGTCAAGGAGACGAGGAAGGTGGCGAAGCCGGTGTGAGCGAGGATGCGATGATGGGAAGGTACTACTACTGCTTTTTGAGGATCTTTTGCAGGGGTTTTGAAAAGAGAGGATTGCGGATTTCGAGGGATCTGGACTGGACGTGCTCTGCTTGTGGCGGAGACTGATTTCTCTCTCAAGGAGAGGACGGAGAGGACTACGCCACGACGAAAGAGCCGCGATGCTTTTTGCTTGGCCACGATCAAGCGGTATGAGGACGACAAAGTCGAAGGGATCCGAAGCGTCAGCCGAAACACGGGTCGAGGCATATTTCTCGGGCTTGGAGTCTCTGGTGTCCACACACACCGACCTCTTCCTTTTCGAGAGAGGCGAAAGCTGCACTCGCGAATGGAAACAAGCCAACAAGTCGGGAAAAGTGGACGGACAAGTTCAGGCAAATAGCTAACATCTGCCGAGAAGCTATATGACATGACATAAGAGACTCATCCAGGGTACCGGAGAAGCATACATGTATCCAACCTCGTCCATGCCCTGGCGACTGGCCCATCTTCACGATTGCGCAAGTGTAGGGTCGCAGAGCACACTACTATCGTCTGATTTGTATCTAGAGCCATCAAACACCAGTGTCCTTCGCACCGGACAGTATCGGGTCCTTTGTCGCTTCTGCGGCTTCAGCTGCTTCTCTGGCCTCTGTCTCGCGGCTGTGTTCATCTTGGTTGCCTGTCTCCTCCGTCGACTTCAAAGAGCTGGATTCTTGCGCCAGGTTGTCACTGTCGAAAGCGTTCTTCCCATCTTTATCGTCGGTGGTATCCGCAGCCTCTCTGGTCTCCGATTTGCCGCCGTGTTCATCTTGATTATCGGCTTCCTTTAGTGACTTCGCCGAGTTGGATTCTGCTACAGCATCGATCTCGTCAACGACTCTTTCACCAGCTTCATCCTCGACGGCTTCAGCTGTCTCATGAGCCTCCGATGTGCTGTTGTGGTTATCTTGGTTGTTGTCTTCTTTTTGGGAATTCGCCGACTTCTCACTGTGTCCATCTTGGTTGTCGGCTCTCCCCGGAGTGGTTTCTTCTGCAACATCATTGCTGTCAACAGCTCTCTCCCCAAAACCATCCTGGGACTCCTCCTGCGCTGCCTCACATTTCTCGGCGCCCTCCGCAGATCCTCCGTGGACGCTTTGATCTTCCATCGAACTACCACCTCCTCTCCCAATCGCATCTGCCACGCCTTCTCCACCATCGACCTTGTCTCCACCATATCCCCCCACGGCCCGATCACCTTCCAATCCCACGCTCCTCATCGAACCAGCATGGGCATCCACGTCTTCCACCGACGCTTCGCTGCCGCCCGCAATAGTCTCCGGTTCTCCGGCTCCTCCACCACCACCACCACCACCCAACAACCCCACCTTCCCAACCCGCCTCAGCCCGACCACAGTCCCCCAAAACCCCACAAACCTCCGATTCGCCTCCTCGACCTCTTTCCTCACTCTCAACTCCCCAATCGTCGGAACCTTACCGCCCCGCGACCGCTTTCCTCCCGCGAGCCACCAGACAACCGAGTCGGGCCTATCGGAATCCGGTCGTGGCGCGCGAGAGTTGTTGCGGGGAGGGAGAGTGGTGCGGCGGCGGCGGCGGCGGGGTTCGGCGTCGTTGCCGCCGCCTCGGAGATGTAGGTCGAAGGCTTCGTTGGGTGTGGTTTGCTGCTGGGTTTTTGGAGTTGTTCGCGCCGCGTGGCGGGCTGCTTCCATATGTTTGATGAGGTTTAGCTCGGCGCGGGAGAGAGTCAAGGAGTCTAAATCCGGTACGAGACTCTCGTCGCCGGATGAGGAGGAAGATGGGTGCTGTGTTGTTGGTGTAACAGGCCAGGAAATCTCATGGTGAGCTTCGGCTTCTGGGTATCTTTTGCGGTGCCATGGCACAGTAACATCTTGGATTCGATGCCTGATATGTGCTCGAAGCTTTCTGCTCGTTCTTGAGTATACTGGATCGGCCGTTGTTGGGGAGCCGCGCTCTAGAGAGCCGATGCTGCTGCTGGTCGTTGTGAGCGTGTCAGAGGCGTGGGAATTGGAGGATGATGCGTTGCTCGCAGTGCCTGTTGAGTTATTGGTCAAACCTTGAGTAGGTGTTGGCCTCGGCCGCGCAGGGCCTCGAGTGGTCTGTCTGCCTTGTTTCATGGCAAGTTGATTATGGAACCGTGAGTAACTCTTGGAGCTAGTGAAGACTGAAAACGCTTTACCGAATCGAAGCTGTCTTTTTGGAAGGAGTTGTAGGCTATGTCGAGTTCCGTCTGCGGCTGGGAAGTGACCTTTTCATTGGAGCTAGCCATTGACATAATTGTTTTAGTGAATGATGAATGATACTTGGGGTATTTGCCGCCATTGGAATTACTCCGGTCAACAGTGCACAAGAGCTGAATAACGAATCCTTTGAGCTCGCATGAAGAATTCACAATACGGAAATGGCAAACAAACAAAACTCAGCACGAGAACATAAACCGTCAGACTTGAAGTGTCTTGTCATTTCATGATAACGTTGAATCTTAGCAGAATTTGCTGTTGTAGCGGGTCTTCGGGTGTTGTCGAACGACGCTTGGGGTGTGTCTTGAGCCGAGGGACTTACTTGCAAACCAACAACAAGTTCCAAAGATTCGACAATGCAGAGAGCGTGCCGGTATCGAGCCCACCTCGCTCCTGGGAGCGCTCTGTCTCATTTTGAGCGACCTGGGCTACGTGCCACAACTGAACAAGATCGATTGGCCCGGCCCGCATCCCTTCTTCCTCCACGGGAACCTCAGAAACTGACAACAGCAAGAGCCGCAATGGCAAGCAGGCCAGCAGCTCCCACATGCATTGCGGCAGCACCGGAGTCGGTGATTGGTGAGCGTGGATCCTTCACATCTCGAGCAGTTGGGACAATTTGGCCACCAAAGGTCCGCGTGCTCGTGTAGATGACATTCCCGCCCGAGACGGCTGGAGTTGGCATAGCGATATCATACGC
>Ga0265798_10006386_pt1 | contig 15501 bp, 18 predicted proteins | sample P3T30metagenome_FD_192430 | JGI IMG/M metagenome (GOLD analysis project Ga0265798, IMG submission 192430) | Plant litter microbial communities from East Loma Ridge, Irvine, California - P3 T30 | ecosystem: Environmental > Terrestrial > Plant litter > Unclassified | place: USA: California... | reverse complement strand
GACTGGCAGCATAATAATACAGGCTGATCACCTCAATTTTCCGGTCATCTTCCCGAAACTGGTATTTGGAACTTAACACATCGGCCAGGAAATTGGTAACTATAGTTTCCCTCGGAAGGAGGAACGTCTCTCTGAATGCTTCATCAATTTTTGCTTCTAGGTTCTTCATGCCTTATTCACTTTTTTACAGTTATAAAAATAAAAAAACCATTCTGGAAAACAGAATGATTCTTAAGTTATCTTTCAAATTAATAAGGCCTGCTATTGGAGTTTTATTCTAACTTTCCATTGTCATATAATCCAGTTGCCCGTTTTCATCTGTATTTATGACAACCAGGTAATTGGTTAAATTTTCTCCAATTGAATAATCTAAAATGGCAAAATTATCTTCACTGTCGGGATAAAGTCCTACTCTTACCAATTCTATTTTTTTCAAAAGCTGTTGTTCCGGGCCAAGTGTCGGGTCATCAAAGTTGATCAGTGCTGAAAGTTCATCTTTCCCAACTTCTTCAAGATGATGTTCTATATAAAATTTTACAGTATCTCCCTCTTCATCATTATAGTCGTCTGATATATATGTTTTATTCAGTCCATTAAACTTCTCAATATTTTCCAGATAGCTTTTTACTTTATCCAACTGAAAGGTTTCGGTATTTTTGTTTTCAAAATTAAGATCGATCTGAATTTCATGGCCATTAAAGTCTATACTAACACTATAATATTCTTCCAGATTCTCTGTTGGCAATTTACCGAAATAAGGTAATGTGTATTCTTTCATATAATCTTATTTACATACATTTTTCCTTCCTACTTTTATTATTTCTTCAATACCAAATTTGTCAAATAATTCAAGCAGATCCATGGCACCGTTCTTTTTCTTGAATTCGAGTTCTTCTTTATAGAGCGGAATCATGGTATAGATATCAATTGTATTCTCATCCGCCAGTTCAATACAAGTGAATTCTTCCGATAATTCCATAGAATGAGCTAGCATAATTGAGTTAAACCCGATCTCTTCTGCAAATTCCTTATCATCTTCAAATCCGTAAGTATGGCCAAAACCAAACCATGTTTTATTTATATGCGGAGACATCATGATCTCCTTCATCAGCCTGATCGGCCAGTAATTTTTCTCATCACTGAAGGATTCATATTCCAAATTCCATTCTTTAGGCAGTAAAATTACGAGTTCAGCGAACTGAGAGGAGTCTGTATCCTCAGGAACCGACATCGGCAAAGCACTCATCCCACAGCTTAAAAGAATATGATAAGGCCTGTTATCATTCGCTTTGATAAAAAAAATATCCCTGTGGATGATTTCAGATTTAATTTCGTCAAATACAACAATGTCCTCATTCTCGTCAAAGAACTGATCAAGATGATCATCAATAATCTCAACGCTGTTGGGAACATTGTTTTTTGCTGATGGATCCATTTGTTTTCAATATTTATGTTATTAATAAAAGTTGGGAATAATCTTCTGAAGTTACATTTGTGAGATGATTTTCCCTGTATTGACGAGGCATGAGTACAACCCCCGCACCGGCGGGCCAGCATTATAATTATTTAAAGTCACTTTCGTTAATCTTTTTGTTATAATATACATCAACAATTTTAATGGCCTGATTGCCATCTTCAGATACAAATGTATCTTTAGTCTCATAAATTAAGTCCCCGAATTTTTTATAATCATCATAGAGCGTAACTGAGAAAGAATCTTTTTCAGGATTTTTAACGACTTCGGATTTTACCAAAAGATTTGATGTCTTATCATAATATAAATAGGTCACTTTTCCATTGCTTAGGGTAGCTTGAATTTTATCGCAGTTTTTGTTATTGGCTTTTTCTTCTCCAATATATTCTAATGTATAAAGCGTAGGATCAATATAGTCCAAGGAATTTATAATGTGACGGCGGTAATTTTTGTCTTTGAACTCTTCCTGATCAGCAACTTTTTTTTGCCCGTTAACCACATTATATCCCGTTTTTCCATCATAAAAAGATTTATAAACAATTCTTCCCTGGTATTCAATTTCAAAACTTCCCTTATTGGGAGCCATTTCTTTGGTAATCCAGAAAACATTTCTGCCATCCATTACGGTTTCTGATTTAGTGTATAATGTTTTGATATTTTCTAACACCTGTTTTCCGCCCTGAGCCTGAATTGATTTTTCGATAATTTCTACAGATTTGCTTGTTTGAGCATTTTGTGCAGTTAGAGCTGCTGTTGAAAGAAAAATGGCAGCGATCGTAGTGGTAAATTTCATTTTTGTTATTAATTTTTATTGAGTTATATCACAGAAGAGTATGGACTAATGCAGGCTTTCAAAAATTTGAGTCAAAGAAAGATGGAGCAAAACCGATATTTTCTATAGCGCAAACTTAACCAAAAATTTGAAGTGGAAGAATGGCAAAAGCAAAAAATAGGAGCAAATTTTTCAGTTTTGTCTATCATTCTTTCAGGTTCTCGTCCACGCGCGTTCCTGAAGTCACAGTTGTGGGGTTTTGAGATAGGTCCTTTATAGTGATGAAGCACGAGCGTGACGCTCGCGCCGGCGGGGGAATATTCATTTGAAAGTTATAAATTTTCCTATAAACCCATATGCGTTTTTATAATTTTTCCCCATTAACTTAATAACAGTTTCCTCCACAGTCAGTGGCATTCTGGCTGTCTTCAGAAGTGATGGTATAGGTTTCTACTTCCTTATCATTATATACAGGATTAAAAATGTTCCTCGGCTGATTGAAGCACTGATTGGTTTCCGTGCATTCCTGATAGATCACTCTTTTTGTATTGTCAAAAACTACTTCTATGTGGGTAATACTTCCAACCGCCGTTTTATTAAATAACCCGGTCATGGTAAATCCGGCAGCCCCGGGAGGTGTGTATGTGTACTTTTTGGTAAAAGTCTGGCTGTTGGGTAAAGTTATTGAGTTTTCCAGTTCCTTATTACCGTTTACATAAGGGATCAGCCTCACATTTTTACCTGATGTGTTTAAAATATTGTAGGTATATTCAATACTTTCCCCTTGGTCTGTTCCGCATTGGATCATTAAGAACCCGAGACTTAATAATAATAGTGATTTCATAATAATTTAATCTTGCCAGTTAGCGAATAGCTCATCTAAGAAAGGTCTTGTAGGATTATTAGGATACATTGCTTTGATTCTATCTCTATAATCATTCCAATATCTTGCACCTGATAAAGCATTTTCTAATTCCTTTATTGTATATCCGCTTACCTGATCAATAGGATAGGCCCCTCCAAAAATTCTTCTCTGATTAAGATTATCAACCATATCGTATACTCCAGATGTATATAAGTTTTCTGTTGCAATGGTTCTGTTTTGATAATTTCGGTAATCTAAAGTAGGATTTTGATAAACGGCATAATTTTGTAAATTAAACCTAACTCTATATCTTTCCAATGTCATTAAAATTTCTACGGCAGTTGGCCAGCTTTCTAAAAGCCTGCGATTTCTTTTTCTTACCTGTGAATCACCGGACAGGAAAGAGTCTCTTACAATATTATCATAGGAAAAACGATCTTTAACAGAATGCAGGGCATGGCTTAACTCATGTATTGTTGTACCATATACCTGATCAGATGGTTTCCCATAATCTTTTATATGTATCTGGGCAGATAAACCGAATGTAATTTCGCTACGAATATGAGAGTAACTGGATGTAGGTCCGGAATTGCTCAGTCTGCCTGCTATTTTAATCTGTGACTGCCTTCCGAAATTATAGAAATGATTATTCATCGGAGGGGAAATAAGACCAAAACGGTATCCGTAATAAAAATCATGGGCTGCCTGGTGTATGAGTGCATGGTATTCATCCTTGCCGCCATTTAAATTTATGCTCCAAGACTGCTTCTTTACATTCGGGCCATGAGTTTCTGCCTGGAAAAAAGAACCGTCTCTTACGCTGTAATGGTATCTTTCCCACTGGATTACGTATCTTGCTTTTCCACGTACGGAAGAAGTTGAAAAGTTTCCGTTGCCATCTGTAATTCCCTGAGCAACAGTAAACCACTGTCTCATCAGTACCTGTGCCCCGGTTACCGGCCTGCTTCCCGCGATATCGTCCTGAACCCTTATATTCCCGCTCGGATACCATTTGCTCCCGAAAATCCATCTTGCTTCAGGCGTTGCATTGTCTGTTAACAGATCCTGCTCATTCCCGGTCTGCTCATAGGCGGAAAATAAAAGATTGTTGAAAAGGTCTGTCTTGTTTTCAACCCTGTCTGTTACCTGATATTCTTCATTATCTTTAATATCAGAAAAATAAGGATCCTGCTCCGGGATGTAGAGCTCGCTTAAAACTTCATGTTTTACTGCAGGAAGCGTTTTTCCTACAGGCACTGCTGTGTAATATACGGGGATAGAATCTTTATCCGGGCTTCTGTTTGCCAGGTATTCCTCTTTATATTCAGTATCCATCCTGTAATCAAAATAATGTATGGTAGAATCACTTTTAAGTAAGCTTACCTGTTCTTCATTTTCAGGGCTGAATTTAAGGTAAAGGTGCGTGGTCTGGACATTGAATTTCCCAAAGCTGTATTTCGGGTTATTGTATTTTACTCTCTGAAGGGCCTTGGCCATATTTTCAGTAGAATACGGGTTTTCCAGGATCAGAGAATCCCCGGAAAATTCACGTGCGGATAAAGAACTGTTCTTTTCCGCTTTAAAAGCTTCTTCGTTCTGAATGTCTGATAATTCGTCTTTACACGATAATTGGAAGAGAAAAAGTCCTGCATAAAGGACACATAGAAATAACTGTTTCAGTTTCATCTTAGTTTTTTTGGTTTTCTTGTTATTAATTTTTAATGGTCTAAAGATACCACAAAAACTGAGTTATGAAAGTTAAATGAAATATTAATTTTCTTATGTATTCCCAAAGCTTTCTATCAGGCTGTTTCGGATCATCGGAGAGCTCCGGAAATTACCAACACCCTTGTTTGTAATCAAATGACTCCTCCGGAAGTTCCCTGCAAGTTGTTTGAGACTACCGTAGGGCTATGGAAGTTATAAACACCTCCGTTTTGAATAAATGATTAACAAATTAGATATTGATTAATACCAACTAATCTTTTTTATGCTGATCTTTATCAATAGTTATTGTAAGCTTATTTTTCTTTTGCTCTATGTTCACCATCTGTCCCTTTTTGAAACCCAGTTTATCCAGCCATTTTCCTGTGAGCCGTATCTCAGGAACCGTTATCATTTTGTAAGTACTTGTTTGATATCTCGTATGGATTTTGAGTCTTCTTGAATTTGTCATTGTCATATAATTATATGACAAATATAGAATAAATTTTTAAGCTGTCAATCTTTTATATGACAAACTTGTCAACAAATTAGCTGACATTTGACTCATGACCAGAGATAAGTTAAAGATAAAACTAGGGAAGCGTATTGTTATGCTACGTGAGCAAAAGGGCTGGAGTCAGTCTGATCTTGCCCGTGCGTGTAATAAAGACCGTCAGGCCATTGAAAAACTGGAAAACGGCAAAGTGAATCCTACGCTTTATACTCTGCTTGAATTAGCTAATGCTTTGGAAGTTTCTTTGCCGGAGCTGGTGGATTTTTCTTGATATGTTATCTCTCACGGATTACAAATCCGCGAGATCGACTTCTTTCTCAAGAATTGATCATGAAATTAGTTTTTTTCGAAATAATAGCAATTCGTTTTCAGACAGTAATTTATAGTCAAAATCAATATCTTTCCAGATCTTGATTAATTTTTCCTGTGCAAAACTATTATCTGAGACAACAACAATATGTTCTTCAAATTTCCATTGCGGTTTGCCAATTAAATCAAATTCCTTATCAATTCTTCTGGCTCCGGTAAGGATAGACAGAAAATCCACGTCTTCAGAATTTACATATTTCCTACGAAGAATATTCGCCTTGATTTTTTCGATCAATGTATGGGTGTAGCCCGGATTTTCTTCGCCGTTTTCAAACAGGCTCATCAGATAATCATGTTCACGCATGCGCTCTTTTTCTTCTTCATTCTCGAAAAGCCGGCAGATTTCTTCACTAAACCATTCCCTTGAACCTATTACCCGATATTTTTTCGTCTTCTTATCATACACTACAGGGCCGGAACCGATAATATGTCCTCTTTCGTCATCGGGATCATATTCTTTATGCGTCCAAAAATAAATTACCATATCCTCGGTGTCAAAATATCTGGAGATTTTAAAATCCGGACTTATTTCTCTTTCGATGATTTGCTGGACATGTTCCGGATCGATCATAAATATTGATTTTAGTTAACTTTCAATAGTAATAAAAAATATTCTATTGAAATTAGGGTAGGTTGAAAAAGATAAGAAGTCTTATTTTATCAATGTGTGAACTTCTGAATAAAAACGGATATCTTCTTAATGAAGACACAAACGTGACGGTAGCGCCAGCCTATTAGTTTTCGAATAGCTGAACATATGAATACCTGAAAGCACTGCCTGCCAAATCCGGATCACGGCTTCTGTAGATATTGCTCCATTTTGACCATCATGTCGTCTTTTTCTTTCAGCATTCTTTCGTACAGGGCAATTTTTTCTTCGTGTAATTTTAGTACCTGCTCAATAGGGTTGAAAATAGGATTGTCATTTTTCTGATAGCCAATACCATAATCTCCAAAAGTATTTGCAATTACATTCACAGCCTCTTCCTCATCAAAATTCTGAAATGCTTCCACTGGAATTTTCAACACCTCAGAAATTTTTTTCAATAAAGGATCTGCTATCATTTTCTTTTGCTCCAAAATCGAAATCTTTTTCTGGTTCCAGTCTTCACCCAGATCGAAAGCCAGTGCATCCTGCTTAATGCCCAACATTTCCCGGAACCGCTTGATGTTCCTGCCCTGATGTATTTTTTTGTCTTGCATATTTGTGTGTTTTAACAAAAACAAATATAAGTAAAAGTTGAAGGATAAAAAATCTGCGGTTGAAGTAAAATATTCCCTCTGCTAGCGCGAGCGTCTCGCTCGTGCTTCACGCTAGTTTTTCTGTTGTGGCAAAAGACACGTGCCAGTAGTAGGGGCACGAGCGTGACGCTCGCGCCAGCGGGAGTATTAGTAAGTAATGTTGTTAGCCCTCCTTACTTTTGTCAGAAAAAAAGTATTTTATAATTCTATCATTTATTTTTGAAAGCTCTTCTAGAATATATTTTTGATTTTCATTTATGGCTTTAACTTTTTCAACTTGAACACTATTGATTTGATTGATTTCTTTGATTTTATCCGTTTCTGTGGAAGTAAACTGTGTTATGAGTTTGTAGTGACTAATTAAGTTTTGCTGAAAATAATTAAATATTAATAAGATAAAATTGAAAGCAATTAAAGTCACAGTCAATTTGTTTATGACAATATTTTTATCAAGATTTATCCAAATTATTGTTGCAATAGGCAAAAGATAATTTATAATGATTAACCAATACTTTTTTGGGTCAGAATCTTTTCCGAAAAATCCTTTTAAAATTAGTGGAATTAATGACAATATTATTTTACCAAAATATTCGTTCTTAATGATTTCTTCAAATTGAATTTCCATAATTTAATTTTTTTACGATTCAAAAGAGTTCTAAAGCAATGTTGACAACTTTAGCTTTACTCGCTTAATTCTGAAAAATGTCTTACTACATTTAGTGAAAAGGTTGTCATATTTGTCTTGAGCAAAATGTATTCTGGAGTATTAGTAAACGCCACCCAACAAATATTTCTAGCTTGTCCTTCATCAACTGCTAATCTGCTAGTTTAGAAACCTCAAAATTATCTAAACTATTTTTATATTTAATATGTATTCGATTTAGAATTTATGATGTTTACTGATTAATTTCACTTAAGATTGTAATTAGATCTTGAAAAGAAAAACTTTAATTTCATCGTTTTTCAATTAAATAAACATCATCTATTTTTAGAAAAATTTTATCTCTTCTTCTCATCTCATTAATTTCAATAGTATTTTCATCATAAATAGAAATAACTGTCCAATATAAGATATAAAAATGATTATTTCTTACGGGAAATCGTATTTAAATAAAAAAACCGTCCTGCTAATAGCAGAACGGTTTATATATTTAAAGTATTGGTAATGACTACATCATTCCCGGCATTCCACCACCCATTGGCATGGCTGGTTCGTCTTTTTTCACTTCAGTGATTACACATTCCGTGGTCAATAACATTCCTGAAACGGAAGCTGCATTTTCAAGGGCAACTCTGGTTACTTTCGTAGGGTCAATAATTCCTGCTTCAAGCATGTTTACATACTCGTCGGTTTTTGCATTGTATCCGAAATCAGCAGTTCCTTCCGCTACTTTCGCTACGATTACAGAACCTTCTCCGCCTGCATTGGCAACGATTTGTCTTAATGGCTCCTCAATCGCTCTTTTCACGATTTTGATCCCTGTTGTTTCATCTGCGTTGATCCCTTCAAGATTAGCTAAAGCATCGATGGCTCTTACCAAAGCAACACCACCACCGGCAACAATACCTTCTTCAACGGCTGCTCTTGTTGCGTTTAATGCATCATCCACTCTGTCTTTTTTCTCTTTCATTTCCACTTCAGAAGCAGCCCCTACATAAAGTACGGCAACACCGCCGGCTAATTTAGCCAGTCTTTCCTGAAGTTTCTCTCTGTCGTAATCAGAAGTCGTGGTTTCCATCTGCGCTTTAATCTGGCTTACTCTGCCTTTGATTTTGCTTTCTTCACCGCCACCGTTTACAATGGTGGTGTTGTCTTTATCAATGGTTACTTTTTCAGCCGTTCCCAGCATATCCATGGTAATGTTTTCCATGGTGAAACCCTGCTCTTCAGAAACTACGGTACCGCCTGTTAAGATCGCGATATCTTCCAGCATTGCTTTTCTTCTGTCTCCGAATCCAGGAGCTTTTACAGCAGCAATTTTAAGAGATCCTCTTAATTTGTTCACCACTAAAGTAGCCAAAGCTTCGCCTTCCACTTCTTCAGAGATGATTAATAAAGATTTTCCTCCCTGTGCAATAGGCTCAAGAACCGGAAGCAATTCTTTCATGGAAGAGATTTTTTTCTCTACCAAAAGGATATACGGGTTTTCTACCTCAGCTACCATTTTCTCTGGGTTGGTAACGAAATAAGGCGACTGGTAACCTCTGTCAAACTGCATCCCTTCTACAACGTCTACCGTTGTATCGATTCCTTTTGCTTCTTCTACCGTAATTACCCCTTCTTTACCTACTTTCCCGAACGCCTCAGCGATCAAAGATCCGATGGTTTCGTCGTTGTTTGCAGAAACGGAAGCTACCTGCTTCACCATTTCTGTAGAATCTCCAACTTCTTTAGACTGTTCTTTAAGGTTAGCCACCACTGCAGTTACAGCTTTGTCGATCCCTCTTTTCAAGTCCATTGGGTTTGCCCCTGCTGCAACGTTTTTAAGGCCTTCTCTTACGATAGCCTGTGCCAGAACGGTAGCGGTAGTAGTACCGTCTCCTGCGATATCATTGGTTTTGGAAGCTACTTCTTTCACCATCTGCGCTCCCATGTTTTCCACACGGTCTTCAAGTTCGATTTCTTTTGCTACAGAAACCCCATCCTTGGTTACGTGGGGAGCCCCGAAAGATTTTTCAATAACTACGTTTCTCCCTTTTGGTCCCAACGTAACTTTTACTGCATTAGCCAATGCATCAACCCCTCTTTTTAAAGCGTCTCTAGACTCGATATCGAATTTTATTTCTTTTGCCATTTTTATAGTATTATTGTATTTTGTACAATGTAAAATGTACTTTTTATTTTAATTAATGTTGATTGAAATTGGTGAAATACGCTGTACTATGTACATCGTACTTTTTACAAATCTTACCCAATAATTCCTAAAAGATCTCCTTCTTTTACAATTAAATAATCTTTTCCATCCAGTTTTAATTCAGAACCTGAATATTTACCGTAAAGAACTTTGTCACCTACTTGTACCGTGGTAGGCTCATCTTTTTTTCCTGGGCCTGCTGCTACCACTGTTCCTTCCTGTGGTTTTTCTTTTGCCGTGTCCGGGATAATAATACCTGAAGCTGTTTTAGTTTCTGCAGCGATCGGCTCGATCAAAACTCTGTCTGCTAATGGTTTAAAGTTTACTGACATAATATATTTAATTTTTTAATTATTCTGTCTTGTAATTGGCTAAATGTATGCCATCACCGGTCTTTGTCTGAAATGGCAGAATTTTTTTAGGCTGATGTGAAATTTTGGCAGAAAAAAACCTCCGGAATTCCGAAGGTTAAATATTGAATTTATCTGCTGCATTTTTTATTGTAATCGTCTACCAGTTTTAAATAGGGCTCTATTCCGTATTCTGCATCAATTTTCATTTGGAGAAAATCTTCTTCTCCTTTATCTTTTGTGTTTTTGCGGATCTGCTTCTTTTTTTCTTCCTTGTCATAGTACATTTGTTTCTGGTCTTTCGTTAAACGCTTTTCAAAAACCTTCATGGTTTCATCAATATTCGACTGAAATTCCGGACAGTCTTTTGTGGATTCCTCCAACGCTTTTTTAAACTTGGCTTCCAGTTTCCCTAAATTAAAAATATTCATTCTGTTTATATCGAATGGCAGGTAAGCGTACTCACTGTTTGAACTTTTAAGGTAGGGAATGAATAAAGTAGTCAGGTATTTTGTAGCGGCACCTGTGGAGTATAGGCTGGGCTGACCATATGCAACCAGCGTGATTCCGTAAAGATTCAGTTTTCCTTCCTGTTCCAAAGGTAAAATGACTGTTTTATTGAGGTCTACCACTTCATTTTTAGAATTGATGGTCTTGAGTTTCATTTTATCATAAACCAACCGTTCAGAGCCATCTGTATTCAGTAGTATAATTCTCTTTACATCAGCAATGTTAATGATCTGAATAGCGGAACCCGCTTCTTCTTTGAATTTAAATTCCTTAGTGTCATATTTTAGATATTTTTCAATGCTGCTAAAAGATTGCATGTCAGTATTATAAAATTTCTGAGAATGGAAATCCTGAAGAAATCCTGTTTTGGTCGTTCCATTTTCTAAAATAATTTCAGCACCCATTAATTTCTTCTTGCCGAAGTACACATCCGATTGAGAGAATATGAAGATTGAAAATAAGATACAGAATAAAGCAGTAATTTTTTTCATGGTTTTAAATTCTAATAAGTCGCAAAGCTAAAAAAAAAGTACCCAGATGTTGGATACTTTTTATCAATTATTTTCAGTTTTTCTTTCCTGCGGCCTGCATCGGGTTGACCCTGCCGCTGGAAGCGCCTCTTGTGCTTCCGGCTTCTTTCTGTTTAAACAGATCGAATTTGGAAACCTGGGTGTTTCCACCGTCATTGCTCCAGAAATTGTTTGAGGTATCAATGTCAGCGGTTTCCCTCATCGGATCCAGCTGGATAGATTTTAGTTTTTTGTCAAAATAATAGGTTTTGGATACCTTCTGTTCATTCAGCCTCCAGATCTGGGCAGAAGATTTATCGGTTACTTTGGTTCCGTCTTCAAACGTAAACTCAAGGATTACCGGCATTACCAGTCCGCCCTTATTGGTGAAATCAATCTGATAGGCCGTAAGGTTTTTAAATTTATCCTTTTCCTTTTGTGTTAAAGGTTCGGTACCTTCAAGCCTGAAGCTGTATTCCTTGGTATTGTCTACTTTTTCCTGTCCTCTGTCATACCGGTAATAGAAATCCTGGGCTTGTTTGTCTTGGTCTACGTAGAAGGTAGTATTCTTATCGGTTCTGTTCCTGATTTTAGAGATGTCTTCAAAATCATTCTGGGCAGGCTTCTCTACTTTATATTTTATTTCTTTGGTTTCCCTCGGAGCAGTATTTAAATCAGGGGCTGCAACGGTTACTTTGTCAATGGCAATGTCTACAGGATCTGTTCCGTAGAACCAGCCTCTCCAGAACCAGTCCAGGTCTTCGCCGCTGGCATCTTCCATCGTTCTGAAGAAATCAGCAGGTTCAGGATGCCTGAATGCCCATCTTTTGGCATATGTTTTAAACGCTTTATCGAAAAGTTCCCTTCCCATAATGGTTTCACGGAGAATATTCAATCCTGTTGCCGGCTTTGAATAGGCATTCGAACCGAATTGAATAATATTTTCAGAATTACTCATGATCGGCTCCAGCTGATCTTTCGGCAGCTTCATATAATCCACAATTGTCCAGGCCGGACCGCGTTTTGAAGGAAATTTATTGTCCCAGCGCTCTTCCGTAAGGTATTCCACAAACGTATTCAGCCCTTCATCCATCCATGACCATTGTCTTTCGTCTGAGTTGATGATCATCGGGAAGAAATTGTGTCCTACTTCATGGATTACCACGCCCAGCATCCCGTTTTTAATCCCTTCGGAATAGGTGCCGTCTTTTTCCGTTCTTCCGTAGTTGAAGCAGATCATCGGGTATTCCATTCCATTGGCAGCTTCCACCGACTGTGCTACCGGGTAAGGGTAAGGAATCGTAAACTCCGAATACGTTTTAATCGTATGCGCAACAGCCTTTGTTGAATATTTTCTGTATAAGTTGTAAGCTTCTTTCGGATAGAAACTCATGGCCATTACTTTATTGTTGTTTTCAGGAATGGTAACGCCCATTCCGTCCCAGACAAATTTTCTGGAGGAAGTCCAGGCGAAATCCCTTACGTCATTCGCTTCGAAGTTCCAGGTTTTTCTTTGTTTTGAATGATTCTTCTCCGCTTTTTTAGCTTCATCCAGCGTCACAATCTCAACCGGCTCTGCTGCTGTTTTAGATTTGTTGTATCTCGCCAGTTGATCAGACGTTAATACCTGATCGTAGTTTTTACATTCTCCGGTTCCGCCTACCACATGGTCTGCAGGAACGTTCATGGAAACTTTAAAGTTCCCGAAAACCAGGGCAAATTCTCCACGCCCAGTAAACTGGTGGTTCTGCCATCCGTGGAAATCGCTGTATACACACATTCTCGGATACCACTGGGTCATGGTATAAAGGTCGTTTCCGTCTTCGGCAAAATTTTCATAACCGCCGCGGCCGCCCATTTTAATCCTGTTCGGGATATTGTAGTTCCAGTCTATTTTAAAAACCAGCTTATCTCCTTTTTTCAGGACTTTAGGCAGATCAATACGCATCATGGTTTTATTGACGGTATATTTCAGGGGTGTTCCGGAAGCATCGGTCACTTTTTCAAGGTTTACGCCGTATCCGTTATCCGAAAGGGGGAGTTCTGTCGGGCGCAGCTGCTGATCATTGGATGCCTTCGGAAGGGTAGAAGAGGAAGGGAAATCTGCTTTTTTTACCGTAGACTGCTGGTTTTCGTCCAGTTGCATCCAGATATAATCCAGGTCGTCCGGGGAATTATTGTAATAGGTAATGGTTTCAGAACCTTTAAGGTTTCTTTTATCTTCATCAAGATATGCCGTGATATTGTAGTCGGCTCTGTTCTGCCAGTAGCCGTGCCCGGGTGCTCCCGAAGCCGTTCTGTAAATATTGGGTGTAGGAAGAATGGTTCCCAGCTGTTCAAACCTGTTTCCGTGGTTGCTCCCCGGATTGTTCTGAATATTTTGTGCGGTGAAACCTGTATACGTAAATACAGAAAGGGAAAGTATGGCAACTTTTAGTTTCATAACCGAAATTGTTTTAAGGATTTTCAAATATAATAATAAGTAGTTGAAAAGTCGGAAATGTTTCAGCCTTAAAAAGGAATTCTTTCCAGCGTCATTTTTAATGATAACGCAAAGACTCCTGAAGAGACAAAAAGCACCCAGTCTTTCTGATTGACTTTAAAAACTTTAAGCAGGATAAACAGCAGGATTAAAATACCGAAAACAATGGCAATCTGTCCTAATTCCAAACCGATATTAAAACCCAAAAGCGGAACGGCAATACTCTGGCTCTTGGCAATCATTACCCTTGCGGTATTGGCGAAACCCATCCCGTGAATCAGTCCGAAAATCAGAGCCAGGTAATAATTGGCAGTCATCAGCGTCTGTTTTTTATTTTTCATCAGGATGTTATCCAGTGAGGTGATGACAATCGTCAGCGGAATCAGGAATTCTACCCAGGCAGAATTGATCCTTACAATGTCAAAAATGCTCAGCGCCAGCGTCACGGAATGCCCGATGGTAAAAGCCGTAACCAGAATTAAGATTTTCTTCAGGTCATTAAAGGAATATACGGCAATTAAAGCCAATACAAAAAGCTGATGGTCCAGTGCATCCAGCGAAATAATATGCTCCCAGCCCAGGTTGAGGTAAAATAAAAAGTCCTGCATTGTTAAATTATTTTTCGAAATGCGATGATACAAAATTTATTTTAACTTTGTTGAAAATTCATCGTCATGATCGTAAATATAGAACTTGAAAATGCAGAAGATTTTGTTTTCATCAAACAGCTTTTAGAAAGAATAAAAGGCGTGAAATCTGTTTCTGTAAGGGAAGAAGAATTTTATGAGGACGGAATGCCAAAACACGTTATTGATAAGCTGGCAGATTATGCAGACCGCCTGGAAGAAAAAGATATGGTTTCTGAAGAAGAGTTTTTTTCAAATGCAAGAAAAAAAGCATGCGAATTATATTCTCGGAAGTAGCCGGCCAAACTTATGAAGACATTATTGAGTTTCTTTCTCAAACCTGGACGGAGAAAGAAATTAATGTATTCATAGATGAAGCTGAAAAGATTGTAAATCAATTAAAGCAAGGAAAATTCAGGCTCTATCAAAAATATGCTGGAAATATTCGTTCAGCATTAATCGGTAAAAAGCATATACGCATGTTCTTCAGGAAAGAAAATAACCAGACGATAAAAGTCCTGCTTTTCTTTGACATGAGACAGGATCCACAAAAAATAATTGATTTATTGCCATGAAAAAAATACTTTTTCTATTATTTTCCTTACTGCTGCTTTTCTCTTTTACCAAAGCGAAACATCCCTATCATGTAGGATCAGTGGAAATTAACTATAACCCGAAGTCTAAAACTTTTGAAGTAACAGGACGTTTTTTTCTTGATGACCTTGAAAACGGGCTGAATGAAAAATACGGAAAATCACTGCATTTCAATGATCCGAAATTTAAGGCACCGCTTCAGGAAACACTTAAGAATTATTCAGCAGAATACTTTAAGCTTAAAGCCAACAATACATTTGTCAAAATAAATTTCGTTGGTTATGAAGAAGACCATGAATCGGTAAATATTTATCTGGAATCTGAAAAAATTGACAATCCCAAAAAGGTAGAAGCAGCCGTAAGCTTTCTTTATAACCTGTTTGACGACCAGATGAATATTGTCCACATCATTGTCAACGGAGAAAGGAAAAGTGAGAGACTGACGTATCCAAACCGTTATTTATTTCAACAGTTTTAGTTTTCCAGCTGTAAAAGCGCGTTGATTCCTTTGGCATGTTCCAGCAGATCAGGAAAAAAATCGTCATAGCATTTTTGCAGCACATCTTTATGGTCCAGAAAAGCTTCAAATACAGGAATGTCTTTCTCTAAATACTTTGCTTTATTCAATACATTCC
>Ga0265798_10006383_pt1 | contig 15509 bp, 11 predicted proteins | sample P3T30metagenome_FD_192430 | JGI IMG/M metagenome (GOLD analysis project Ga0265798, IMG submission 192430) | Plant litter microbial communities from East Loma Ridge, Irvine, California - P3 T30 | ecosystem: Environmental > Terrestrial > Plant litter > Unclassified | place: USA: California... | reverse complement strand
CCGGAACAGGCCGTTGGAGCGCGTGCCGACGTACAGGACGTTGCCGTCGGCGGGATCGACGGCCAGGCGCTCGCCGTTTTCGCGGCCCATGCCGTTGCCGTGGGTTTTGAACTGCCCCGTCACGTCGGTCACGGCAAACGTCCTGCCGTAGTCGTTCGAGCGCAGGATGGCGGTGCGGCCGCCGTTCAGGTATTCGATGCCGGCAAGCAGATACACCTTGGCCGCGTTCTTCGGGTCCAACGCCAGCGCGTCCACGCCGAGTAATCCCGTCTGGTCTTCGCCCACCCAGTCCTGCAGCGCATGCCATTGCGCCGTCTTGCCGTCCCACCGGTAGGCGCCGCCGACGTCGGTGCGGGCATAGGCGACGCCCTGTTCCGACGGGCTGGGAATGACGGCCGTGACGAAACCGCCGCCGCCGATGGCGACGCTGTTCCATTCATAGCCGCTCAGTAGCTTCTGCAGCACCGGCTCCATCGCCTCCCCCCACAGCGCATAGCCGCGCGCGTTCGGGTGCAGCAGGTCGGGCATCACTTCCTTTGGCAGGCCGCCGTTCGGGTCGAGGAAGGCGCCTGAGATATCGTGATAAAACACCTTGTCGTTGTCGGCAAATGTGGCGAGGATGCGGTTGACGTCATCATTGATCCGGCGCTGCTTCGCATCCGGCATGGCGTCGCGCGGGAAGATGCCGAGTACGAGGATTTTCGAGCGCGGCAGGCGCTGGCGCAGTTTGTCGACGATGCGCCGCATCGCCGCGGCGGTCGTGCGCGGGTCTTCCTGGCGGTGGCCCGTGTTGTTCGTGCCCGCCATCAGCACGACGACCTTCGGATCGAGGCCGTCCACTTCGCCGTGCTCCAGGCGCCACAGGATGTTCTCGGTGCGATCGCCGCTGTAGCCCAGGTTCAGCGCGTTGTAGCGGGCATAGCGCCGCGCCCACTCATCCTTGCCTTCCTTCTCCCAGCCCTGCGTGATCGAGTCGCCGATGAAGACGACTTCGGGCAGCGTGCCATTGGCACGGCGCTCCGCGATCTCTCGCAGCTTCTGCTCATGGCGCGGCATCCACCAGTCCAGCGACCACGCTTCGTTCAGCGGTTCGGGCGTGACGGAGACGGTGCGGTAGTCCGGGCACTCCGTGTTCGGTTTGCCGTGCGCCTTGAAGCGCACGTTGGCGACCGCCACCTCGCCGGAGCCGTTGGCTTCGATGGAGAACGGTTTGGCGATGGCGGAGAAATCGTCGCCTTCGCGCAGGAAGCAGCTCATGGAAAGTTCCAGGTGGCGCCAGCCCTTGCCGGCAGCGGCACGCGACTGCAGCACATACGGCACCTTGCGGTCGCAGTCCTTGCCGCAGCCCAGCTGGAACGAGATGCCGCCTTTGCTCATCTCGCGCACGTCCAGGTCGAACGCCAGCACACCTTCCGGCGCATAGGGACGCAGATCGCGCGCGCCACGCTCGTCATCTTCGTTGCCTTCGATGCGCAGGCTGGCGTACCAGGTGTCGTTGAACTTGAGGATCAACGCGTCGCGCTTGCCCGCCTTGACGGCATCGGCGCGCACGACGGCTTCCGGCTGCTTCGGATTCACCGGCACGACGGCCGAGCGGCCCGCGAGCCTGGCCTGGCCTTCGGAGTGTGCGGCGGTGACGTGCCAGCCGCGGCCCGGACGGGCATCGTAGACCTTGAGGTCGGGGGTGGCGGCATGGGTGCACAGGGTCGTCGCGGCTGCGACGACGCCTGCCAGTGCGCGCAGCAGCGGCACGGCGATTGATTTCTGCATCGTTGTCTCGGTTGTAGGGCCAAACTTCGGGGTCAGGTCCGACAATCGGACACGGGCCCGGCTGTCCCAGGCTTGTGCCGACGTTCCATTGCTCAGTGCGTGTCCGAATGTCGGACCTGACCCCGCGGTTACTGCTCAGTGCGTGTCCGAATGTCGGACCTGACCCCGGGTTTATTTACCGGCCAGCTGGGCGTTCGTGTAGAACCCGTCCTTGACCAGCAGGTCGACGTTCTCCTTCGTCAGCGGTGTGGGTTTCAGCAGCAGCGTATTGACCTTCTTGAAACCGTTGTCATATTGCGAGTTAAAAGACGGCTTCTCGTTGCGTACCAGCTGCACCGACAGCTTCGCCGCTTCGCTGGCGATGGCCTTCAGCGGTTTGTAGACGGTCATTGCCTGCGTGCCGGCGACCACGCGGCGCACGGCCGCCAGGTCGGCATCCTGGCCCGAGACGGGCACCTTGCCCGCCAGCTTCTGCGCGGCCAGCGCCTGGACCGCGCCGCCCGCCGTGCCGTCGTTGGAGGCGACGATCGCGTCGATCTTGTTGTTGTTGGCCGTCAGCGCGTTTTCGACGATGGCCAGTGCCTCGCTCGGGCTCCAGTCCTTGACCCACTGCTTGCCGACGATCTTGATGGCACCCTTGTCCACCAGCGGCTGCAGCACGGCCATTTGCCCTTCGCGCAGGATCTTGGCGTTGTTGTCTGTCGGCGCGCCGCCCAGCAGGTAGTAATTCCCCTTCGGCACGCGGTCCACCAGCGCCTTGGCCTGCATCTCGCCCACGGCCTTGTTGTCGAACGAGATGTAGGCGTCCAGGTCCGCGTTCAGGGTCAGGCGGTCGTACGAAATCACCTTGATGCCGGCCTTTTTCGCTTCCTTGATGGCGTTGCCCAGCACCGTGGCGTTGTACGGCACGACGACGATGGCATCCACGCCGCGCGCGATCAGGTTCTCGATCTGCGAGATCTGTTTCTGTTCGTTGCCGTCGGCGGACTGCACGAACACCTTGGCGCCCAGTTGGGTGGCCGCCGCAACGAAGTAGTCGCGGTCGCGTGCCCAGCGCTCGAGGCGCAGGTCGTCGATCGAGAAGCCGATCTTCGGATTTTTCGCGTCGGCGCTGGCCTGGCCGGCGGTCAGCAACAGCAGCGATGCGGCGATGGCCGCGCTCAGAACCTTTTTCATGTTGGTCTCCTTGTGAGTTGTAATCAGCACTGCAATGACAGCCGGTACACCGTGGTCTGGCGATACACCTGGCCGGGACGCAGGATCACCGCCGCCGCGTGCTGGCCATTGAGCTGGTCGGGGAACGCGCCCGCTTCCAGACAGAATCCGTCGTGGCGGGAATACGGCCGGCGGCTGCGGCCCTGCACGCCCTCCAGGCAGTTCCCGCTGTAGAACTGCAGTCCCGCTTCCGTCGTCGCCACCTGCAACTGGCGGCCGGATCCCGGGTCGTACACGCGCGCGACGGTGCGCAGCGCATTGGCGTTGCCCATCGCATCGTCGGACAGGCAGTAGCAGTGATCGAACCCGCCCGCCAGGCGGATCTGGGCATCCGGCCAGCGCAGACGCGGGCCGATGGCGGCCGGCTGGCGGAAGTCGAACGGCGTGCCGCCCACGGCGGCGCGGCCCACCGGGATGCCGGCCGGGTCGATCTGCAGGTAGTAATCCGCGTCGATCTGCAGCATGTGGTCGCCCACGTCGCCGACGCCGCCGTTCAGGTTGAAGTACGGGTGCGACGTCAGGTTGATCGGCGTGGGCGCGTCGGACGTGGCCTGGTATTCGATCGACAGGCAGCCGTCGTCGTCGAGCTGGTAGAACACCTGCACTTCGACGTTGCCGGGAAAACCGCCGTCGCCGTCGGGCGACACGTGGCGCAGGGTCAGGCCGCCGTGTGCCATCACGCCGCGCCAGTGGGCGCTGTGAAACCCGTCCACGCCGCCGTGCAGATGGTTGCCACGGTCGTTGACGTCGGCCTGCACGGGGCGGCCGTCCAGCATGAAGCGGCCGGCGGCGATGCGGTTGGCCCAGCGCCCGATGATGGCGCCGAAGTACGAGGGATTGCCGTGGTATTGCGCGTCGCTCGGGTAGCCGAGCAGGACGTCGGCCATGCGGCCGTAACGGTCCGGCGCCCACCACGACACGAGCGCTGCGCCGCGTTCGCTGACGGTGACGCGCATGCCGTAGGCGTTACGCAGCGTGAACAGCTGGGCATCAAGGCATGCCATGGGAAGGGTCGGTGCTGATTTGAAGTTCATGACCTGGGCTTTCAGGCTTGTAGATCGGGGATGCCCAACGTGGGCATCCCCAGCGCGGGCGCACTGCTGCGGGCGCGTTCCTGGTAGGCGCGCGGCGTGCAGCCTAGTTCGCGCTTGAAGACGGAATGCATGTACTGGCTCGACGTGAAGCCGCACTTGATGGCGACGTCCGTCAGGTTGCAGTCGCCCCGGTCCAGATAGGCGATGGCCGCTTCCAGGCGCAGGCGCAGGATCTCGTCATGCACGCTGCAGCCCAGCTCCTGGCGGAAGTAGCACTCCAGCGTGGAGCGCGAGATGCCGACGTAATCGGCCACCTGGTCCGTCTTGATGCCCTGGCAGGCGTACTGGCGGATGAAATGGCGCGCCCGCATCACATGCGGATGCTTGGCCCGTTCGTGCTTGGAGGACGCCAGCACGTTGATGCCGGCCGGCGGCACGAGGATGCGCGTATCGGCCAGGCGCACGCCGTGCAGCATCTGATCCAGCAGGTGGGCTGCCGTGCGGCCCATCTCCTCTGCGCCCTGGATCACGGAACTCATCGGAATGCGCGTCAGCATGCGCGCCAGCGGATCGTTGTCGATGCCGATCAGCGCCACCTGTTCCGGCACCTCGATGCCGGCCAGCGCGCAGGCCTGCAGCAGCTGGCGCGCACGCGCATCCGTCACGGCGATGATGCCGACGGGCTTGGGAAGGCTGTGCAGCCAGGCGATCTGCTGCTCCACCGCCTCGTTCCACAGCGGCGCGCTGGTGCACTGGCCGCGGTAGATTTCCGGCTCCAGTTTATCGCGGCGCATCAGGCTGCAGAACGCCTTCTCGCGCTCCTGCGCCCAGCGGTTTTCCTGCGCTTCGGGAAGGCTGAACAGGGCCAGGTTGCGCAGCCCGGCCTCGATCAGGTGATCGTAGGCCAGTTTGATCAGCTTGAAGTTATCCGTTGCCACGTAAGGCACGCCTTCGGGATAGTCGGCCGGGCTTTCGTAGGAGCCGCCGACGGCGACCACGGGCACACTGCACGAAGCCAGCGCGCCGGCGACCGCCGGGTTGTCGAAGTCGGCGATGATGCCGTCTCCCTGCCACTGGTCGATACCGGACAGGCGCGCGCGGAAGTCTTCCTCCAGGAACAGGTCCCACGCCGTGCGCGTGCTGGCCAGATAACCGGCGATGCCCGTGATGACTTCGCGGTCGAAAATTTTATTGGCGTTGAAAAGCAGCGCGATGCGGTGCGTCCTCAGCATAGTTGTCTCCCCTCACTCCGAGTTGCACCATTGTAAAGTTATGTAAGTCTATGTTTCGGTGTCGTAGCGGGCTGTGTTGCATTTTGCTTACACAAATGCCGCGATTCAATTGCGAAATCCAACGATGGCGATTGCGATTCTTTGTCGGCGGATTACCGACGAGAACTAGTCCATACCGATCTGCAAGTAACCCGGGGAGCCGGCTTGGCCCCGGCCGCCGGCTCTGCTAGTCTTGAGCCGCAATCACTCATATAAAAACGCAGGAGACACCATGCAGTCCAAACTCAGTTACGTTCATGGCGCCCATGACGTGCCATTGATCGGCACGACCATCGGTAACCATCTGGCAGCCATCGCCGCCGCCCACGGCGACAACGAAGCGCTCGTGGTGCCCCACCAGGGCGTGCGCTGGACCTATCGCGATTTCGACGCCCGCGTCACCGCACTGGCGGCCGGCCTGCTGGGCCTCGGCCTGCAGCCGGGCGACCGCGTCGGCATCTGGTCGCAGAACTGCGCGGAATGGGTGCTGACGCAGTTCGCCACGGCGCGCGCCGGCCTGGTCCTCGTCAACATCAATCCCGCCTATCGCCGTTCGGAGCTGGAATATGTGCTGGAGAAGGTGCAGTGCGCGGCGCTGATCCTGGCACCGAGCTTCAAGTCGAGCGACTATCTCGCCATCGTGCGCGACGTGGTGCCAGAACTGGACGCTGCGCGCGACCGGCTTGTCCGGTCAGCGCGCCTGCCGGCACTGCGGCACGTGATCCGGCTGGGCAGCGAGCGCACGGCGGGCATGCGCAACTTCGACGAGCTGCTGTCGCCCGCCGACGCGGCGCAACTGGAACGCCTGCGCGCACTGGAAGACGAGCTGCAGTTCGACGACGCGGTGAATATCCAGTTCACGTCCGGCACGACGGGCGCGCCGAAAGGCGCCACGCTGACACATCACAACATCCTCAACAACGGCTTCTTCGTGGGCGAGGCGATGCGCCTCACCGGCGCGGACCGCCTGTGCATTCCCGTGCCGCTGTATCACTGCTTCGGCATGGTGCTGGGGAACCTGGCCTGCGTGACGCATGGCGCGACGATGGTCTTCCCCGGCGAAGGGTTCGACCCGAAAGCCGTGCTGGAGACGGTGCAGGCGGAGCGCTGCACGGGCCTGCACGGCGTGCCGACGATGTTCATCGCGCTGCTCGACCATCCCGACTTCGGCAACTACGACCTGTCCACGCTGCGCACGGGGATCATGGCGGGCTCGCCCTGCCCGGCGGAGGTGATGAGCCGCGTGATCGGCCGCATGCACATGAGCGAGATCACCATCGCGTACGGCATGACGGAGACATCGCCCGTCAGCTTCCAGAGCTCCGTCGACGACCCTGTTCCGCTGCGCGTGGCGACGATCGGCCGCGTGCACCCGCACCTGGAGGTGAAGATCGTCGACTCTTCCGGCCGCATCGTGCCGCGCGGCGAGACGGGCGAGCTGCTGACGCGCGGCTACTCCGTCATGCTGGGCTACTGGGGCGACGAGGAGAAGACCCGCGAAGCCATCGACGCCGCCGGCTGGATGCACACGGGCGACCTGGCCGTGATCGACAGCGACGGCTTCGCCACCATCGTCGGCCGCTCGAAGGACATGGTGATCCGCGGCGGCGAGAACATCTACCCGCGCGAAGTGGAGGAATACCTGTACCGCCATCCGAAAGTGCTGGATGTGCAGTGCGTCGGCGTGCCGGACGAACGTTACGGCGAGGAGCTGTGCGCCTGCATCGTCGTGCGGCCCGGCGAGACGGTCGACGAAGCGGATATCCGTGCCTTCTGCAGCGGCCAGATCGCCCACTACAAGGTGCCCCGCTACATCCGCTTCGTCGAGGCGTTCCCGATGACCGTCACGGGCAAGATCCAGAAGTATCTGCTGCGCCAGCAGATCGCGGCGGAGCTGGGGCTGGGCGCGAAGCCGTAACTGCGCGCCGCGCGGGCGCCGCGGTTCCCTCATGGTCCGCAGTGCCGAACGTCCCCGTGACCTTCGGCACTCCCGCGTGAGCGCGTGGACGTCATACAATGCGCATCCGCCAACAGTCCGCGCACGCTCATGACGCCACCCCTGCCCGCCCGCCGGCCGCTCCATATCACGCCCTGGTCGATTGCGGTCGGCACGTCCGCCCTGTTCGCGTTCCTGCACGTTGCCGCGATCCTGGCCGCCGGTCCCGGCGAGACACCGCTGCACAACCCCGTCGGCCTGGCCGTGCTGGCAATCGTCATGCCATTGACGGCCGGGGCGACGGAAGCGGCGCGCATGCAGCCGCTGTTCCTGGCCTACGTCGGTGCCAAGCTGCTGGTATTGCTGGCGACGACGGCCGCGGTGGCTGGCGCGTGCCGACCGCCGGCGCGGCATCGTCAGCGCCTGCTGGCCGTGCAACTGCTGTGCGTGACGCTGCTGGACGCGCTGCCGTTCCACCTGCTGCTGGCCGTGCAACTGGCGATGCTGCTGCCGTGGCGCCAGGGTCTGGTATGGCTGGCCGGGCAGTACCTGTTGGGCGTTGCGATGGACGTCTTTCTTGTGCTGGACCTGGCGCAGCGCATGGCGCAAGCGCCGCAATGGGCGCTGCTGGCCTACCTGTCGGCCGAGCGCCTCGTGCTGGCAGCGGGTTTCCTGTTCGGCCATCTGGTACAGCGCGAACACCGCATGCGCCATGCCCTCGCCAGCGCCCATGGCCAGTTGCTGGCCACACAATCGCTGCTGACGCAAACCGTGCGCGGCGCCGAACGCCTGCGCATCGCGCGCGACCTGCACGACACGCTGGGCCACCACCTGACGGCGCTGAACCTGCACCTGGACCTGGCCGCGCGCCAGGCCGGCGCCGCGGCACCGACGGCACTTCAAACCGCGCGCGACGTCAGCGTCGACCTGCTGGCGCAAGTGCGCGGCGTCGTCACCCACCACCGCCACGACCAGACGATCGACCTGGCCGAAGCGCTGCGCGTGCTGTGCACAGGCGTGCCCTCACTGCACCTCGACCTGCACATCGCGCCGCACGCCGCGCGCCTGCCCGCACCCGCCGCCCACGCGCTGTTCTGCGGCATCCAGGAGGCGATCACGAACACGCTGCGCCATGCGCGCGCCCGTCGCCTGACCGTGGAGCTGGCCGTGCGCGGCGGCATGACGGTGGCGCGGGTGGCCGACGATGGCGTCGGCATGGGCGATGCGGTCGAAGGCAATGGCCTGCGCGGCATGCGCGAGCGGCTGGGAGACTTGAACGGAGACCTCCGCTGCGAACGGGGCACACGTGGCACGGTGATCGAGCTGTCGGTGCCCGGGAGCCCGGCATGATCCGTGTCGCCCTGGTGGACGACCAGACGCTGGTGCGCAGCGGCATCCGCGGCCTGCTGGACCTGACAGACGATATCCGCGTCGTGGCCGAAGGCGCGGACGGTCACGAGGCCGGGCGCCTGCTGGCGGCGCACGCGGTGGACGTTATGCTGCTCGATGCGCGCATGCCGGGCTGCGGCGGCATCGAGCTGCTGCGCAATCCGCCCGCCCCGCTGCCGCCGACCATCATCCTGACCACGTTCGACGATGAAGACGCGCTGTTCGACGCCATGCGCGCCGGCGCCCGCGGCTTCCTGCTGAAGGACATTTCGCTGGAGCGGCTGGCGGACGGCATCCGCGCCGTCGCTGCCGGCGGCACACTGTTCCGCCCCGCGCTGACGGAGCGCACCCGCGCCTCGTTCCGCCGCGATCAGCCAGGCGCCAACGCCGCCGGCACCACGCTGACGCCGCGCGAAACGGAGATCCTCGCCCTGATGGCCGGCGGCCTGTCGAACGGCGAGATCGCCGCCCACCTGGGTTCGAGCGAAGGCACCGTCAAGAACCACGTGTCGAGCATCCTCGCGAAGCTGGGCGTACGCGACCGCGTACGCGCCGTGCTGCGGGGGATCGAGCTGGAACTGATCTGAACTATTGCACGTTCAGCGGGACAGGCAGGCGCACCAGAATGAACTCGCCATCGTCCGGCCGCTTCGGCGAACGGGAACCCGCGCCGCCCGGGTAGTTACTGTCGTTGACCAGCATCAGGGTCGAGCGGTCGACGATGCGCACCGCCTCCACGCACTCCATCGGGAACGTGAAGACGCCGTCGATCGTGGCGGCGCCGCCCAGTTTGCGCGGGTCGGCGATGGTCATCAGATCCACGACCAGTTCCTTGACGAGGTAACCGTTCGCATCGACCTTGTCCAGGTCAATCTTGTAGACGCGCTTCACCCGCGCGGCCACGCGATCCGCGCCCGTCGCGGGGAAGCCGGCGCGTGCATCGCCGGCGCCGCGGTCCTTTTCCACCACGAGGAATTCGTGGTCGTTGATGGCCGTGATGTCGTTGATGCTGAAAATCTCCGGCACCTTGGCGCCGGCCGCGTTGACGTAGCTGCCCGCGCCCACGCGATACGAGTAGGCCGTCGGCAGCCACGCGTTGGCCTTGATGTCGAAGACGTTGAGGATGCGGCGCTGCGGGTCCGTGTCCGTCGTCAGGTCCTTTTCCAGCAAGGTGTAGAGGCGCGTGCGCGAAGCGTTGATCGTCATGCTCTCGAAGCCGCCGGAATTGGGCAGGTTGGCCGTGGCCGTGCCCAGGGTCGGATTGCTGGGCGACTGCACCAGCGGGTTACTGCCCAGCTTCAGGGTGTTCGGCACCGCGATCTCTTTTGCCAGCACCTTGCCGGTGCGGTCCGTCTTGACGAGGAACGGGCCGAATTCGTCGCCGAACCAGAAATTGCCGTCCGCATCGATCGCCATCGACTCCAGATCCAGGTCGCCGCCCGTCAGCAGGCGGCCCGACTTGATCAATGGGTCCACGGCGACCGTCGCGCCGGACTGCGTCGTGCCGGGGTAGCTGGCGCCGTCGGCCACGACGGGGTACGACAGCTTGCGGTCCGGATCGCGCAGGCGCATGTAGCTGTTGGCGTCAAACGACGCCAGGCTGTCGCAGGTGCTGAAGTTCGCCGGCATGACCTTGCCCGACACCCAGTCCGGCTTCACCGCATACACGTGCAGCAGCGCGCTGGGCGACGTGGCCTTGCTGCCGAAGCCATTGTCCTGCATGACGTAGAAGCAGCCGGCGGCGGGACCGTTGGCCAGCGCCGAGAAGCCCTGCATCGGCTGCTTGTTCACGAACGGCAGCTGGTAGCCATAGGTCGCGGTGGCGCTGGTGTAGTCGGCGCCGCTGATGAACTGGCCGGTCGTGGGTCCGGCCACGTACGTATCGGCCGGCAGGCTGGCAAAGCCGATCAGCGTGGGGACGGTGACGGCTTCCGAGCCTGCAGGGCCGTCGCCGCCGCAGGCGGCAAGCGCCACGGCGAAAACGGCGGAGAGGAGGATCGATGGGGTGCGCAGGGTAAGCTGTTGCATGGTCGCTGTGGGTTGTTCACGGACCATGCAGTCTAGGGTGAGGGCGTGACGGCGTGATGACACGCCTCCCCTGTCAGAACACCACGCCCGCTACCAGGATGATGTTCGCATACGGCGTGCACTCGCCCGTGCGCACCACGGCGCGTGCGCCGGCGGTGAGGCGCTTGAAATCGGCATGGGGAACGCTGCCGCGGCCAGGCAGCTCCAGCGCGGCGATGGCGGCGGCGATTGGCAGGTTCCGCTCCGCCAGCTCGTCGGCCAGCACGTGGCGTTCGACCTGCATTTCCGCCAGCACGGTGCTCAGCGTCTGCATGAAGCGCGGTACGCCGTGCGTCAGCGCCAGGTCGATGACCGGCACGCCGGGCGGTACCGGCAGGCCGGCGTCGCCGATGACGACCATGTCGCCATGGCCAAGCGACGCGATCAGCTGCGACAGTGCGATATTCAGGACGGGGCCCTTTTTCATGACGGTTCCAGTTCGTTCAGGTAGGGGATGGAAGTCTGGGCGCCGTGGCGCGTGACGCCGATGGCGGCGGCGCGCTGGCCCAGGTCGATGGCGGCCGCCGGATCGGCGCCCGAGGCCAGCGCGGCGACGAAGCCGCCGATGAAGGTGTCGCCGGCGGCCGTCGTATCGACCGCCTTCACGGCCCGCGCCGGGAAATCGCGGCTGCCGTCGGCCAGCGCCGCATGGACGCCCTTCGCGCCCAAGGTGACCAGCACGTTGCGGCAGCCCGTCGCCTGCAGCGCCGCCGCGCTGCCGGCATGATCCTGCGCCGCCGCGCTGGCGGCATGATCGTCGGGCGTTGCAGCGGCGCCGAGCAGCATGGCCGCCTCGATCTCGTTCGGCACCAGATAATCAACCTGGGCCAGCACTGCGCCCGGCACGCTGGCCGCCGGTGCGGGATTGAGCACCACCGTCTTGCCCATGCCGTAGGCGACCGTGATCGCGTGCCGCACCGTGTCCAGCGGGGTTTCCAGCTGCAGCACGACGATGCTGGCGCGCGCGATCAGCGGCAGCGCGGCGTCGATATGTGCGGGAGTGAGCAGGTCGTTGGCACCGCCCGCGTAGACGATGCTGTTCTGGCCATCGGCATCGACAAGAATCGAGGCGATGCCGGTCGCGACGCCCGGCAGCGCGGTGACGTGGCTGACATCGATGCCGTCGGCCACCAGCGCCGCGCGCAGGGTCGTGCCGAACGCGTCGTCGCCGACGCAGCCGACCATTGCCACGGGGGTGCGGCCCAGGCGGGCGCAGGCCACGGCCTGGTTGGCGCCCTTGCCGCCGGGGATGGTGCGGAAGGCGCTGCCCGTCAGCGTTTCGCCGGGCCGTGGCATGCGCGGCACACGCAGCACGAGGTCCATATTGATGCTGCCGATGACGACGATCATGTGACGATTCCTGGTGTGGTAATGGAGGATGCGTGTGCAAGGCTGGAGCCGCGCACGTGGAGAACGGGCGCGATATTGCGCCGCTGCGGCGGGCGGCCCGGTTGGGCGATGCGCTCGAGCAGGCACGCCGCCGTGATATTGCCCAGCGCGCGCGTGCCCTGCGACACGCTGCTCAGAGGCGGGTGGACGAACTGCGCCAGGTCGATATCGTCGAAGCCGACCACCGCCAGCTCGTGCGGCACCGCGATGCCCAGCTCCGCGGCGGCGCGCAGCGCGCCGACCGCCATCATGTCGTTGCAGCAGAACAGCGCGTCGGGACGCTGCGCCGCCGGCCGCCGCAGCAGGCGCAACGCCGCCGCGTAACCGCCGGCGCTGCTGAAGTCACCCGTCTCGCAAAGGTCGTCGTCCAGCGCGCCGGCCAGCGCGCGGCGCATGCCGGCGATGCGCTGCTCCGACACCTCCAGCTCGCGCGGGCCGCCGATGCAGCCGATGCGGCGGCGCCCCAGCGCCAGCAGATGCTGTCCGGCCAGCTCGCCGCCGGCAAGGTTGTCGATGCCGACGACGTCGTATTCCAGCCCTTCCGGCGCGCGGTCGATGAACACGGCCGGCACGCGCCGCTGGCGCAGCAGTTCGCCGTCCGTTTCGGCCAGCGCCGCCATGATCAGGCCATCGCAGCGTTTCGTCAGCAGCACGTTCAGGTAGTCGCGCTGCTTGGCCGGATCGTCGTCCGAATTGCACAGGATGACGCTGTAGCCGGCCGCGTAGCACGTGTCCTCGATGCCGCGCGCCACTTCGGAGAAGTACGGGTTGGTGTTGTTCGGGATGATCATGCCGATCGTGCCCGTGGTCTGGCTGCGCAGCGAGCGCGCCAGCGCACTGGGCACGTAATGCAGCGCGGCCGCCGCGGCCAGCACCCGCTCGCGCGCGGCCGGGCTGACGGGCCGTGTATCGTTCAGCACGTGCGAGACGGTGGTGTACGACACCCCCGCCGCCAGTGCCACTTCCTTGATCGTTGCCATGGCCGGTTACGCGTCAGGCGCGCTCGCCGCGGCGGCGGTAGGTGTCGAGCACCACGGCGGCCACGATCACGAGGCCGGTGATGATGCGTTTCATCGGCTCGCTGACGCCGATCTGCGCCAGCCCCGCCTCCAGCACGGAAATGATCAGCACGCCGATGAACGTGGCGTAGACGGAGCCGCGCCCGCCCATCAGGCTGGTGCCGCCGATGACGACGGCGGCAATCACCTGCAGCTCCATGCCGACGCCGCCGTTCGGGTCGGCCGCCTCCAGGCGCGATACCTGGAACAGCGCGCCAAGGCCGGACAGCAGGCCCATCAGCACGAAGACGAGCACCTTGGCCGGACGCGGATTGATGCCGGACAGGCGCACTGCCTCTTCGTTGGTGCCGATGCCGATCCATTGGCGGCCCAGCACGGTCTTGGTCAGCACCAGCTGGCCGATGACGGTGACGGCGATGGCCGTCAGGAAGGCCGGCGACATGCCGAGGAAGATCGGCGCGCTGATGCCGTCCACGGCGCTGCCGATGTATTCGGTGCGTGAATCGGTGACCTGGTACGCGGCGCCGCGCGCCATCTCCAGCACGCCCAGCGAGACGATGAACGACGGAATCCGCCAGTGAACGGAGATCACGCCGGTGAGCATGCCGCACAGCGCGCCCACCAGCAGGCCCAGCAAGCTGCCCAGGTAGACGGGCCAGCCCCAGCGCACGGTCGCCATCGACAGGAACGACGCCGCCAGCGCCATCACGGAGCCGACCGACAGGTCGATGCCGCCAACGATCAGGATGAACGTCATGCCGACGGCCATCACGACCAGCGTCGGGATGTCGTTGGCCAGCGTGCTGAGGGTGGACAGCGTGAAGAAGTTTTCGCTCAGGTACGAGAACAGGCAGCACATCAGCACCAGCGCGCCGATCAGGCCGGCATAGTTCTTCAGGTCGGCCATGCCGCGTTTCAGATAAGTTGTAGGCATAAGTATTCGCAGAGAAAATCAGGCCGCTGGCGTGGAGCGATCGGCGGAAGTCAGGTAACCGCTGAACGCGGCCTCGAGCAATTGGTCCTGGGTCCAGGCGCCGCGTTCGAACGTGTCGGCGATGCGGCCGGCGCTCATCACGGCGATGCGGTCGCAGATGAGCATCAGCTCGCGCAGGTCGCTCGAGACGATAATCAGTCCCTTGCCCTGGCGCGCCAGGTCGGCCAGCACGTTGTAGATGTCGAATTTGGCGCCGATATCGATGCCGCGCGTGGGTTCGTCGAACAGCATCACCGGGCAGTCGCGGTGCAGCCAGCGCGCGATCACCACTTTTTGCTGATTGCCGCCGGAGAGTTCGCCGACCGGCTGCTGGCCGTCGCGCGAGCGCACGCCCAGCTTGCGGATGTAGTCGCCCGCCAGTGCGTGTTCGGCCCCGTGATCGATCCAGCCGGCGGTGCTGACGGCACCCAGCGTGGCCAGCGTCGTATTCACCGCAATCGACTGGCGCAGCAACAGTCCCTGCCCCTTGCGGTCTTCCGTCACCATGGCGATGCCGGCCTTGACGGCGGCACCGGGCGAATCGATGCGGGCCGCCGTCTCGCCGGCGCCGACAAACACGTCGCCGCAATCGGCATGGTCAGCGCCGAAGATCAGGCGCAGCAACTCGGTGCGGCCCGACCCGATCAGGCCCGCAATGCCGAGGATTTCACCGGCGCGCAGGTCGAACGACGTCGGCTGCACGACACCGGTCCGGCCCAGGCCCCGCACGCGCAGCAGCGGGGCGCCCAGGGTGCGCCCGGACAGGTCGATCTCGGCATCGGCCGCGCGACCGACCATCAGCCGCACCAGGTCGGTGCTGGTGTAGCCGCCGATGGCGTCGTCGCAAACCAGGTCGCCATCGCGCAGCACGGCGATGCGGTCGGCCACGCGCTTCAGTTCTTCCAGCCGGTGCGAGATATACACGATGGCCACGCCGGCCGCCTTCAGCCGCGCGACCTGTTCGAACAGCAGCTCGACTTCGCGATGGGTCAGCATTGCCGTCGGCTCGTCGAGAACCAGCAGGCGGCATTCGCCGATCAGGTTGCGGGCGATCTCGATCATCTGCTGGTGGCCGATGCCCAGTTCGCCGACGGGCTTCCACGGATCGATGTCGTCCAGTCCCACCTTCGCCATCTGGGCACGGGCGTCACGTTCGAGACGGCCGCGGTCGATCCAGCCGAAGCGGTGCGGCAGCTGGTTCAGGTACAGGTTTTCCGCCACGGACAACGTGGGAATCAGGTTCAGCTCCTGCATCACCATGCGGATGCCGAGCGTTTCGGCCTCGGTGCGCGACGCGGGCCGGTACGGCTGGCCGTCGAGCAGCATGGTGCCCGTCGTGGCCGGCTCCAGGCCGCAGATGATCTTCGACAGCGTGCTCTTGCCGGCGCCGTTCTCGCCGGTCAGCGCCAGCACTTCGCCGCCGCGCACGGCCAGCGTCACGTCGCG
>Ga0265798_10006379_pt1 | contig 15519 bp, 12 predicted proteins | sample P3T30metagenome_FD_192430 | JGI IMG/M metagenome (GOLD analysis project Ga0265798, IMG submission 192430) | Plant litter microbial communities from East Loma Ridge, Irvine, California - P3 T30 | ecosystem: Environmental > Terrestrial > Plant litter > Unclassified | place: USA: California... | reverse complement strand
ATCACCGGATTATCAATCAATAAACCCCTAGTTTGCATTAGCCAAGCCTACCACATAGGGTTAGAAGTCGTAGCACAAATGTACACCAGTAAAAATGCTCGTTTTACCGCAACAAATAGCCTAGCCAAGCTACTGCAAAGCTGGCACACCAAAAAAATGAACGTAAGCCTGGCGCGACAGCTCAATTGAGCGATGCCGCTCGGCTAGGTGGCGCACCCGCTGGCGGTAGCCGGGCTGCGCTATTTGCTGAGCCACGTTGACCAGGGCCTCAGACACCGAACTTGGCCGGTCTAGATTGAAGATGGCCCCGCCGCCTTCCTGCTTTATGATGTCGCTGTCGTCACCTATCCCTTCTGGGAGTAGCACGGGCAGGCCACTGGCCCAGTACTCGCCAATCTTAATGGCTGAGCAGAACAACCGGCAAGGCGCGGGCTTAATGGTGGCAAACGCAAAGTCAGCAGCTGACAAGTAATCGGGCACCTCCTGGTGAGCGGCTTTGGTTAAGAATACCTGCCCAGCTGTTAGTCCGGCCGCTGCCAGTTTAGCCTGTACTTCATGCAGAGGGTCAGGCGTAAGAATAATTAGGCGAAAACTTGCACCGAAAAAATCAGCCGCCTTTCGAAACACTTGAAACGCCTCCTTATCGTAGTAAATACTCCCGAACTTACCCACGTACACGCCTACCACATCGGTCCCGGACCAGCCCAGACGCTCACGCACCCGTTGCCGGACTGTATCGTTGTAGGCAAACTGCCCGGCGTCGACTGAGCAAGGCACAGTGGCAATGCGCTGCGCTGGCACTCCTTCTGCTATTAATTGCTGCCGATAGTTTTCGGCCACCGGCATTAGCCCTAGTGCCAATTGTTTCTGCTGCTTCTCCCAGTGTCGTTCAAATAGGTAACGCGGGTCGTAGCGCCTCCACACCCCCGATTCAAGCATATAGTCGGCGTGCGGCTCAAACGACTCTACGTAGAATGGCAGTCGGTTTTTTTGCCACACCAGGTAAGCAAGCGCTCCGGCCGGGGCTCCGCGAGCCAAGATGAAGTCAGGTCGAAACTCTCGTACCTGCTGCACTAGCTCCCGTGGGAAACGAATAAAATCTTCAATCTTGTTGAAAATAACATTGCGCGAAGGTCTAGAGCGCAACGGCTCAAAACTGATTTTTGAGCCATCGAAACCAAGCTCCAGTTTCAACTCAGCCTGCGCATCAACGCCGCGCTCAATAGTTACTAAGCGAATAGCCTCTACGTCAGCCCGTTCTTGCAGCAGCCGCAGGTGCGGAAACACGGTGCTTGTAGTAAGTCCATCGCGTAGGCCCCAGTAGCCCAAAAAAAGTATTCGCATAGTAAAAAGGTGTGCGGTGCCTAACCTTTAAGGAGGTTCACCAAGCGCGGCCCCAGCACAATGCGGGTCAGCAGCAGGACGGCAGCTTTAGTGCTTAGCCCTGGCGTGGCCCGCCGGGCAAAACCCCATGCCTGCGCCCGGTGCCCATCGGCGTAGGCATGGATGGCACAAAGGTAATATACCCGCCCTAGCAACTGCCGCCGCTGCGCCTCGGTCAGCTTTAGATGCTGCTGCATCCAGGCGGCGGCCAGTTCCAAGCGCTTTATCAATCCTTGATTATCGGCCCGCATCGAACGCTGGTCGTGGTCGTTCATGGTCAGCGTCAGCGCGTCTACTAACTGCACCGCGTCGCCATGCTGGGTGTTTTCAAGCATGAACATCCAGTCTTCTACGGCGGCATAGCGGCGGTCTTCCTCGAAGAGCTTCAGGCTAGGATTAGCGCGTCGCACGCACACGTTGCAGGCAAGTAAATTGCCTTGTAAAAAAGTTTCGAAACCTAATGAACCAGCAGACAGCGTAGCTAGGCTGCTGGGCTGGCGCCGCCCATCGCGGTCAAAATCATACTTGGTAGCAATAAAGTTGGGTGGCGTGGGCGCCGCCTGGATGGCGGCGTATAACGTCGCCAGATGATTGGGATGGAAGAGGTCGTCGGAATCTAGAAATATCACGTACTTGCCCCGCGTCCGTTCGAGACCATAGTTGCGGGCAGCGCCGCGTTCGGCATTTTCCTTGGGCAGATAGTGCAGGCGGTTATCAGCCAGAAAAGGCTGTACTACTTCCGCGGTGTTGTCTTTACTACCATCGTCTACTACTAGGATTTCAAAAGAAGAAAACTCCTGCTCAATGACGGACTGCAACGTAGTTCCAATAAAACTGGCGCGGTTATACGTTGGGATAACTACACTAAAAAAAGGAGTAGACATAAGGGAACGCGCTGTACTAACGCCACGCCAAGCTTATCGCAGTATCATGAGCTTTCGAGCGGCAGTTGGCTTACAAAGGTAGTCCTGTACTTTTTGAGCAGACACTTGTAGACAACCTTTTAAAGTAGCTAAAGCGGAACAGGCAGCTGATTTCCCTGTCTTTACTTACGCCCAAAGACTATGGCAACTGGCCAACTGGTACGCCACCTGCTCTAAGTAACTGCCCACTTTTACAGCCTAGTACATTAGTTGAGCAGATACTGGGTTTATAAGGTAAGTAGTACCATAGCATCACTATTACACATCTAGGATTTTTATGTGTAAATGATTGATTCCCAACCGAAGCAGAAAAAAGAACCCTAACGCTAGAGCCATTAGCAAGATAGTACGGAGCGCGATGCGAATCACCGGTAGCTTTAGAAGGTATAGGATATGCAGGTCGATAAGAAAAGTACTAACCAAGCTGCTCACGCCGAACAATAGCATGGCCATGTTCACATCCTTCATCCAGATGCCTACTGCCAAGCCGGCCCCGCGCGTAAGCAACAGCAGCGTATTGGTAAGCAAGGCAAATTGCTGCCGTTGCAATACGTTATAAATCATCCCGGTTGCCTGCCCCGTAAGCCGGAATATGTAGTAGTAGCCCAAATAACCGGTAAATACCCCGGCCATTTCCCAGCGTGCCCCGAAAACAAGCTTAAAAATAAGGTCGCCAAACACGGTTATAAAGCCCAGCGGCAATAATCCTATATACAGTAGCTTATAGTAGATATTGAGCGTGATGTCCTTTAGCCGCTCCGGCTCGGTATGCTGCACTTCCGCCGCCTTTTGGTAGAACACTGGCGCAATGCCAGAGCCGATGAGCGATACTGGAATTTCAAGCAGTGAGGCAGCGAATGAATACAACCCAACTACTGTGCTGCCAAACGCACCCGTCAGCATAAATACTGGCAGTTGGCTTGATAACGAGCTTATGTACCCTCCAGGCAGCACATATAACGGAAACTCTCGGTACTTATAAGCAGCTTCACGTATCCGCCGCCACGAAAATGTGCGCCACAATGGCCGTAGCTCCTGCTGAAAACCACTACGCAGCAACCCTCCAAACAGCGTAAACTTACCTAGCGAGTCGCCTAGGATGAGCCCCGCGCTCTGTCCGCCTGTGAACCAGCCATAGCCTAGGGTAAAAACCCGACTTACCACCGACATTACCAAGTCGGCGGTGGTACGGGTGCGGAACGACTTGGTACGGATGTACCAGCTGCTCATTGTGAGGCTGAAGTTGTACAGCAGCATCAGCACCGGCATTAGGTATATCCATGCCCCCAACGACTGCAAGTTGAGCCAGTGCACCATCTGTGCCCCTAGCGCAGCCAACGCCAAGGTTACCAGACCGAACATACCTACCGTGAGTACCACATTAAGTTGCACCACAGCCAAAGCATCGCGCTTAGCCTTAGGTAAAGGAATGGCGCTGGTGTAAGCTAGCGTAGCCAGTAGATTCAGGTTGCTGACTATCGAGTTGAACACCGCAAACTGCCCATAAGCTGCTGGGGGGTAAATGCGCGACAGTATCGGCGTGAGTATGAAGCCCAGCACCGTGACAATAGCCGACCCCGACATTGACACCAGAAAATTCTGCGCAAATGAACCGGGCCGTCGTAGAGCTGCCAGGTTTTGACGAAACGCAGTAGTCAGTCGTTGGTACAAAGTAGATACAAAAATAAACGCGGCCAGTGCTAGGCACCGGCCGCAATATCAGAATAAGGGCATCCACCTACTCCACTTCACAGCCCAAGCGCTGGTACTGTCCTTTAAAACGGGCCGTCCATCGCTGCCATTCGGGATAAGTGATATAGGGGTCGTGGGCAGTTACCAGAAACTCCCGCAAATAGTCTTCAGGCAGGTCGCGGGGAAAGCCGCGCATAGTATCTAGTTCGCCCCGTAGCCAAGCTTGGTTGAGGTAATGGCTAAAGCGAAATACGTCGAAGTTCACACCCGCGAACATATTAGTCGCCGAAGTAATAAATGAGGTCTTAGTAATTTCCCGTTGCGTTTTGGCAAACCGAGGCCGGTGCTGGCGTTGCCATTGCACCGCCCGCCGCAACTGCTGCGCCTCATCAATGCTCATCTGGGAGTCTTCCCATAGGTGCAGCCAGTATGCCTTATCGAAAAACGCTGAAGCCACTGAATACAATGCATACAACGGTAACTGGTATTCCATATCGGTTTTGAAAAACCGCAACAGGCCTAGTCGGTATAGTACCGAGCGAGCTCGCAAGTCGTTTAGGAACACCAGTCGTGTAGCGAGCGGAATATCTGGTATTAGCTCTTCCAAATTATCGGCCAATAGCTGGCGCTGCCCCATCACTAGGCGCGGGTTGCCCAGCCAGCTTAGCTTCACAGTAGCTAGGCGGTGCTCCCGCATCTGCTGGGCCATAGCCCCTAGGTCAAGCGGCTCCGTCAACCAGATATCATCCTCCAGCAACAGAAAAATATCGGAGCATTTCGTTACTTCTGCCTTCCAGAAGGCAATCGGTATCACACGCTCATCAAACGCTGCCCCGCCTGCCACGTGTCGGCGCAGGGCAGCTACCTTCTGCTCATAGCGGGGCGAGTAGGCAATAGTTATCGTCGGAAACAACTCTTGAATGCGCGCTAAATACTCCGGGGGCGTACCATCGTCCAGCACTCGGACAGTGTACGCCCCCGTTACGTATTGCTCAATGCTGCGCAAGCAGCGCTCCAGATAGTAAGGACGATTAAACGACTTAACGACTATATCCATTCTGGAAATGACGCGGGCGACTACTCATGGTAGTTATACACCTTATGGCCACCTTTCAGCAGGTAGGCATCACGGCGGAACAGTTCCACGTCAGCCTGCATCATGTCTTTCACTAGCGCGGGCAGGTCATACTGCGGCTCCCAGCCCAGCTTCTCTTTCGACTTCGTCGGGTCGCCGATGAGCAACTCTACTTCGGTAGGACGGAAATAGGCAGGGTCAACCTCTACTACTATCTGTCCTTCTTCCAGAGTGAAGTCAGGATTGGTGCAACGTACTACACGAGCCTTTTCCTCCGCGCCTTCACCTTCAAAAGCTAATTCTATTCCGACCTCGGCAAACGACATTTTCACAAAGTCGCGCACAGTGGTGGTTACGCCAGTGGCAATAACAAAGTCTTCCGGCTCGTCTTGCTGCAGGATGCGCCACATGGCTTCTACATAATCCTTGGCGTGGCCCCAGTCGCGGCGGGCGTCCAGGTTACCTAGGTATATTTTTTGCTGCAGGCCCATGGCGATGCGCGCCGTGCCCCGGGTAATTTTGCGCGTCACGAAGGTTTCACCCCGCAGCGGGCTCTCGTGGTTAAACAGAATGCCGTTGCAAGCAAACATGCCGTACGCCTCGCGGTAGTTCACCGTAATCCAGTAGCCATACAGCTTGGCCACGGCGTAGGGCGAGCGCGGATAGAAGGGCGTAGTTTCCGACTGCGGCACGGCCTGCACCAAGCCATACAATTCCGAGGTCGAAGCCTGGTAGATACGGGTTTTTTTGGTCAGGCCCAGTAAGCGTACAGCTTCCAGAATACGCAGCGTACCGATACCATCGGCGTTGGCCGTGTACTCCGGCGTATCAAACGATACCTTCACGTGCGACATCGCGCCGAGGTTATAAATCTCGTCAGGCTGCACTTCCTGAATAATGCGAATCAGGTTGGTCGAATCCGACAAGTCGCCGTAGTGCAGCTTGAAGCGCACATTCGATTCGTGCGGGTCTTGGTAAAGGTGGTCGATGCGGTCGGTATTAAACAGCGAGGAGCGCCGCTTGATGCCGTGAACCTCGTATCCTTTGCTAAGTAAGAGTTCGGCCAGATAGGCACCATCTTGGCCCGTGATTCCGGTTACTAAAGCTTTTTTCATGTTGGCAGATTTCTAGGTGTTTATGTAGATTACTGTAGGGCGGTAGTTCTGAATCTTTGTTAGCCTACCAGGCTAGTCAATTATAGAAGGGCTGCATACGGACGCTGTATTCCCTCAGTTATCTTATTTTATATGCATTACCCCAATCCGTAGCTGATTTATTGGCACCCACAGGCTAGCTAGTATGGAATATTACTTTGCATTTCACTAGATGCTACCCCAAATCAATTGGCTCTTAATCCAATGCAGCAGCATCAGCACCAATGCTTAATAAGCCAAGCCTATCGTGCTTTTGTCGCCTGTCACTACCAGTAGGCATTCTAGGCATGGCAGCATTTTAAGTGATAGCTTTAGCTTTTATTGGTGTGCATATATAGAGGGGATGGCAACATTCGCTCGGGACATAACATGAGCAGTTGGCGTTTAACTAAACTATCTTGGTGGTAGTTACACCAAGGTTATGTCATCTGCAAATATAAGGCTCTTTACGGGTTCTCAGACCACGTCGTTTCTTAGAGTGCTATAAGGCTTAGCCGTGCGGCGAGGCTGCTTACGATTCCCGCTCCGTGAGACCTCGGCTTTAAAGCTATCCTCTTATTCATGCCGCTCCTCGGGCAATAGTCCGCCGGGGCCGGCTGCCATGACGGAAGAATTATACTTCCTGCTTCTATTTGCTATCCCTAGAGTACTTCACCTATGATTTGCCGCAATAAATCAATATCTATCATTATATCAGACTGATTAGCCAACTCCTGGTTGGTTCCTAAGCACGGAACAAAATAGTAAGGTAGTCCTAGGCACGACGCCAATCGAAAATAACATAAATCGCCATACCCTTCATTAAGTAGTTCCACCACCTTGGCCCCATCCTGCAAAAACAGCATGTTAGTCATGCCGGCCCCATGAACGCCCAAAAACACAGTTGTTTCGCGCATGAGGTTTATTTGCTCTAAGAAAGAAAGCTGTTCAAAATATACTTTCTCAAACCCCAACTCTTGCAACAACGCGTCTACCTCTACCTCATTTACCAGACTCCGTACTCCCTTTGCAGCACGCGCGGCGTATACTTTACGAGTGGCCCGCACTGGGTCGGGACTTAAAGCAGCTACTAGCTCAGCCCGCACTTGCTGGACTAGCTCCGGATTTTGGTTTAGCGAAGGCGCTGTCAGTTCAGGCAGTATTATGCAGTCAGCTTGCAGTATCTGGCGCATTGTAACTGGTAAATACTGGGTAAACCCCAGTACCGCTGCGCTACGCTGAATATAGTCGGGCATCTGCTTGGGAGGCAGCGGCTGAGGCAGCATCAGCAGCATAGAAGGGTAGCTTTGCCGCAATATCAGCAGGCGTGGCAAGGTATCGACTAGCCAGTGGTAATAATTTTCTACCGACCATTGGTCATGGCATATAGCTACGCACGAAGTAGCGGGCACTTTCACTTTTGCGCTTACCCACTGCCGTAGTAATAGCGTGTCCTGAAAGCGGCTCGCAAATTTGGGATATACAATGCTTGGCAAAAACAACCGCAAATTGTGGAATATCGCCCCATCCCAGGTAGCATGCACATTGCGTAGCCGGTAGAGGTGATGCGGCGGGAAGTGTATTGGTGCCGCAAAGCGTTGGGCCACTTCTGCCGAAAACATGGCCAAGTTGGCCGGTAGAGTCGGCTGGTAATCTTCCCGGGCCGGAAAACTTTTCTCCACTGTATAGCGCTGCCAGGCTGGTAAAGCTTGTGACACCCTCCGCAGGAAACTATCTGCTACGCCTTTTACTAGCTTATACACTATACAACCGGCTATGAAGGTGAGGAGTTATTATTCACTTGGCGTTTAAGCTGTTGAATTTGCTTATAATAGTTTTTCACTTGCCCGAAGTGCGCTACAGCTTCCTTCAGCACTAGCAGGCTATGCCACTGATTCATACGCGCAATAGTATTGCTTGAGAATACTGCTTGGACAAAGTCGCGTGAGAATACCGCTTTTGCTAGGCCAAGAGCATTGTACCCAATGTCCTTCATTAAATTCACACCTAGGGTTGTCCCCTGCTTCCCCCATAGTGCATTGCGGTAGGCATTCAGCCGAGTAGCTGAACGGGTCGACGCATAGAACAGCCGGTCGCGGTAGGCTTCGGTAAGGCGGTTGCTGGTCATGTGATGCTGCAGGTGCAATCGCGAAGAGTACCATACTTCGTAACCAAGCAGCTGCGCTATATAACATAGCTCATCGTCTTCGCCAGCCGTCAGGTTGGCTTCTCCTAGCCGGCCTGAGAACATACTTTGAAATCCTACGCTCCGTAACTTATGCCAGATAGCTGTTTGTACAAACATGCCGGCTCCCCACAGCACATTACGGCCGATATTACCATCTGCTAAGGGCATAAAGCCCCCTCCTACCCGGTCGAGTTGTGGGCCGGCTGCATAACAATGCTGAAACGACGCAAACCAAGTGGGTTCCGACCCTTCAAATGTAGCAACATTAGGACCGCCTAAAATTCCTACCTGAGGGTTAGTTTCTAATATGTCCAAACCAGTGCATAAATAATCAGCTGCTACCCGATTATCATCATCTACAATGCAAGTATAGCGGTAACGCACTTGGCCGATTGCTGTTTCCAGCGCATGCTGCTTGCCAGGCTTTGGCTCTCGCAGCAGGTATAGTGGTGCAGGGGCGCCAAGCGCTGCCCATTGGCGCTGCGCTTGCTCAGCAGTACCATCGGTACTTGCATTGTCTACCAATATTATTTCCCAAGCCGTAGTAGCAAGCCCCGTTTGGCGCGCCAGACAACCTAGGGTCTCGGCTAGCCGTGAAGCCCCATTGTACGTGCAAACCAAGCAGGAAACACCGACGGGATAAGCGAGCATCTGCTTGTATTTTACCGAAACGTCCATGCATTTTTGTCACAAATACGTTTCATTCGTTCACTGCGTTAGTGGTCGCCAGGCTAGTATCAGCTTGTTGGATGTACTTGAATAACGTCTTTTCTGGGTAAAAATCTGTGATGGCTGCAGCATGTCTATAGGCTGCTTCGCCCATGGTCTGCAGCTTATGCCGGTTATCCCATAGGCTTTCTAGGCTAGCAGTAAGGCACCTTACCGAAGCTGTAGCAGCAAGAAATCCTGTATCACCATCGCGCACGTACTCACTGTTACCTCCTACATCGGTTGTTACCGCTGCTCTTCCCGATAACATTGCTTCGATGAGCGCCAAGGGAGTTCCCTCACTTAGGGATGGTAGCACTAATACGTGGTTCGTCTCCCAGATATGGTCTATATCACTCACTTGGCCTTCTATGCTCACCTTGCCTTGCAGCTTATATAAGGTAATCAGTTGCTGGATATGAGACAAATGAGGACCACTACCATACAACTTTAAATAGAAGTCTCTTTCACTCCACTGGGCAGTACTGAGTACTTGTAGTAAGATGTCTTGCCCTTTGAAATCGCAGTCTAACCGGGCTACACAGGCCATCAACAACCTAGGGGAGACTGGAAACGGCTTAATAGAGCGACTCTTGATAATAACCGGGTTGCTTATTACTTGCGCTTTTTCAATAGTATAGCCTAGCTGACGCTCGGCTACATGTAAGTTGCGCGCTGAGACAAAAAAGATGCTTTCGGCCCCTTCAATAAACTTAAGTGCATAGGCACGCCAAATGTCCCTTACGGTGTGTCCGTTCTCAAAGTTGTGCTGGCTGATTAGCACGTAGGGTTTATCCCAGCCGATAAGCCGGTTAGTTACAGGATGATTATAAATAAAGTCCCAAGTTGAGCCGTTTGACAGCACGTACACATCGGCCTTAACCTCAGGAATAATCTCTGCGACATCTGGCTTAAGAGACAGTTTTACGGCGACTTTCGTGAGTAGGCTACGGCGGACTGCCTCATAGAAATGAACCTCTGCTCCTAATTGCTCAAGCTCCGTAATTTTAGTAGGTACCTCTTGCCAACGCTGGGTTAGGGTACAGACGGTGTGGCCATTAGCTATAGCTAACTTAGCTGCCCTAAACCATAATTCTTCACTGCCTCCCCACGGAAAACCTCTCATCAGTGAAATAAAGGCAACTCTCATAGCTACAAAATAGTTCTAACCATTAACTCGCTGTACATCAGCACATATAAGGGCAATTTTATTCTCACTACACTCTACCTTTTTAACAAAGTTAGACAACGGGGCTACTTCTTTGCACTTCTAAGAGCTTGCTTATTTCAAGGTATTTCTAATAAAATTACCCGTACTCCCTAGCAAACATAATGTATTTATCCTATTTTATTGTCATTTAATACTAATATAATTTTAGCCAACTACTGTTCCAAATTCACAGTATGCTTTACAATTCTCTACAGTTTTTAGTCTTTTTCATTGTTGTTACTATCCTGTATTTTCAATTACCATGGCGTGGGCGCTGGATGTTATTGCTAAGTGCCAGTTGCTTCTTCTACATGGCTTTTGTACCCAAGTATATTATTATACTGGGATTTACAATTATAATTGACTACATCGCGGGTCTACAAATCGAACGAGCTACCGGCTCTCATCGGCGCTTGTGGCTTATCAGCAGCTTAGTTGCCAACATCAGCATTCTAGCTGTATTTAAGTATTTCAACTTCTTCGTCGCGAATGCCAATGCTGCCTTGGCATTTGCAGGTATGCCTTCTTCTCTGCCCTTTCTAAGCATCTTATTGCCTATTGGCCTGTCTTTTCACACTTTCCAAGCCATGAGCTACACTATTGAGGTGTATCGTGGGCATCAAAAAGCAGAACGTCATTTTGGTATTTATGCTTTGTACGTTATGTTTTATCCTCAACTGGTGGCTGGGCCTATCGAACGGCCTCAAAATGTACTACCCCAGTTTCATGCAAAGCATTCTTTCAATAAAGAGCAGTTTAAAAGCGGGCTGATGCAAATGGCATTTGGCCTATTTAAGAAGATGGTTATTGCCGACCGTTTGGCACTGGTAGTTGACGGCGCCTATCAGAACGTAGGAGCGCAAAACAGTACCACTTTACTTATTGCTACAATACTCTACGCCTTTCAAATTTACTGCGATTTTCGGGCTATTCTGATATCGGTATTGGCGCTGCCCGTGTAATGGGTTTCGAATTAATGCAGAATTTCGACCAGCCCTATACTGCCCGTTCTATTGGGGAATTTTGGCGACGCTGGCACATCTCGCTCTCTACTTGGTTTCGAGATTACTTATATATTCCACTGGGTGGCAATCGTGTCAGCTATTCCCGTCGCTTATTCAATATTCTATTTGTATTTTTAATTAGTGGCTTGTGGCACGGAGCTAGCTGGGCATTTATCATCTGGGGCGGTTTACACGGTTTTTATCAGATTGCAGCGCAACTTTGGAATCGAGTATTTCCGCCACATGCATCGCTGGAAAACACATGGTATAAACAGTTATGGGACGTACTAACAACCTTTGCTCTTGTAACGTTTGCTTGGATATTCTTTCGAGCCAAAAGTGCGCACGATGCTATTCTAGTCATCAAAAAGCTTTTCCTAACACCCTCCTATAGCCATCCAAACTTAGCTATTAACTCCAACGAACTTATTGTATGCTTAGCTCTGATTGTAATCTTACTCTGTAAGGAGCGGTATTACTTAACTATACCCACTACTAATAGCTGGAAATTTGCCACCTTACTTAGCATGTTGATTTTTAGCTGCTATTTCCTAGGCGTCTTCGACCATAGCCAATTTATTTATTTTCAGTTCTAAACGCTATGCAACGTATACTCCTCTTACTCACTGCGGGAATCTTTAGTATCGTTTTTATAGTAAGTAGTAATACAAGCTGGATGAAGCTTTGGACGAATTATCGGACCACTGCTTTGCATTTCTCATCAGACAGGTATGCCTTTGGTGATTTATATGGCTTATCATACTTGTCACCTTTCAAAGACAAAGCTTTTCCAATAGAGGAGCTTAAACTTAATTATATTCGCGAACGTCCATCCAACAATGTGCATCTATATAGCATATGCGATAGCTATTTATGGACTTTCTTACCAAATGATTCTCTATTTAGGCACGCAGAAAACTATCAATTTACACGCTGGGATTACGAAGCAAAAAAATTCTACTTAAACCCTAGCAAAAACAATATTCTACTTTTAGAGATGGTAGAGCGTCGTGTGCGCTATACAGTGCCTGACACATCCCTCGTATATAAACATCTAGAAGTAGTAGATGAAGCCCAAAAGCAAAACGTTTCTGACATCACGCCATCTTCTTGGTTGCAAAGCCATTTGTTCAATAAGAATATTGAGCAGAACCTTGAATTCAATCTATTTGATTACCCAATCTTTACGCCTTTCAAAGAATGGAAAGCTTATCTAAACTATGTTGTCTTCAATCGTCAAAGCCAAGATGTAACCGTTTCTAAAACACGCAATCAGCTCTACTATTCTCCTACAGTAGTTTCGACAGCAAATACCAGTTCATTTAATTCTCTACCAGAACAAGAGGTTACTAGCTTGGTAGCCTCCTTGAATCAAATTTATCATCATTACCGCCGAGCAGGTTTCACTGAAGTGTATTTAGCTATCATGCCAAATCCAGTAACAGTATTAGAACCTAGGCTGGGTGCTTATAACAATTTAATTCCTCGGCTTCAGCATCATCCAGCTCTCCAGATGCCTGTAATTGATGTATACTCTAAATTACAACACCTGAGAAACCAGCCTATCTACCAACGCAGTGATTCTCATTGGAGTAAAATCGGCTTTCTAGCGGGTATTGCGCAAATAGATTCTACTTTAGCTACACAGAGTAAGTAGAAGTTGTACCACTTATACTTGCAGCCACCTGATTCGCGCAACTTCAGCGAGTGCTCTAGCTACGTAGGTGGCCTAACAAGCCGGTAATAACTTGTAAAAGATTTGGTGGACTAGCGCAGCACTTCCTGGTAGGTTTTGCGGTATGCTTCTACCATTGTTTCGACCGTAAACAGCTCATTTGCTCGAGCTTTGTTGAACGCTCCTATTTGCTCGCGGCGCTCGGGGTCATTAAGTAGGCCAACAATAATTTCTGATAAGGCTTCGGCATCCTCGCCGGGTGCCAGCACTTCAGGGTTAGCCAATATCTCTTCTAGGGCACCCACATTGTAGGCTGCTACCGGGATGCCCATGTTCATGGCAAAAGGTGTCACTTGCCCAAAGCTTTCGCTATACACTGGGGCCACGAAGATAGCCAGCTGTTGATACAGCGCGGCGAGCCTTTCGTAGGCAACATAACCCGTAAAGGTGAACTGAGCCGCTACTCCTGCCTCGGCTACCCGCTGTTGAAATAAGCCCAGTTGCTCGCCGCCACCCACAATAAGTACTTTAGTCTGGGGCCGCTTCTTTACAGCTTTGATAAAGGGCTCCATAGCACGTTCGTTTATTTTATCGCCATCCATGCGATACACCATGCCGATAGTATCGGGGTCAGGACGTGTGCCGGCGCGCTGAAAAACCGAGAAATTAGAACCTGGGTAAATGACCTGATTTGGCAAATGCCGTACTCCGTAAGTGTCGCGGGCATATTCACTTACATACACGTAGCGCGTAACGGCATCGTGATAGTAAGGCATGTACGGAATGTTGCAGTTCTCAATAAGGGGGCAGCCGTAGGCAGCTGCCCCATGAAACATGGCGTGGTACCAATGCCAGAAGAAATGTGGCCACTGCCCGTAGTAATGTACGTGTACAATATCAGGCTGAACGCGCTGCAATAAGGCCGTGACCGCGGCCGGCTCAAGCATACCTGTGCAGTCATGCACTTTCACGCCTACATAGCCTTGCTGGGCGTGCACTGCCATTAAGGCTACCTCATGTATATATGTGTCGCTAAGCCCTTCTATTATATCTACAATGAGTTGCTGCGAGCCCCCGGTAACGAAGTAGGGAATGACATGCAGGATTTTGGACGCTCGCACACCAGTGGGCGGTATCTTCAGCCTAATTTGGTAGGGCTTAAAATCCGGATTTTTGGCGAAGAAATCTTCTATGGGCTGCGCAGCGCCTACTGGCTTATTAGGAGTGCGAGCCAAGCGATTCTTTATACCTGTTACAATAGCCTTGTAAAAAGCAATACCTAGTCTTTTAACCCCCGCATACTGCTCTTGCCGCTGCTGCAAATGATTAAGTTGAAGGCGAGTCAACTCAATATCTTTGACATCCCATTTGGTATGTGTCATTCTTAAGAACTCCGAAATTTGTGGGTTGTGCAGTTAGGCGTTCAATAGATTGAGCTTAACGCACTGCGATAAGTTTATGTAGCAATTCTACTACTTGCTGGCCCGCTACCTCTACGCTATGCTGGCTTTGCACTTTGCGTTGTGCCTGGCTGCCTAGTTCCTGGCGTTTTGCGGAGTCTAGTAGTAGGTCCTGGATAGCACGAGCCATTGCATCTATCTGCAAATAAGGAAGCACGCGGCCACAGTCTGTTTCTACAAATTCAGGCATTCCCCCAGATTGCTCGAAACACAGCACCGGCTTAGCTAGGGCCGCGGCCTCCAAGCAAACCAGCGGGTAAGGGTCTTCTCGCGACGTAAGCACGAACAGCTCGGCACTCAATAAATAATCTAACGGGTTAGGACGTGGGCCAATAAACTTTACATAGTCTGTCAAGCCCAGTTTCTCTACATCGTATTGTAGCTCTTGCCAGGCTAACGTTTTTATGCTACCGCCAATCCATAAGAAGTAAGGCATTACTTCCATATTGCGCCGCATATAGTCTGCTATCTGGATAAACAGGCCAGGGGCCTTGCGCCACTCGAATGTTCCAGATGCTACGATTATTGCCGCCTCAGGTGGGATGCCGAGCGAAGCGCGAACTGCGGCCCTAGTCTCGGCAGTATCGGCTTGTAGCGGCGGCGGCGCAATAAACTCGTAAACTTTCACCACCTTATCTGCTGCCACCGCATAAGTAGCCAAGATATTTTCCTTAACAGCCTCTGAGGCAGCAACTAACAAGTCGAGCTGGGGCAGTATTTTTTCGAAGCGGGCTGTACCAAAGTAGCCTTCAATGGCCATCGCTAGCTCATGTACATGGCATAGCGCCGGGCAGCCAAGCGATGCTTTCAGCTGTACCGCCAACTCGGCCGAAACTACCGTATTGGCATAAATCAGCTGCGTATTTGATTGCCGCAGTACCTCTATAATTTGCTGCTCGTGCTGTTGGCGGGTTCCCCTAGGTCGTACGAATCGACGCGCCCGATTCCAGATGCGCCGGCTGATGCTAGGCGACACTGACCCATCTACTGGGGGTAAGTGCCAAACGTAAGTGGGGGCTATGCTCCGAAACTCAGATTCCAATTCGCCTCCTCTTAGCAGAATTATTG
>Ga0265798_10006378_pt1 | contig 15520 bp, 12 predicted proteins | sample P3T30metagenome_FD_192430 | JGI IMG/M metagenome (GOLD analysis project Ga0265798, IMG submission 192430) | Plant litter microbial communities from East Loma Ridge, Irvine, California - P3 T30 | ecosystem: Environmental > Terrestrial > Plant litter > Unclassified | place: USA: California... | reverse complement strand
AAGCGCTGCTGTCCGGCGCCTCCGTCCAGCTGCGCAATATGGCCACGACGGGCGGCAACCTGCTGCAGCGCACCCGCTGCGTCTACTTCCGCGACACGGCCATGGCGTGCAACAAGCGCGTGCCGGGCAGCGGCTGTGCGGCGCAGGGCGGCTACCACCGCAACCTGGCCGTGCTGGGCACCAGCGAGCACTGCATCGCCAGCAATCCCTCCGACATGAACGTCGCGCTGATGGCGCTCGATGCCACCATCCACGTGACGGGCCATGACGGCACGCGCGCCATCCCCATCGGCGAATTCTTCCTGCTGCCGGGCGCCACGCCGCATCTGGAAACGGTGCTGGCGCCGGGTGACCTGATCACCCACGTGACCTTGCCACCGCTGCCGGCCGGCACGCGTTCCACGTACCTGAAGCTGCGCGATCGCGCTTCGTACGAGTTCGCCCTGGCCTCCAGCGCCGTCGTCTTCACACCGGGCGACGGTGGCATCGGGCGCATCGCCATCGCCCTTGGCGGCGTCGGCACGATCCCGTGGCGTGCACCCGAAGCCGAAGCGGTGCTGACGGGCCAGGCGGCCACAATGGAAAACTTCCGCGCGGCCGCGGCGGCGGCATTGCGCGATGCGCGCGGCCACGGCGAGAACGACTTCAAGATCGAACTGGCGCGGCGCTGCCTCGTGCATGCGCTGCAGACCGTCAGCAAAGGAGGGCAGCCTTGAGCGCCAATATCATCGGCACGCCGCTGCCGCGCATCGATGGGCCGAAGAAGGTCAGCGGCCATGCCCACTACACGGCCGACCGCCACTTTCCCGGCATGCTGGTGGGCGTGCCGGTCTGCGCCACGATCGGCCGTGGTCACGTCAAGGGCATCGACAGCGCCGCGGCCACCGCGATGCCGGGCGTGCGCGCCATCTACACGCACGAGAACTTCGGCACGCTGCACCGGCTGCCGGAGGACAGCAAGCTGCGTATCGACGAACGCCGTCCGCCGCTGCAGGACAACGAGGTGCGCTACTACGGCCAGTACGTGGCGCTGGTGCTGGCCGACACATTCGAGCAGGCCAGCGCGGCCGCTTCCGCCGTCAACGTCGCGTATGCGCCGGCGACGGCGGACGTGTCGCCGATCCGCGCACCGGACGAGCCGCCCGAACCCGATACGGAACGCGGCGACCCGGATGCCGCGTTCGCGCAGGCGCCCGTGCAGGTGGACGAGTGGTACGGCACGCCGCCGGAAACGCACAACCCGATCGAGCTGCATTCGTCCGTCGCCAACTGGCAGGACGGCGCGCTGACGTTGTACGAGACGACCCAGGCCATCGTCAACCACCGCGGCGTGGTGGCAACGATGCTGGGCGTGCCGCAGGCGCAGGTACGTATCGTCACGGAGTACCTGGGCGGCGGCTTCGGTGGCAAGCTGTGGCCATGGCACCATTCGCTGCTGGCCGCGCAGGCGGGCCGACTGGCGGGACGCCCCGTCAAGCTGGTGATCTCGCGCCAGATGATGTTCCGTAACGTGGGCCACCGCGCCGAGACCCGCCAGCGCGTGCGCCTGGGCGCGCAGCCGGACGGCCGGCTCGTCTCGCTGCGGCACGACTACATCTACCATATCGCGCAGGGCGAGCATAACGAGGAAAACTGCGGCGAGGCGACGGGCTACCTGTACAGCACACCGCACCTGCGCGTGGCCGGCGGCCCAAGCGGGCGCGATGTGGGGCCCAACACGTCGATGCGGGGACCCGGTGCCGTGCCCGGCCTGTTCGCGCTGGAGTCGGCGATGGACGAACTGGCGATCCGCTTGCAGATGGACCCCGTCGCGCTGCGCCTGGCCAACGAGCCGGGACATGACGAAATGGACGACGTGCCGTTCTCGTCGCGCCACCTGCGCGAATGCCTGCAGCTGGGCGCCGAGAAATTCGGCTGGGGGCGCCGCAATCCCGCCATCGGCTCGATGCGCGAAGGCGACACGATCCTCGGTTGGGGCATGGCAGCGGCCAGCTGGATGGCCAAGCGCCGTCCGGCCGAGGCGAAGGTGCTGCTGACGGACGATGGCGGCGTGACGGTGCAATGCGCCACGCAGGACATCGGCACGGGCACGTACACCGTTCTGGCGCAGATGGCTGCGCGCGCGACGGGTGTGGACGTGTCGCGCGTCAAGGTGGAGATCGGCGACACGGCGCTGCCGCCGGGGCCCTGGTCGGGCGGGTCGATGGCGACGGCTTCGCTGATTCCGGCGGTGGAAGCGGCGGCGCGCGACGCCGTGCGCCAGTTGCTGGAGCGGGCCGCCGCGGCGGGCGAATCGCCGTTTGCCGGCACGGCGCCCGCACTGCTGGCATTCACCAACGGTGCCGTGACGCGCGGCGACGGCGGCGGCGCCGTGCCGTTCGGCGACCTGCTCCGGCGCATTGGCGCCGGTAGCATCGTCGGCAACGGCGATTCCCCGGCCAGTTCCGAGGACGCGCATGCGAAGGATGTGTCGATCCATTCGTACGGCTGCCATTTCGTCGAGGTGGCGTGGCAGCCGGCGATTGCCCGGCTGGCGGTGCGCCGTGTCGTCACCGTCATCGACGCCGGCACGATCCTGAATCCGAAGACGGGTCGCAACCAGATCGAAGGCGCCGTCCACATGGGTGTGGGCATGGCGTTGTTCGAGGAAACATACTACGATCGCCGCAACGGCGCGCCCGTCAACGCCAACCTGGCCGATTATGTGCTGGTCACGCACGCGGACGCGCCGCTGGTGGACGTGACGTTCCTGCCGTATCCGGACAAGGCGCTGAACGAATATGGTGCGCGCGGCATCGGCGAAATCGGCCTGGCCGGCGTGGCGCCCGCCATCACGGCGGCCGTCTATCACGCCACGGGCATCCGGGTGCGCGACCTGCCCGTGAAACTGGAAGACCTGCTGGTCGCACAGGAGAACACATGAGCGAGATTCGAAGCGAAATTCGGAGCGAAATTCCCTACATCGAAATGAACGACGGCCACCGCATCCCGCAGCTGGGCCTGGGCGTGTGGCAGGACGACGACGCGCAGGCGGCAGCCTCCGTGCGCTGCGCGCTGCAGGCGGGCTACCGGCTGATCGACACGGCGTCCGCCTACGGCAACGAGGCGGGCGTGGGGCAGGGCGTGCGCGAGTCGGGCCTGGCCCGTGCCGACGTTTTTGTCACGACCAAGATCTGGAACGACGCGCAGGGTTACCAGGAGGCGCAGGATGCGCTGCACGCCAGCCTGGAACGGCTCGGGCTCGATTACGTCGACCTGCTGCTGATTCACTGGCCCATTCCGAAGCTGGACAAATACGTCGAGACGTGGCACGCGCTGATCCACCTGCGCGAGCAGGGGCTGGCGCGATCCATCGGCGTGTCGAACTTCCGCGGCGACGAGCTGCAGCGGCTGTTTGCCGAGACGCACCAGCTGCCGGCCGTGAACCAGGTCGAGCTGCATCCTTGGCTGCAGCAAGGCGAACTGCGCACGGCCAACGCCGCCCTCGGCGTGCGCACGCAGGCCTGGAGCCCGCTGGGGCAGGGCAAGGCACTGCTCGACCCCGTGATTGCCCGGCTGGCGGCAAAATACGGGCGCGAACCGGCGCAGATCATCCTGCGCTGGCACGTGCAGCAGGGCGTGCTGGCGATCCCGAAATCGTCCAACCCGGACCGCATTCGCGGCAATGCGCAGGTCTTCGACTTTGCGCTGGATGACGACGACATGAGCGCGCTGGCGCAGCTCGACCGCGGCGAGCGGGTGGGGCCGGATCCCGACACCTTCGGACTTTAGAAAGTCCGCCGACAAGCGCTTGGGGACCCGCGACCGTGATGCCGCTGGGGACTGGCTCCGCTGGGCCCTCAGGCCCAGGGGTGCCTGTCCCCGACCTTTTGTTCGATGTCGCCCGGCAGCCTGCGGACCGCGTTCGCCCTGTCCGCGTCCGTGAATAAACGTCGGGGACAGGCACCACTTCGGGCGTGCGCCCGAAGAGGAGCCAGTCCCAAAGGCATTCCGTGGTCAGCGAGCCTGATGCGGCGCCGCCCGCCCAGGCAACGGCGCCAGCCCCTTGGCCTTCTCCAGGTCGATCCCGGCCGCCTCGGCCACGCGCCGGCCGTAGTCCTCGTCGCAATGCCAGAAGTGCCAGACCATGCGCAGCGCGATCTGTTCGGGGCACTGGCGCATGTCGTCGCCCAGGTTCCTGACCAGTTCATCGCGTTCCCACGGCTCGAACGTGCGGTAACGGTCACCGGCCTGGCGGTAGTCGTCCAGCGTGCGCGACGTCTGGTAGCGGCCCAGCGCGCCCTCGACCCACTGGCGATACTCCCTGGCCGGCTTGTCCGCCTCGCGCAGGCCGCCAAGACCGCTCGGCTCGTAGTTGATATGCTTGTTCTCGCCGCCGTCGTCGACGTAATAGGCCATCTGGCCGTCGCGCTGGTTGGTGCGCGCGCGGGCCGCTTCCTGCGGCGCGTTGATCGGCAGTTGCAGGTAGTTCGGGCCGACGCGGTAACGCTGCGTGTCCGAGTACGACAAGGTGCGGCCCTGCAGCATCTTGTCGTCCGAGAAGTCGACACCGTCGACCAGCACGCCCGTGCCGAAGGCCGACTGCTCCGTCTCGGCAAAGAAATTGTCGGGATTCCTGTTCAGCACCATGCGGCCCACGGGCAGCAGCGGGAACTGGTCTTCCGGCCAGCGCTTGGTGTCGTCCAGCGGATCGAAGTCCAGCTCGGGATGGTCGTCGTCGCTCATGATCTGCACGCAGAATTCCCATTCCGGATAGTCGCCCCGTTCGATGGCGTCGTACAGGTCCTTCGTCGCGTGGCCCGTGTCCGTTGCCTGGATCGCCGCGGCCTGTTCGCCCGTCAGGTTGCGCACGCCCTGTTTCGGCTGCCAGTGGAACTTCACCAGATGGGCGACGCCCTCGTCGTTCACCAGCTTGTACGTATTCACGCCGGAGCCTTCCATCTCGCGATAGTTGGCCGGGATGCCCCACGGGCTCTTGACCCAAGTGACCATGTGCAGCGCCTCCGGCGACTGCGAGACGAAATCGTAGAAGCGCCACGGCTCCTGGCGGTTCGTCACGGGGTCCGGCTTGAATGCGTGGATCATGTCCGGGAACTTGATGGCGTCGCGGATGAAGAACACCTTCAGGTTATTGCCGACGAGGTCCCAGTTGCCTTCCACGGTCTTCAGCTTGACGGCAAAGCCGCGCGGGTCGCGCGCCGTCTCGGGCGAATCCTTGGCGCCGATGACGGTGGAGAAGCGCACGAAGACGGGCGTCTGCACGCCTGTCTCGTTGAGTACACGGGCACGCGTGTATTTGCTCGCGGGTTCGTTGCCGATCTTGCCGTAGGCTTCGACATAGCCGTGGGCGCCGGCGCCGCGCGCATGCACGACCCGCTCGGGAATCCGCTCGCGGTCGAAGTGCGTGATCTTCTCGATGAACTGGTAGTTCTCCAGCGTGGCCGGGCCGCGTTCGCCCACCGAACGCAGCGACTGGTTGTCGCGCACCGGGTGACCCTGGCGGGTCGTCAGGACCGGGCGTGCGGCGCTGTCTTGAGGCTGTGCGTCCTGCGGCTGTTCGTTCTGCTGTCTTGGCTTGTCGCTCATGTGGCTTTCCTCTCGAAATGCAGTTGCGGGGAGTGCGCCGCAGGCGCGGCGCGCGTCGGACGATTCTAGCGTCGGCATGCCGACTGCGGCGTCCGCGACGACGGCCCCGGAGCCTGCGAGTAAGGTGCGGTCGGCATGGCCGGGTTACTCCTGGTGTCTGCGCCGCCTGTTCTGCTAAGCTTGCGGTTTATGCAATTCAATAACAGGCGCAAGTGAATCGTAAGCTCATCATCGGAGCGCTGGCGGGTGCCGGCGTCCTCGCGGCCGGGAGCGCGCTGCTGCTCACCCGGCAGGCGCCCACCGCCGACACCACCACGACCATGACCACCGCGGCCGTGCTGACGCCGCGCCAGGACCGCACGGAACGCTTCTGGGCCGGGCGCGTGACGCCGCTGGCGGGCGGCGGCAGTGCCGGTTTCGCGGACGGTCCGGCGGCTGCCGCCCGCTTCAGCGATCCGTTCGGCGTGGCCGTCGATCCGCGCGGCACCGTGTTTCTCGCGGATGCCGGCGACAACAACCGCATCCGCCGCATTGCGCCGGACGGCACCGTCAGCACGCTTGCCGGCGGCAGCGAAGGGTTGCGCGACGGTCGCGGCGCCCAGGCCGCGTTCAACACGCCATCCGCCATCGCGCTCGACCACCAGGGCAACCTGTACGTGGCCGACACGGGCAACCACGCGATCCGCCGCGTCGCGCCCGACGGCACGGTCACGACGCTGGCCGGCAACGGCCAGCCGGGCGACGCCGACGGCAAGGGTGCGCAGGCGCGCTTCAACGGCCCCGTCGGCGTGGCGGTGGACGACGCCGGCGTCGTCTACGTCGCCGACACGTACAACGACCGCATCCGCCGCATCGCGTCCGACGGCAGCGTCACCACGCTGGCCGGCGGCGCACGGCCGGGCGATGCGGACGGTGTCGGAACCGCAGCCGCTTTCGACACGCCGTCCGGCATCGCCGTCACGCCGGATGGCACGCTGTTCGTGGCCGACACGGGCAATGAGGCCATCCGCCGCATCGGTACCGACGGCGCCGTGACGACTGTCGCCAAGCCCCCCGAAGGCGAGCGGCGCCCGGCGCTGCGCCGGCCCACCGCAGTCGCCGTCACACGCGACGGCTACGTTTACTTCACCTCGGCCAGCGGCCGCATCCTGCAACTGGCCCCGGATGGCGAATACCGTCCGCTGGGCGACGTGGACCAGAAGATCGAGCCGGGTTACGGCAGCGACGGCACCGTGCAGCTGTACGCGCCGCGCGGCCTGGCCGTGCAGGCCGATGGCGCCCTGGTGGTGGCGGAGGGACTGGGCCTGCGCGTGGTGCGGCTGGCCACGACGCGCGGCGAGCCGGCCGTCGTCGCCACGAGCAGCGCGGCCGTCGTTACCGCACCGGCAGCAAAGCCGCAGCGCATGCTGTGGCCCGTGCTGCCGCAGGACGCGCCGCACGAGGTGGTGGGCCTGATGGGCGAAGTGCGCGGCAATTTCGATGGCGAGAGCCGCGACCATTTCCATATGGGGCTGGACGTGCGGGCGGACGTGGGCGATGCCGTTGTCGCCATCGCACCGGCCAAGATCGCCGACCCTTACGCCAACTGGGGCTATGGCAGCCTGTCCGAAGGGATGGCGGTCGGCACGCTGTCGTACATCCACATGAAGGTGGGGCGCGACCGGCGCGACGCACCGCTGGACGGCCGGTTCCAGGTGCTGCTGAACGAACGCCGCAAACCGGAGCGGGTGCGGGTACGGCGCGGCACGCGCTTCGCCGTCGGCGACCGCCTCGGCACGATCAATGCGATGGCCCATGTGCACCTGGATTATTACCCCGGCGGCAGCGTGGAGAATCCCCTCGGGCTGCCGTTCGTCGGCCTGCGGGACACGGTGGCACCCCGCATCCAGAGCATCGTGCTGCTGGCCGACGGCGGCAAGCGGCTGCCGGGGCAGCGCGGCGAGCCGCGCAGGAAGAAAGCCAGGGGTAAAGGCAAGGGCAAAGAGGTGGTGGCCAGCGAGCCCGCGCCGAAAGGCCCCGTCAAGGTGCCGCGCAGTCTCGGCAAAATCGACATCGTCGTCGATGCCTACGACCAGATGGACGGCAACCTGGCGCGCCGCCGCCTCGGCCTGTACCGCCTGGGCTACCAGCTGCTGCGGGCGGACGGCAGGCCTGTCCCCGGCTACGAGCAGCCGCGCATCACGCAGACCTACGACCGCATGCCGCGTAACCAGGAGGCCGTCAAGGTCGTCTACGCCCCCAGCAGCGGCATCACCGTCTACGGCAGCGCCGCCACCCACTTCGCCTACGCGCTGCACAACACGCTGGCGGACGGCCGCGTCACGCCGGGCGCGTGGGACGTGTCGTCCCTTGAACCCGGCAATTACACGCTGCGCATCTTCGCGGCCGACCATGCCGGCAACGTGGCGGTCGAAGGGCGCGACCTGGCGATCGCGGTGGAGTGATCGCGTTGGCCTGAACCTCAGCGTACGAACGTCGTGCGCTTGCCCAGCACACTGCGCTCGGCGGGGTCGCCGTACACGGTGATCCGGCCGGAGCCGTTGGTCTGCGTCTGCACGCGGCTCGATACGGCGATGTCGATGGCGCCGGAGCCGTTTGTCGCCAGGTCGGCGCGCTCGCTGCGCAGGCCGGCCAGGTGGGCGTCGCCGGAGCCGTGTACCGAGACGTCGGCGGCGCGCACGTCGCCGCGCGCCGTCAGGTCGCCCGAGCCGTACACGCTGGCGCGCAGTTCGTCGCCGCGCACGGAGCCGAGGCTGATGCGGCCGGACCCGTTCATCGTCACGCGTGTGCTGCCCGCCTCCAGTGCGTCGGCCAGCAGGCTGCCGGAGCCACTGTTGACAGCTTCCAGCCGCTCGACGCGGCCGCGCAGTTCGATCCGGCCCGAGCCGCGCTGCACGACGTTGAACGTGTCGTTCGCCAGGCCGCCCACGTAGGTGCTGGCGTAGCCGGACGTTTCCAGCTTCTCCAGCCGCGGCACGGTGTAGCGCACCCGCACCGGCTGCGTCGCCACCGCTTCGCTGTCGCTCCAGATGCGCAGCGCGCCGCCGCGGACGTCCGTATGCAGGTGCGGCAGCAGATTGCCGTCCGCCTCCACCGTCAGGCCGGGCGTGCCGCCCACCTGCACGTCCACCTGCATGTCGAGCCGGCGGCGGCCTTCGACTTCGAGCGCCGTCAGGCCCGTCACGGCCCGCGTTTCGGTGGCGACACGGCCATCGCCCTTGATGGCGGCGCTGTCGGACGACCACGAACCGCCGGGAACGACGATGACGCAGCCCGTCAGCAGCGCGGCGCTGCCGATGGCGGCGGCGCACAGCACCCGGGCGGTCGTGTTGGCAAAGGAAAGCGTGAAGGCGGTGCGCTGGCGCATGGGGATCCCCGTATCGTTATTGGATGCTTGCATGGTAACGAAGGGAGCCCTGGGCAGTAGGGCCAATGCGACGAACGGCCCGATTTGCGGGATGAACGGCGGCCGGCGAGTTTCAGCCGGCGACGGCGTCGCCGGGGCCCGGCACGAGCAGCAGCAGCTTGCCTTCCAGCGCCTCGAACTGCAGCGGCGTCGTCAGGTGCAGGATCTCGCCATCGACGGCCGCCTTCAGCCGGCGCCGCCCGTACACCGGCGTGCGCACCGTCATGCGGCGAAAGCCGAAGGCCACCAGGTCGTCCGTGTCGGCCAGCATGCCCAGCGCGCCGCGCAGCATCAACAGGAACATGCGCACCTTGCCGACAGGTTTCGGCGCCAGCGCGGCCAGCTCGCCGTCGGCCACGTCCGGCGTGACGTCCGTCAGCCCCACTTGCTTCATCTGCAGACGGTTGTTGCCGACGAAAAGCGTCGACGTGCGCAGGTGAAAAGCCTTGCCTTCCGCTTCCAGCGACAGGCGCAGGCGACGATGCGGCAGCACCAGGGTTTTCAGCGCGGACAGCGCGGCCACGAAACGGCTGCGGCCATACTGTTTCTTGTCATGCTCGCGCTCCTCGAGCAGCTTCGGATACAGCCCGATGCTGGCGTTGACGAGGAAGATGCGGCCATTCACGGTGCCGATCTGCACGGGCCGGATCGAGGCGCGCAGCAGCGCGTGCACGGCGTCCGTCAGGTGCTGCGGAATGCCGTGGGTGCGGCCGAAGTAGTTGAACGTCCCCTGCGGCAGCGCGCCGAACGGGCAGCCGTGTTCGACGGCCTGGCGCGCCACGGCATTGATGGTGCCGTCGCCGCCGGCCGCCACCAGGATGCCGCCTTCGTCGCGGGTACGGGCGGCCAGGGCGCGCGCCTGCTCGTCGATCCCTTCCGGGTCGTCGATCAGCTCCAGATGGAAACGCCGGCCGGCCGCCTGCAGCACGTCCTCGATGGCGGTGCGCCGCTCGTCCGTTTCGGCCGCGCCGGAGCCGGCGTTGAGCAGGATGAACAGGGGAGCGTCGGGGGCGGGCGTCGTTGCGGAGAGGTTGGCGGGCATGATAGCAATTTAATAAGTTGGCATGCACTGTACCACTGCCGGGGCCGGCATGGCGTGACGGTTGAATGGACATGCTCGCCTGGCGCCCCGGCCTAGCGCCGACACGTCCAGCTTGATATGCGCCAGAGCCAGGCAAATGGTTACTGCTTAGTCTTGTATACCGGATTCCATATTTGCAAACGCAGGGGGGCACCATGTCACGCGAACAGAAGGAGCAGCACGTCAAAGGGATGATTCAATCGCTGTATCGGCTCGCCGCGGTCACGCCGGTTTGGGACGGCGACGTCAACGACAACGTCGCTGTCGTGGTGGAAAAAATGCTCTCCGAAACCAAGGCCTGCTCCAGAGCCTTCGTATGGGTGCCCAGGCCGCCAGCCGGCAGGGCTACCGTCAACTGGCTGTGCATGCAGATCGGGCATAGCATGTTTGCCAGTTCGCGCGCACGCCTGTCACAGGCGTGTGCGCGAACGGTCATACTACGGTGGCGCAGCACACTTGAAATGGCTGCGTTGGGGCTGGCAGTAACAAAGTCGAGGATGCCGGCATGATGCGATCCGTCCATGCCATGGTGGCTGCGCTGTCGCTGCTTTACGCATCACCCGGCATATCGGCGACAACCCTGACAGTGCGGGACTGGCCGGAGGCCCGTCCGTGCGCGCACTGTGTGCTGATGCAATTCGGTACGCTGGAACTGCGAATGCCAGCGGCATTGGTCGGCCGAGTCTACGTGGCGCCCAATGGGCCACCCGGCATGCATCTGCTGCCGTCGCCCGATCCACGGCGCGCGCTGCTCCTGTTCGCGGTTTCGCGTGCCGAGATGATCGGGAAATATGGGGTCGATTCCACGTCGGTTACTGCTCGAGAATTTTTCGACAGCCTGGTCAACGTGGAAGGTTACGCCGTCGCCCGCAAGGCCGAAGGCGTCGAGAAGGCGGTACGTTATACCAGGACGACACGAGGCGCGTCAGCCGACGCGCCCGGCGTTGCCGCCTATCTGATCGAAGCCCGCGCGGGAGAGACGCAAACGCTGCATATCGCGATCGACGGCGACGACCTGATATACACACTCGCCGGCGACATCTCCGCGCCGGTCTACAGCGCGGTACTCAGCCGCCTGCGCATCGTGCCGGAGCCGTGATCCGCGCCGCGGTCATTCGCTCCCTGCAATCCCCTCAACCCTTGGCAAACGCCAGCAAGTCGGCATTGACCTTGTCCTTGTGCGTATCGGTCAGCCCGTGCGGCGCGCCCGGATAGACGATCAGCTGCGCATGCCTGACGATCTTCGCCGAGGCGCGGCCGGCGGCATCGATCGGCACGATCTGGTCGTCGTCGCCGTGGATCACGAGGGTCGGCTTGTCGAACTTCGCCAGGTCCTTGCGGAAGTCGGTTTCCGAGAATGCCTTGATGGAGTCGAGCGTGTTCTTGTGGCCGCCCATCATCCCCTGCATCCACCACGACTGGATCAGCCCCTGCGACACCTTGGCGCCCGGGCGGTTGAAGCCGAAGAACGGGCCGGACGGAATGTCCAGGTAGAGCTGCGAGCGGTTGGCGATCTGCGCGTTGCGGATGCCGTCGAACACTTCGATCGGCAGGCCGCCCGGGTTGTCGGCCGTTTTCAGCATCAGCGGCGGCACGGCGGAAACGAGGGCCAGCCTGGCGACGCGCCTGGTGCCGTGACGGCCCACGTAGCGTGCCACTTCGCCGCCGCCCGTCGAGAAGCCGACCAGGATCGCGTCCTTCAGGTCCAGCGTTTCGATCAGCTGCGCCAGGTCGTCGGCGTAGTGGTCCATGTCGTTGCCTTCCCACGGCTGGCTGGAGCGCCCGTGGCCACGGCGGTCGTGGGCAATGACGCGGAAGCCGTTGTTCGCCAGGTGCAGCATCTGCGATTCCCAGCTGTCCGAGTTCAGCGGCCAGCCGTGGCTGAACACGACCGGCTGACCGTGGCCCCAGTCCTTGTAATACAGCTCGACGCCGTCGCGGGTGGTGATCGTGCTGGACGTCTTGCGGATCGGGCCGGACGGCGCGCCCTTCGCTTCGGCCGCCAGCGGCAGGGCCACGGAGGCTACCGCGGCGGCGAGGCCGGCGCCACCCATCAGGGCGGAGCGGCGGGACAGGTTCATCGGTTGGTCGTTCTGGGTGCTCATGGCTTCTTCCTTATTAGTGAGGGTCTTTAAAAACGACCGTGCTACAGTCGTTTGATTGGGGAAACTGATGGGTGCATCTTATGGCCCGGCAATGAAGTTGAGAATGGGCAAGTCTGCAAACCCGCTTTGCAAGAATGCGGGTGGCCCGAAAGGAAGAGAAAACAAAGAAACCTATGGCAGACGATTTTGACTGGAACGATATCCCGCTGATTCTCGCGCTGGCGCGCAGCGGCAGCATGAGCGCCGCCGGGCGCGAACTGGGCGTGGACGCCTCGACGATCAGCCGGCGCATCGCCGCCGCGGAAAAGGCGTTGAACCTGCGGCTGTTCATCCGCGACAGCACGCGCTACCGGCTGACGGACGCCGGCCAGGTATTCGTCGAACGGGGCGAAGCGGTGTATGGCAACGTGCAGAGCATGCTGCTGGCGTCCACCCGCGAGGCGGACGTCATCGCCGGCACGGTGCGCATCAGCGCCATCGATTTCCTGTTCGACCACTGGCTGGTACGCCACGTGGGAGGGCTGTGCACGCGGCATCCGGCGCTGGAACTGAACCTGGTTGCCGACAACCAGAATGTGTCGTTCACGCGGCGCGAAGCCGATTTCGCACTGCGCCTGGCGCCGCCGGCGGACGACGCCGCCGTCATGATGCGCAAGCTGGGCGAGATCGGCTGGGCCGTCTACGCGGCACCGGCGTTCGCGGACGTGCCGCGCGAGCGCTGGGGCGAGCAGCCGTGGATCGCACTGGAGGATGGGCTGGCTCACGTGCCGGAAATGCGCTGGCTGGGGCGGTTGGTGCCGCGGCCGCGCCAGCCGCTGCGCGTCAACAGCCTGAGTACGATGGTCAACGCGTGCCGCGCCGGCGTCGGCATGGCGCTGCTGCCCTGCATTATCGGTGCCGACGACGGTCTGCGCCGCCTGTCCGGCGCGGAGGTGTGGCGCGAACTGTGGCTGCTCAGCCATCGGGACGCCGGTTCCATCGGCCGCTTCAAGGCCGTTGCCGGCTGGCTTGCGGCGCTGTTCGAATCGCACCGCACGGCCTTGTGCGGCGACGTGGAGGCGGCATGAGGATCCTCGTCACGGGCAGCAGCGGTCATCTGGGCGAAGCGCTGGTGCGGGTCCTTGCCGCGGCCGGGCACGAGCCGGTGGGACTGGACCTGCTGCCGTCGCCGCATACGGCCGTCACCGCGTCGATCGGCGACGCGGGCGCAGTCCGCGCCGCGCTGCGCGGTGTGCAGGGCGTGATCCACACGGCCACGCTGCACAAGCCGCACGTGCTGACGCATACGCGCAGCCAGTTCGTCGCGACCAACGTGCAAGGCACGCTGAATCTGCTGGAAGCGGCGGTGGAGGAGGGTGTCGGCAGCTTCGTCATGACCAGCAGCACGAGCGTGTTCGGCGCGGCGCTGTCGCCGCCGCCGGGCGCGCCGGCCGCCTGGGTCGACGAAGCGTTGCAGCCGGTGCCGAAGAATATCTACGGCGTCACCAAGCTGGCCGCCGAGGGGCTGTGCGAGCTGTTTGCCCGCACGCAGAAGCTGCCGCTGGTCGTGCTGCGCACCGCGCGCTTCTTCCCGGAGCCTGATGACGATCCCGGGCTGCGCGGCGGCTATGCCGATGCGAACATCAAGGTCAACGAGCTGCTGAACCGGCGCGCGGATATCGAGGACATCGTCGAGGCCCATATGCTGGCGCTGGAACGGGCACCGCGGCTGGGTTTCGGCCGCTACGTCATCAGCGCCACCACGCCGTTCCGGCGGGCCGACGTGGCGACACTGCGGGCCAACGCCGCGCAGGTCGTGGCGCAACGGGCGCCGCAGGCCATGGCGGAATACGCGCGGCGCGGCTGGTCGCTGTTCCCCGCGCTGGACCGCGTCTACGACAACGCATTGGCGCGCCACGCGCTGGGCTGGCAGCCGCGCCACGACTTCCACAGCGTTACCGCGCGGCTGGCGCAGCTGCCCGACGATGCGGACATTCGCAGCCCGCTGGCCCGGGTCATCGGCAGCAAGGGCTATCACGACGCGGCAACCGGCAAATATCCGTTCGCCTGACCCGTTCACACGGCCGGAAACTGGGGTAGAATCGTTTGGAACGATCGTGCTTTTTCAAGGCGACGCAACCATGGAGACGATATGGACCTGAATTATTCCGCCGAGGACCTGGCGTTCCGCGACACCGTGCGCGCCTTCCTCGATGCGAACCTGCCCCCCGAACTGCAACAGAAGGTGCGCCGCCACCTGCGCCTGGCGAAAGAGGATTTCGTCCGCTGGCACAAGATCGTCGCCGCCCAGGGCTGGGCCGCGCCGGCCTGGCCCGTCGAATATGGCGGTCCGGGATGGAACGCCACCCAGCGCCACATCTGGGAAGAGGAATGCGCCCGCGCCGGCACGCCGCCGATCCTGCCGTTCGGCGTGAACATGGTCGCCCCCGTCATCATGGCGTTCGGGAACGAGGCGCAGAAGGCCCATTACCTGCCGCGCATCCTGAACTGCGACGACTGGTGGTGCCAGGGCTATTCGGAGCCCGGTGCCGGCTCCGACCTGGCGTCGCTGAAGACGACGGCAGTGCGCGAAGGCGACCATTACATCGTCAACGGCCAGAAGACGTGGACGACACTGGGGCAATATGCCGACATGATCTTCTGCCTGGTGCGCACGGACAGCACGGTGCGCAAGCAGGAGGGCATCTCGTTCCTGCTGATCGACATGAAGACGCCCGGCATCACGGTACGGCCCATCATCATGCTGGACGAGGACCATGAGGTCAACGAGGTCTTCTTCGACAACGTGCGGGTGCCCGTCGATAACCTGATCGGCAAGGAAAACAAGGGCTGGACATATGCCAAGTACCTGCTGGGCCATGAGCGCACGGGCATTGCCGCCGTGGGCCGCTCCAAGCGCGAGCTGGGCTTCCTGAAGGCGCTGGCGCTGCGCCAGCGGAAGGGCGGCCGGCCGCTGCTGCACGATCCGCTGTTCGCGGCGAAGGTGGCGAACGTGGAGATCGAGCTGATGGCGCTGGAGGTCACGGTGCTGCGCACCATCGCGCAGGAGCACCAGGGGCCCGGGCCGCAGGCTTCGGTGCTGAAAGTCAAGGGCACCGAGATCCAGCAGGCCCTGACGGAACTGATGATCGAGGCGGCCGGTCCGGGCGCGTTGCCGTTCGACCCCGCCTACCTGGAAGGCGAGACGGAACACGCGGCGGGCGGCGACGACGATGCCGCGCCGCTGGCCGCCTACTACTTCAACTACCGCAAGACGTCGATCTACGGCGGTTCCAACGAAATCCAGAAGAACATCATCACCCATATGATCCTGGGCCTGTAAGGAGTCAGCATGGACTTTGC
>Ga0265798_10006377_pt1 | contig 15520 bp, 11 predicted proteins | sample P3T30metagenome_FD_192430 | JGI IMG/M metagenome (GOLD analysis project Ga0265798, IMG submission 192430) | Plant litter microbial communities from East Loma Ridge, Irvine, California - P3 T30 | ecosystem: Environmental > Terrestrial > Plant litter > Unclassified | place: USA: California... | reverse complement strand
GAAGAGGCCCAGCTGATGGCTGGCTGCCGTATTCACTCGGCCTTCGTCGGCGTGGCCGGCAATCACATCCGCAGCCTGAACAGCCATGGCATCGTCGCTATTCGCGACCGCGAGGTCAGCAATGCCGATCTGGAGCGCGTCCTCGACGCTGCCCAGGCCGTGGCCATTCCGGCTGACCAGCGCGTGCTGCATACCCTGCCGCAGGATTACGTGATCGATAACCAGGAAGGTGTTCGCGAGCCCCTGGGCATGTCCGGCGTGCGCCTGGAAGCCAAGGTGCACGTAGTTACTTGTGCGGTGAACGCTGCGCAGAACATCGAGAAATGCGTACGCCGTTGTGGCCTGGAAGTCGATGACATCATCCTCGAGCAGCTGGCCTCCGCGTATGCAGTGCTGACCGACGATGAGAAGGAACTGGGTGTTTGCCTGGTCGACATCGGTGGCGGCACCACCGACATCTGCATCTTCACCGAAGGTGCGATCCGTCACACCGCGGTGATCCCGATTGCTGGCGACCAAGTCACCAACGACATCGCCATGGCGCTGCGGACTCCGACCCAGTACGCCGAAGAGATCAAGATCCGTTACGCCTGCGCCCTGGCCAAGTTGGCCGGTGCCGGCGAAACCATCAAGGTGCCGAGCGTCGGCGATCGTCCGCCGCGCGATCTGTCGCGCCAGTCCCTGGCCGAAGTGGTCGAGCCGCGTTACGACGAGCTGTTCACCCTGATCCAGGCTGAGCTGCGTCGCAGTGGCTACGAAGACCTGATTCCTGCCGGCATTGTCATGACCGGTGGTACGGCGAAGATGGAAGGTGCCATAGAACTGGCCGAAGAAATCTTCCATATGCCGGTGCGTCTCGGCATGCCGCACAGCGTCAAAGGCCTCAGTGACGTGGTGCGCAACCCTATTTATTCGACAGGCGTTGGCCTGTTGATGTACGGCCTGCGCAAGCAGTCCGACGACATCCCGATGCCCGGCAACGGTGGCTACGGCGATGAAACGAAAACCCCCGTACTGGAGCGGCTGAAACGCTGGATCCAGGGCAATTTCTAATGTTGGGCGGCGCGTGCACGGGCGTGTGCAGCGCTATCAGCAGTAGGCGTTAAAAACTAGAAAGTACAGGAGAGAGACCATGTTTGAACTCGTAGACAACCTTCCGCAGAGCGCGGTCATCAAGGTCATCGGCGTCGGTGGTGGTGGCGGTAACGCTGTCAATCACATGGCCAAGAGCAACATCGAAGGCGTTGAGTTCATCTGCGCCAACACCGATGCTCAGGCACTGAAGAACATCGGCGCACGCACCGTTCTGCAGCTCGGTACCGGCGTGACCAAGGGCCTTGGCGCTGGCGCCAATCCGGAAGTCGGCCGTCAGGCCGCGCTGGAAGACCGTGAGCGCATCGCCGAAGTGCTGCAGGGTTGCGACATGGTGTTCATTACTACCGGCATGGGCGGCGGTACCGGTACCGGTGCTGCGCCAGTGATCGCCGAAGTGGCCAAGGAAATGGGCATCCTCACCGTTGCGGTGGTGACCCGTCCGTTCCCGTTCGAAGGCCGCAAGCGTATGCAGATCGCCGATGAAGGTATCCGCGCGCTGCAGGAAAGCGTCGACTCGCTGATCACCATTCCCAACGAAAAACTGCTGACCATCCTCGGCAAGGATGCCAGCCTGCTGTCCGCCTTCTCCAAGGCCGACGACGTGCTGTCCGGCGCTGTCCGTGGCATCTCCGACATCATCAAGCGTCCGGGCATGATCAACGTCGACTTCGCCGACGTGAAAACCGTCATGAGCGAAATGGGCATGGCCATGATGGGTACCGGCTGCGCCAGCGGTCCTAACCGTGCGCGTGAAGCCACCGAAGCGGCGATCCGCAACCCGCTGCTCGAAGACGTCAACCTGCAGGGCGCTCGCGGTATTCTGGTGAACATCACCGCTGGTCCGGACCTGTCCCTGGGTGAGTACTCCGATGTGGGTAACATCATCGAACAGTTTGCCTCCGAGCACGCGACCGTCAAAGTCGGCACCGTGATTGACCCGGATATGCGTGACGAGCTGCACGTGACCGTTGTTGCCACCGGCCTGGGTGCGCGCATGGAGAAGCCGGTCAAGGTCATTGATAACACCGTTCAAGTGGCTGCTGCGCAGTCCACAACGCCTGCAGCTGCACCGGCTCGCAGCGAGCAGAACGTCAATTACAAAGATTATGAGCGCCCAACTGTGCAGCGTCAGAGCCACGGCAGCGCTGCCACTGCGGCGAAGATGAATCCTCAGGATGACCTGGATTATCTGGATATTCCTGCGTTCCTGCGTCGTCAGGCGGATTGATGAAATCTATCAGGAGCATAAGGGTGATTGGTGTTCAGCAAAGGTCGGTTCTGCTATCATCGCCAGCCTTTGTTGAAAACAATTCGCACCTAGCGCAATAGCGGCCAGACCCATGATCAGACAACGCACCCTGAAGAACATCATCCGCGCCACGGGTATCGGCCTGCACTCCGGGGAGAAGGTTTACCTGACCCTGAAGCCGGCCCCGGTGGACACCGGCATCGTGTTCCGTCGCACCGACCTCGACCCTGTTGTAGAGGTCAAGGGCCACGCATTGAACGTCGGTGAAACCACCATGTCGACCACGTTGGTCAATGGTGATGTCAAGGTGGATACGGTAGAGCACCTGCTTTCGGCCATGGCTGGCCTGGGCATCGATAACGCCTACGTCGAGCTCTCTGCCTGTGAAGTGCCGATCATGGACGGCAGTGCCGGGCCTTTTGTTTTCCTGATTCAATCGGCTGGACTGCAAGAGCAGGACGCGCCCAAGAAGTTCATCCGCATCACCCGTGAAGTGACCGTGACGGACGGCGACAAGCGCGCCACGTTCGTTCCGTTCGAAGGCTTCAAGGTGAGCTTCGAGATCGATTTCGATCACCCGGTGTTCCATGACCGTACCAAGACCGCGAGTGTGGATTTCTCCAGCACCTCGTTCGTCAAGGAAGTCAGCCGTGCCCGCACATTCGGTTTCATGCGTGATATCGAATTCCTGCGCTCGCACAACCTGGCTCGCGGCGGCAGTGTGGACAACGCCATCGTGGTGGACGAATTCGGTGTGCTTAATGAAGACGGCCTGCGTTACGAGGACGAATTCGTCAGGCACAAGATTCTCGATGCCATTGGTGACCTTTATCTGCTCGGTAACAGCCTGATCGGCGAGTTCCGCGGCTACAAATCCGGCCATGGCCTGAACAACCGTCTGTTGCGTGCACTGATTGCACAGCCGGATGCTTGGGAAGTGGTCACATTCGAAGACGCCGATACTGCACCGATTTCTTACATGCGCCCAGCTGCAGCAATGTAAGACACTCTCCTTGCTTTATCTTTAAGGCCACCTCCGGGTGGCCTTTTTTATTGCCCGCGTTTTTCACCGCGCAGGCGGGTGCGGGTTGGAGTGCAAGGTTGCCCAGGCGATGGAGTTGGCGTTAGGTGGCAGTTTTCCGGCTACCTCGAGTTGCTCGGCTAACTCGCTGATGCGCTTTACGAATCACTGCGCCGGCGGTGGCTGGCCAGACGCTCCAAGGCGTCGCGCAGGCGCGGATCACTGACGCCTTCGGCGGTTGCCTGAATGCTGTCGGCAGCGCTGTCGGAGAGCTCGAAGGGGCGTGCAGGCTCGCGCCTTTCGGCGGTGGAAGGTTGCACCTTGAAGAGGATTTTCGTTAAGGTCGCGAACGTTTCGAGCGCCTGCAACTGCCTCTGCAAGCGTCGTTGTTGATACCGCAACCGGGTGGCCCAGTGGCCGTCGGTGACGATTAGAAGCAGGCAACCCTCCCGCCAGGACGCCACACGGCAATGTTCTCGGGCGGCAGGTTGCAGCTGGCTTTCCAGTAACTGTTGAAGGTGGTCGATCCGCTGAGCCTGGTTGAACAGGGCTCTCAGCGGCTTGGCCTCACGCAACAGTGCGGCAGGAGCCTTGGCCGGCAAGGGACGAAAACTCATGGCGGGAAGCCTGCAACTCTTGGGGCCGTCATGTTAGCAGAACCCGGCTGACCACTCTGGTTCCACTTTTTTATGGGGATGTCATGCACATCATTGTTCTCAGCCGTCGCCACGGCGCCGCGCGGTCGCTCTCTCTCGACCTGCGCTGGCTGACGCTTGGCCTGGCCTTGCTGGTTGCATTGGCGGTCGGTGGCGGCGCCGCGGTGGGTGCCTGGTTGGCGCCCGCCGGCTCCGCGCTGCCGGACACCATCGAAATCACTCAGGCGTTGGACGCTCAGCGAGATGAAGTGGGCGCGGTGCGTGTCGATGCCCAGCGTCAGCTCGACGCTTTTGCTGCCCACGTTGCCGAATTGCAGGCGCGGCTGACGCGCCTGGATGCCCTGGGCGAGCGTCTGACCGAACTCGCCGAGCTGGACGCCAGCGAGTTCGATTTTTCCCTGAATGTCGGGCAGGGTGGGCCTGAAGAGCTGCTCGATGGCGCTGCCTATGCGCCCCCGCCGTTCATGACCACCCTGGACGACCTTGCTCTGCGCATGGACAGCCGCGAACAACAGCTCGAAGTGCTCGAGCAGTTGCTGGCCGATCGGCGTATCGATGAGGCGGTGATGCTGTCCGGGCATCCGGTACTGCAGGGCTACGTCTCATCCCCGTTCGGCCGCCGTATCGATCCGCTGACCGGTCGAGTGAGCGTGCACAAGGGTGTGGATTTCGCAGCCAAGGCGGGCAGTGATGTGGTTGCGGTCGGTGCCGGCGTGGTGACATTCGCCGGACGCCGTAACGGCTACGGCAACACCGTGGAAATCAGCCACGCCGATGGCTACGTGACGTTATATGCCCACAACCGCAGCAACCGCGTGCAGGTGGGTGATCTGGTGCAGCGCGGCCAGACAATCGGCACAGTGGGCAGTACCGGGCGCTCGACCGGTAACCACGTGCACTTCGAAGTCAGCCGTAATGGGCAGGTGGTCAATCCACACAGCTACATTGCGCGAGCCGGCGACGAGTAATAGTGGCGACGGCGGTTGTCGTCGTCACGCAGCGGTTCGTGGCCTTGTGCCAATAACGCCGCTTTCCTCAATGCCTTTTCCGGGTAGAATGCCCCCTTCGCACGCAGCCATAAGGGCTGCATGGGCGACTCACGGGGCCGCCCTCCATCCATAGCGTGGAAGATCCTGTCGATATGTTTGCGCCTTTGTTGAAGAAACTCTTTGGAAGCAAGAACGAGCGTGAGGTCAAGCGCCTGCTCAAGGCGGTTCAAGCCGTCAATGCATTCGAGGAGCAGATGCTCGCCCTCTCCGACGAGCAACTGCGCGCCAAGACCGAAGAATTCAAGGCCCGCCTGGCCAAAGGCGAAACCCTGGATCAACTGCTGCCTGAAGCGTTCGCCGTGGCCCGCGAGGCCGGCAAGCGTGTAATGGGCATGCGTCACTTCGACGTTCAGTTGATCGGTGGCATGACCCTGCACGAAGGCAAGATCGCCGAGATGCGTACCGGTGAGGGCAAGACCCTGGTCGGCACCCTGGCCGTCTACCTCAACGCGCTGGAAGGCAAAGGCGTGCACGTGGTTACGGTCAACGATTACCTGGCCCGCCGCGACGCCAACTGGATGCGCCCGCTGTATGAGTTCCTCGGCCTGTCGGTCGGCATCGTCACGCCGTTCATGCCGCCGGATGAGAAGCGTGCCGCCTATGCAGCCGATATCACCTATGGCACCAACAACGAATTCGGCTTCGATTACCTGCGCGACAACATGGCGTTCAGCGTGGAAGAGAAATTCCAGCGCGAGCTGAATTTCGCCGTGATTGACGAAGTGGATTCGATCCTCATCGACGAAGCCCGTACACCGCTGATCATCTCCGGCCAGGCCGAAGACAGTTCGAAGATGTACACCGAAATCAACAAGCTCATCCCTCTCCTCAAGTTGCACATCGAGGAAGAAGAGGGCGTGGTGACGCAGGAAGGCCATTACAAGGTCGATGAGAAAAGCCGCCAGGTCGAGCTCAACGAGGAAGGTCATCAGTTCATCGAGGACATGCTGACCCAACGTGGTCTGCTGGCTGAAGGCGAAAGCCTGTATTCCGCTCATAACCTTGGCCTGCTGACTCATGTTTACGCGGGTCTGCGTGCGCACACCCTGTTCCAGCGCAACGTTGAGTACATCGTGCAGAACGGCCAGGTGATCCTGATCGACGAGCACACCGGCCGTACCATGCAGGGCCGTCGTCTCTCCGAGGGCTTGCACCAGGCCATCGAAGCGAAAGAAGGCGTGAATATCCAGGCCGAGAGCCAGACGCTTGCGTCGACCACCTTCCAGAACTACTTCCGGCTGTACAACAAGCTGTCCGGCATGACCGGTACTGCGGACACCGAGGCCTTCGAATTCCAGCAGATCTATGGTCTGGATGTGATGGTGATCCCGACCAACAAGCCGATTTCCCGTAAGGACTTCAACGACCTGGTCTATCTGACCCAGGAAGAGAAGTACGCGGCGATCGTCAACGACATCAAGGAATGCCAGGCCCAGGGCCGGCCTATCCTGGTCGGTACGGCGACTATCGAGACATCCGAGTACGTGTCGCGCCTGCTCGAGCAGGAAGGTATCGAGCACAAAGTGCTCAACGCCAAGTTCCACGAAAAAGAAGCCGAGATCATCGCTCAGGCCGGTCGCCCAGGCGCGCTGACCATCGCTACCAACATGGCCGGTCGCGGTACCGACATTCTGTTGGGCGGCAACTGGGAAGTGGAAGTTGCGGCGCTGGAAAACCCGACCGATGAGCAAGTGGCACAGATCAAGGCTGACTGGCAGAAGCGTCATCAGCAGGTGCTCGAGTCTGGCGGTCTGCATGTGATCGCGTCCGAGCGCCACGAATCGCGCCGTATCGACAACCAGCTGCGCGGCCGTGCCGGTCGCCAGGGTGATGCCGGCTCCAGCCGCTTCTACCTGTCGCTGGAAGACAGCCTGATGCGCATCTTCGCCTCCGATCGCGTGAAGAACTTCATGAAGGCTCTGGGCATGCAGCCTGGCGAGGCTATCGAGCATCGCATGGTGAGCAACGCCATCGAGAAGGCCCAGCGCAAGGTCGAGGGTCGTAACTTCGACATGCGCAAGCAGTTGCTCGAATTCGATGACGTGGCCAACGAGCAGCGCAAGGTGATCTATCACATGCGCAACACCTTGCTGACCGCCGATAACGTGGGCGAGACCATCGAGGACTTCCGCAAGGAAGTGCTGGACAACACCATCAACGCGCACATGCCGCCGCAATCTCTGCCCGAGCAGTGGGACATCGCGGGCCTGGAAGAGGCGCTCTACGCCGGTTTCAACCTGCGTCTGCCGATCCAGCAGTGGCTCGATGAAGACGATAAGCTGTACGAGGACACGCTCCGTGAGCGCATTCTCAAGGAGCTGATCGAGGCGTACAACGAGAAAGAAAACCAGGCCAGCGCCGAAGCCCTGCGTACTTTCGAGAAGCAGATTCTGCTGCGCGTACTCGACGACCTGTGGAAAGATCACCTGTCGACCATGGACCACCTGCGTCACGGTATCCATCTGCGTGGCTACGCCCAGAAGAACCCGAAGCAGGAATACAAACGCGAGTCTTTCACTCTGTTCCAGGAACTGCTGGATTCGATCAAGCGCGACGCCATCCGTGTGCTCTCGCACGTTCAGGTTCGCCGCGAAGATCCGGCCGAAGAAGAGGCCCGCCTGCGCCGCGACGCCGAAGCACTGGCCCAGCGCATGCAGTTCCAGCACGAAGAGGTTTCCGCGCTCGAAGAGCCTGAAGCCGAAGGGCAGGACGGCGATGTTGCTGTAGCCGCCGCCCCGGTGCGTGCCGAGCAGAAGATCGGCCGCAATGAGCTATGCCCGTGCGGATCCGGCAAGAAGTACAAACACTGCCACGGTCAGGTCAACTGAGAGCCTGAACACGACTAAGAGCGCGTCGGCCCTGCGGCGTTGAAAGCAGGCTCGCAGGGCTCTAGCTCGCAAGGTCGTGATCAGGTTCTTAACTGAACTGGCTGTAAAATCCTAACGCCGCGAGGGTCTATCCCTTCGCGGCGTTTTCGCATCGAACACGCTGTGCAATTCCACCTAATTCGAGGAGCTTTCCCATGGCTGTTGGTCTTGGCCCGCTGTCTACCCTGCACCCGGTTCCAGGTTTCGAGCTGGGCATCGCCTCCGCCGGCATCAAGCGCCCGGGGCGCAAGGATGTGGTGGTGATGCGTTGCGCCGAAGGCAGCAGCGTGGCGGGCGTGTTCACTCTCAATGCGTTCTGCGCGGCGCCGGTGATCCTGGCTAAAAAGCGTGCTTCCGGTAGCGTGCGCTACCTGCTGACCAACACCGGTAACGCCAATGCCGGCACCGGCGAGCCGGGCCTGCAGAACGCGATGCGCACCTGCGCCAGCCTGGCCAAGCTGGCGGACGTAGACGAAAGCGAAGTACTGCCGTTCTCCACTGGCGTGATCGGTGAGCCGCTGCCGGTGGAAAAGATCGAAGGCGCGCTGCAAGCCGCTCTGGACAATCTGTCCGTGAATAACTGGGCTGATGCCGCCACCGGCATCATGACCACCGACACCCTGCCCAAAGGCGCCAGCCGCCAGTTCACTCACGAAGGCGTGACCGTCACCGTGACCGGCATCAGCAAGGGTGCGGGCATGATCAAGCCGAACATGGCCACGATGCTTGGTTACATCGCCACCGACGCCAAGGTCGCTCAGGGCGTGTTGCAGGATCTGCTGCGCGACGCGGCGAACAAGTCGTTCAACCGCATCACCATCGATGGTGACACTTCGACCAATGACTGCTGCATGCTGATCGCCACCGGCCAGGCGGAGCTGCCGGAGATCACCCAGGCCAGTGGCGCGCTGTTCGCGGCGCTGAAACAGGCAGTCTTCGACGTGTGCATGGAGGTCGCTCAGGCCATCGTGCGGGATGGCGAGGGCGCCACCAAGTTCGTCACCGTGCAGGTAAACGGTGGGGCGACTCATCAGGAATGCCTGGATGTCGGTTACGCCGTGGCGCATTCGCCGCTGATCAAGACTGCACTATTTGCTTCCGACCCCAACTGGGGCCGCATTCTTGCCGCTGTAGGCCGTGCCGGTGTGGCGCAGTTGGACGTTAGCAAGATTGACGTGTTCCTGGGCGATGTATGCATCGCCAGCAAAGGTTGCCGCGCTGCCAGCTACACCGAAGAGCAGGGCTCGGCGGTGATGGCCGAAGAAGAAATCACCATCCGTATCGAGCTGGGCCGCGGCACCTGCAGTGAGACCATCTGGACCACCGACCTGTCCCACGAGTACGTGAAGATCAACGCCGAATACCGCACCTGATCGGATTGCTCGCCGCCAGCGAGATTGCCCTCCAGATCGCGGCACCGCTGGTATTCCGCTCGCGCATGGCCCCATGAGCGAGCGGAATTTGCCTTTGCGGTCGCCGACGGTGAAGCTGTCGTTCTGTCCCTTCCCACCGCTGGAGACGCACATGCCGCTGGAATTGCTGATAGGCAACAAGAACTACTCGTCCTGGTCCTTGCGCGGCTGGCTGCTCGCCGAGCTCAGCGGTGCGGACTACCAGGAAACGCTGGTGCCGCTGTTCCGTGCCGACACCCACGCACGTCTGCTGGCACATTCGCCGACGGCCAAAGTGCCGGTGCTGAAGACCGACGATGCCGGAGTGATCTGGGATTCGCTGGCCATCGCCGAGTATCTGGCAGAGCGTTTTCCCGAAGCCGGCCTGTGGCCGCGCGATGTTGCGGCTCGCGCCATGGCGCGTTCGGCCTGCGCAGAAATGCACAGCGGCTTCGGTGCGCTGCGCAGCCATATGCCGATGGACATGCAGCGCAACGCACCGCTGGTCAGCGCGGTTGATGACGTACAGAACGACATCCGGCGGATCATCGCCTTGTGGGCGGACTGCCGGCAGCGGTTTGGTCAGAGTGGGCCTTATCTGTTCGGTCAGGTCTGCGCCGCTGATGCCTATTTTGCGCCGGTGGCCAGCCGCCTACGTAGCTATGGCGTGCAGTTGCCGGAAGAGGCCGCGGCCTATGTAGACACCATTTTTCAGTGGCCGGCGTTCCAGCGTTGGCTGCAGGCAGCCTTGAAGGAGTGAGCGTGAAACGCGTGCATGTAGCGGCAGCGGTGATTCGTGGTGAGGACGGTCGCATCCTCATCGCCAAGCGGCCCGATGACAAGCATCAGGGTGGGCTCTGGGAATTTCCCGGCGGCAAGGTCGAGGAGGGTGAGGCCGTTCTGGCGGCGCTCTCGCGGGAGCTGCAGGAAGAGCTGACGATTCGCCTCGACAGCGCCCGCCCGCTGATCCAGGTGCGCCACGATTATGCCGACAAGCACGTGTTGCTGGACGTCTGGGAGGTCAGCCGTTTTACCGGCGAGCCCCACGGCGCCGAGGGCCAGCCGCTGGCCTGGGTGACTGCGCGGCAGCTGGGTGATTATGAGTTTCCGGCCGCCAACCGGCCGATCGTCGCGGCCGCGCGCTTGCCCGAACACTACCTGATTACCCCGGACGACCTCGATGGTCCGCAGTTGCTGGCCGGTATCCGCACGGCCATCAGCCAGGGTGTGCGTCTTATCCAGCTGCGTGCACCGGCGATGTTCGATGCCCAGTACCGGGACCTTGCGGTGGATATCCAGGGGTTGTGCGCCGGCAAGGCGCAGCTGATGCTCAAGGGGCCACTGGAGTGGCTCGGCGACTTCCCCGCGGCTGGCTGGCACCTGACGGCGGAGCAGCTGCGCAAATACGCCGCCAAGGGCCGCCCGCTGGCCGCCGATCGTTGGCTTGCCGCCTCGTGCCACAGCGCCGAGGAACTGCAACTGGCCACCCAGATCGGTGCCGATTTCGTGACCTTGTCGCCGCTGCAGGCGACCCAGACCCACCCCGACGCCTCACCGCTGGGCTGGGAGCAGGCCAGCACGCTGTTGCAGGGTTTCAACCAGCCCTGCTACCTGCTGGGTGGGGTCGGCCCGCAGCACGGGGAGCAGGCCAGGCAAGCCGGCGCTCAGGGCGTGGCCGGCATTCGCGCGTTCTGGCCCGAGCCGCTTCAGTAAAACGCCGCCGCTTGTCCCGAGCGGCGGCAGCACCTACCCTGCGTCGTCTTTCAGGTAAGAGTTCTCTGGCCCATGGCCTCGGTTTTCAACGTCATCCTGCCGGTTTTCGCGCTGATACTCGCTGGCTTCGCCTGCCGTCGGCTGGGTCTGCTGGGCGCCAATGCGGCGTCCGAGATCAACCGCATGGTGGTCTGGCTGTGCCTGCCGGCGCTGCTTTTCGAGGCCATGGCGACCGTGGTCTGGGAACAGATCTGGCAGCCGGGATTCATCCTCGCGTATGGCGTCGGCACGCTGGGGATCTTTGCCGTGGTACTGCTGTGGGGGCTACGCCGCAGCGGCAGCCTGGCCGACGCCAGCGTACAAGGGCTCAGCGCCTCCTACGCCAATACCGGCTATATGGGCATCCCGCTGTGCCTGCTGGTGTTCGGTGACGCTGGCATGGAGCCGGCGTTGATCGCCTGCCTGATCGTTATCTGCGTGCTGTTCGCGCTGGCAGTAGTTTGCATCGAGGTTGGCTTGCAGAACGAGAAGAGCGTATGGCTCGCCGTGCGCAAGGTCTTCGTCGCGCTGCTGAAGAACCCCATTGTCATGGCGCCGCTACTCGGCGCCTTGTGGGCCGCAACAGCGCAGCCGTTGCCCGCGCCGCTGCATCAGTTTCTCAAGCTGCTCGCGGGCGCAACCGGCCCATGTGCGCTGATCGCCTTGGGCCTGTTTCTCGCCCAGAAGCAGGCAGGGCCGAAGCAGCGCGGCACCGGCCTGGTACTGATCAAACTGATCGCTCATCCGCTGATTACGTGGGTGCTGGCCGTTTACGTCTTTCGCCTGCCGCCGATGTGGGCGCATGCCGCGCTGCTGCTCAGCGCGTTGCCGACCGGCACCGGGCCGTTCATGCTGGCCGAGTTCTACCGGCGTGAGGGCGCCCAGGTGTCGAGCACCATCCTGCTGTCGACACTCGGATCGTTGCTAACGCTGTCGATCTGCCTGTACCTGATTGCTCCCTGATAAACGCGCTGGAGCGCCGTATGTCCGCAACCGATTCGATTGCCACCCTGAAGCCCAGTACCTTGCATTTGCCCGCTGGCCCGTGGGCGACGGTGCTCGATTGCCTGTGCGCGCATTTTCCGGCGATTTCGCGAGAGGTCTGGCTGGAACGAATAGCACGCGGTCGGGTGCTGGATGCGCAACGAGCGCCGATTGGTGTCGACCATCCGTATCAGGTCGGCCTGCGTGTGCATTACTTTCGCGAGGTGCCAGCCGAGCCGCATATCCCGTTCGACGAGGCCATCGTGCATGCCGATGAGCATCTGTTGGTAGCCGACAAGCCGCACTTCCTGTCGGTGATGCCCGCGGGTGCGTACGTCGAGCAGACATTGCTGGCGCGCCTGGTCAAACGTACCGGCAATGCGGACCTTGTGCCGCTGCACCGCATCGACCGGCACACCGCCGGGCTGGTGCTGTTCTCCACCAACCCGCAGAGCCGCGGGCGCTACCAGGCGCTGTTTCGCGAGCGCAACATCGACAAGCGTTACGAGGCGCTGGCGGCTCCGCTGCCGCACCTTGAATTTCCCTTACTGCGCGAGACCCGGTTCGAGGCGGGCGAGCCGTTCTTTCGCATGCGCGAGGCGCCGGGCGTGGCCAACACCCGAACCCGTATCGAGGTCATCGAGCGGCGTGCGGACTGCTGGCTCTACGGCCTCGAGCCGGTCACCGGCAAAAAGCACCAGCTGCGCGTGCACATGGCAGCGCTGGGTGCGGCGATCCTCAACGATCCGTTCTACCCCGAGGTCAGCTGCGCCGAGGGTGCGCCGGACGATTACAGCCGACCACTGAAGCTGCTGGCCCGCGGGCTGTCGTTCGCCGACCCCTTGAGTGGTGAACTTCGCCGGTTCGAGAGCAGCCTCAGCCTTTAGCGGCTGCCTGCCAGAGCACTTCGGCGACGCCTTGGCGCGTGGCGATCAGCCGCGCTGCCACGAACAGCAGGTCGGACATTCGGTTGATATACGCCAGTAATTCACTGCGCAGCGGCTCGATGGCATGCAGCTGCCCACAACGGCGTTCGGCCGTGCGCGCGCTGCTACGACACAAGTGGGCCTGGGCGATCAGCCGGGAGCCGCCAGGCAGTATGAAGTTGGTGAGCGGGCCGACCTCCTCGTTCCAGCGGTCGATGGCTGCTTCCAGTCGCTCGATTTCTGCCGCCTGCAGGGCCTGGTAGTCTGGCATCGCCAGTTCGCCACCGAGGTCGAACAGACGGTGCTGGCAAGGCGACAACACCTCGATCAGCTCGTCGAGCCCCGGGCAGCTGCTCCGTTTCTCGCTGAGGTCCGCCAACAGCAGGCCGAGCTGGCTGTTCAGCGTATCCACTTCGCCGATGGCTTCGATACGCGGGTGATCCTTGGCGACGCGGCGGCCGTCAGCCAGACCGGTTTCCCCGGTGTCACCGGTGCGCGTGTAAATTTTCGACAGTCGATAGCCCATGGGATCTCCGAGGCGCGGGTTCAGTTGCTGACACCGAGGGGCAGGCGCAGGGTGAAGCAGGTGCCCTGGCCGGTGCGTGACTGCACTTCCATCTGCCCCTTGTGGTTATTGGTGACGATGAAGTACGACACGGACAGGCCCAGGCCGGTGCCCTGGCCGACTTCCTTGGTGGTAAAGAAGGGTTCGAAGATGCGCTTGCGTACCGCTTCTGGAATGCCCACTCCGTTATCTTCTACCTGCACTTCGGCCCACGGCGGCGCCAGGCGTGTGCGCAGAATTATCTTGCCCGGCGCGCTGTCGTCATCGCGCAAGTGAAGGGCCTGGGCGGCGTTCTTCAGCAGGTTGAGCAGCACCTGTTCCAGTTCGTTGGCGATGCCGGGGATTGGCCCCAGTTCCGGGTCAAACTCGCGTTCGATCAGCAGGCTCTTGAAGTCGAAGCTCTCGGTCAGGTCGAAATCATTGCTGGCGATCTCCACCGCCTGGTCGATCAATGCCGGCAATTGGCAAGGCGCCAGCTGGCGGTTGCTCAGGCGGCTGAAGCTGAGCATGTGGGTAACGATCTTCGCGGCGCGCGTGCCGGCCTGCTGAATGCCGTCGAGCAGGGTAGGAACCTCCCGGGCGGTTAGGTAGCCGTCGATGGCCTGCAGACTCACGCCGGCCAGTTCGGCCTGCTCCTGATTGCGCGGCAGCTCCGGGGACAATCGCCGGCGGATGTTCTGCACGTTATGCAGGATGGCGCCCAACGGGTTATTGATCTCGTGGGCCATGCCGGCCGCCAGTCCGCCCACCGAGAGCATTTTCTCCGACTGCACCATGACCTCTTCGAGGTTCAGGCGCTGGGTGATGTCGTCGATGCGGATCACCACGCCACGGCCGATGCTGCCGATCAGCGGGTAGAAGGTCAGGGCGTAGTGGTGTGGCTCGTCATCGCGAATCCAGGTCACCCGTTCGATCTTCTCGACCCGATGCTGCTCGGCGGTACGCTTGAGCTTGGACAGGTAGGGCTTGAGCAGCGGGAAGGCGAGGAACACCGGCTGGTTGACCGCTTCGTCCAGCGAGGTGCCGGAGAGCGCGCTGGCCTCCTGATTCCACTGCGCCACGTAGAGCTGTTCATCGAGGGCGATCAGCGCTGAAGGCATGGAGTCGATGATGCTATTGAGGTAGTTCTGGAAACCGGTGAGTTTCTTCTCGATCTTGCTGCGCACCTGCACTTCGAGTTCCAGCTTGCGGTTCGACAGGCGGGTTTCCTCGGCCAGTCCCTGCGCCTGATTGTAGGCCTCTTCGGAATCATCACGGGCGCGCTTGAGCTGCTGCTCGCGGGCTTCGATGCGCGTCAGCATGGTGTTGAATGCCTCGGCGAGGCTGCCGATTTCGTCCTGGTTGCCGCGCCGGGCACGCAGTGAATAGTTCTCTTCACGGGTCACCTGGCGGGTCAGTTCCTCCAGGCGCTTGATCGGGCTGGTGACCAGCCGGCGGATCTGCCGCGCCACGAGCAGCCACAGCACCAGGCTGAAGCCGAGAATCACCAGGCTGGCGGTCAGCGTGCCGGTGTAGAAGGCGCCAGGCAGCTCGCTGGAGGCGACCAGCAGCAGGTAGCCTGGAGGTGCGTCGAGCTGGGGCAGTTCGACCAGTTGATTGGCGCGAAACTCGCCAAGGCGCCAGTCATCCAGTTCGACGACCCGGGAAGGCAGCTGCAGTTTTTCGCCGCGCTGCAGTTGCGCCAGGCTATCGCCGTTGGCGTCGTAGATCACTGCCGCACGCAGCGGCGCGTAACCATCGAGACGCCTGAGCAAGTCGTCGGCGGCCTGGGCTGAACTGAGCGCCTCGCGGCTCAGCGCGGGGCTGGCAATCAGCCGGCTGAGGGTTTGCAGAGCCTGAGGCGCCACGCTTTCCTGGGAGATCCAGTAGGCGGCACTGATGAAAGTCAGGTTGGCCACCACCAGCACCGCCGTCAGTAACACCAACAGGGCAGCGAGCAATTTACGGCCAACGGGGAGATTTTTC
>Ga0265798_10006375_pt1 | contig 15526 bp, 9 predicted proteins | sample P3T30metagenome_FD_192430 | JGI IMG/M metagenome (GOLD analysis project Ga0265798, IMG submission 192430) | Plant litter microbial communities from East Loma Ridge, Irvine, California - P3 T30 | ecosystem: Environmental > Terrestrial > Plant litter > Unclassified | place: USA: California... | reverse complement strand
AACGAGCGATAGCAGTGAATAACGCGTTTCTCCTTGCTCCACCCGGCAGAAACCGGGCACAACCTTCGCTGCCTGTTTACCGTTTTCTTGGGAAATCCCCGGCTCATGAGCCCGGAGGGCGATACCGTTAGCGATCGACGCGGCATCCTGCCGAAGGCAGATACAGCAGAGAGCGAGGGCCGCAGGCAACGGAATAGAGATTCTTTGAATTGATATTATTGAATCGATGGGCAGTTTAAAAAAAAAACAGGATGATATCTTCATGTTTAACTGTTCAACATCACCTTCCTTCCCGGACTGCGCCGTTCAAGGTGCCGAAGGCCGAACGAGCGATAGCAGTGAATGACGCGTTTCTCCTTGCTCCACCCGGCAGAAACCGGGCACAACCTTCGCTGCCTTTTTTACCGTTTTCTTGGGGAATCTTAAGGCCCAAGAGCCTATGTTTTGGTGAGAATATTAAAAGAATGAATTAATTGCGCACAGGGTTCAAAGGGCGTCTTGCTGCAGCGACCAAAGAGTAATTGTCTGGATATCCAACTTATACCCGTCACAACCTAATAGTTTCCTGGAATTTTTATTGATTAACCAAATGCCTCTTTAACTTCCATACGCGTATCGACCATAAGACGATTATAAAAAAAACAATACTCCACTTTTAACGCCTCGCTATATCTGTCTTGATTAAATTGATAAAGATAAGGTGCGCGATGGGGGCCGATTTACCACGTTTCGTCTAGCTTAATTACAATTCCGGATGCCAGTAATTTCCTCGGAAAATTTCGGTCATCAAGCTCTGAATGACCAAGATTGACGGCAAAACCATGTAGAAAATAAAGAGCTGTGCCTTTGGTTATTCAGACAATGGCAATTTGAAGTAAAACGTTGACCCTTCACCCACTTTGCTTTCAGCCCAAATGGTACCCACATGCCTTTCGATTATTTCAGCGCTCAGATAAAGTCCTATGCCAAATCCGGCGATATTTTCCATCTGTTTACCCTCGACCCGGTAATAACGGTCAAACAATTTATCTAGATCTTCCTGGGCAACGCCTACGCCTTCGTCCTTTACGCTGACCTGCACCCAGCCATTATCACTAATACAAGCCACCTCAATGATAGTGCCCAAAGGAGAATATTTAACGGCATTGCTGATGAAGTTATTGATTACCTGCCCCACTTTATCGCTATCGGCATAGACCAGCGCATTTTCTGTCGGTGCAAAAATTATACGATGAGTGTTCAGCATGTCCCTATACTCTTCTTCCATCTCCTCGATAAGAGTTGCCATATCGAAAACCTGCCTGTCGATGTGTAGTTTGCCAGACTCCAAGCGTGAAAGGTTGAGAAAACCATTAATCATAACCCTCATCTTTTTGACTTGCTTAACCGATTTATCCAATGCGCCGCTCGTAAAGGCATCTTCTGCTTTTTTGGCTTTGGCCTGTAGCATCTGCAGATAAGCATTCAGGGAGGTAAGCGGCGTTTTCAGCTCATGGCTGACCATACCAATAAAGTCGCTTTTGCGCTGGTCGTCCTGCTTACGCTCAGTAACATCCAGAATGGTGCCGGCTATGCGCTCTGGTTTACCTTCCTTGTCGGTAGACACGATGCCCGTCGAACGCAGCCACCTCGTCTTACTACCGTCCATTGGGTTTAGCTCATACTCGACAACAAATTGAGCGCCGGTCTGCACTGCGTCAGCAATCTGCTGCGCTACTTGCCGGCGGTGTTCCGGATTGATCATGCTGAGCGAGGCATTTAGCGTCAGAGGGAGGCGATCACCGATACCATGTAAGCGCCTGGTCTGGTCGGAAATCGTCAGCTCGTCGGTTTTCAGGTTAACCGACCAGGTTCCCATTTCGGCAGATTGTATAGCCGTTCGCAGCCGATCTTCACTTTCTCTAAGCTTTACATTTTGCTGTTTGGCGATATCCTCGGCATCTTGCAATTGTAAAACCTTGCGTTTAAGTTCTAGCCTGCTGATCACATGGTGAGCAAGTATCTTCATTACTAACTGCTGCTGGGCCGATAATTCGTTTTTTTTATAATCAATAACGCAAAGTGCGCCCAGTGCGTAACCATCCTCATTGACCAGGGGAACGCCTGCATAAAAGGCAATCTTAGGCTCGCCGGCGACGAGCGGATTATTCCTGAAACGCTCATCCTCCCTCGCATCTGTCACCTCGAAAATATCCTGTGAATTTAGAATGGTATGATTGCAAAATGCATACATTCGGTCTGTTTTTGAAGCAGGCAAACCTTTAATGGAGATGAACCATTGATGATCTTGATCCACCATACTGATGCCCGCAATTGGCGTACCGCACATTAGTGCCGCCAGTTCGGTCAGTTCATCAAAGTCGCTATCTTCAAAAGTATCTGGCAAGTGATAAGAACCTAAGGCGGAAAGGCGGGCATGCTCACTTTGGGAGGATGTTTCAGCATTCATAAATTATCACTATTAACTCCAAATACAACTGTTCATCATATAACCCGATATTTGTGTTAATGTGTTCCCTTTTGTGCTTTTTTGAAGAATCTGATTGATAAATTTTAGGAAGCTTCAAATCTACCGACGTCAAGCAAGACTATGCGGTTAACCGCTTGCTGCCTTTAAAACTAACTTATTTTAGTTACATATCGGACCTAAGTTAATTTCATAACATGGCAATTCAACGCGACATTCAACTTGAGATGAGCATTATTCTAGTGATCTCGGAAAGTATAAATCTTATTTAAGTCGAATAAGGCAATAGCTCCTATGAATTGGTAGCGCTTGTCTGCATCAAGAAAGGCATCAACAATCAAAGGCCCCGTAACAGTCTGTCAACCAATTGGCAGGCTAAAAGAAAACGTTGAGCCTTTTTCCATTTTGCTTTCCACCCAAATCTTACCCTGATGCCTGTTTATGATCTCTGCACTTAAATAAAGGCCGATACCAAAACCTGAAATGTTTTTCATTTGATTGTTTTCCACGCGGTAATATCGGTCAAACAATCGTTCCTGCTCATCCGGTCTGATGCCCATTCCTTCATCAGTAACGCTCACCACAGCGTCGTTCCCAACAACCTGGCTTTCAATTTTAACCAGTTTGCCCTTTGGTGAGTATTTTATGGCATTGCTAATAAGGTTTAGTATAACCGATTCGATTTTATCCCGATCAGCAGTTATATTAATTTCATCCCCGTGATTAAACATTAGCTGGTGCGTGTCGGTTGCAATTCCGGTTTCCGTAAGGGTATCCTGCACAAGTCCATTCAGCTCAAATTCCTTTTTATCTAAATGAATTTTACCCGATTCAAAACGAGACACATTAAGAAAACCACTGATCAGTCCGCTCATTTTGCTGAGTTGCAAATTGATCTTATCTAGCCTTTCACTTGTAAAACGGTCTTCGTTTTTACGTGCATGCATTTGTAAAATCTGTGTATAGCCTTTCAATGAGGTCAAAGGTGTCTTCAGCTCGTGGCTCACCATGCCAATAAAATCATCTTTCCGCTGGTTGTCTTCGATAGATTCCGTAATATCCAAAATGGTTCCTATGACACCGGTTACCTCACCTTTGCTGTTCAACTCTACTTTGCCGGTAGAATTGATCCACTTTATTTTGCTACTGTCTAATGGCTGAACCTGGTAATCCTCGCTGAACCGGCCTTTTGTGTCCACTGCATGCTGTATGGCCTGCAATAAACGTTCACGGTGCTCCGGTACTACCAAAGTCAAGGTCTCATTGAAATATATTTCAGTTTCCAAGGGCAGGTTATGAATATTCCTGGCGATGTCGGAAACAATAAGATTATCTGTTCCCCAATCGGTGCGCCATGTACCCAAATTAGCGGCTTCCATAGACAACTTTAAGGTGTCGGTGACTTTTTCCAGTTCCTGGTGAGCTATTACTTGTCCGGTAACATCTGCAGCCACAGCCATTATACCAGTGATCTGTTCTTCTTCATTCCTTAAAGCTTCTACTGTTAAGTGTATGTATGTAGTCTCTTCTTTACCATGTTTAGTCAGCTTTACGGGTATTTCGCCGGACACGAAACGTTCGCCAGTTTGGTAGACCTCATCCATCACTTCACCAAAACCCTGTATTTCCAACTCCGGCATTACTTCAAGCAGCGGTTTTCCAAATGAATTCTCAGCGGTTACACCCAAGTATTGAAGCATGCGGTTGTTGGCGAACTCAATGACATGCCATGGCGTACGATATATGGCTATGGCTACCGGGGCCTCGGTGAGCAGGACACGCAGTTGCTGTTCGGCATGAGTGCGTGTCTTACTAATCTTTATCTGTGCCCTCACTTTGGTCAACAGTTCAGCTGCCGAAAATGGCTTAACTAAATAGTCGTCCGCCCCGGCTTCCAGGCCATCTATCCTTGCTTCTTCACCCGCACGTGCAGATAGAAAAATAACCGGCAAACGCATTGTTTCCGTCGTCTTGCGTATGTGTTCCAGCATCGCCTTGCCGTCCATTACCGGCATCATCATATCGCTCAGTACCAGGTCGGGCTTAAAATCATGGATCTTCTGTAAGGCATCGGCACCATTGACAGCAATACTAATAGAAAAATAAGGTTCTAAAAGGCGGTTCAGGTAAGCGCGCATATCCGCATTATCGTCAACGATCAAAATGCGTGTATCCTTAGTGATCGAAAAATCCTGATGCGTGGTAATATCACCGGTTGATGTGGCATTATCACTTGTTGACTGTACCTGTGTTTCCTCCTGCAATAAACTGAAAGCTTCCTGGATAAAAGCGCCTTTTAAGGCAGCAGAGTCGATCTCTTTCGACCGTTCTAAAACATGGTCCTGCGGCAAATGGGCTTTTCCTAATGGTATTTTGACGGTAAAAGTACTGCCGACTGCTTCTGTACTTTCTACGGTTATTTCTCCGCCATGCAGGTGCACCAGTTCATTAACCAGCGATAGTCCGATACCAGTGCCTTCATGAGTACGCCCGGCAGCATTCTCTACACGATGAAAACGTTCGAACATATGCGGCAATTCCTTTTCAGGTATACCCACGCCGGTATCCTGCACTTCAAGCACTGCATAGGTGCCTTCCTGCTTCAGGCTTACGGTAATGGTTCCTTCAAGCGTATATTTGAAAGCGTTGGATAGTAAGTTCAATACGATCTTCTCCCACATCTGCCGGTCTACATAAGCAGCGTTCTGTAATGGTTCAGCCTGCACTAACAGCCGCATGCCCGCTTTTTCAATTATAGAGCGAAAGCTACTGGCAAGATCCGTGGTTAGTTCCGCAAGGTCTAGCTGCTCATAGGCGGCCTGCGCGCGGCCTGCTTCTACGCGACTATAGTCCAGTAAGTTATTAACCAGCTTTAGTAGGCGTAGCGCATTGCGGTGTGTAGCTTGTATCGGCTCTTTTACATCATCTGTTAACGCTTTGCGGCTAAGCAGGTCTTCCAGCGGACCCAGCATTAAGGTTAACGGCGTCCTGAACTCATGACTAACATTACTGAAAAATGCGGTTTTAGACTTGTCTATTGCTGCGAGTGCTTCTGCTCGTTTTTGTTCCTGTTCGTAAGCAAAAACATTGGATACAGCGGTGTTATAAGTGTTGGCTAACTGGTCATAGAATCCCAAATAGCTTGCGTCCAATGCCCTGCGCGCACTTACACCTGCCGCTATAAAACCGTAGGGCAGTTCCTGCCCGGAAATGTATATCGGGATCAGGACAGCCGTATGCGGTGTTTCAGGATAGGGCGCGCATTTGAAGTCCCCGAAACGAGTCTGAAGATTATTCACTACCACTGCCTGGGCAGTATCAACAGCGGTTAAAAAAGGCCACGAGTTTTCATGATTGGCATTTAAATTCACATCTTTTAAAGCAAGCTGTGGTGCTTCTGCAATACCTGATGCACTTAATAATTCAGCAGTTTTAGCGACCGCATGATATTGATAGAACAGTACGAAAGGAAGGTCATTTAAAAAATCAGGGTATTGGCTTTCCGATTCCCTGCCAATTTCACCAACGCTTTTGGCTTTGCCAATACCAGCGCCCAAGTCCCGTAAGACCTTTGTGCGGCGCGCGCTCAGCATTTTATCAGTCGTCTCTGTGATGGGGTGGAATATGCCGCCCACACCACCTGATTCGTCACGGATCGGTGCAAAAGAAAAAGTCATAAATGCTTCTTCTAGATAGCCGTATCGTTCTAAAAACATTTGTTGGTCGTGGATGTAAGTTCCTTCGCCTTTTTGGCCTCGGGTAAATTTATCGCCAACCACTTCCAATGCGGATTCCCAGCATATACGGAAGTTCATGCCCATGGATCTCGGGTGCATCTCTCCGCAAATGGGGCGGTAACTATCGTTATAGATCTGAACGGTTTCCGGCCCCCAGGCAATTAAAATAGGAAATGTGGATGATAAGCAAAGGCTCACCGATGTACGTAAACTTTGCGGCCAGCTTTCAATGGGTCCAAGCGGGGTTTGTGACCAATCCATTGAACGGATCAGCTTACCCATTTCGCCACCGCCAGATAAGAACTGCTCAGTGGATTCAATAACATTGTGATTCATTTAAAATGGTTGAAGGAAATTTTACCAGCAATAACAATAGTAAAGGTAACGAATTGCTACCTGAATGATTAATAATAAGCAAAAAGTTACCTGTTGTTGCCAAAGTGAAGCCTTTTATACTTTTAAAAAGGCAGCTGACTTTCTCCTTTTTGTTACGTTTCTTTCAGGCTTTAGATCCATATGATTATCTATTAGAAGTTAGTGATGTTCTAAACCAGATCACTGCTTAAATTCCGCTTACGTTGCCCGTATATGTTAAGGATCTGTCTGGGGAGTAATGAGAAGATTATCCAAAGTAGTCAGACGGGTTGATCTTACCCAAATACAAAAATGTTCGCCTATAGTCACAAGTTATAATTTCATTCGCTGTATCCTCACTGCATTCAGGATAGCCAGCAAAGCCACGCCTACATCAGCAATTACCGCTTCCCACAAATTAGCGACCCCACCTGCACCTAAAGCCAAAACAATCACTTTTACCGTCATGGCAATAATGATGTTCTGCCATACAATATTTTTCGTGATCCTGCCTGCTCTGATGGCGCTGGTGATTTTGGAAGGCTGATCGTTTTGAATAACAATGTCTGCCGTTTCAATGGTGGCATCACTACCCAATCCGCCCATCGCTATACCGGCGTCAGCCAAGGCAACAACAGGGGCATCGTTCACGCCATCACCTACAAAGGCAATGCGGCTCCCTGCATCTTTAAAGCTTTGTACTTTCTGTACTTTCCCATCCGGCAGCAGATCACCATAAGCTTGATCAATACCCAATGTTTTCGCTACCTTATCTACTACGGCTTGTTTGTCGCCCGACAGCATGACCGTTTGGATGCTCAAACGGTGAAGCTGCTCAATAGCCTGTTTGGCATCTTCCTTGATCTCGTCGGCAATGGTGATATAGCCTGCATATCGGTTATCCACGGCCAGTACAACTACTGTATCCACCAAGCTATCGATCTCCCCGGGATAGGCAATGCTGAACTTTTTCAACAGCTTCGCATTTCCGGCTAATACCATTTTGCCGCCCACCGTTCCTTTCAGGCCATGACCTGAAATTTCCTCGACGTTCTCCGCTTTTAAATCATTGGGCTTATCTCCTGCATAGGCTACTATGGCTTTGGCAATCGGGTGGGTGGAGTTTTTTTCGATAGCTGCTGCGGTGCGTACCAGTTCGTCTTTATCAAAGTTATCCGTTATTACTTCCTGCACTTTGAACACCCCTTTGGTAAGCGTTCCGGTTTTATCCATGATGACCGTATTGATACTGGTCATGACGTCTAAAAAATTAGAGCCTTTAAAAAGGATGCCGTTTCTCGAAGCAAGCCCGATTCCGCCAAAGTAGCCTAAAGGAATGGATACCACCAGGGCGCAGGGACAGCTAATCACCAAAAACACCAATGCCCTGTAAAACCACTGGTGAAAGTTGTACGAGTTGCCAAAAAAGTATGGCGCAAAGCAAACCAGTAAGGCCAACGCAAAAACGATTGGCGTATAGACCTTGGCGAACCGGCTGATAAAAAGCTGCGTCTGTGATTTACGAGCGGTGGCATCCAGTACCATCTCCAGTATCTTGCTGAGCTTGCTGTCTTTGAACAAGGCTTTCACCTGCACTTCGCTTACCCTGTCCAGGTTAATCATCCCGGCCAGTACCTTTTCACCTTTACGCCTGGTATCAGGTTTGCTTTCCCCGGTCAGGGCTGCGGTATTGAAACTGGCTGCATCAGAATAAAGTTCTCCATCCAGAGCCACCTTTTCACCTGCCTTTACCTGAATGAGCTCGTCCACCTTAACGGTTTTCGGGTCTACATCGATCGGCGTGCCGTTTCTGATAACCGTCACCTTATCCGGCCTGATATCCAGCAGCGCCTTGATGCTTCTTTTGGCGCGATCTACGGCTGCATCCTGGAACCACTCGCCAATGGAGTAAAACACCATCACCGCCACACCTTCACTGTACGAACCGATACTGAATGCCCCAACCGTTGCAACCGTCATGAGGAAAAACTCATTAAAAAAATCAAAGTGCTTCGCCTTGCGCCAGGCCATACCTATAACATTGTAGCCCGACAGCATAAACGCTGCAAAGTAAATGATCAGGTTTACGGGAAATGGCGGCACCACTTTAAACCCGTATTCCAGTACGAGCATGATCGCTAAAACCAGCAAAGCAGTCAGCAGGGGCCAATGCCCTTTCCATCCTTCTTCCTGCTCATCTGATTCTTCCTCGAGGTTTAAAGTTTTTTCTTCCTCGTTATCCTTAATGCTTTCTGCTGCCTTTGTATTTTGAGGCTGCTGATCGCTTCCACAACATTCCTTACTCATATCTTATTCTGTTTAGCACGCTGATTACAGCCTGAATTTAATACCTCCGTTAATTACAAATCCATCCAGTGGCGCATAGATATCCCGGAATACGGGATTGGTGATGCTGCCCGTATAGATCATGTCGAATTTGGTCTGACGCGTGTCCGTCAGGTTTTCAAAGTTGATGAACAATGAAAAGCGTTCCCATATCTTTTCAGCCATTAGCCCTGTGGTCCAATACGCTTTACCAATGCCGCCATCATTTAAGTTCTGTGGACTGAAATAATATGCTTCCAAACCTACTTTCCATTTATCCTCAACTTCATACATGAGCACATTGTTCACACGGTGTCGCGACACAAGCGGGTAAGTAATAACCGTACTGCCAATATCCTGCTTAACGTCCGCAAGCGTATAACCCACAAAAAGCTTAAAATCACCATAGGTCAGCTTGACGTTGGTTTCCATTCCTTTCGTATTCAGGTTACCCTGCGGTTGCAGGTAAGCCAGATCGCCGTTTGCAAGCGGTATAAGCAGGATAGGATGATTTACACGTGTATAAAAGAACATTTGATTGATGCTAAATCCGACCGCTCCATCGAAAATAGCCGTACGGTAGTTAATATCGTAGTTGGCTCCGTACGACCGCTCAGCCTGCGTATTTTTCACGTCAATGGGCAGCACGTTACGGAACTGTATGCGCTCTGCATCTTCTGTAAATACGGTGGGCGCTTTGTAACCCAAACCACCACCTAAACGGGTAGAAAGATGATCACTGATCTTCCATAGCCCTGATATTCTTGGCAAAAAGAAAAAGCCGTAATCGTTATGATAATCACCCCTGACACCAGTTTCTAAAGTAACTTTCGGACTTATGTTCAATGTGTTCTGTACAAAGCCCCCGATGGTGTTGTGGGTATAGCTCCGCGAAGGCAAGGTGCTGTTTTTATCTTCCCCAAAATGGTCGGTCAGGAAATTAAATCCTGCCACCCAGTCCGACTTTTCATTTGTACGAGTATAATTAGCCTCGCTGTAAGAAGAAACTTGTGCGCCCGAAAAACGATAGTCGGGCAGCGTAATGGTGCGGTCAAAATAGCTCACACTATTCTTAAACGTTAGCTTCTCCTTATCGTTCAGTTTGTGATCAAGCTGTACCTGGCTGCTATATCTGCCTGTTTTATTCTGCTCAAAGTAAGTGTGCTGCGCGTTACCACGGCCTTCGATGTATTCCAAATCGCCACCAATGCGGTTTTCTACTGTAGCATTGATGCCCACGTTAAGCGTAGTCCGGTCATTCAGATACACCCACAGCTTAGGGTTCAGCGTATAGCGGTTAAACTTAGGGATGGCTGTTAAGCCAATATCGGACGGGTCGTAAGGCGAACCGTGATTATAGGCTGCATAGATGGTAGTGCCCGCTTTCTTAAACTTCTGGCGGTAGAACATGCTGGCATCAAGTCCTTTAGCTGAGGTGCCGTTTAATAGAAAGTTCAACTGTCGTTCATCTGTGGGCTTTTTGGATACCAGGTTAACTAAACCGGCAATAGCGCCACCGCCATACAGGGTTGAGGAAGATCCTTTGATTACTTCTACCTGTTGTAAGTCCAATGGCGCAATTTGGAGTAAGCCCAAGCCCCCTGAAAAACCGGAATATAATGGAAAACCGTCACGTATCATCTGCGTGTACTTACCGTCTAAGCCTTGTATGCGAATAGCAGCGTTACCGCTCGTGGCCGATGTTTGCTGCGTTTGGATACCGGTGCTTTCAGCAAGCAGCATTCGGATGTCACCCGGCTTCATGTTACCTTTTTCTTCCAGTTCTTCGCCGGATATGACTTCTACCCGCGTAGGTGTATTGGCTATGGTACGGCTGCTGCGTGTGGCTGACACGGTTACTTCGCTAAGTTCCTCACCTTCCCCTTTGCCGGTTGGTATAAGTTGTATGGCGATAAGTTCGGTATTTGTCAGTGGAAAAGTTAAGGTATCCAGTTTCGTTTCATAGCCTACGTAACGGAATTGAAGAACCTGTGTGCCGTTAGGTATATCTGTAAGCGTTATCAGTCCTGCGGTATCGGCAGTTGCACCTTTGGTCGTACCTTGTAAAAGTACCGTTGCACCAATTAAAGGTTGATTGGTTTTGCCGTCTTTAATAGTGGCCTTGAATGTATTCTGAGAAAATGCTATAGCAGTATAGAATAGTGCTGCAATGAGCACAAAAAGTTTTTTCATTAAGATGATTGATTAAGTTAATACCAGTAAGGATTAGCCACACCTGTGGCTATACAAAAGGACTAACTTATTTGCGGGGGCTGCCAGACAGCAAGCGTGACGTCTTTTAAGTCAGGATAAACATAAGGTACATAAGTTCGCTCAGGAGTTTCAAAAGTCCTTTCCATGCTAAGAAAAGCAGGTTTAGCTGCAATAAAGCCAACACATGAGCCGCATGAAAAAAATGGCGAACAACCCTGGCAATCCTGCTCTGAATGGTTTTGTGTCTGCTCTTTTTTGATGACTTCCCTCGTCTCGCATTCCCGGTCTGCACAACATGGCCTTGCCGATAAAGTCAGCACGAATAAGGCAAATATCAGGCACAGCAGTTTCACTTTGCAAAGATATGTATTTATCAGATGAATCTTAAAACGGCTAATGAAAGTAAGCATGTAAAGTGGCATCACTTCTACGTTACAGATCGTACTATATTGGACTGATTATTTCGTGCTTTGATGTTCAGCGAAAACGTAAACCTTACTGTTTTACACAACGTGACACAATTATTTTAGACAAAATGCTCCATAGACGCGAAGTTCTTAACTTTTAGCTTACTGGAAGGATTAACAAAGAGCAGCAAACTTATAAGCTCGATGCCACTTGAATGAGTTGCAAAATACATGTCAGGCCTGAATTTTTGGTTTGTTAAGGCAACAGGACTCGAATCGCAAAACCAACAAATCTTGTTGAAAACCTAAAACTATGCGTTATACAGAAACAAGATATTGCAGAAATAACAAAAAAACACCTTCTTATTAAGAAAGACGCTTTTGTAGCCGGAACAGGACTCGAACCAAGCCACTCATAAAGATGTCAATAGGCTAATTACCTTAAATAATTAAGAAAGTGGTTCTAGAAGCATAAAGTTGGGTGCTGGTATACAAGTGCACCACAACGGGTCGGATGGAATAACTAATCATTTATCTTAACGTCAACTGCAGCTAATCTTCATTATCTTTCGAAAATAACGTCTTGGAATTAACGAAATGCCGTTTTCTTACAGGAGCAATTTTAAGTTATAGGCGAAGATGCAAATGAGAATCTGATATTTTTGAGAAATTGAAACTTCGTTTATCAACCGCTTTATCAGTGGTAAAGGCAGAATTATCGATTTTACGAAAAATAGTTAGTTTAAAGGTATCGTCATAAAAAAGGTCGAGCCAACACCTTCGTTGCTGTTTACCCATATTTTGCCGCCATGGTCAACTATTATTTTAGAAGCCACGAATAAGCCCATTCCTAAACCCGAATGTGTTTTCAAAACATCATGATCGCGATAGAACTTTTTAAAAATAGATTCCATGGTCATTGAAGACATACCTATACCTTGATCTGCTACAGAGACTTTTGCAAAACCACCGGCATCTATTTCACAAACAATGTGAATTTTGGACTTTTTGGACGAGTACTTAGCAGCGTTCCCGATCAAATTGGAAAACACTTGTTCCATGCGAATCTTATCAATATTGACCAGAATGCCATCACATAAAGAAGTAGTAATCATGTGGCTTGGATAGATCAGCTGAATAATTCCTACCATTTCCCTGATAAAATCATCCAATTCAACCGGCTCTTTCATGTACTGCAAGTTTCCGTTTTCAATTTTGGAAATATCCAGTAGTTGCTGAACCAACGCTAAAAGCTTATTCGTCTGAAAACCTACTTTATCTAATATTTCCTCTACTTTTTCACTATACTGGCCTTTTAGGCTCTTAGCAACTTGCGTATAAGCTTTAATGATAGTAATCGGCGTTTTTATTTCATGACTGGCAATAGAGATAAACTCGGTCTTCTTCTCATCAATGATTTTTGACCTTCTTAACTCCTCTTCCTGTTCTTCAGCAACTCTGTTTAAAGTATGATTTCGTTGTTTGATTTCCTCATAGGCATTAATTGGCCCTTCTACCTGGAAAAACTTTTTCAACAGCCCAATTTTTAGCGGGTCAAGCTTTAAAGACCGGGGCAGGCCGATATTCATTTCAATGATGTTCCCTTTCGAAGACTCCAATAAATTAAATTCTGGCACTAATTTTTGAGCATAATAAAATCCGGAATCAGTGTTGGTAAATTTGATACTATGATCAAAGATCAAAGTCGCCTGCAGACTATAACGTTGTTTATTCTGAAGTAAACCGATATATAGTTGCCCGCTATCCGTGTGCTCGATAATGGTTCGTGATATTTCTGAAACCGCTGTCGCAAAGGTCGTTTGGGTAGCTACGGTTAAACCTATTTTTTCCGCGACACGCATCGAGCGCTTATGGGCAAGCACCAGATCCATTTCATTTTCTAACGATATCGCTACAATTTCAATCATTTTACTTTAGCAATTACTACAGACATGTCATCAGTTCTACGGGCATGATCCTTATATATAGCCGCCGCCAGAATGGTAAGATCATACTTGTACATCTGCGGATACCTTGCCAGATCTATACGGGTTTTAATGCCGTCCGAACAGAGCATTACGTGGTTGTATTGATCAGCAGGGTACGCCTGATCATTGATCGTGTTAGGTATATTATGCCCTACGATGCCGTTATAAGACATGTGATTTTTGAAAGCGATTGGACCATACATCCTAGCTGCAATATTTCCTATGCCGGCGGTAGTCCAGGTCTTAGTCGCAAATTCAAAGGCTACAACATTAATAACCGCGCCCCTGGTTTTCTTGATCGAATTATGAATGAACCGCAACGTTTCTGTCGGACTCATATCGGGGCATATTTTAAAAGCGGCTGCTGCTTCATTGATTGCTTTATTGGCTTCAGGGCCATGCCCTAAACCATCGGCCAGCATCATTTTTAAAAACTTATCATTTTTTTTATAAACAAAGCCGTCTCCACTGGTAGTTTCGCCCGGCTTAGCTACCACTATTGGCCGCATAGTTACCGCATTGGCGACCTTTGCCTTTTCGGGGTCATTGTAAACCCTGCTTAAGGCAATGGTTCCCCAGCCAATTTGAGAATAGAGTTCGAAGGTATCTGAAAGTCTCTTCATGCTGCCCAGACCATGTCCAAGCGTGTTGGACGTAGATACACCATCCTGCATCATCTTTGAAGGATTGATCATACCGGGGCCGTTGTCTATACTTATAATTTCGATATAAGGAGATCCCCCGTTTGGAAATATCCCCATTAAAATCTCTCCATCGTCGCTGTATTTATACAGGTTCGATGTCATTTCTGCAACAATAAGGTCCAACTCATTGGTTCGTTGGGCACTTAGCCCGGCCTGGGTTGCTGCCCGGTGGATTTCCTTTTTAATTAAAGAAAAATAACTCCGGTCAGTGGCTGCAAAGCTAACATGTGTAAAATCAACCATTAGCCCATTTTATTATGGTCACTATCGTACCCTCCCCAACTTTACTTTTTAAATCAAATTCGTTAACCAACCGTTTGGTACCTGGTAAGCCTAAGCCTAAACTTTTCCCGGTAGAAAATCCATCCTTCATAGCCAGGGCTAAATCAGGAATCCCGGGGCCTTTGTCTCTGAATGTCAAACGTACACCATTGTTGCGTCCACTGGATACCACCTCGACGAGACAGTCGCCACCGTTTGCATAACGCATCATATTGCGCACCAGTTCGCTTGCTGCAGTGATGAGTCGGGTTTGATTAACCAATCCCATTTTGATCTTAACGGCAACTTCCTTAACACGATTTTTCAAAAAGACGACGTCCTGCTCTTTGGCAACAACGATCACGTCTTTACTGAGTGATAGAACCATCGGGGTCGGTGTCTTGATCATCGTCATCTTCCTCGAAATCTATCATGGATCTTAGCAAGTTCATGCCTCTCTCCATGTCCAGTGCTGTATGAACACCTTTTAAAGGGAGACCCAGCTCAATTAATGTTATTGCTACAGCAGGCTGCATACCCACCACAACTGTTTCTGCATCCAGTATTTTTGACATACTGGCAATATTGCCAATGATACGTCCCATGAAGGAATCGACTATAGAAACGGCCGAAATATCGATCAGTACACCTTTTGCGCCTGTCTTGTTAACCATTTGAACCAGATCAGCCTCCAGTGTAAGTGCAAGCCTGTCATAAAGGTCCACCTGAATGCTAACAAGCAGAAAGGGTCCCATCCTGAGAATAGGAATTTTATCCATTAGAAATTGTTATTGAAGTTTTTGAGTGTTAGCCGCGGTTCTTTTAACCTCCAGGCGCATCACTTTAAATGCGTGTGCCAATGCACTCGCTAAAGTCGCCTTGGTGATGATATTAGACAGATCTATGCCTAAATGAACCACAGTTTGTGCAATTTCAGGTCTGATTCCACTAATAATACATTCGGCACCCATTAACCGGGTTGCGCTTACTGTTTTAATGAGGTGTTGGGCAACCAATGAATCAACAGCCGGGACGCCTGATATATCCAGGATAGCGATACTGGACCCTG
>Ga0265798_10006374_pt1 | contig 15530 bp, 10 predicted proteins | sample P3T30metagenome_FD_192430 | JGI IMG/M metagenome (GOLD analysis project Ga0265798, IMG submission 192430) | Plant litter microbial communities from East Loma Ridge, Irvine, California - P3 T30 | ecosystem: Environmental > Terrestrial > Plant litter > Unclassified | place: USA: California... | reverse complement strand
TCCGTGATGTGACGAACTCCGCCGTCGTCGACGACGCGACCAGCGCCTCCTTCTCGGTGCTCGGCCCCCCGACCGTCCAGGGCGGCACGGCCGTGGGCGCCAAGGTCACGGGGACGGCGCTGCCGTCCGCGGTGGTGACGCTCCGAGGAGGCGCGGTGCCGGCCACGGCCACGGCCGACGGTTCGGGCGCCTGGTCGGCCGTGCTGCCCGCTGCGAGCTGGCCCACCGGCCGGTACACGGTCACCGCGTCGCAGTCCTCGGCCGCCGTCCCGGCCGTGCCTCGCTCCGCGGACTCGACCGCCACGGTCGTGTCGATCGACCGGGACGCCCCGGCCGCCCCCGTGGTGACCTCGCCCCGTGCCGGCGACCGGGTCGCCACCCAGCCGTTCGTCGTCGCGGGGACGGGCGAGGACGGCGCCACCGTGACCGCCTACGCCGACAGCGCCCCGGTCTGCCAGGCCACGGTGGCGGGCGGCGCGTGGCAGTGCACCACGACCGGGACGATCCTGCCCGGGGGAACCCACGTGGTGCAGGCGGCACAGATCGACGCCGCCGTGAACGTGGGCGCACCCAGCGCGGGTGTCTCGATCACGGTGGTGACGGCCGCCTCGTCCGCCGCGCCTCCCTCGGCGGCCCCGACCCCCGGCGCGAGCCCGACGCCGGCGGCACCGGGGGTGCCGACGACCCCGGACGGCGACGACGGGGCGGACGCCGGCCAGGCCGCACCGCCGGCACCGGGTGACGGTGACGACGCCGGTGGTCGCCCGGGCGACGAGGCCGAGACGGGTGCCGATCCGGCACCCCCGACCGGCTCGTGGGCCGCGGCGACGGCCTTCGGGCGTGACCTGCCGACCCCCGGCCAGGCGATGTCCGGCACGGGGTGGCTGCTGGCGCTCGGCCTCGCGGCGGCCTTCGTCCTGCTCGTCGTCGCACCCGCCCGTCTCGCGGCCTCGGCCCTGCGCGACCGTCTGCCCTCTCGCGCCCCGCGCCTCACGGGCCGTAACCGGACCGTCGAGGCACCCACCTCGTTCTCGACCGCCAGCCTCGACCCCCGTCTCGCCGCGGGCCTGACCGTCGCCGCCGGGGCCGCGGTCGTCGCCGTCGCGGCGGGCCTGGACGACCAGGTGCAGTACGCCCGTCTGTTCGCCGGGATCGTCGTGGGGGTCGCACTCGTCAACGTCCTGGCCATCGTGCTGCCCACGGTCGTGGCGGCGCGCCTCACGGGACGCTCGGCGCAGGTGCGGATGTCACCGCGCCTCCTGCTGGCTGCCGTCGTCGCCTGTGCCGTCACGCGCATCCTGGGCCTCGACCCGCCGTTGGTGCTCGGCGTCCTGCTCGTCGGCGGACTCGTCGCAGGCGCCGGCCCCCGTCACGGACGCACCACCGAGCCCGATGCTCGCGAGCGCGGCCTGCTCGCGCTGAGCCAGGTCGGGGCGCTCGTCGTCGTGTCGGCGGCTGCCTGGGTCGTCCACGGTCTCGTGCCCGACACCGGCGGCTTCGGCGCCGAACTGGCCCTCGAGACGTCGGCTGCCGCCTGCCTCAGCGGCCTCGGGTCGCTGGTGCTCGCCCTCGTGCCCGTCGGGTCGTCCCCCGGTCGACAGATCTGGGGCTGGTCGCGCCCCGTCCACGTCGCCCTCACCGTGGTCGGCGTGGCCGTCGCGTCGGCCGCCGTGGCGGGAGGGCCCACGAACGGCTTCCCCGTCGGGGGGTTCGTCACGGCCGCCGCCATCGCGGCGGGGCTGTGCGTCGCCGTGTGGTTGTGGACGTCGTTCGTCGACGTCGACCCCACGGAGCGCTGACGGCCCGGCACATCGGTGCCCCCGCAGGGACTCGAACCCTGACCTGAAGCGATTTTAAGTCGCCTGCCTCTGCCGATTGGGCTACGGGGGCCCGACGGTCAGCCTACGAGACGACGACGACGACGCCCGCCGCGCTGCGGGGCAGCGGGCGGGCGTCGTCGTCGTGCACGAGGCTCACTCGGAGGCAGGCACCTTCTCGGCCGTCTCGGGCGCACCCTTCTTCGCCGTACCGTCGTCGTCCACCGGGTTCGCGTAGGCCGGGCCGGCCTCGCCGGCGGGCTGACCGGCACCGAGCGAACCACTGGGAGCCTCGGCGGGCGTCTCGACAGCGGGCTTGGGTCGCGAGGCGAACTCTTCGAACGCCGCGCGGGGGCGCTCGCGATTGTCGAGCGACACGATGTCGCGTCCCAACCAGAAGTTGTTCCACCAGCCGCCGACGACACGGAACTTGCGCTCGAACGACGGCATGGCCAGACCGTGGTAGCCACGGTGGGCGACCCAGGCCGGGAAGCCCTTCATGGCGAACTTGCCGCTCTGGAACACGCCCACGTTGAGGCCGAGACCGGCGACGGCGCCGAGGTTGTCGTGCTTGTAGTCGACGAGGCCCTCGCCGCGCAGCGACGCCACGACGTTCTTCGCCATGCGCTTGCCCATGCGGACCGCGTGCTGGGCGTTGGGCACGCAGAAGCCGCCCACGCCCTTGCCCGTGAGGTCGGGGGTGGCCGCGACGTCGCCGCAGGCCCAGGCGTCAGGGACGACGGTCTCGCCGTCGACGATGCGCAGGTCGGGCAGCACCGTGATGCGACCGCGCTGCTCGAGGGGGAAGTCGGTCTGGCGCACGACGGGGTTGGCCATCACGCCGGCCGTCCAGACGATCAGGTCGGACTCGAACGACTCACCGGTCGAGAGCTCGATCTTGCCGCCGACCGCGGACTGCAGCTGCGTGTCGAGGTGCACCGTCGCGGCGCGTTCGGCGAGGTTCTTCAGCACCCAGTGACTGGTCTCGAGCGACACCTCGGGCATGATGCGCCCCATGGCCTCGACGAGGTGGAAGTGCGTGTCGTCGATCGTCAGGCCCGGGTAGTTCTTGAGCAGGTCGCTCGCGAAGCTGCGCAGCTCGGCGAAGACCTCGATGCCCGCGAAGCCACCACCCACGACGACGACCGTGAGCAGACGGTCACGCTCGGGACCGGCGGGCAGGTTGGCCGCCTTCTGGAAGTTCGTGAGCACCTTGTCGCGGATCGCGGCGGCCTCTTCGATGGTCTTGAGCCCGATCGCCTCGTCGGCGACGCCCGGGATCGGGAAGGTACGCGACACGGCGCCGGCCGTCATGACGATCTGGTCGTACTGCATCGTCCACGCGTCGCCCACCTCGGGGGTGATGGTGGCCGTCTTCGACCCGTGGTCGACGCCGGTGACCTTGGCGGTGACGACGTCGGTCTTCTTGAGGTGGCGACGCAGCGCGACGACCGCGTGACGGGGCTCGATCGAACCCGCGGCGACCTCGGGCAGGAACGGCTGGTAGGTCATGTAGGGCAACGGGTCGACGATCGTGACCTCGGCCTCGCCCGCACGCAGCCACTTCTCGAGTTTCCAGGCGGTGTAGAAACCGGCGTAGCCGCCGCCGACGATCAGGATTTTGGGCACGGCGAATGTCTCCTTGAGGTGGGGGTGTCGCAGACGACCTTACCCCGAGCGACGCGCGCGCCTGAACTGCCGGACCGCACCCGTGACCACGAGGGCCGCGGCCCCGCCGAACACCGTGAGGACGATCAGGGGGATGCCGGTCGAGCGCATCGACTCGACCGTGGGCAGCAGCACCGCGAGAGGCTGACCCGGATCGGCCACCGGCGTGGGCACGGGTGCCGCATCGACCGGGTTCGTGGCCCGGGCGGTCGGCTCGGGCGCCTCGGCCCGGCGGTGCAGGCGGATCCACTCGGACAGGTCGCCCATCGGGTTGCTCGACACGCTCGGCACCGAGGCCGTGACCGCCGCCGCCGCGTCGACGAGTCCGTAGCCGTAGAGCGGGTCGGGGGCCGTGGAGCCCTTGGGGGTCGCCGTCGACACCACGCGGTTGATCACGTCGTCGGCGTCGAGCTCGGGATGGGCGCTGCGGACCAGGGCCACGATGCCCGCGACGAGCGGCGTGGCACCGCTCGTGCCGCTCCAGCTGTAGTGGACGTCACCGGGCCCGACGCCGACGAGGTCCTCACTGGGGGCGGCGACGCCGATCGTGATGCCCTGGCTCGACGCGTCGAAGCTCGCCGCGCCCGAACGGTCGACGCCCGCGACGGTCAAGACGCCCGGCATGGTGGCGGGAGCCCCGACCTCGGTGGTGCCGCTGCCGCGGTTGCCTGCGGCGGCGACGACCACGACGTCGTGCTGCATGGCGTAGAGGAACGCGTCGTCCCAGCTCGTGGGCCAGTCGAGGGTGTTGCGGGTCAACGACATGTTGATGACGTCGGCCCCCGCGTCGACGGCCCACCGCACCGCCTCGGCGATCTGGTCGTCCGAGTCGACCGCGGTCGAGCCGAAGCCGACCGAGATCGAGAGCAGGTCGGCCTCGGGCGCGACGCCGATGACGCCGTCACCCACCCCGGTGCCCCGGCCCGCGACCATCGACCCCACGAGCGTGCCGTGGTTCGGGTCGTCGCCCACCGGCGTCTGACCGTCCGACGAACCGAGACCCGAGACGTCGGTGCCCCCCACGACGGCGCCCTGCAGTTCACGGACCGACGAATCGACGCCCGTGTCGATCACGGCGACGGTCGTGCCCGCCCCCCGCGTCGTCTGCCAGGCACGCTCGATGCCGTAGTCGGCGAGCCAGTACTCGGCGTCGCGCACCTCGTCGGCCGAGGCCGAGACGGCGGGCACGACGGCGGCGACGAGCGCGCCGAGCACGACCGCCACCACGACTCCCCCGGCCCGACGCACGGTCGTCAGCTGCGGCCGGAGGCGACCGACGGTGCCGACGGCTCGTCGTCGCCCGCGACGTAGTCGGGGCAACGGCAGACGTCGGGGCTCCACGACGCGCGCTCGAGGGCCAGGTCGCCGAACGGGTTGACGCCGGGGCCGGCCGCGAGGGCGTGGCCGACGAGCGCGTGCAGGCACTTGACCCGCTCGGGCATGCCGCCGGCCGTGACGTGCGCGATCTCGTCGACGTGCTGGATGCCCTCGCGATCGGCCAGGTAGGCCTCGTGTGCGGCACGGTAACCCCGGCGCAGCTCGGCGTCGGACTCGAGCAGGTCGGTGAACTCGGCCATGACACCCGTCGCCTCGAGGGTCGACACCGCCGCCGTAGCGCCGGGGTGGCACAGGTAGTACAGCGTCGGGAAGGGCGTGCCGTCGGTCAGTCTCGGCTTGGTGGCCACGACGGTGGGCGCGCCGCAGACGCAGCGCGCGGCGATGCCGATCACGTCGCGCGCCGGTCGGCCGAGCTGGGCCGTGACGACACGGACGTCGTGCTCGGTGACGGGGTCGAAGGGAGGCGTGGTCACGGGGTGCCACCTGTCTGCTGGGAGGTCGGGTCGGGCACCTGGCTGCCGCTGATGTCGGGGGCGACGAGCTCGGTCGCGGGCTCGTCGCTCAGCCCGGCGTCGAGCACCGACGAGGTCATCGCGGCGACCCAGTCGACCTGAGGCGTCTGCAGCGAGTCGCTGATGCCCGTGCCGGTGCCGGGTGCCGTGCCGGGCGTCTCGGCCGCGTCGTCGCCCATCACCAGGTAGCTGTACTCACCCGGGTACACGTAGAGCAGGCGGTCGCGCGCCTGGGCCTCGATGTACGCCGGATCGTTCCAGCGGGCGACGTCTTGCTTGAGGTCGTCGACCGACTGCTCTTGCTGGCGCACGTCGTCTTGCAGCGCCGCGATCTGTTGCTGCTGCTGGACCAACGTGCGCAGCGACGGCGCGAGCACCACGACGAACATCACGAGGACGACCAGCATGAGCACGCTGAAGCCCGAGAACCGGATCGTGCGCAGCCAGTGCCCCGTCGGGGTCTCGGCGGCCGGCAGGGTGACCGGCACACGGCGGTTCGAGGTCTCGCGAGGCATGGGAGGAGCCTAAACGACGCCGCTGGGGAACGACGGAGGCCCGCCCTGCCGCAGCAGGACGGGCCCCGAGGAGGCGCGGGTGGCGTGGACGACTCAGGCCGAGAACCGCGGGAACGCACCGTAGCCGGCGTAGACCGCCGCGTCGCCCAGCTCTTCTTCGATGCGCAGCAGCTGGTTGTACTTGGCGACGCGCTCGCTGCGGGCGGGGGCACCGGTCTTGATCTGCCCGGCGTCGGTCGCGACCGCGAGGTCGGCGATCGTGGTGTCTTCGGTCTCACCCGAGCGGTGCGACAGCACCGTGGTGTACCCGCTGCGCTGGGCGAGCGCGACGGCGTCGAGCGACTCGGTCAGGGTGCCGATCTGGTTGACCTTGACGAGGATCGAGTTGGCGGCGCCGGCCGCGATGCCCTTGGCCAGGCGCTCGGGGTTCGTGACGAACAGGTCGTCGCCGACGATCTGGGTCTTGGAGCCGATCTCGCTCGTGAGGTGGGCCCAGCCCTGCCAGTCGTCCTCGTCGAGCGGGTCTTCGATGGTGACGAGCGGGTACGACGCGACCAGGTCGGCGTAGTAGCCGGCGAGGAAGGCCGAATCGCGCTTCTCACCCTCGAAGGTGTACGAGCCGTCGGCGTAGAACTCGCTCGAGGCGACGTCGAGCCCCAGGGCGAGGTCTTTGCCGGGCGTGAACCCGGCCTTGGTGATGGCCTCGACGAGCAGGTCGAGCGCGGCACGGTTGCTGGAGAGGTTCGGCGCGAAGCCGCCCTCGTCACCCAGACCGGTCGAGAGCCCCTTGGCCTTGAGCTCGCTCTTGAGGGCGTGGTAGGTCTCGGCACCCCACTGCAGGGCCTCGGCGAACGACGACGCCCCGATCGGCAGGATCATGAACTCCTGGATGTCGACGTTGCTGTCGGCGTGCGATCCACCGTTGATGACGTTGAGCATCGGGACGGGCAGCGTGTGGGCGTTGGGCCCACCGAGGTAGCGGAACAGCGGCAGGTCGGCCGAGTCGGCGGCGGCGCGGGCGACCGCGAGCGAGACACCCAGGATGGCGTTCGCACCGAGGCGCTTCTTGTTGTCGGTGCCGTCGAGCTCGATCATCGCCTGGTCGATCAGGCGCTGGTCGGTGGCGTCGAGCCCCTCGACCTCGGGGCCGATCTCGTCGATCACGGCGGCGACGGCCTTGAGGACGCCCTTGCCGAGGTAGCGGCTCGAGTCGCCGTCACGCAGCTCGTAGGCCTCGAAGGCCCCGGTCGATGCGCCCGAGGGGACGGCCGCGCGCGACACCGTGCCGTCCTCGAGCAAGACCTCGACCTCGACGGTCGGGTTGCCCCGCGAGTCGAGGATTTCACGGGCGCCTACGGCGTCGATTGCTGCCACGGGAGAGCTCCTTCGTTGTCGTTCGTCTGGGGGACCTGAGGTCCGTCGCCCAGCTTAGCCGCGCCTCCTGCCCGGCACGCGGGCGCGAGACGGCCACGAAGGCGGCGGACAGGGGCCGGCGGGTCAGCCGATGGTGCGGATCTCGAGGTCGTCGACGACCTCGCCGCCGCGGACGCTCGCGAACCGGCCGAAGCCGGCCGCGGCGAGCCCGTCGAGCTGGTTCGTGAGGTTCTTCGCTCGTCGTTCGAGACGCACGCGCCGCTCACCCCGGCTCAACAGCGCGCTCTGCAGGGCGAGCAGCTGGACCGGCTCGACGCGCTTGTCGTAGACCAGGGCGAGGCCGTCATCGCCGTCCGTCTCGAGGGTCACGAGGTCGACCAGCCGTTCGAAGCCCAGCGAGAACCCGGCGGCCGGCACGTCGCTGCCGAGGAATCGACCGATCATTCCGTCGTAGCGGCCACCGCCACCGAGCGAGTACGGCACGTCGGGGTGGGCGATCTCGAAGATGGTGCCGGTGTAGTAGCCCATCCCCCGCACCAGCGTCGGGTCGAACTCGAGAGTCGAACCGGGCAGGGCGTCGCGCAGGGCCGTGAGGTCGGCGAAGGCGTCGGCGTCGAGCCACGACGGGGCACCCGGGCCCTCGCCCGTCTGCCAGGACGCGTCGGCCAGCTCGGTCAACGCGACGTCGAGACCGGGCGTGGTGACCCCGAGCGCGACGAGCTCGGCCACGACGCCGTCGACGCCGATCTTGTCGAGCTTGTCGACGACGATGAGCGCCTGGTCGGTCAGCTCGGCCGGGACGGCCCAGTGGGCCAGCATCGCGAGCAGGATGCGTCGGTCGTTGACCCGGATGGTCGTGCCGGTCAGGCCGAGCGCGTCGAGGACCGCCGTCGTCGCCTGGATCAGTTCGATCTCGGCCAGGGGCCCGGGCTCGCCCAGGACGTCGATGTCGCACTGCACGAACTGGCGGTAGCGCCCCTTCTGCGGACGCTCGGCGCGCCACACCGGAGCGATCTGGATCGAGCGGAAGACGGTGGGCAGCTCGGCCCGGTGCGACGCGTAGAACCTCGCCAGGGGCACCGTGAGGTCGAAGCGCAGCCCGAGGTCGGCGAGCCCCAGCACGCTCGAGGCAGCCTTCAGGTCGTCGAGGTCGAGCCCCCGCCGGAGGACCGCGAAGACCTGCTTCTCGTTGTCGCCGCCGAGACCCGAATGGAGGCGCGAGCTCTCCTCGACGACGGGCGTCTCGATCTCGTCGAAGCCGTAGGACCGGTAGACACCCCGGACGACCGAGAGCACCCCTTCGCGGCGTCGCTTGTCGGCGGGCAGGTGGTCGCGCATGCCGCGCGGCGGGTTCACGGGAGTCGGCATGCAGACATCATCCCAGAGACGCCGCGACACGCCCGCCGACGCCGCCTTGCAGACATGTCACATTCCAGGCTATGGTGTTCTCGGGTGGTCGGCACGAATCGGGTTGCGTGTCGGTCACACCTCAAGGCCCTCCCTTCCCTGCGGTGAGGGCCCGGGTCGGGCCGGGCGCATCGCGTCCGGCCCGACTTCGTCTCGAGGGTCCCGGGGGTCTCGAGGGCTGGGGGGTCTCGGCCGAGTCCGACGGCCCGCGGCGCAGGTCAGGCGGGTGAGATGCTCGTCACGAAGGCCTCGACGGCGTGCTTGAACGCGGAGGAGGCGCGGCGCGGCTCCGCCGTGACGATCGCGTCGTACTGCAGCCCGAAGAACGCGTCGACGAAGGCCCGCGACGCCACCTTCGCCTCGGCCGCGGTCGCGCCCTGCGCCGTGGCCCAGGCGCCGACGTGCTCGAGCCACCGCTCGACGGACCCTCGAGCAGTGCCCTGGTCGTCACCGGCAACCGTCTCGAGCAGGGCGGCCTCGAGCTCGAGCCGGTACAGGTCACGTCCGCGATCGGTCGACACGTCGTGCCACACCTTGGTGAGGTGCTTGCCGAAGGCGTCTCGATCGAGCGAGGCGACGTCGACGGCCAGCAACGCATCGTTGCGCGCGACGACGGCGCGGACGATCTCGGCGATCAACTCGGCGCGGTTGCCGAAGTGGTAGACGAAGACGTAGGTGCTGACACCGAGCGCCTCGGCGATCGTGCGGAACGAGACCGTGGCGAGCGACCGGCCCCGCAGGTGCTCCAGGATCTGGCCGAGGAGTTCTGGCTTGCGGGTGGGATCGGGTTTGCGAGGCATGGTGCCGCTCCTTCGTGCCGACGGGTCGAGATCGCCCTGCGCGGTCGCCCTCGTCGTAGTGGACCATAACAGACGTGTGACGTCGCCGACCGGTCGGTCGAGGCCTCTCGTCGCGCTCCGACATGTCTGTTTTTGACATGTCAACGCCGGTCCTCTACATTGAGGACGCCACCCGGTCACCGGCGGCGGTCGAAGCCCCTGGTCTCGCCCACCGGCGATCGTGTGTCGGCCCGTCCGCTCATTCGGGTTGAGCAGACGGTGCCGCGGTGCCCCCTCATTCGGGTTGAGGGGGCACCCCCTCACCCCGGCTCCACTCCTCGTCGAGTGCGGGCGCCGCGTCGCGCCTCAGGGCCTCGTCGGCGCGCAGGGCTTCCTCGCGTTCGCGCACCGCCGCACGCAGGGCCCTCTCGGCGTCGATGCCGCGGTCGCTCGCCTCGTCGACCTGGTGCAATAGAGCCCTGCCCCATGCGATCTCGGCACGCGAGGCCGCACCGTCGCCCTCGGGCAGCTCCGACGGCTCCGACGACTCGGGCAGCTCGGACAGCTCCGATGACTCGGGCAGCTCGGGTCTCGGCAGGCCGGCACCGACCCGACGCGACTCGAGCTTCTGGGCACGCGCCAGCGACGCCAGCCCGAGGGGCACACCGTCGAAGGCACTCGCCCGCGACGACTTCTCGTGCGCCTTCGCGGCCGACCACAACCGGACGATGTCGTCGAGGTCGTCCGCGTTGTCCGACCCGAACACGTGCGGGTGACGCCGCACCGTCTTGGCGGTCACATCGACGACGACGTCGGCGAGGTCGAAGGGCTGCGAGGAGGCGCGCGCGGCCAGCGCGCTGTGCAAGACGACCTGGTACAGGACGTCGCCCAACTCCTCACGACGATCGACGGGGCTGCCGACCTCGATCGCCTCGACGAGCTCCGCTGTCTCCTCGATCAGGTACGTGACGAGCGACTCGGGGGTCTGGGCGCGGTTCCAGGCGCAGCCACCATCGGCTGCGAGCAGGGCGTCGACCACGCCGACGAGCTCGTCGAGCCGGTGCCCGGGCCCGGTCACCGGCACCGGCACCGGCACGGACTCGGCCGCCGACGGGGCCCCGAGCCCGACCTCGGGGTCGGGCTCGGGAACCGGCCCGACTCGTCGGCTCACGTCAGGAGGCCGTCGCCGCGTCGGCGGAGGGCCGTGCCACGGGCGCCGAGTAGATCGACGCCAGCAGCTGCTCGACCCAGACGATCAACTCGTCGTCGCTCGGGGCCTGTCCGTGCGCCCGGGGCAGGGGCACGCTGACCGCGTTGGCCTGTGCGAACCAGCGCGACCCCGGATACATGCGCTGCAGGCGCACCTGCATGCTGTCGGGCAGGTCGACGCCGGCGACGCGCAGGTTGCTGCCCATGACCACGACCTCGCTGAGGCCGGCCTTCTGAGCCGCTCGTCGCAGGCGCGAGACCTCGATCAACGCGAGCACCGGTGCGGGGGGCTCGCCGTAGCGGTCGGTGAGCTCGTCGAGGACCGAGTCGATCTGGTCGTCGGACGAGGTCGGCGAGCTGGCCGTCGAGAGCTTCTGGTATGCCTCGAGCCGCAGGCGCTCGCTCTCGACGTACTCTTCGGGCACGTGGGCGTCGACGGGCAGCTCGAGCCGCAACTCGGTCTGCCCTTCGGCGACGTCGCCGCGGAACGAGCTGACCGCCTCGCCGATCATGCGCAGGTAGAGGTCGAAGCCCACCCCCGCGATGTGTCCGGACTGCTCGCCGCCGAGCAGGTTGCCCGCACCTCGGATCTCGAGGTCTTTCAGGGCCACCTGCATGCCGGCGCCGAGCTCGTTGTTGGCGGCGATCGTCTCGAGGCGGTCCTGTGCCGTCTCGCTGAGCGGCTTGTCGGCGTCGTAGAGGAAGTACGCGTACCCCCGCTCGCGGCCGCGGCCGACGCGACCGCGCAGCTGGTGCAACTGGCTGAGCCCGTACTTGTCGGCCCGGTCGATGATCAACGTGTTGGCGTTGGCGATGTCGAGCCCGGTCTCGATGATGGTGGTCGAGACGAGCACGTCGAACTTGCGCTCCCAGAAGTCGACCATCACCTGCTCGAGCGTCGACTCGGCCATCTGGCCGTGGGCCACCGCGACCCGGGCCTCGGGGACGAGCTCGGCAATCTGCGCAGCGATGCGGTTGATGCTCGACACACGGTTGTGCACGTAGAACACCTGGCCTTCGCGCAACAGCTCGCGGCGGATGGCCGCGGCCTTCTGCCGGTCGCTCTCGGGACCGACGAAGGTGAGGATCGGGTGACGGTCTTCGGGCGGGGTGGCCAGGGTCGACATCTCGCGGATGCCCGTGACCGCCATCTCGAGCGATCGCGGGATGGGCGTCGCCGACATCGCGAGGATGTCGACGTTGGTCTTGAGCTTCTTCAGGGCGTCTTTGTGCTCGACGCCGAACCGTTGCTCCTCGTCGATGATGACCAGTCCGACGTCTTTGTAGACGATGCTCTCGCTGAGCAGGCGGTGCGTGCCGATCACCATGTCGACCGTGCCGTCGCCCAGGCCGGCGATGGTCTCGCGGGACTCCTTCGCGGTCTGGAACCGGCTGAGACTGCGCAGGTGCACGGGGAACCCGGCGAAGCGGTCGCTGAAGGTGTCGAAGTGCTGTTTGACGAGCAGTGTCGTCGGGACGAGCATGACGACCTGCTTGCCGTCTTGGATCGCCTTGAACGCGGCCCGGACGGCGACCTCGGTCTTGCCGTAGCCCACGTCGCCCGACAGCAGGCGGTCCATGGGGATGGGGCGCTCCATGTCGGCCTTGATCTCGTCGATCGTCGTGAGCTGGTCGGGCGTCTCGGCGAACGGGAAGGCCTCTTCGAGCTCGCGCTGCCAGGGGGTGTCGGGCGGGAACGCGTGGCCCTTGCTCGCCATGCGGGCCGAGTAGAGCTTCACGAGCTCGACGGCGATGTCGCGGACGGCCTTGCGGGCCTTGCCCTTGGCCGCGGCCCAGTCGCCACCGCCCATCTTGCTGAGCGAGGGGGCCTCGCCGCCGACGTAGCGGCTGAGCAGGTCGAGCTGGTCGGTGGGCACGTAGAGCTTGTCGCCGGGGTAGCCCCGCTTGGAGGGCGCGTACTCGAGCACGAGGTACTCGCGCGAATGCTTGACCGCGTTCTTGCCCCCGCTGCTGACCTCGCGACTGGTCAGTTCGAGGAACTTGCCGATGCCGTGCGTCGAGTGCACGACCACGTCGCCGGGCTTGAGTTGGAGGGGGTCGACGACGTTCTTGCGGCGGGTCGCGAGCTTCTTGACCTGACGGGAGTCGTAGTTCGCCGAGCGACCGTAGAAGTCGGACTCGCCGAGCACCGCGACCTTCGTCTCGAGCAACTCGAACCCTGCCTCGACACCACCGGCGACGAGATGCACCACGCCCGGCTCGAGGGTCTCGGGCAGGCTCACTTCGAGTCGGGCCGCCACCTCGCGCTCGGCGAGCACGTCGCGAGCGCGTTCGACCAGGCCCGCACCGCGCGCGGTCACCACGACGCTCCACCCGTCGCGCACCCGCTCGACGACGTGCTCGAGAGCCCCTTCGGCGTGCCCGCTGAAACTCGGCACGACGGCGGCGTCGACGCGCACGTAGTCGCCCGCCGACGCGACGGCCTCGTCGTCGGTCAGCACCTCACCCGAGTCGAATCCGCTCATCGTGAACCAGGCCCGGTCGCCCGCGGCCTCGTGCAGGTCGCGCAGGCTGAGGAAGTCACCCGAGTCGAGGTCGATCGGGGCCTCGGCGCCCGCGGTGGCGGCGTTCCAGGCGGCGGAGAGGAACTCTCGGTTGGTCTCGGCCAGGCTCTGCGCACGCGACACGACCCGCTCGGGCGACAGCACCGCGATGGAGGCGCCGGCCGGCAGGTAGTGCGTCACCGGTACCAGCCGGTGGACGAGCGCCGGCGCGAGGCTCTCCATTCCCTCGACGGGGATGCCCTCGGCGATCTTGGCGAGCATCTGGGACAGGCTCGGGAACTCGTGCTGCATCTCGCGCGCCCGCTGTCGGACGGGCTCGGTCAACAGCATCTCGCGGCTCGGCGGCAGTTCGACGCTCGCCACCTCGCCGTCGAGGCTGCGCTGGTCGGCCACCGAGAAGCGGCGGATCTGGTCGACCTCGTCACCGAAGAAATCGACGCGCACGGGGTGCTCGGCCGTCGGCGGGAAGACGTCGAGGATGCCACCACGCACGGCGAACTCGCCCCGGCGCGTGACCATGTCGACCCGTGAGTACGCCAGGCCGACGAGGTGGACGGCGATGCCCGTCAGGTCGTGCCCCCGCTCGCCCACCGTCAGCTGCACGGGGTCGAGCTCGACCAGGTTGTCACTGAGCGGTTGCAGGGCCGCACGGACGCCGGCCACGACGACGAGGGGCCGCACGGTGTCGGGTGCCTCACGCGCCTCGACCTGCCAGGTCGCGAGGCGACGCAGGGCGTGGATGCGCTTGCCGACGGTCTCGGCGCTCGGACTCAACCGCTCGTGCGGCAGGGTCTCCCACGCGGGGAACTCGATGATCTCGGCCTCGGGGAGGTAGCTGGCGAGCGACCCGCGGACGGCCTCGGACTCTCGCCCGGTCGCCGTGACGACCATCATCGCCTGCGGCCCCTCGCGCCGGTCGAGCAGCCCGGCCAACAAGGGGACGCGGAGGCCGTCGACGACCGAGAAGTCGGTGCTGCGACCGGCCCGGTCGAGGGCAGCAGAGAACGTGGAGGCGCGCGAAAGCACCTTGATCAAGCCCGCGAGTATCACCCGCACGATGTTACGCGGCACCCCCGACATCGAGGCCGGGGTTCGCTGAGGGCGACGGCCGAGAAGGGCTACGCCTTGGCCGTGTGGAACTTGAGCTGAGCCGCCGTCAGGCCCACGGCGGCGATCATCTCGACCGCGTCGGCGGCGTCGGCCAGCAGGACGGGCAGGGCCTGGCGCTCGGTGGACGAGAAGTCCTTGAGGACGAAGTCCGCGGCGGGCTGCCGACCGGGCGGCCGGCCGATGCCGACCCGCACCCGGGTGAACTCGTTCGAGCCGGTCGCGGCGATGATGTCGCGCAGCCCGTTGTGGCCACCGTGGCCGCCGCCGTGCTTGAGCCGCACGGTGTCGAAATCGATGTCGAGCTCGTCGTGCACCACGATGAGGCGCGAGACGTCGAGGTCGTAGAAGCGGAGCAGGGCCTGGGTGGGCCCGCCCGAGACGTTCATGTACGTCGCGGGCTTGGCCAGCACGAAGCGAGGGCCGCCGGGGACGAGACGCCCCTCGGCGACCGTCGCGTTCGTGCGGTGTTTCTTGAAGCCGGCGGACAGTCGGCCCGCCAGTTCGGCGAGGACCATCTGCCCGACGTTGTGACGGTTGCCGGCGTAGTCGGGCCCGGGGTTGCCGAGCCCGACCACGAGCCACTGGTCGTCGAGTGCCATGGTGACGGTTCGTCGCTCTCTCGGTGGTCGTTCGCCGGCGGGACGGAGCGGGTGTTACTCGGAGCGCTCTTCGTCTTCGATCGAGTCGACGTCGCCCTCGGCGGGGGCGGCTTCGCCGTCCTCGTCGTCGACCGCGTCGGTCGTGAGGTCGAGCTGGGGCACCGAGACGGCGAGCACGAGTGTCTCGGGCTCGCTGACGAGCGTGGCACCCTTGGGCAGCTCGAGGTCGGCGGCCGTGACCTGCGCGCCCTCTTCGAGGCCCTCGATCGAGACGACGACGCTCTGCGGGATGTGGGTGGCCTCGACCTCGAGCTCGACGACGTTGAGTTCGACGACGTGGATCGTGCCGGGAGCCGACTCGCCCTCGACGTGCACGGGCACCTGGACGGTGACCTTCTCGCCGCGGCGCACGACGATGAGGTCGATGTGCTCGATGGTCTGCTTGACCGGGTCGCGCTGGATGTCCTTGACGAGGGCGAGCTGGTCGGTGCCCTCGATGTCGAGCGTGATGACGGCGTTGGAGCGACGCGTGATCAGCATGGTCTCGTGGCCGGGCAGCGTGACGTGCTGGGGGTCGGTGCCGTGGCCGTAGATGACCGCGGGGATCTGGTCGTTCGCGCGGATCTTGCGGGCCGCGCCCTTGCCGAAGCTGGTGCGCACGAGGGCGCTGAGGGTGT
>Ga0265798_10006373_pt1 | contig 15530 bp, 16 predicted proteins | sample P3T30metagenome_FD_192430 | JGI IMG/M metagenome (GOLD analysis project Ga0265798, IMG submission 192430) | Plant litter microbial communities from East Loma Ridge, Irvine, California - P3 T30 | ecosystem: Environmental > Terrestrial > Plant litter > Unclassified | place: USA: California... | reverse complement strand
TGTGCTATGGATGGTTAGCTGAGAGCGATGAATCGTGATTGTGAAGTAATACACATTGCCTAAACAAGCCGGCATACCGCAGCATGCTCACTGTCATGCAGAATGATGGTGAGCAACCGAAAGCAGCTTGTTGGATGTTCTTGACGGTGTGAGCATTCGCTCGTTACCGCTGCATCGAAGTCAGAGAACCGGAGCAGTTGTAAGTAGCCCATCATTGAAGTGATATTAGTGAAGGTGTTGTGGTAAAAATAAAGCATCCCAATGTATGTTGGAGCCATGGGAGCCAGTGTGTGGGATGAGAGGAGGAAGACTGAGAGCAGCGACGGCATGGTATATAAGCGTATCGAAGAGCAGGCTAATAAGAGATGACATACGGTAATGAGCATCTACAGGCCTCGAGACGTGGAGAAAGAGGGGTAAGAGCGGTCAGGATTCAATTAGTTTGACCGAATGACTGGACGGTACGAGATCAAGTCCTACTAGAACACAAAAGACGAGGCATGAGGGAAGAGACGTAAAGGCTAAAAAAGTAAAAGTGAAAATAAATGTGCTAATACAGTTGAAGAAATTATACTCGTGGCATAACTTATCGCTTTAGCATCGATGTCAATCTGCTCTCTCTACAACATCTGCTGCTGAGCATTGGCTACTACTCAGTAGGCGCGATGAACTTTCGATGAGAGTATTGCGCATGCCAGATGATACAATAAGCAAACAGAAAGCGAAATGAATGCTAGTTCTTTACAGGGATATGTGTAGAGATGATTGCGCTGTGCATATAATTTAAAAATTCTCGCCCGGAGCAAAGACGGCATGTCCATTTCATAAGATCAAGTCATCTTGTGTATTCGTATACCGTTGGAAGTAGTGACTATTGTTTATTACTTACTCTAGGGATAGTTAGTAATTGCATTTGAATGGAAGGCCACGTTGATGGCTGGTGGGTGCTGAGAGTGAGGAAGAGATGAGGTCTGACGTTCAAAGTTCGTGTCGCGATGATTGAGGCGCTAGTCCGTATTGGGTGGAGCATACTGCAGGATCATCAATATGCGATCAGCATCTATGTATCATCCTAGGAGATATTACAGCTCATTTGATGTTGCGCGAGTTGATTGGAGTTCTTGAAGTGAGCATCCTGCTCCATGAGAGCTTTGGCACAAGGATCCAAGTCGATTCACCAGGGCATGCAAACGAGTCAGCGCAACGCTGTTTGCAGAAAGCGAGTGAAGCAGTTTCGGTTGTGAAGAGACATAAGACAAACCGATCACGTTAGACACTGACTTGGTCATCTCCTGAAGGCGACCGACACCACACCTTTCACCGGTCCTATCCCTAACACGCCCCCCTGAAACTCCTCGACAAGAGAAGCTGCAACCCCCCCGAACATCTTCAAGATGAAGACCTCGACTCTCACTTTCTGTGCTTTCTTTTGGACTTTTGTGACTACCCTCGTTGTAGAGCCAGGTCAAAACATTTCTCTACCTGGCTTGTTCTGCCCTTCGCCTCACGGGATCGAATATCATCAGCCGGAAATCTCTGCATCTAAGAATCTGGTCAATCGCGCTGAAGATGCTGAGAGGGTATATTACGTTGCAACTTGCAAGGGCCAGAAGTTGTTGACTGCAACAACTTATCCTCGTAATACAGCTGCCGCCTATGTTACTCCCATAGACAGTTCTTGGGTCAATCCCATCCAGAACGATCTCACCACCTGGGGATACAAGCTGGAGACCGATGACGGTACCCCTCAATGGCGCGCAAGCCACTTCGATGAGTGCGAGTTCGCGACCAACCACAAGCTCAAAACAATGTTCGACAGCCTGTCAATACTTACAAGGAGCACTTGGCAAAACGGACCAAACCGCTGCTACTTCATCCATCACAAGGACGGTCCAGCGGTCGTCCGTGATGCACATGGGAACCTTCCGCCTGCCAACAATCAGTGGTATTATGTTAATGGTAGACCATATCGCGTAAGTACGAAGCAGACATCGCTCTACAGTTATTGATATTACCCCACTACTAGGTCACTAATGCCGAGTTCACTATTGGTGTGAATGTCATGTCAGGCATGATCATAATGCTAAGTCGCCAAAATCCCACTAGCAGCGCACAGAGCCTCTGGGGCCTCCACTATTCTCCGCCGAACGACCAGCTGCCAGCGCTGAGAGCCAGCTCAGACATCATGTGGGGTCTCTGGAAAATGGCGAACCCCTACCATCCATGGGATATCAAGAGATTCCTGAGCACACCAGTCATCAATGACGACACCACGGCAATCATTGAGAAGATATTACAGGCCAGACGTCTTCAACTCAACAATTTGATGGTATATCCTGGACTCGAGTTTCAAGCGAATGCACCGGAGTATCTTCCCTTGCTTGGTAGGTGCAGTTTCCAATCTGTGTGCTACTTTCTGAAGACCAGAGATACTGAGATTGGCTGTCAATGTAGGATCGCCCAACGGGTTTGCGGTCGGATACTTTCTCGCACAGCACAAGAGGGAGCTCGGTGGGAAGTATGTCTCGAAGATCAATGTCTTCAAAGCGGACACCAGCGCGGCATTGGCTATCTGTCTGTTGTTCACAATCGCGGATCGGGCAGGAGCTGCTCAGGCTGACCAGGTCAATGAATTTGGCCAGGCCAAGCACGTTGCTCAGCCGGTGGTGGTAGAGCGGACAGAAGGTAGTGAGCATGTCGTCAGGGAGCATGTTGTGTGGTACCGGTAGGTAAAGGCAATTGACGGAGTCCTGCTGCCCGCCTAAATATCGAGCATTGCGAGACCATGGATTGTTATTATCATGCGATGGGAGTTTCAATGTTTATACCCTATAGCATCAGAAAACAATATACGAGCTAGGAACTACTGCATCATAGGTGGCGATGATGTTAGCATATCAGCATGTAGGAACATGCGGGTGTCTTACCATAAGGAGCCAAGCCGAGATGCCGCGGCTAGATATGGCTTACGTAAGACAAAGCGCCGCAGCTCATGCGGTGACATCGACACCCTTGATTCACCATCTAAGCTTCGCAATGCCTGTCAACATCCTCATCGTCGGTGCTGGCGCGATCGGAGCATTCTATGCATCGCGCCTTGCCGTTGTTCCAGGTGTTTCCGTCTCCGTAATCTGCCGCTCGAACTACCAAGCGGTGAAAGCCAACGGATTTCAAGTTACCTCTCCCCAGTACGGCGATTACACATTCGTGCCGGCCAATACATTCGCGAACCCAGACGAGGCAAGGAAGAGTGAGATAGAATGGGATTATATTGTTGTGAGCACGAAGGCGTTGCCAGACGTGAGCGACGACTCGACCATACTGGAGGGTCTAGTGAGCGATAAGACAGCTATTGTGCTGATTCAGAACGGCCTCGGCGTGGAGGATCCATATACGAAACGTTTCCCACAGGCGGCGATATGCTCGGCAGTCACGATAGCGACATGTGCACAACCTGAACATGGACAGATCAAGCACAATAGATGGACGCGCATAAACAGCGGACCGTACCTACCGCATCTAGACACCGGAGGGATCAAGACTACTGACGCGCGCATCACGGAACAGAATGATGCGTTCATCGCTCTCCTTAAAGAAGGCGGCATCAAGGACGCAGAAGCCTACTCGCACGCTAAGTTGCAATTAGTACGCTGGCACAAGATCGCCATCAACGCCTCCATGAACCCGACATCTGTACTTACCATGTGTCTTCCCAATAACGTCATGTCTCTCGACCCAGAGCTTCAGCGCCATCTCAAAGGTGTCATGGATGAAATACTGGAGACTGCCCCCAAGATTCTAGGCCAGCCTATGCCAAAAGAGTTCGCTACACCCGACGCGATTATCAGGTCTACGCAGAAGAACACGAGCGGCAGCCGGCCAAGTATGGCCGTAGACTGGGAGGCGGGAAAAAGAATGGAGATTGAGGTCATACTGGGGAACCCGTTGAGGATTGCGAGGGAAAGAGGATATGAGATGCCAAGATTACAAAGCTTATATGCGATGATTAGGATGGCACAAGAGGTTAGGGATCAGAAGAAGGGCATTAAGCTTTGAAGGGGAGTATTGGCGCGGGTGTCGCATGTCTCTTTCCAACATCTCACAGAACCTCATCCCAATCATGTTTGAACCAACCGTTGCGTCCTCGTTTTCGACCCTCCCCTTACCCCTTCCCAAACTCACAAATACCTGGTTTTCATCATATTATCGTCTTGTGATCTCTCATTATGTCCCTTATATTTTTTCACGCCCTGCTGCTGTTCTGATATATTTGCTTCATCAGGCCGAGAATCGCCTGAAAGTTGCGTTTGGTGACTGGATCATGGCTATTAGCAAATGCGGCAAAGCTCTCGATACGCGCACATCAAATACAACAGAGATTGATGCAAGCTTGGTGTGGGCATGTGATCTCAAAGTGGAGCCTTCGCTTCAATCGTGTCGTATCATTGAGTGCGGTGATTGTGAGTAGCTCGTTTGGGTTGACTGTACCGTGGAACGAAGATTTCCACGCACAATAAGAGGGCTCAATGGCGTCGACATTTTTCGGTCCAAAAGTACAAATCCCTTGACGTTACTGCAGGTGCATACATACAGTGATGAAGGTAAGCATAAGTGGGAGCGAGCTGACCTTGCTAGCCTCGACTAATAATATATAGATACAAGCCCCGGCACCTGAAAGTCCTACACATATCGAAGATTAAAATCGCGATAGAGGATCTAAACACGAACATACCCTGATTTCTAACAAGTGCTCTCTTGCTCCATCGACTCCGCTTTTGTACACACAAGCGGCAACGACCTGATCTCATGACTTGACTAGTAGTACGATCTTTACACTAGTAGCGTGAGAAGAAGGTGAGAGCGGCTCAAACTGGTATTGTCCTTGCCGAGAACAATAAGGCACACCTTCACCAATGGCCCTTCCTGGCAAGGCACGATAGTGGCACTCTCACCTCCCAGCCCCCCGATTAAAAAGACCCCATTCTCGTGATAGATCTTTCTGCCTTGCTGTTTAAATTTTATTTCTCCTCATCTTCAACTATTTATCACTCTATAGTTTGGATTGCGAACGACATCAAGCGTGCGACGATGAATTCAATGGCATCCATGACAGCCGGAACTATGTCTGATCAACAGCGAGAGCAATTTCAGCGCTTTGCAATCCAACAGCGTATTCAGCAACTTGAGCAAATGGAACAACGCCAGCAGAGCCAGCAACCTCAGCAGAACCAGCAGCTGTCCACACTCACGGTCGAGCAGCGACAGCAAATCATGCGTCAGCAACAGCAGGCGCTCCGTCAAGTACCGAATGGAACTCCCCAACCGCAACAACAGACTATGAGGCAAAACCAGAGTGGAGCTCGACAGTATCAACAGCAGCAGCAGCGGCAACGATTGATCCAACAGCAACTAAGCGAGTCACCGCAACTGCTGCAGCAGCACCAGCAGAATGAGGCGTCACGCCAACAGCAGCAACAGCAGCGCATGGTGGTCCAGCAACAAAATGAAGTTGCACTACAGCTACAGCGACAGCAACAAGATCTATTACTGCAGAACCAAATGCGCCAGGTAGCAAGTGGGCAGCAGCGAACCAACGGCATGCAGCTCCCCCACCAGCCGTCCATTCGGTCTCAGAGTGTCAACAGCATGTCCTCTGCCTCAGCTTATGCCAACAACGAAAGCCCTTTACAGTTTCACGCCTCTCCTCGTCCAGTGTCGTGCCCGGGAACAAACTTCGGCAGCAATCCGCCACGTGCAAATGTCATCACAAATGGTCGTGCCAATTACAACGGAAGTCCATTTCAACCGCAGCGAGCCACTGGTATCTTGGATCAGCCTCCACTACGACAGATAGTAAGTGTTCTGAACCACTTCGCACAAGTAACTTGACTAACATAGCAACATCAGCTACCAGATCAAAATGCTCAAGCTACGCATGCAGCCATTCTCTCGGCATTACAGCCAGCGCAACAGCAGCACGTTTCGCCTTCCCCCGTGCGACCGGTGCATGCTTCCAGCGCTAGCCCAGGTCAGCGTCAGCCAGGCGTCTCATCGCCTGTTGCACAGATGGAACAACCGTCGAATAATTCCAAAGGACAGAAGCGTCGAGCGACGAGTGCGCTGGACGAAGCAGTGCCCACTAAGAAGCGTCCCACAACGGGCGCACCAGTCGGCACAGTGTCTCCTGAGAGGCGTCAAAATTCATCACCGGATACCCGTAATATCAACATTACTAGACCCCACAACCCAAATCTTCTTCCGTCCAACCAAGCGCCCCCAAACACGATGCTTCGTCGACCTCGTATTGGGGGTTTACATCGAAGAATTCGTCGAACCGCCGAGGAAGAAGATGCTGCCTACCACCGTCGGGATAGAGAATATGTTGAGAGAGAGGTTGCGGAGTGGGAAGCACACTACAAAAGATGCCAGCAGCAGCAGGCTGATGAATCCCAGAAGGAAGCTGCAGAGAAAGCCCAGAAGGAAGCTACAGAGAAAGCCCGTGTCGAAGTAGAGCATCGTAAGGGATCTCAGCAGGAAGAGGCTGAGAAAGCCAGAGTCGAAGCAGAGCGCCGTAAGAAAGCCCGCAAAGAAGAACATGAGAAAGCCAAGAAAGAGGCAGAGAAGGCTCGGAAAGAAGTAGAGTATGCAGTCGCTCTTGCTGCGGCCCTCCGGCGCGAAAAAGATGACAACCGCAGAGCAGAACTGCGCAAAGACCCTAGCGCAAACTATCGTCATATCCTCGAAGTTTATCGGTTGTTCCCCTTGGAGAATGGATATAAGGAGCGCAACACGTACCTTACTGGTTTGCTCGCCAACAAGTGTATGCCGGTGGACAAGGACTCTGAGCTTGGACTGGCTGTCACATACGCCAAGGACCATTGGGAATTCTTTGGGCAGTGGCCCAGAGATACGGCTAGGTTCGCGCAGTATGAGAGGGACAGGCGCGCAGCAGTTAAGAGGGGTTAGAGTGTTGACGACAGTCCAGCACCTGAGAACTTGGAGCGACATCGGGGAATGATTATGGGGGTTTCAACATCGGCCAGGCATCTTGAAGCCACTGGAAGGGTCAAAGACTCATCATTCGACGGTTGAAGTGGCATGTGAGAATACTTGTCCGTTGCGAGGTGGGCTGGGAAATGAGAGTCAATATTCAAGCATTGCGAGAGTGTCTGAAGGATACCTGGGGTTGAGACACAGTCATAGCTCGAACGAGAGCTTTTGAATAAGCGGCGCTTATCGCTATCTTTGGTCTAGAGGCAATTGTCTATGACTATTACATTCATCAGGGACTACGCTTAGTGACATGATGACGTTTGATTGTGAACAACATCGAAGCTGGGTGTGTCAACCCATGCCATGATACCTGCGCTAGCATATGATGTGCTTATAGACTCGGGGTTTCGCAAAACATGATCTCATCTGTTCCTTTTCTTTGCCAGGTTGACAAATAGTGATGGGGATTCTGTATATAGTATAAAAATTTGAAGGATATACAATAGTTTACTACCCAACAAAATCTTCTACAAGACCTAAAGTCTGCTAGAATTAGGTTATGATTGCCATCAGGCGCAATATTTGTAGAATTGAGGCCGTTGTGTCCAAGTCCAAAACAGTGAAGGTGCATCATAGCCGCATAGATACCGCACATGCAAGCATAGATATTGAGAGGACGGAGGACATGCTCATGACCGTACCAAAAGATGATATTAGGCTTTCCAAGTGCACTACTGGTAAGTTGATAGTAATTGACGGGATAACCGTTGAGCCTAATAATAGTAGGGTAAGGATTTTGATCAAGAAACTGTAATAGCTGTACCTTTTAAGTAGCCGTTAGGGTATAAGCTTTAACTGTAATTCGTCTTCAAGACACAGTAAGTTAAGTTCCCTGATGTAGAACTGGCTCCAGATCTCTTACGGTAATGCTGATATATCGTCTGGTCCCGAAGTGGTTACGGAGTCGGATAAGATTCTGAACAGTTGAATTATATTTCCTCATTCCCGTCGTCTGACCGAATAATTCTCTGTCGTGACATTGACGTAGGTAAGAGTGGATCATATGAATGTGGCGGTCTCTCTACTTCGCAAATGGATCTATAATCCTTCTTAAAGCGGATGTTGGCACTGATGCATGGGTGAACGCGCAATCTTTACTGTTAGCGAATTAGGCACAGGATAGACTTCTTGCACAAATGGAATCTTTGAGATGTTAATCAGTGACGCAGGGTAGAGGATACAACAAATTCAGGGAAGCAGCACACCTTGTGCCCCTGTCTCCTACAAGCGGCAGTGGGGAAGATTAGAATTGTTATGCGGAAAGAATAAATTATCTTTGCGGTATGTTCGCAGAGTGGGTAGCAATCATGGTTCAGCAACAACCATCTGGAACACGTTTGTCAAAGGGGCCGAACAATTGAAAAAGCCCTCCGGAAGAGCTAAGGATATGGGAAACTGATGTACTGAGTGATTCGAAATCGGGTAAGTCTATGATCGCGAACCTGAAATCAGATGCTGCTTGACCATGTGTTGATTTGCTAGAAGCTAGGCTGTTTCTGACTTTTCAATATAAAAGCATCTTCCTGTAGACGCCAAGCTCTCATTTAGCTCGAAGCGAGATAAAAACCGATCACTTTTATAGGCAAAACTGAATAATAGAATGTTTCAAATGGGACTGATACATTCTCTTCATAATAATTCAAATTAATTATGCGAACAATATCCAGTGAAGCATATTAGATTGCCCAGATACAATGCTTTTTTTCTCATTCAACTTTCACCTAGGCACTCAAAGGTGTTCGAATATTCCCGCGTATCCCAACGACTAGAAAATGGTTGCTCTACGATTGGAGCACGAAGATTTAAAGGATGTGGGCTATTCTACAATATATCTACCCTTAATCACCGTCTTATTGGCGAGGAAGCGTGTACACAAGCTAGACGAGGCATTGGAACACTTCGCTCCACAAAATGTACGGACAAGACGACGCAAAACTCTACTTAATAAGAAGACCAAGGCGAGCGACGACGTCAAGCCTGTCATGAAGTGATGCAAAGAGGAAGATTCGATTCAACTTCTGGTAGAGTTTCTGGACACGGACACCATGATTAAAATGTTGAAGCTTTTTGCAGCAACAAATCGCAATTTGTCGATTTACGATGTCGTATGGTTGGCGGATTGTGTTGAAGAACGCAGGCGTGCTGGCTTCGTCAATGAGCGAGATTTGTAGCTTCCGTTGCCGCAGGTACCTCCACGGCCGCAGCTGGCTCTGCAGGAACGAGCACCCCTACCGTCTCAGGTACCTCCAAATCCACGTCTGCATCAGTCGGCACCAAAAAACTCAAGCCTGCCACATTGGCTGGCTCACTACCAAGTCATCAGCCACAATGGCCCCCCTACGCGTGCCACGCAAGGTCTTCTCTTCGAGCACCCCGTTTTGTGGTACCCGCAAACGAAGAATCCGAACTGGGATCCCACGAATCCGACAGATTCTGCGTCGCCATCTTCTTACGCAGCTGATAAGACGCAAGGGGGCCCAATACTTCTCCAGCCCACCACTCGAAACGTTTTGCGCGATGTGGCCGCTATTCTGAAGTATTAAGTTGAGACCGCACCAGCAGCATCAGTACCAGCAGTAGCGATTATCCAAGAGGGACAAAATATCGACTCTCTGAGAAATGACGGCGAAGATAAGCACCCCAACTACCATCAGGACTCACCAGCGTATGCAATTTCCCAAGAAGAATCAGAGAAGCCCACGAAGGCTCACTTTGGTAACATAATATTGTCAACGGAAGATCAACAGCAGACTGGGATTTTAATATCGCTTCCTCCCTCCCTCAAGTCCTCGAAGCGCAAAAAGAAGGCGAAGAGTGAACGGAGAATGTTTCAAGAGGAAACAAGATGCGAAAGTCTCGTAAAGAGACCGAAGCTGAGGAGGAAGACACATCGTGGTTTTCGGATTTCATAAACGGCAAAGTGTACCTATGAAGAGATGTGTGTAAGGATACAGCTGGTAGACGCTGCATTCACCACACAAGACACAGCAACTGAGTACTTTGAAGCGCCTGTCACTTCGACCACATATTCTGCGCAAGAGGCTGCTGGTGCTCTGGTTGTCGTGAATGATATTCCCGAGGCGCTCGGTCAAACCCTGTCTTTGAAGATCAACGAGGGATCATACTACCCCGAAGGCTTCCATCCTCAGAAGCCAGAACTATATAGGGATATACTTGGCCTGATCAAAGCACAGATAGAGCCGGAAAGGATTCCTCTGTCACAGCGCCATAGGTACATTCGTCGGCCACGAGACGTTGACTATCGTCCACTGCAGGAGGTCTGTGATGTCGAGACAACGAACCAGCGACTGAGCGCCATTCTTGCACTTGGTATAGAAGCTCCTGAACTTCTCCGTAATATGCGAACACCGCCGGTTCACATCTTCACGGAGTTGGCCCGCCGTGTGCGCTTTGCACAATCGGACGCGCAGAAGCGAGTTGATTAGCGAGTACATCCTGCTCATATATTTGAGATAATGCAGCGCAGCAACTTCTTTGGTCTAGAAATATTGATTAACTGAAGTAAGATTGCAGTATCTTCACCTCCCACCAGACAAGAGCCCGACATGGCGATGGCGCTATGACTCGCTCATGCATCTTTCGGCAAAGATCCCACTATGTATGTCACGGCCGATATTCCGGCGGTGACTGCAACTCGGAAGAAGATATTCCCTCAGCGATGCTACTGATCACCAAAGGAGATGAAGCTGTCTTTGGTGACTTCGTTTCGAAAGTGAACGCCAAGTTCTCGGATCAGCTGCGAACTCGGTCAAAGTTACCCCAAACACTGAACCTCTAGCAGGTGACGAGACTACAACTTCTGAGATGTGGGAGCCCCAGGTTAAAGTACTGGACAACACACAAGAGAGCGCCTTCCAAACGCATCAGATGGTAGCGGGCTGGAAGATGGTGATTCAGTCGGTGTTGCAGTGGGTAGTGTCACACTAGATGGTTTCACCGAAAAGGGCGTACCCCCTAAAGTCACCGCAGCCGAAGATCCCCAGCCTGAATTTCTCTCAGCAGACTGCGTCTGGAACGATCCCGAGGCGCACAGGCAATGGGTTATGGAGAATGTCGGGTTTGGGGAATTCGCAGCGTATGCCCCCTTCCAGCCCTTGAACAAATCTAGTTGGATCAAACGGGTATATACAAACATTGGGATCGTGGAAGGTGCGAAGTATAAGCCATCGAAATCGTGGAAGTGTGAACATTGAGAGAATTACGGGAGCAAAACATTGGTGTCGAGTGATGGTGGCAGTGAATTAGGGTGGTTGCGGGTACCAATGTCCAGCACGCTGAGAACTGCAGGAGATATGTATGAACAGAAAGCCAGGGAACGATGAGCGGAAGAATCTCTTGACATGCCCACAGATCGGAGATGGCTGGCAGACGGAGAAAGTTAGCGTCCAGATTGCGCGCTCTCATGCAGAACAACAGTGAGCTTTTCCTAGTAGATACAACTATATCTTCGACGCGATTTCGATTTCTATGGTGGCTTTGAATGCCATAAGTATAGGCAAAGCAGGTGTTGGTCTAAGAATCTTTGGCAGACCCTGGTACCGAGTAAGCGAACCATACTTTGACCATATAATCCTTGCTGATATCGCATCTTCAGAGAATAGCCCTCGAGAAACCATGGTACTGCGGCAAGCCAGAATCGATAGTAGAGGATGTTAAGATTTGGTGAGTATTTGAGCCAGTTAGCTCTCTGCCGAAATCTTTTATTGGTGAACATACCTTTTCAGAACTACACGTTCCAACAACCTTTCACAAATGTCTCAACTTCAAAGCTACAACGACTTTGACAAGCCATCTATAACACACGTAACGATGGTCCCGTTACCGGTAATGGCTGAGGAGCCCAAAAAGAAGAACCCTCGGGGCCGCCCACGCTTGGATGGCCGTCCAGCGGGGTCGGTGCCAAAAGTCGCGACGCCCACCAAGCGATACAGGACCGTATCGACGGATGCTACTGTCGCACCAGAAACCAAACGTGGACGCGGAAGACCTCGGAAAGTACGTCCCACCTCGGAAAACAGCGGTGTCGAGGACAATATTGTCGTTGTGTCACAAACTGCCCCACGGGCATCTCCAGAGCAGCTAGACAAGCTGGATATTGAGACCGATCAAAGTAAAGAAGAGCCAGTACGACCTTCTGCTGCACAGACAGCAGAATTAGAGCGCCAAGGAAAACTCAGTATCTTCTGGAGGTACTTTCCCGAAGAGACCCAAGACTCCGAGAAGTCCGCAGAACAAGAAGAGTACGTAGATCTCGGCCAGATTCAGAATACAAGATTTCATGCTAATGAGTTGCAGGAACGCACAAATCGTAGCACGACAGCAGAACCAGTGCAAGAAGTGGGCGGAAGAAAGCGCACGCAAGCTGCAGGATCTAGATGACTTCGAAGCGTCGATACGAGATGGATAGACATTGAAGAAATGAGATATGAAAGAAAGCTCTAGCAACTTCAACAACTCGATTGGGGTTATGCCTGTCCCACCGCTGGGAGGTAGGAACAGAGAACCAACCTAGATTGTTGGAAAATCATGCCTTCCTCTTTGAGGATGCATATATATGAAGGCTGCATCAAAATGTATATTCAGATATACCAGTCATGAGAGCGAGTACCTCTATTAATAACTGCTTACCTGTGTACCGAAAATGAGAGCTGAAGAATGTGGTAACCGGCAAGCATTGATGTGTCTCCATTTATGGTAGTCCAGGAATTTTTGAACGCCATCTTCCGACTCTGTTGATTCCCCACGGGTCCTACAGCAGTGGGTGTAATAGTTTTGAAGCTATTCGAAAGATTTGTGTTTTTTTAAATAATGTCTGGTAATATGTGATTTTTTCTGAAAAAAGTGCCATGTAGGCCGTGGAAGCGGGTTGGATCCATGTCGGAAGTGAGCATATGGAAGTGCTAGCATGAAATATTTCGGGCAAAGGTCATTGCAAAAAGAGGGATGTTAGTACGCCTAGCGTTGTTGTCTAGAGCATTCTGATCGGACAAGAGATGGAGGCAGTTTTGGAGCTGGTGATCACTGAGAATTGGCAAACTCGCTAATCACGAAGCGCTAAGCCAAATGTGGCTGATGATGCTTGATTTGTGCTACTCCCTAGACATTTCGAAGTGTCCTCTTCATCACATTGCTCAGAATATCGACTAGGCCAATATTATTATAAACCTATCAGGTAGGTTATTAGAGGCTTCGAAGTGAGAAGATACTGGTAGTGATGTCTCACGTGGCAACATTCCATCTGTTCGACGGTCATTATGAAAGCCGGCAGAAGTGGTTCTACTCTTGGAGACTTGTAACGGAAAGTAACGGGGTTTCCAAAAGAGACTGCAGCTGGCGCCGAATCTAGATGTAAAGCTGAGTCGTTCCTGGGGTCGCGCTCATATATATCACTCTCTTGAGTACCTCTCGATTCGACGTGACAAACGTAAAGTTCACAGTAGCTGGCACAAATTCAAAGTCGATCGATATGAGGCATACTATCAGGTGCTAGTAAGACAAGAAGAAGTCGCGGACAGTCTTCCTAGAACTACCAAGAGGCTAGTCTCGCGCTAAAGCCAAGTCTGTAACCACATCGGTTTCTTGTATCTCCACGACCGACCTCCATCAGTTGCGCCAACATGTCTAATAAGGCATTTTTGAATGCGGTCATATTTCTTTGGGACTCATTCGCTTTTTGCCGTTTCCTTGCAACTCCGTAGGGCAAGATGTGTCCCGCAGTCGCTGCGGCGACAGTGTGTGGTGTTTGATCAAATCCTTTAGCGCACCAGGAGCGCAATGTATGTCAAAGAAGGAGAATGGAATAAATTTGTACTACATTCTCGAGGGACTGATCAATTATGGGTACAGGACCGTAATCCATCAATCATGAACAGGGATCGTACATTCATCTCTTCTTCAATGTTTGGTGCTTATTACCACAAGCATGATCCCGCAACTAATTCTTGTTAACTGAGCAAACTTACGGAGACTATAAGAAAGTGCATTCGAGGCCATGTGCATTAAAGCGCCGATTAATCACTCAATTATCCGTCTTCTACGACCCCAACCTCATGTATGGCTAGAATCGCGTTGCATGGCCTCCGCTGATGATGTTGGAGAACATATTGTTCGAATGATGTGTTGATTCGGGAGAACGCATATATGAAAGTAGTTAAAAAGGTCGCGTTTTAGCGCGCAGCTGGCCCTCTAACCTCCGTCTCATCACTGAAAGCCTCTAATTAGACATGGCTTCTGACTGTGCTCACCGCTAAAAGCTGGTGCCTCTCAATCGAAACTATGAGATAACTTCTTCAAACAGTAAAGATAGACGAATCATGCTTACTACTTCCGCAAATGATGGTCCGCATCTGTTGAGTCGAGGATTCTCCTGATACCATTTGCCCTGACGTACGATGAGCGGCTATTACGCCCCTTCAAGACTTTTCAGGAGATATCCGGTCGTTCAATTTTCGGCCGTGTGGAAAGATGCTTGTCAAGCAGGCACGTCACCCCCCGCTGATCGCGCAATTCGCTTAGCGGGCGATGGAAGCGGTGAAGTCGAGTAAGCGTATATGCTACCATGCCACTTGTGCACGCTCTTATTGACTCTTTCTTGTGCTTCTTGTAGCCGATTCCTTCTCAAGGCAATAAAAACATCATGAATGCGCGATATGGTAGCTTTGAGCACTTTTTAGTACAATCACAAAACTCCATACCGCACCACAGCCTGAACATCAACCACAACGTCTTGCGTTTCATTTCTTTCATACCCATGTCAGTTCCTATCGCTTCTGGGACACCTATATATCTCCCGTTTCACTGAAATGGTTTTTTATTATGCTGCTTGTAACTCATATCTAAGTATATGCATCACTGCTAGTGAGTTATAGGATTTATTGTATCGACTTATTAGGCAGATGCTAATCATGCTCAAGATACATTGTAGGCTAAGAGAAGTACTTAGGAACCATGGCTAGGCCACCCTACCAGACAAATGTCAATTACTAACCATGTCTTCAACTTTGATGAGCCACACGCGGCTTGATCAAGATTCACTAGACTTTTGCCAGGCTCGAGCATGAGATAGCGCTTCTGGTTAAAACTCTCAGAGGAGTTGAGTGTCCTGTACACTCTACGATGTATCCCTCTCGTCAAGCTCAGTTGTCTTGGCAATGCTTTCATTGCTTCCATACGTCAGATTGATGATAATCAGTTCTGCAACATTTATAGGGTGGTGTTATTATTGTTATCTTGCATTCGCCATTAAGGAGCATTGCGCATGTTATTATCGCTGAATTTATTGTATGTACTTAGAATTGCGGTGAAACCCTGTTAAGAGAAAGTAGGGATCAGGAGCTGTGAGAAGGTTAGGTTCAGGCAATAATGTGAAGACTGCAGTAGGCGTAACACTAGAATCGTCTACTCGAACCATTGTTTTAGTCACCCTAATGCCTCTCCTATAGACTTAGAGCTTGCGC
>Ga0265798_10006372_pt1 | contig 15533 bp, 10 predicted proteins | sample P3T30metagenome_FD_192430 | JGI IMG/M metagenome (GOLD analysis project Ga0265798, IMG submission 192430) | Plant litter microbial communities from East Loma Ridge, Irvine, California - P3 T30 | ecosystem: Environmental > Terrestrial > Plant litter > Unclassified | place: USA: California... | reverse complement strand
GCTCGCCGCCGCCGATTCCTTGGCCGCGCCTTGCACCTGGTCGTGGTACAGGCGGCGGTGGCCGGCGCAGATTTCCGCGACCTCGCCGTCGGAAAACAGCTGGCCGTGCGCCAGGAAGATCGCATCAATCCCTTCCGGATCGGGCAGGCAGCCGCGGAACATGCCGGCGCGGCGCGTGCCCAGCATCGGGATCGGCAGGATGTCGCTGTCGAAGTACGGACGGATGTCGTCCACCGAATCGACCAGCAGGCCGAGGCGGTCCTCGCCGAGACGCACGATCAGCACGCGCTGGTCGTCGCCGGCCACACCGCTGCCGGCCTGCAGCAGGGCCGCGAAGTCGACCACGCCGACCGGCGCGCCGCGCAGGTTGAACCAGCCCTTGCAGAGATGACCGAGCATGACCGATTCCTTCAGCTCCGGCACCCGGATAATTTCCTGCACCGCTTCCATGGCCAGCGCGAAGTGCATGCCGCCGACGCGGAAGGCGATGCATTTGTGCCCCTGCGCCTGGCGCAGGAAGCGCTGGCGTTCGGCGTTGCGGGTGGCGTTCGACAGCGAGCGCACCTGCGGCACGTTGTCGATGCGGATCAGGCTCGCAGGGTCGAGCACTTGCAGCAGGCGCGCACCGGCATCGAGCGTGATGGCGCCGCTGACCACCGACTGGCGGCCGTCGTAGCGCAGGCTGCTGCGCTGCTCCGGCGCCACGCGCAGCACTTCGCCGGTCATGTCGAACACCAGGCCGACCTGCACGTCCTCGTGGTCGATGATGACGACGCGCTGGTCGCTGGTGCTGGCCGGCGCCTGCGCGTCAAAAATGCGCGCCAGGTTGACCATCGGGATGGCGACGCCACGCAGGGTGAAGATGCCTTCCAGGTAGCCAGGCGACAGCGGGATGGGGGTGAGCCGGTGCGGCGCGCGCACGACTTCGCGGATGCAGTCCGCGTTCAGGGCGAATTCCTGGCCGCCGAGGTAGAAGGTGCCGAACAGTTCCATGCCGGCGGCTTCCTGCAGGGCGCGTGCGCCGATGGCGATGGCCTGCTCGCGTGCATTGACGGCAGCGCGTACTTCCGTCGATTCGATCAGTGGAGGACGCGCGTTCATGCGAAGGCCCTCTGCGGCTCGCCGACCCGCACCACCTCGAACTTCAAGCTGTCGCAGTCGATGCTCATCCGGCGGCCAAGGCTGCCGCCGACGTCCTGGAACGTGACCTGCAGGCCGCGGCTGGCCAGGTGCTCGCGCGCGGCGGCGATGTTGCGGCGGCCGACCTGGTGGTCGGCGCCGTGGGTGCGCAGCATGTGGGCGCCGCCGGCGACGATCACCTCGACTTCGCCATACTGTTCGCGACGCACGCCCATTGCGGCCAACAGGCCCGGGATCGCGGCGCTGACGTAGCGCGCGCCGCTGGCGGCGATATCGACGCCGCTGTCGGGCAGGAAGCAGTGCGCCAGGCCGCAACGGCCCCGCGTGCGCCAGATGATGCCGATGCCGACGCAGGAGCCGAGCAGCGCGCTCAGGACGTCATCGCCCTCGCCGACCAGCATCTGGCCGGTGTAGACGTGGCGGGTGTGTTCGATGTTCATGCGTTGGCGCGGCGGCGGCGGCGGCGGCGCGATCCTTGGTGCGTGCGTGCTTGCGTACATCATGCGCCCTCCCCGGCGATGCGATAGACGTGGTGCTGCTCGAATTCGAATGGTGTAGCAATGCGGCTGATGGTTTCCTGCTCGCCCAGCACGAGGCGGGCGTTGCCGCGCATGGCGGCGCGTACCTGGCGCAGCGCGCGCTCCTGGTTCGCTTCGTCGAAGTAGATCAGGACGTTGCGCAGCATGACCAGGTCGAAGTGGCCCAGCATCGGCGCCGGCGCCAGGAGGTTGTGCTCGGCGAAGCTCACGCATTCGCGCAGGGCCGGCGTGACTTCATGGTCGCCGGCCTGGCTGCCGGCCGCCATGTACTTGGCGAACAGCGCCGGGCGCGCCAGCTGGAAGCGCTCGGCCGAGCGGCCGCGGTAGACACCCGCACGCGCCTGGGCCAGGGCCTCGCTGGCGATGTCGGTGGCGTGGATCGCGAAGCGGAAGGCGGGTTCGCGTTCGCGCAGCTCGGCGCACAGCATGGCCAGCGAGTAGGCTTCCTCCCCGGTGGCCGCAGCCGCCGACCAGATACGCAGCACGCCGCCGTTGGCGTTCAGGCGCCAGGCCTTGAGGAAGTCGTTCTCCAGCCAGCGCCAGACTGCCGGGGTGCGGAAGAAGGCGCTGTCGTTGGTGGTGACGATGTTCACGAAGGCTTCCACTTCCGGGCCGCCCGACTGCACGCGGGCGACGTAGTCGCGGTAGCTCTGCAGCCCGAGGGCGCGCATGCGCGGCAGCAGGCGGCCTTGCAGCAGCACGCGCTTGTGCTCGTTCATCGCGATGCCGGTGTGCTTGCGCACCAGGGCGATCACGCTATGCAGGGTGTCGTCGGCGAGGTCCATCGTCTCAGACCATGAAGCTGCTGACTGCGTGGCTGAGGCGCTCGGCGTTCTCGTTCAGGCCTTCGGTCGAGCGGGCGATGCTGTCGCAGGAGCCGGCCGATTTCTCGGTTTCCTGGGCGATGTAGAGGATCGCCGCGCTGACTTCCTTGGCGGTCTGCGACTGCTCGCTGGCGCTCGACGAGATGTCCGAGATCGCCTGCGAGGTGCGGGCCACGCCGGCCGCGATGCGGTCGAAGGCTTCGCTGGCCTGGCGCGAGATGTCGCTGCCCTGGGCCACGCGGCGCACCGATTCGTTGATCAGCTTCGAGATTTCCTTGGTCGCCTGCGAGGAGCGCTCGGCGAGCTTCCTCACTTCGTCCGCCACCACCGAGAAGCCCAGGCCGTGTTCGCCGGCGCGCGCCGCTTCGATCGCGGCGTTGAAGGCCAGCATATTGGTCTGGCTGGCGATGTCGCCGATGACCTTGACGATCTCGCCGATGTCTTCCGACGACTGGTTGATCATGCCCATCGCTTCGATCGAACGGGCGATCGCATTCGCGCCCAGCTCCGCCTCGTTGCGGGTGGCCTGGGCCAGGTTGTTGGCGTCCTGGGTGTTGCGGGCGATGCTGCCGATCGAGGCGGTCAGGCCGTCGACCGAGGCGTTCATCTCTTCGACCGTGGCGCCGAGCGCCTGGGCGCTGGCGGCCACCGTGTTGGAACGGTCGGCGATGGTGCGCGAGGAATCCGACAGGCGGTCCGCTGCGCCGACCACGTCGCCGATCACGTTGCGCAGGTCGCCGATCATTTTCATGACGCCGCGCGCCAGCTGGTCGAGCGGCTCGTCGCCCTCGATCTGCACGTCGCCGGTCAGGTCGCCGCGCGCGGCGCGCGCCACCTGCTCCAGCAGGCCGTCGACCTTGCGGCGTTCCAGCTGGGTGCGCGCCACCGCGGCTTCTTCCAGCATCACCTGTTCGGTGATGTCGGTGGCGAACTTGACCACCTTGACCGGGTTGCCGGACAGGTCGAAGATCGGATTGTAGGTCGCCTGGATCCACACCACCTTGCCTTCGTTGCCGATGCGCTTGTAGCGGCCTTCGTCGTATTCGCCACGGCCCAGCTTCTGCCAGAACTTGCGGTAGGCGGCGCTGGCCGCGTAGTCGTCGTCGCAGAACACGCGGTGGTGCTCGCCCTCGACGTCGCCCAGCTGGTAGCCGAGCAGATTGAGGAAGTTCTCGTTGGCGTTCAGGACCATGCCGTCCATGTCGAATTCGACCACGGCCTGCGACTTGCGCATCGCCGCGACCATGCCGGCGTAGGCGGCATTGCTGCGTTTCTGGGCGGTTACGTCGGTCGCGAACTTGATGACCTTGACGATGCGGCCGGCGTCGTCGACGATCGGGTTGTAGGACGCGTTGATCCACACTTCCGTGCCGCCCTTGCCGAGTCGCTTGTATTCGGCGCGTTCGAGCTGGCCGCAAGCCAGGTCGGTCCAGAACTGCACATACTCTTCCGATGCGACGAAGGACGGCTCGCAGAACATCGCGTGGTGCTTGCCGACGATCTCGTCGGCCGCATAGCCGGTGAGCGCCAGGAAGTTGTCGTTGGCGCGCAGGATGGTGCCGTCCAGGCTGAACTCGATGACGGCCTGGGCGCGCTCGAGTGCGCTATGAACGGCGCGAAGTTCGGTGAGGTCTTTCGAATCCGGAAGCGTAGTCTGCATGGTTGAGTGATATGTGGACAATGAACAAGCGAATTGCCGCTTGGAATGTCACCATCATCACAGAAAACGCAAAACTAGTAAATCCAGAAAAATCGAAACTCTGCATTTTTTTCACTTTGTTGCGCGGCCGAAACAGATTTTATGCGACGCGCATGCGGCGGTTCACAGGAAGGGGAACGACAAGATGTGTTTGGCGTGCAGCACCGCCCGCGCCGGCACGTAGCCGATGGCGAACGCCAGCACGGCCAGGCTCCACGCACTGCCCAATAGTGCCATCCAGGTCCCGCTGACCGTGGCGCCGGCCGCGAACACCAGCATCCACAGTTCGATACTGAGGAACATGCCGCGCGCCTCGCGCCACGCCTGCAGCACCGATGCGGCGGCTTCCTTGACGGTCTTGTCGTGGCCCATGGTCGTCCTCGCTTGGGGATAATGAAAATGAAAGAGTGCTGCCGGAAATGACAATCGCCGGCGCAGGCCGGCGATTGAGTGATCCTATTATACGCTGCAGTGCAGCATATTGCGCTACAGTAAGATCAGGCTTGCACCTTTCGATGCAGTTGTACGACAGAGGTAGTGGCACGTGGCTCGCGGAATTCCTGTACCAGCCGCGCCACGTCCTGCCCGGCACGCGCCATGTTTGCCGCCTTCACATGGCCATAGCCACGGATGGTTTCCCCCACCTGCGCCAGCTTCAGGGCCGGGGCCCGGTTTTCCATGGTCAGGTCGGAGGCCAGCATGTCCGCCAGCGCCAGCCAGTCGTCGCGCAGCCGGCGCTCGGCGCGCCGCTCCTCTGTATAGCCGAACGGGTCCAGCGCCGTGCCGCGCAGGACTTTCAAGGGCTTGAGCATGCGGAAGGCGGTCTGCATCCAGGGGCCGAAGCGCATCTTGGCGGGGACATCGCTGCCCGGCTTGCGCCGCGCCAGCAGCGGCGGCGCCAGGTGGTACTCGACGCGGAAGTCGCCCTCGAACTGCTTGTCCAGCCCTTCTATGAAGCCGGTATCCATGTGCAGGCGCGCCACCTCGTATTCGTCTTTATAGGCCATCACCTTGAACAGCGAGCGGGCCATCGCCTTGCTGAGCGCGCGTTTTGATTGTGCGCCTTCGAGCGCGACCTCGCGCGCCTCGACCCGGGCGACGGCCGCGCGATACTGCTCCGCGTAGCGCGCGTCCTGGTACCGCGTGAGCCAGTCGACGCGGAAGGCGACGATGTCGTCCAGCGAAGCGGGTGGCGTGAACTGGATCACCTTCGCGGGCTGGGCCAGGCGCACGATCGCCTTGCCGTCGGCCGCCACCAGGCGCCCCAGCAGGAAGGCCTTCTTGTTCATTTCGACCGCCACGTTATTCAGTTCGATCGCGCGCATGAGAGCCGGCAGGCCGACCGGGACCAGCCCGAGCTGCCAGGCCGCACCCATGATCAGGATGTTGGCGCCGATCGGATCGCCCAGCACGCTGGCCGCTACTTCCTGGGCGTTCAGGCGCAGGGTCGCGCCGCCGGCGCCCTCGATCTTGGCGAGCAAATCGTCCTTGCGGATGTCGGCGTCGGGGTCGCGCGTAAACTCCGCGGTCGGGGTCTCGTTCTCGTTGGCGACCACCCGGGTATGGCCGCGCCGCAGCACCGCCAGCGCGTCCGGCATGGCGGCCACCACCAGGTCGCAGGCCAGCAGGGCGTCGGCCTGCTGCAGGTCGATGCGCACCTGGTGCAGCTGCTGGGGCGATGTCGCCACGCGGATGTGCGACATCACCGCCCCGCCCTTCTGGGCAAAGCCCATGAAGTCGAGTGTCGAGGCGCCCTTGCCCTCGAGGTGGGCCGCCATCGTGATCAGGGCGCCCACGGTGACGACGCCGGTGCCGCCGACGCCCGCCACCAGCATCTCGAAAGGCTTGGCGAAATCGTAGGACTCGGGCAGCGGGTAGGCGGCGAGCATCTCTTCGAGCTGGCCGAGCGACAGCGTGGCGGCGGCCGGTTTTTTGAGCGCGCCGCCGATGACGGACACGAAGCTCGGGCAGAAGCCCTCGACGCAGGAGTAATCCTTGTTGCAGGACGACTGCTCGATCTGGCGCTTGCGGCCCAGCGGGGTATCGAGCGGCAGGATCGACAGGCAGTTCGACTGCACGCCGCAGTCGCCGCAGCCTTCGCAGACCGCGGGGTTGATCACCATGCGCCGCGCCGGGTCGGGGAAGACGATGTTGTCCGGCTTGTTCTTCTTGCGGCGGCGGCGCTTCTCGGCCGCGCAGGTCTGGTCGTACACCAGCACCGTGACGCCGGATACCTCGCGCAGGCGGCGCTGGATCGCATCGAGCTCGCCCCGGTGGTGTACGGTGACCCCAGCTGCCAGGCGGATTCCGTCGTACTTTTCCGGTTCATCGGTGACGACCACCGCTTCGACCGCGCCTTCGCTGAGCACCTGCTGCACGATCTGCGGCACGGTGAGCTTGCCGTCGACGGGCTGGCCGCCCGTCATCGCCACCGCGTCGTTGTACAGGATCTTGTAAGTGATGTTGGTGCGCGCGGCGATGGCCTGGCGGATCGCCAGGTAGCCCGAGTGATAATAGGTGCCGTCACCCAGGTTCTGGAACACGTGCTTCTCGCGCGTGAAGCGCGAGGCCGCGACCCAAGGCACGCCTTCGCCGCCCATCTGCGTGAGGGTGAAGGTGTCGCGCTTCATCCAGCTCGCCATGAAGTGGCAGCCGATGCCGGCCAGCGCGCGGCTGCCTTCCGGCACCTTGGTCGAGGTGTTGTGCGGGCAGCCGGAGCAGAAGTACGGCGTGCGTTTGACCGCGTCGGCGCCGTTGGAAAGCACTTCGGCGCGGCAGAACTGCGGCAGCTGCTGTTCCAGATTCAGGCCGGGGAGCTTGGGCGCCAGCCAGCGCACCAGGGCCGGGGCGATGCGCGAGGGGCGCAGCTCACCCAGGCTGGACAGCAGCGGTGCGCCGGCGACGTCGAACTTGCCAAGGACCTGCGGACGCTGGCTAGGGGCCAGGTTGTAGAGCAGGCTTTTGAGCTGGCCCTCGATGACGTCGCCCTTCTCTTCCACCACCAGCACTTCGCGCAGGCCGTCGGCGAAGGCGTGCAGGCGGGTGCGCTCGAGCGGGAAGGTCAGGCCAGGTTTATATAGGCGCAGGCCGATGTCTTCCAGTTTATCGAGTGGCAGGCCGAGGCGGTCGAGGGCTTCCAGCAGGTCCAGGTAGGCCTTGCCCGCCGCGATGATGCCTAGCTTTGCTTGCGGCGCCGGCACGACCAGGCGGTCGATTGAATTGACGGCCGCGAAGGCGTGTACTGCGTCGATCTTGTCGGCCACGCGCTGTTCGATCGCGAGGCTGGGCAGGTCGGGCCAGCGGTAGTGCAGGCCGTCGGCGGGCGCCGCGTAATTCCGCGGCGTGTTGTAGACAGGCGGTTGCGGCAGCTCGACGACGGCGCCGCCCTCCACGGTTTCCGAGATCGCCTTGAAACCGACCCAGGCGCCCGAGAAGCGCGACAGCGCCCAGCCGTACAGGCCGAATTCCAGGTACTCCTCGATGTTGGCCGGATTAATGACCGGCATGCCCCAGGCCATCAACGCGTGGTCGGACTGGTGCGGCATCGAGGACGATACGCAGCCATGGTCGTCGCCGGCGATCACCAGCACCCCGCCCAGGGGCGAGGAGCCGTAGGCGTTGCCGTGCTTGAGCGCGTCGCCGGCGCGGTCCACGCCGGGGCCCTTGCCGTACCACATGGCGAACACGCCATCGACGGTGCGCTCCGGGTCGCCGCCGACCTGCTGGGTGCCCAGCACCGCGGTCGCGCCCAGTTCCTCGTTGATCGCGGGGAGGAATTCGATTGCGTTCGCTTTCAGGATTTTAGAAGCGCGCCAGACTTCCTGGTCGACTGCCCCCAAGGGCGAACCGCGATAGCCGGAGATGAAGCCGGCGGTGTTCAGGCCGGCGCGTTCATCCAGTGCTTTCTGCATCACCGTCAAGCGGATCAGGGCTTGGGTGCCGGTCAGGAATACCCGCCCCTGCTCGCGTTTCAGGTTGTCGTCCAGCCGGTAGGCGGGGTCCGCCAAACTGGTCACCCCATTGCCCACTTCCTCGTGCATCGATCCCATCTATCTGTCTCCATTATCCGGCCTCGCAGGGCTCGTCCATGGTGGTAGATGATAGTCTTCGGGCATGAAATAAGCTTTCTAACTTGCCCGGTTTTGATTCAGAATAGGCAAACTATTTCTACTAGAAGCAATTTATGGACAAATCCAACCTCGACCCGGCGTCATTACGCATCCTGCGCGAACTGCAGCAGGACGCCCGCCTGTCCGTCAACGAGCTGGCCGAGCGGGTCGGCATGTCGGCGTCTCCCTGCTGGAGGCGGCAGAAGGAGCTGGAAGAGAACGGATTCATCCGCCGCTACGCCGCCCTGCTGGATCGCCGCAAGCTCGAACTGGGGCTGGTGTGCGTGCTCCACGTGTCGCTCACGCGGCACGAAGCGGGCGTGGTCGATACCTTCGAAGCGCAGATGAAGGCGTGCTCGGAGGTGATGGAATGCTATGAGGTGACGGGGACGTCGGATTACATCGTCAAGGTCATGGTGAAGGATATGGATGCTTACCACGACCTGCTGCACAACGTGCTGCTCAAGTTGCCGGGGGTGTCGCAGCTCAATACCAGCGTGGCGCTGCGGGAGGTGAAGTATGAGACGGCGCTGCCCCTGTAAAGCGGCTGCTTGACCAGCTTATTCGCTGGCCTGTAATTGGTGGATACCCGCCATCTTTTGCTCCAGGTCTTGCGACATCAGTGACTGTAATATGGATCGATAGACAGGATCATCTGGTTTGTAGCGCAATCCGTGAATCGACATCAGCTTGCTGCTGGCAGCGGAAAGTGGGATGAAGTCGGTTTCCGTCAGAACCATGTGCTTCAAGGCCAACACAGCTGCAGGTATTCTGCTATCCCTGGGTACGGCTTTGGCGAAGGCCGCCCGCACTGCGGGGAATTCACTTCGAGCGAATGGCAGTAGTGCGTTGAAGTATTCCGGGCTCGGATCAAGTTGGATGATCTGTCGCAGCAGCAGCAATCTGTTGCCTTCAGCGTCTCGGCGCACTGCAGCGAAAGCGGCGTCGGCAATGGGCGATGCGACGGCTTGCTTGAACAGTTCGACAGCCCGAACAGGATCGAGCAAGACGAGTCCGATGATACGGTCCGACGAACGCTCGAATCGGTTTTCCAGAAACGTCCACGCTCTTGCCTTCTCGCTGTCGCTCATCCCGTCGAAATAGCTTGCGTCGAGCCCCTGCATTCGCTCTGATCCAGTGGATTCAAAGAGCGCATGAAGACGGGCTAGCTTGAGATTTACGGTGATTGGGCCATCGTCATCCGACACGCGCTACCGCCTTTGCTCTGATATCGACATTCTCGTTTGCCAAGTCATCAAGCAACCGGCCATCGCTCTGCTCGTCAGGTTCGGTATCTGCTGATAATTTCATAGCCCAAAAAAGCTCTTGCGCTGCTCGGCGGATTGCGCTCATGTTTGTCTCGGTCAGGATCACCCGCTTGAAGAATCCGATCGTCTTCTCATTCGCCGGGGTACGTCCCACCGCATTGATGACAAGCGGCTTCAGACGGTCTGCATAGTGAGGATAATCTTCGAGCAGATGCACTTGGTATTGCAGTTCACCGGCACTCCGCACGAGAAACTCTTGCAAGAGATATGTGTGCTGGTATGCATCGCCGCGAGATTCTTGTTCGGCTCTCTTCACGACCTCACGTGCTCGTTCAGGATCAAGGTAGAAGAGCCATTCGACTGAAAATGGCAATTCTGATTCCAGCGTACTGAAGACAATGTCTTTTTCCGACTCAGCCAGTCCGTCGAATGCGCCGCGCGTGTAACCGTCAGCCTTCTCGCTGCCAGTCATTCGGTATTGCGCCATGAAAGTGTCGAACGCCACCGTCATTTCATGCGCTCGCTATACAAGCGTCAATGGCCGAATTGCTTCCAAACGACTCATCCCCGCGCGCTTCTCGTCCGGCTCGCTCGACCGCAGCGACATATAAATCGATCGTTGATCGAGATCGAACGGGTTGTAGGTCACGCCGTGCAGGTCCATCAGCGCAGTAATTGCGGATGCAAGCGGAAGACGCTCGGTCTCGGTGTAGATCATCCCCTTCAGTCCGGTGACGACCTCAGCCGTTGCGTTTCGGTTCGACAGGGACTGGGCAAACTGTGTTCTCACGTCTTCAAATTCGCTACGGGCGAATTCGGCCAGCATGGCGAGATAGCGTGGATCGTCATCCGAATTCGTTACGTAACGAAGCATCAGCAAGCGGTTGATCTCGGTTTCCTTACGCTCCGCCGGAAATTCCGATGGTGGCGCCGGGGCATCGAGCGCATCCTTGAACAACTCAATCGCCCGCATCTTATCCAGGAGATACAGGCCGTTGATGTTATCGACGGAGTCCGGGAATCCGCGCAACAAGAAATCCCAGGCTTGCGCCTGTTCTTCCTGCGTCATATCCGCGAAATAGCTACGATCTAAGCCATTCAGGCGCTCGGTTCCATACGTCTCGAAAAACTCGTAGAGACGCGACAGTTTTGAGTCATCAGTTACGGCCATGGTGCAGTTCCTTTCAACGCCAGCAGCGTCATTACTTTGTCGTCACTCAGTTTAGTGAGACCACCCGCCGGGTCAAGCACATACATGGTGATTCCGCTCACCTCACCTGTACTGACTTTATCGAGGAAGATCGGCTTCTCGACGTTATGCCACAAGGTGTAGGGTGCATCCAGCTTGTCGGCAGTCTGCACTGCGTTGACATGGCCTGATACTCCTTCAGCATATTTCTTGGAAACCCCAGCCCACAAGTCTCGTGCATGCGGAGGCGGACCATCAGCTTTTTGCCATGGATAGGCGACATTGATCTCGTCCCAGCTGTCGATAATCCGTCCGCCCGCGGTGGTCTCCAACGTGACGCCATTGATACTCTCGGCATACTTCGCCGCTGCCTTGACATCACCCGACCAGAACACGGCGCCATCCTTGGGTGATGAAACATCCAGCCTCTTGATCACTTCGTCCCAGGTATCCGTCGAATTCTTTCTCGGGAAATGGGGACGCAGTATATCGTGCGCTTCGGCGCGCTTGGCTGCCGCCAGCGCCGTGTCTCCCGCCTTCTCCGCTTCCTGCATTTCCTTGGACAGCTGCGCGATGCGTGCACGGTCGGCCTCGACCGCCGCATCGATCACTTCCTGCTTCTTCGTATTCGCAGCTTCATCCGGCGGTTTCACCGGATCCGGCTTGTCCTTCAGCGGCGGTTTCGGCGGTTCGGCTGCCGGCGGTTTGGCGGCTGGTTTTGGTTTCGGCTTCGGCTTGGCAGCAGGCGCGGGCTTGGCAACGCTTGCCGCCGCGGGCGGTTTTGGTGTCGGCTTCGGCAACGGTCGCCCTGCGACATCACGCACCCGCTGGGGTGGCGGCGGTGGCGCCACAGGCTTTCTCGCCCTGACGCCCGACGCCACGGTATGCGTTTCCTTCGGCGCCGTCTGCGCCAATACCTTGGCAAGGCGTGCATCGAGTTCAGCCAGGGCCTTCGGAATCTGCCTCAACGCATCCTGCTGCACCGCATAGAACTTCTTCTCCCATGCCGCAAGTGTGGCGATGGTGCTAGTGAACGCATTGAAGTAATTAGCGCGATGCAGGTGTCCACGCAGACCGCGCACGATCTCGAGCAGTTTCTGGACCGTCTTGTTCAAGGCCGCCAGCAGCGGCTTTTGATACTGAGCGAATTTGATCGCGCGGAGGAACTTGAGGATGTCGCCCTTGATGAACTTCTGCAGGAAGCGCACCAGCTCGACCAGCTTGTTCGCCTCCTTGATCAGCATGAGCATCACCGCCCGCAGCGCGGCGCCCAGTTCGGAGCCGGCGATCCCGCCGACGATCGCGCCGACACCGGCAGCGGCCGCGCCGCCCGCCGCCATCGCGATCGGCAAGGCCAGCACGATCAGGCAGGCGCACAGCAGCACCCATTCCATCAAATCGTTGCGCTTTTCCGGATAATTCGCCAGCCGCAAGGTGACCGCGATCGCGTCGCGCGCGCTGGTCACCAGCACCACACCCGGAATGAAGCTGACCAGCATGTCCGCGACGACCGCCGACAGCGGACGGTTGTCCGCAAATTCCCCGATCAGCACGTTCTTGAGCCAGCCAAGGCCGCCGACCACGCTGTCCCACGCGTCATCCAGAATGCTGTCGTCAGGCTTCTTGTTCATGCGTCGATCTCGTCGTCCGGCGGCGCAGCGTTGATCGCCAGGTTGAAGAACTCTTCGACGTCGTCATCGAGCTCGCTCGTCACATACGATTTCGCCGCCTCAGTAATCGGCAGGTATTCGATGCGCGCCATCGTGCCCGGCGCGACGCCGCTGATGCGCGCATAGCCATCGGCATCGAGCACGCCCTTTCGCACGCTGCCGTCGCTCAGGAAGGCCTTGAACTGGCGGCCCGCCAGCGCCTCGCCCCAGTCGGTGAAGTGCCTGAATTCGAGGTCGGTCTTGCCGGGTTCCGCACGCGGCAGGTGAGGCAACACGAAGTTGTCGCTGGCCGGTCCCGTGAACGACTTCTTCCCTGCGTGGATCGTGATCTTGCCCGGGCACTGCACCGTGATGTTCCCGCCCTCGATGGTGATGTTCGCCCCACCCGCCGTCGACAGCGTGATGCTTTTCGCCGCCGCCCAGTCCACGTGCGCATTCGCGCTGACCACGTTCACCTCGTCGCGCGCCTGCACCTTCAGCACATCGGCCTGCGCCTGCACATCGATGGCGTCCTTGGCCGCGATCACCTGCAACCCGATGCCGCCTTCTCCCGGCTTCACGGCGCCCGCCAGCATGCCGATCGCCTGCCCACTGTGCACGCGCAGCTGCCCGCCGGTGACGAACTGCGTATCCTGCCCGCTCATCAGCGCCACCGTCTCGCCATTGGACAGCTGTACCGCCTGCCCCACGGTCACGCCCAGGCCGGCCCTGGCCGAGATCGCGATGATCGGGTCGGTCGTATGCGGCAGCTTGCCGTTATCCGGCGCCGTGTCCTTGTCCGCCGCACTCGAGGTTGCGGCATCCACGCCTTCGCTCCCGACCATGCCCGACACCGCGGTCAACATCGCCTGCAGCGGCGCCGCTTTCTCATCGAGCACGCTGCACTTGCCCCTGGCCGCGCCCAGGTGCGCCGCCAGCCCGACGGTCTCGTGCTTCACGGCGGCGTCGCTGAAGGTCTCGCCCAGCTTGACCGCCTGCTTCATCAGCGCGATGCCCGCCACGTTGTCGCCGGCCGGCTCGCGCTCGCCGGCGCCGTGCTTGACCTGGTAGCTCGTCACCAGCAGGCCCGCCTGCGCACGCAGCGCGCCGTAGGCATCGGTGCGCAGCTCCGCGCCCTGCCCGCGCAGGCTGCCGCGGAAGTTGTCGGCGCCGTGCACCAGGTGGCCCAGATTGAGTTCGGTCGCGGCCAGCGTGGTGCGCAGCTGCACCCGCCCCTGCGCATCGGTGTCGTCGAACAGCAGCTGGTTGTAGCCGGCGCCGCCAAATTCCTTGCTGCGCACGCCCCACTGGGCGGCGGCGTTGCGGTGGCCGGGGCTGTCGCCGGAGGCGCCATGCCACACCGGCGCATTGCCGCCGGCGAGATTGCCCTGGCTGGACACCGCATGGTCGCGCGCCGCGCCATATGTCGCACTGTTCGCCTCCTGCCCGGCCGCGCCGCCAGGCGTCGGCGCCACGCCGCCCTCACCCTGGCCGTTGTACACGGCGCCGATGATCAGCGGCCGGTCGATGTCGTTTTCGATGAACTGGACGATCACTTCCTGCCCGATGCGCGGCAGGAACTGGCTGCCGATGCCGCCGCCGGCCAGGCGCTGCGCAACCCGCACCCAGCAGGTCGCGTCGCCGCTATCCTGCCAATGGAAGCGGATCCGCACCCGGCCCAGGCGGTCGCAATGGATCTCGTCGGCGCCCGAGGGCGTATCGCCACCATCGGGCCCCACCACGATCGCACTCTGCGCGCCCATCGCGGTCGGACGCGGATGCGCGCGGCCGTCGCTGCCCGCCAGCTGCGGGCGCCACGGCACATCGTGCGGCAGCGCCTCGAAGCAGTTGGCATAGCCGCTCGTTTGCGCCTGGGCGATGGCGAGCGCGAAGTCCGGCAGCGCGTCCAGCTGCAGCGCCTCTTCCAGCAATTCCGGGATCGGCCCGAACAGCTCCGCCAGCGCCTCCTGCGCCTTGGATGGCAGGTTGTTTACGCCCACGCTGTCGACCCGCAGCACGGTGTAGCCGGCGGCCTCGCCCAGGCGCTGCAATGGGGCGCCCTGGATATCCAGGCGGGTGCCGGCGCGCAGGGTGCGTAGCGTCGAGCGGCCGCGCCACAGCTGGGTGCGCGCCTCGCGCGACTCCATCTGGATGCTTGCATAGCGTTCGGCCTGGGCGCGGTCGGCGTAGTGGTACTGGCCGGGGGCGTCGTAGGATTCGAGCGCCGGCAGTTTCGGCGACGCCGCCTGGCGCGCGGGCACGCTGCTGCTGACGGCCTTCTTGGCCTTGTAGTCGTAGCTGAGCAGGGCCGTGCTCGACGGTCCGATGCGGCGCGCCGCCGCCAGCGCCTGCACCGTGTCGCTCGTTTCGCGCGCATGGGCGCCGTGGAAGCGCACGCCGAAGCCCCGGCTGGATGGGTCGTCGGGAATGGCGGAGCCAGTGGTGGTATCGGCGAACAGCACCATCTCGGGGCCGTCCTGGGCCTGCTCGAAACGCCAGGCCAGTCCTTCTTCCGCCAGCAGGCGTTCGACGAATGCCAGGTCGGATTCGCGGTACTGGCAGCAGTAACTGCGCGGCAGGGCGCCGCCCATGAAGGCGACGGCGTCCTCGCTCCAGCGCCAGCGCGCCGCAGGTGCATGGGCGCCGAACACGTCGTCGACGATGTCGGTGACGGCGCGGTCTTGCCACACGCGGCTGTTGCGTATGTGGGCCAGGCGCCAGATCCAGTGATTGATGCGCAGCCGGTAGCGCGCGAAGCCGCCTTCGCTGCCCAGCAGCGCCATCGCGCTGATTTCGCCGGCGAAGGTGGTGCGGGTGCCGTCGGCCAGGCTGACTTCCAGCCCGGCGGTCTTTCCGAGCAAGGCGGCGATGTCGATGTCGGCGCGGGTCGACAGCGCGATCACGTCGCGCACGCCGACACCCTGTACCACGTCGCGCGCCGCAAAGGCTTCCACCAGCAGGCCGCCGGAACCGGGCGCAGGGCCGTCGCCTTCCAGGCTCAATGCGTACAGACGGGTAGCGCTTGCGAATTGTGCGAGGGCGGCCATGGCCCGGTCGAGCAGTTCACGGCGCATGGTCAACTCGATACTTTGGAGATCCGGACCGACTTGCATTCG
>Ga0265798_10006371_pt1 | contig 15534 bp, 22 predicted proteins | sample P3T30metagenome_FD_192430 | JGI IMG/M metagenome (GOLD analysis project Ga0265798, IMG submission 192430) | Plant litter microbial communities from East Loma Ridge, Irvine, California - P3 T30 | ecosystem: Environmental > Terrestrial > Plant litter > Unclassified | place: USA: California... | reverse complement strand
TGAGTGAGGTTAGCTGAGAATCAACAAGAAGGTGAGAGGAAGGAACGACTTACCGGCGTTGAGTTTCAACATCGCTCGCCACGACATGTCGTGGTGGCTTTTGGGTGAGAATATTAGTGCCATGTGCCTACTTCCGCGAAGGAAAAGGTTGTAGAAGCGGATGGAGAAGTTGGAAGGAAAGTGAGGGAGGAGCTGTATTTATGGTTGCCAGCAGCGAGGCTGTGTGGATCGGAGAATTGTCGCCCCGGCGCACGCGATCGGTGCAAGCAGGTGGTGAGATTAAGGGGACCGTAAGTTGCGCAGGTGGCTGAGCGCGTGCATTAGCGCAGCTGATACGGCGCAGTGAAGGTGGCCCGCGGGACGGTCGGATGGTTTATGCTCAGGCTTTGGAAAAAGTAGCTGAGCGACTGCATGTGACGCCTATGGAGGTCATTGGTTATGAGGCGCGATGCAAAGCTGTGCCACAGCAGCGTGACCAGAGGCACCTTCTAGCGCCTGCAACCTTTGTGCTCGTGATTCAGATCACTGTTCAGTACTGTGAGATGTCGAGACTAAGCATGGACGACGTGTCCTGCACTTTGGTTGCAGCGTGATGGAGCAAGGGAAAAGTCACCTGCTTATTGTGCGTGCGAAGATACTGCCTCTGCCCGCTACGAGGGAAAAGATAAGCCACCAAGACTCAACGTCGTGCAAGGAATTATGAGCATAGAGACAGAGTAAGTAGGTGATGTTAAACCTCCCAGAAATTGCAAAAAGAATCAGTGTCTTGGGATCCTTCGGTCGAAGTAGGCACAAGACACTAATATGAACGGAGCCGAAATCGAATCGACGTCTCAATGGCGAGAAGCCAAAGCGTGCTGCCATTGTACCATCCGCCCTTGTGTTCTTTTAGAGGTTTGGAACTTTAGCGAACATGTAGTATGCCTTAGAGGTAGCTGTGAGGCTTTTCATGATGCGAAATACGTTGTGGTAGTTGTCGTGAAGCTTGAACTTTCCATACCTGCGGACATGAGGTGTGGCACAAGATATCAACGTGAGGTGAGTGCAGCCAAAGCTCGCAAATAAGAAGTTACATGCGTGAACCCTTTACCTTTGGACGGTTGCATTGGAGTCCTGATGTCAGAGATGGAATACGCCAGGCTTGACTTGAGCGATCTGAGAGCCGACATATGCTTCCAGATACGACATGTCGCTGAGTACCATGCAACATGATTGTAAGGAAGCGACAGATGGTGCCGTTGGTGTGACTACCTACAACTCTCACACGAGTACTTGTCCCTGTTGACCAAATCATGCGCCTGAGCTTCACGATCAGCAGCTCATGAACTTGCAAAAGAAAGACGAAAAGTATTGCGGGCGGTCACTGTCATGCTGTCGTTCCTTGCAGCATACAGCAACTGAGTCAACATGGATGTGGAGTTTGCACCAAGATGAAAAAAAAAAATGCAAAAAAAGGGCCAGCGTCATGTCTTCTCCCGTTGGGGAGTAAACATGACGCTAGGATGGACTGAGAATGAATCGAACACCCGTCTCTTTTTGACTTGGAATCAAAGCGTACTACCACTGTACTATCAGTCCTCGTTTTGTTATATGAGAGGATACGGAAAATATCTAGTACTTCTAGTTGAATCGATCTGTTGTACAGTATGAGCAGAAGCTGTTTGTTATGGTGGATGCAACTCGGGGGTTTGCAGGTAGTGGGGCATCGAAACACACCCTCACGTGGTACACCTCACCATCATTTCATGTCTGCAAGGTTGTCATCGTGCGAAACCGTGAAGATACGTAGATCAATGTGAGAACGGCAACTTTGGGTTTTATGAATATATTACAGCACTACAAATACACCACGGGCTCGCTGCGAGGCTACATCAAAATGCCAAGATCCTCCACGCTGCTCAATGGGCTCACCCTCACGCAACGACGACACACACCAGCACCCTTCACAACCCAGTCACGTGGATTGGATAGCCCTTCAGGCGTCCACCGAGCTCCTCCGGGACTATCTCTGGATGATAGTGCATCCGAGCGTAGTCCCACGGCACCGATAGACGGTTCCGCTTGACGAGCAGAGCGCACGTCTGCTCCAACGTCAGATCCGGCTCCGTCAGCAGCGGCCACGTCAGCGCGCCCTCTTCACCCTCCAGGCCCTCTGCACGATGCGTTGCCGTGACCTGGTCGAACCCGTCTTTGCCAAGCGAAAGCGAGTTGTGCATGTCACGAGCAAGCATAAAGTGCGCGAGGGCCTGGTTGTAGTTGAGCCAGTGCTCATCCGTTATCGGGATCTTGACGGAGTACGCGACTGAGGGCAGCATGCTGCAGCGCAAGTGAACTTCGTGCAGGTTCTCGTGCATGTACGCGGAGAGCCAGACGTCAAGCTGCTTCATGACGGGGTCATGTTTGCCCTTGAGCGCGGCGTACTCGCGGATGAGCTTGAAGGGCCCAAGGAAGAGGAACCGGTCTGAGGTCTAAGATCATGTCAGTGAATGGAAGTGAAACGCGAAATGAGTGACTTACACCTTGAGGAAGCTCTGGCACCACGCTCTTGTGCTCTAGCGCAGCAGGGAATGGCGCAACGGGAGGCTCGCTCTTGCTCTTGACACTGGCTTCTGCGGCCGCAGCCTTCTCAGCCTTGGCTCGAACAGCAGCAGCGCCGTACTTGGCCTCGAACTCCTCCATGGTGGTGGTCTCGCTAGGCAAATGTCTGTCACCAGGAGTCACGCCGTAGCTGTCGTATGGGCTGTTGTAGCTGCCCGGAATGGCGGCGTACTTCTTGTACCCTCCTGGCAGCGGCTCGCCCTCGATGTAGGCATTAGAACCCCAAGTTGGAAAGAGGGCGTCGCGGTCCGCGTACGGATAGGTGGAGCTAGATGAGCGTGTAGGGAAAGGAGCTGGAGCGTCGTTTGGGCGGAGGTTTCGCGCGTTGGCTAGACGGTCGCCGAAACCTGTTGGCGGGCGACGTCCTCCTGCCAGAAGTCCTGAGAAGTCTCGAGGGGCGGGACGAGGAAGCTCATCCAGGCTAGGCAAGGCCACTCCACCGATGACGGCTGACGGGGTGGGCACGAGAGTAGACGAGGACGACGGCGTAGGGGCTGCGCGAGTGGATGACGAAGACACCGCAGTGGAGGATGGCGAATTGTGGTCAGGAGGCGACGAGCGTGCTGAGAGAGAGGACGGGGAAGACTCGACGGTGGGAGGGTGATAAGTATCAGACATCTTGTTAGCAGTATGAGGTCGAGAGGTATGTAGTGGGTATGTTCGCGACAATTATGCTGGAGATGCTTGCGGCTTATGTGCTAGAAGTGCTTGCGGCCTGTTTGCTGGAAGTACTTGCGGCTTATGTGCTGGAAGTGCTTGCGGCTTGTGTGCTTGAGACGTTCGCCGCGTGTGCTGAAGGTTTGCGCGAGGTCACCAGATGCTGTGATTGACGCTCGATGTGGAAACGCAGTACTGGATCGTGATGGTTGGCTGTATGCTGGAGACTTTTGCGGAGTGTGCTGATTGTTTTCGCGCGCGCTGCTCGAGACTTCTGCTTTGCTTTATGCTCGATGCGGAGTCGTGCTTTTGCAGTGAGGTGCAATATGGGGCAAGCAATGTAGCGATGAATGCGTCCAATGATTGCAGGCTCTTTGTGCGTGAAACTGGAGCAATCAATCGAAGTAGTGCTTGTGCGAAAGTCGTGGTTGCGGGCGTCGCTGTGGTGGTTCAAAATTTATGCATTTGTACGAGCGGCTCAACAAGAGCTTAGTCACCACGAGCATCCAAACGCGCAGTTTTTTCAGCCATGGGAAGCCGCTGAATGCGCGAACAAACTGGTATGACTCAATGGAAACAAACAGAAAGGGGCCAGAAGAAACGGTCACTGAGCGATTTGCACAACTATTGGCTGGAGGGCCAGTACCAACACCGTCACCTTACTTCCCTACTCCAGACATAGAGGAAGAAAGATCACTTGATGGCCCAAAAGGGCGGGAAAGGGGCGGAAAGAGACGGTCACTGAGCGACTCACACAACTATTGGCTGGAGCCCTGGTCTACGTGGACTTACCTTTGTTTGTTATCACCGCCATGAAGTATAAGAGATCAACTGTTAGACGAAAATTGGCTGCAAGATAAAGGTGATAGAAAATTAGATAAGCGGTTGGAGAGCGGATAGTCCGCTGAGTGAGTTTGGCTTACAGGAAACTTGCCCGCTGCTGTTGTCCCATGTCAAGGCATACATCAAGCAATAGAAAATCCGGCATCAGTCAGGAAGAAATTTACCAGTCGAGAGGAGCAAAGCATGTACATGCGTAATGAGGGCAGAAAGGGATTCTGAAGGCTACAATACAATTGATGCCAGCTGAATCTGGCTGGAACAAGGACAGCCGCGGTTGCTTCCCTTGAGACCGAATGTGACCGATGAAGTGGAGATCTGACTTGTTAAGTGCATATGCTCGAATGTCATGCCTTACTCTCTCCTTGTTCTGCCTACAAGGGACGAATGTGGTTTTGGTTCGGTTACACATGCGCCACTGCATGACGCCCAGGTATCGTCACCACAGCGGCAAGCCGCTACAGGTCGTAGAGAGTCTTCCAAGTGGCAGGCTATGCGTGGAAAATCTGATATGCGTACCCGACACGATTCTGGGTGTGTAGAAGAAGAAAGAGACTCCGAGGAGGTCATGTGCGCTAGGTTTCTGTGTAGGGTGTTGGATGTGGGAGCACAGGGCAGACAGGAAAGAGGCAGAAGGTTGTTATATTGAGAGAGCTACAGCGAACGATTATATACACAACCAAATGAGTAAGCAAGTGACTAACAGAGTCACGTGAGGTGCAGTTCACAGTGTACCGTATGAACTGAGGTGCCAGGCTGACATAGGGCTTCGGTGTTGTGCAGACGTGGTATGATGGGTAGGGTCTCGAGGCGTGCGCGTGCGTCTGCAAGGCCACAATGTTAGCTTCTGGGAGCCATGCTGAGAGATGGCGCCTTGTCCCCAGTCTAGTCAGATACCATCTACTACAAGCGACCACCTGATCTACTGAAGCAACGCTGTGCCCGCGGAGTCAGTACCTAATGCGAGGGATGCAGTACGACCCACTCATCGTTCTCTTGAACACTTTCCTGCTCAAGTGTAGAGTTTAGCACATCGGGAAGCACACTTACCTGAGAACCCTGCCTATGAGCCGACTTGAGCGACAATGAAGCTGGAGCATGACTAGCCTCAATGATGTCTGTAGAACAAGGTGTTTGAGAGATGCCTAAACGGGCCTCTGTCTATTCATGGTTCCGGCCTTGCTGTCGAGTAGTTCTGACCATGCATTGTGCGCCTCGGAGCCGCGTGCGGCCCGCTGCTTGCCAGAAGGTCAGTGCCTTCACCTTCACTGTTGACCATACGTTCGGATTTGTGCGCCGCCCCCGGGAGTGTGTAGAGCGTATGCGTGGACTCGTGGACGCTTGTCGTGTTCTGACCAAGGCGAAAGGCAGAATGCGCTGATGTCTTGAGGTGTGATGTCGGCCGCGCTAGCCCGATTCGTCCCCGCCGCGAAAATAGAGCGAAGAAGAGGCAGGTGCATAGTGCGAATGTGAATACAGTCGATGCAGCGCCCTTGATACTACTAAGAGATAGTTACGGGTATATGGAATAGATTAGGCGCTCCATTTTGACACCGGGAAGGTGCAGGAGCATTTGCACCAAGTGCGTGGCGTGCAGCTCGACTTTGTCAGAAGCGCTGGTTGTAAATGCTTCTGCACTTGGATAATCACACATCCAAATGCATTAGTTGCGATGCTCGAACCCAGATTGCATTGAACCAACAGCAGGCCGACAATCACGCCGATTGTGTGTCAGGTCATACGCTGCACGCGCTGATTGCGGGCGCGCAAGTGCTGTTACGAGTTCCAGTCTCCAGATCAAGGCTGACAGTAACTGTATTACACAAACTCCTGTGGGATTTGATGGCTTTCTATGGGTAAGAAGAATCGATTGTGGTGCGTTGAGGTCATGCTGTCCGCATGGAGAATGTACTTATCCGTGTCAGCAGAGTACCATTGTTCTCCGCAAGGCTTCCGGCCACAATTCAGATAACACAGCGTGTTACAAACTCCAAAGTTCAGATAGCATTTTGGTTTTGCTGTTGATAACGCGGAAGCTTATGAAGCTGTATTGATTCGCACCTGCACATTCTTGAACTCCCACTTGTACTTCATCCTCATGCTCACAGTAAAGCATCGAGCTGATTGCCGCTATCTTGATCGTTTGTAGAAGTCTCAAAAAGATATCGAGATGTTGTGTGCTGTCATAAGGTTTGACACAAGTCACACGCATCTCGTGCATGGCACCTGTCGAGTCGGATGTACCGGTAACCAGTCGCTGTCAAGCCGATCCAAGCTTCCGAAACTTAAATTCGACTTCACGTCTGCCGCACCACGGCACGAGAACACCATCCAGACATCTCCACATCACAAGAACAACGAGTAGATACAAATTTTAGAGCTTTTGTTATTTTCTATACTTTTGTACAGGACTCAAATAGGACCTACTGCTATGGAACGATTCGGTACGTAAGGTGACAGGAAGCGCTGTGGCTTTCCCAGTCACGGCTTTTCACAGTCGTGGTCTTCCCAGTCTTCTTCCTTCTTAATGTCTAACGATGCGAAACTTCTTTTTCTGTGTATCCACTCGTTTTCCACTCGGTCTCGAATAGACCTCGCTGCTTTTGTCAATCTCAGACTATCAGTGCATCCGAAACGCCCGCCATGTGAATGACGTTTTGAAGATCTGGCCTTTTGCACTCAACTATCGTCAGCACTAAGTCGTGCAGCTCCTCTCAAGCACTACTGCTGGTAATACGCAGGATGCTGGGATGAGTCGCGCATGAAGTTCTCGTGGACCGGCATCGGACCAGTGGGCTGCCACGGATTCACAGGCATCATCATCTCGTCGAAAGGAGCGGCTTCGTGATGGTTCTGCATCATCATTTGTCCGGCAGAAGCAGCTTCTAGATTGAGCTTCTGCATCGACGTCGGTGAAGTACCCTGCGCAGGAGCATGAGCGTACTCCGTGGGCGGTGCCTGCTGCTGCGCCAGCTTCTTCTGATGCGGCCCCCACTGCTCCAACAACCACTTCAGAATCTTTGGCCTCTCCATGTCGAAGATATCATCGTATTAATCGCGAGACTGTATCCGACCCTGCTCATGGTGGCTTTGGATGATCCGATTGACGTGGCCTATCGCGTCTTGGCGTGCCAAATGTCGGATCTTCTGCCACTCCAGGTCGTCAGGCTTGTGAAGTTTGAAGGAGCTGCCTCCGAACTGAGCGTTGGTGTCGGCGTACGGGTGAACGACTGGTGCGCGGCCGGATGGTGCTGCAACCTGTGTCACTGGGACATACAGAGACGTACGCGCGACATCCGATGGGCCTTGGTGATACTCGGAAGCGGAGTTGGACACATCCTGGTGAGCGTCGTGGCGAGACTGTAAGCGCAAACGGCTCTCGATGCCCATTAAGTATCCTGTGGCGACAGTCTGGAACGTCTTCTTGAGCGATTCGGGGTTCGCGTGCTCGGTGTGGATAAGGTTCGTGATTCTCTGGGCCTTTGAAAGCCACATACTCCCAGCTTCTCGTAGCGCTGAGAGCTCGTCTGCACCGCTTGAGCTTGCAAAGGTACCATGGAATCATGAGCTTGTTGTGCTGCGGGGTGTGGCTGGGCCTCGTGGGCTGACGCCTGGATACCGTGAGACAATCCCTCCGCAGCATACTGTTCTTCCGGGTCGGCCCATTCGCCAGCGTGACCGTCCTGGTATCCAAACTGCGTCTCCGCGCCTCCATTGATGGCAGGCTGGGTCTTGTTGATCCGCCGCGCGAGCGAAACGGATCTGGTGGACAGCGAAGCTGACGAAGACATTACTGCCCCAGCATTCGCTGACTCGCTGTCACGCGATGGCTGATTCAACTCGGCCATGATCTATATCTGGGGCGAATCGTCGTTCATGCCGTTCCGCTGATCTGCGACGACATTGGCAGCTGGGTGATCCCACTCAGGAGACTTCCAAGGAAGTACAGCGAGGGCAGGGTCCTTGGACCGCTCGAAATTTCGAACGGCACGAATGAAAGCCTGCGTGTTGGATAAAGCTTGGCCGACTGCGATCTCCTTGTCCATTCGAAGGTCCTTCTGCTTCTGGCAGAATTGCTGCTTCGAATGGTTGACCATATCGGGATCTACGAACTGCACATTCACAAAATCGCCTTTGTAATCTTTGTTGACCATGAAGCGAACCCAGTGAGCCAAGTTCTTCTCGGCCACTATTGCCCGCGGACCCGTGCGCCACAACTCTTTGAGATCTACCTTTGTGGGATAGAACACTTCTTCTTGGGCGTCCATCAGCTTCTCGGTAGACGCAGGGTCGAGCTTGATCGTCAGGCGCTCGCCAAAGGTCTGCGGCAACTTGAGGAGAGTTTCCATGAACTTCTTGAAGTACTCTGTGCCGGCCAGCTTGCGGAATGGGATCTCATTCTCGATGGTGAGGTACGAATTCTGGAGACGCCCGCCCTGGTGGAAGTACAGCTTACACATCGATTCAAGTCGATCCCCAAGACGATTGGGCTGTTTGTCAAGACCGTTCGGCGGACCGATCTTGAGAACGAAGTGGCGTGGAAGGCGGCCAGCATTGTAACCTTTTTCATCCCACTTTGGAACTCGGATGGTGTTCTCTTCCTCATCTCGCAGGAGTTGACCCTGCGGGCCCTTCAGCCACTTGCCGTTGGAGTTGACGCACGTTTCGCACCAGTTGACGAACTTGTAGATTTGCGTTGGGAGGATACGTCTTTTGGTCGACCTTTTCCTTATACTGAAGCTCTAGAGGAACCGGTGCGCTGGTGAAGACCATGCGTCGCTCACACTTGCCGTAGTATGGGTCACCTTCCGAGATCGGATCGTCTCGCTCGTACTGATACGTCTCTGGCGCAGGAGCCGCAGCCGCTTTTCCGACCACGAAGCCCTTGACCTTGAGTTCCTGTTTCTGCGCCTTACGCTCTGCAAGATGTGCAGCCCGTTCTTCTTCAGTGGCGAACTCATTGTGTTCCGCTTTGCGCCATTCTGCCGCCTTTGCCTTCTTTGCTTTCTTTTTACGCTGTTGGATGTGGGAGCACAGGGCAGACAGGAAAGAGGCAGAAGGTTGTTGTATTGAGAGAGCGACAGCGAGCGATTATATGCACAACCAGATGAGTAAGCAGGTGACTAACACAGTCACGTGAGGTGCAGTTCACAGTGTACCGTGTGAACTGAGGTGCCAGGCTGACATACGCAAGTCCGCCAGGAACTCCTCCCGTTGTTCGTCTGTGTCGAACTCCGTGAGTTTGGCGTTGAATTTCTTTTGCTTGAGCTCCGCTGCCTTGCGCCTACCTGCGTTGTGTTTCGCTACCTTGCGCTTCTCTGCCTTACCTTCTTTGGAGAGGACAGGAGGAGCGGCGGGAGTGTTGGAGTCCAGCGACGTAGGATTAACGGATATCTTGGCCTTGGTGCTTCGCGCTGGCTTCGATGGGCTTGTGGATGGTTCAGGTGCTTTCTCGAATTCCTCGTCTTCGTCAGAGCTGTCCTCTGTAGGTGCGCCCGCGCCCTCGTTTACAATGTCGCCGTTGTTGCGGGTGCCTTTGCCGCTCGGAGTAGCCTGGTATTCGCTATCATCTGTCGGATGGACGAAGAGATGAAGGAGAAGGTTGATTGTTCTACGTAGGAGACAAGCAAGATTATATACACATGATGAACAGGAGGACGCGTAAGCGTCTGACGTGGAAAGAGTGACGATGAAGGTCGTAGAACGTGCTCGAATGTACCGTGCTTACATATCGGGCCGATACCAGGAAGCACTATGGTCATGTGACAGGTAGTCACAGAGGAGGTACCAAGGCTGACATCATCCTCCTCAATGTCTTCCTGATTGCTACTCTTGGGCTCTTGATCCGCCGCGTACTGCGCCAACATTGCATCAAGGTCGATCTCTTCGCCGGTGGGTGGGTCTAAGGGTACATCTGTGAATCGTTAGCCGATGCTCAGCGACACGAAGAAAGATGCATTGCATACCTTGCGTCTCAGTCGCCTTTATGCGCTTGATGCTCCGCTCGTCATCTCCGTAATTGTTGTCGTCCCCAAACTCGGCCGAGCGCTTCAAGTCGATCACATGCCCACTGGAGAACATGGTTGCGGTGCCCAGTCGAGACTGTAGGAGATATGCTCAAGAGAACTGAAGCTGTGGAAGGACAGTGATCCAAGAGAGGTATCTGCGTGTGTGTGGAGGTGCGTCGTGCGCTCGCGAGTCAATTTGATGGTTGAGTTGCGGGTGGAGGTGCGCCTGTGGTGAGCGTTCGGCAGGCCGAGGCGGAGAAAGAATAAGTAGGGCGAGAGAGCAGATTGCTGGAGGTGTGAAAGATTGGTGACGCAGTCAGCCTGAGATGCGAGTCTGTTACTGCGGTTGGGTAGAATGTCGAGCTGAACGCGTGCGGCGGCTCACTCGCGAAGTGTCACGGTTGTTAGTACCGAACCACAGAACTCATACAATGCGCTCGGCGCTGAAGTGGTGGCTAGTTTGTTCCATTGTGTTTATATGTAGTTCTTGCAGGCGGCACGGCATGGAAATTCGCGTTTCGCTGCACTGAAGGCGTCACATACATCGCCGAAGACTGCATTTCAGGACAGCTCCAATCTTGCCCGCTCGACGATATCCAGTGCCTTAGGTGGCTAGACATGCGATCTTCGCCATCTCAGGGTACCCCTTCGCTGAAGTGCTGTGATAGAGAAAAGTAAACACTCACGGCCTTTCGTATGGTAGTCTGTCCAGAGCAACCCATGGTCTAATTTGTCAGCCTGGCACCTCTGTTCACACGGTACACTGTGAACTGCACCTCACGTGACTCTGTTAGTCACCTGTTTACTCATTTGGTTGTGTATATAATCGGCGAATCGTTTGCTGTAGCTCACTCAATACAACAACCTTCTGCCTCCTTCATGTCCTCTGTCCCACATCCAACATATGGCATGGTTAGAATCGCATCACAAGTACAATCGAGCTTGACTTATCTTCGAAGAGCCTGGGGTTCGCTGGAGAACAAGATCTCAAGGTGAAGTTGTACTTATCTTCGACTTTGCGTGGTGCCGCTCGAATGGGCTAGCGTGGCTGGCGAGACGACTGTTTACACACAATAGAACTTTTCTGCGCGTCTTTCCTTTACTTTTGACACCTTCAAATCATAACAACACTTTGTTCCACCGCACCTCCGACTTTGACATGCTTTCGCACCATGAGCAAGCACTGTGAAAGGTATGCTATCCTTCGCTTATTTCTCATGATGCCCAACACTGATAACACGCAGTCCGACGGTTTGAGCTGTTTATTCACAGCACTTGCCGTCGGTTTAGTTTGCACTCAAAGGGCCTCCAGCGTGCCCATCCCGCCTCGCACTCCATCACCTACACCACTACGGGTTTACACCGGCTATGCTTTTGCCCTGCTCCCTTCCCCTCCCTCTCCTCTCACAGCCACGCACACTCACACGCCGGCACAACGCCGCGCTCTGAGCCATGCTGGCTATCACTTGAGCACTTGGCTCATACAGCACAGGCAACAAGGTCAGTAGTTGAGCGTCCAAGCCGAGGATGCTGTCGGTTCGATCGACAGTGTCAAACTTGGACGCCCTACAAGTTGGGCCGGGGGTGTCTACGGACAGGAGTCTCCGGACCAGAGCCTTTGTGCTCAGAGCCTTTGTGCTCGGGCGCACTCTTGCACGACGCTACTTCTTCATAGCAGACGTCAAGCTTGATGTGCCGAACAGGTGGCGACCGGGGGCTCAACGGGTTCTAACAGCGACGATGCCTTGCCTTGTTATGTGGTGGGTTAAGCGCTTATAGAGACCCGAGATGAACAAAGCTGCTCTAGAATCTGGTCGGTACTGGACTTCGGTCTGCAGGCCCTTCCGATAAATGGAGTGGCGGCCACAACACCAGCCTTCTGATCACTCCGCTTCCATGAGACAGATTATAGCTAGATGCTATGGCTACATTGCTTCGTGATGTCCCTGATGTGTTGATTGATTTGCACGACATCGCTGTCACTGCCGCTACCCGCAGGTAAGTCACACCCTTCCTCCCTTCTTGAACCGGTACTACGCTGGACCTTCTTCTATGTCTCCAATACTCACTGTCGCAAACACTACATGGCTGCGGTCCAACCGAACGACTTCTCAATAGTCGCGACGACTTTCGCCCAGCCGAGATGATTGCAAGCCCAAAGGACCCTCAGATACCAACATGTCCGCGGAGCTTCTAGGGGCCGTTAGGTCTCCAGAACCGAATCGCAACCTTGAGGCCTCGTCGCAAGTAAGGCACTACGGAAGAGTCGCACGGCAGCGCGACTGACGTGGTGGTGAGGAGTGTATTGGGCGCGACGCTAGACTGTTCCACTTCTGCTGCTGTCATCAGTGCAGGACTCGGGATGTTAGGCTCGTATATGTCAGGTAGAAGAATCAATGAAAGTGTGATGTCAACCATGGAGCGTTTTTTGCATTGAACGAGTGACTATGCTACGTGCCTCTTATACCTCCAGCCTTCCCGACATTGTATGCACAAATTGTTCGTGATCATGGTCGTGATTCTAGTTCTTCAACCGAAGGTCGAGTTGATGACACCGAACTTGATATTGGAGTAGATGACGGTCGCGTCAGCGTTCTTGCTCTCGACGTCAGCGGGGGCACCAGAAGTGATGTCGCACTCTCCGCGACCAGACCCGAGATCGGTGTCCGGGTTCTTGTCAGTGGGGTAGGTTGAGTCGAGCCACAGCATGTTGGAGTAATGGTCATCCCACAAGCTGCGCGAAGTCAGTGTTTGTCTCACGTGTAATTCGAGCATATCAGTCATACCTCATAACAAGAACCATGCCTTGAGCCAGCGCCTTCGCCATATTAGCAGTTCCACCCTTCTCCTTGTATGTGTATCGGTCCCCGAAGACCTCCTTCTGCTGATCGCAGAACTTGGTCGTGACAGAATTACCCTCAACGCCAGGAATGGCGGAGTTGGGTTGAGCAATCGTCTTTCCGCCCTGCACGTAGAAGCGTTTGATCTCCATCGCGTCGCCGGTGCCAATGAACTGAGTGACGACAGTAAATTTCTTCGAAGTGTCGACAGTCTTGCCCTTTCCGTAGAAGTCCTTCACGCCCATGCGGTAGGAGTTGAAATCACAGCCATCAGGGTCGCAGATGCCAGCATAGCGGTCTGCAGAGTATGTCCCTCCACATGCATCGCCGGAGCACTTTGTTTGCTCGATGGTCTCGCAAGAGTGCGGCGTCACAGCGGTGCTGACGGAGTTGGCCTCCCAGATATCCATCTCGGCACAGCAGGAGCCGGCACCACCAACACCGGCGTTCGGATCGTTGGAGGATGCAGTCCAGCCTTCGACATTGCCCTAAAAGTAAAGTTAGTCGTATGTCATACAGTGTTGTAGAACTTCAGTACTTCGCCATTGATGAACTTGAGATCCCTTGGGCACTGCGCATCACAGTATCCAGTGCCGTACTTTGCGCCAGCTTTATTGCCCGAGTACTTCTTCAAGCCGCCATCTGCATCCATGGAGACGAAATAAAGTGCGCCGTTGAAGCCACAGGGTAAAGCGGAGACATCAACGTCGAAGGTGAACTCTTGGTTGCCAGTGAACTTAAACATCTCGTATGTCGTGTCGTCCTTCATCAAGTAGGTTCGCGAGCCAATGTTCGTGGAGTATGAGCCTTTGGTGATGAACTTTAGGGATAGAGAGTTGCCGCTGGCAGTGATCCCATATGTCCCTTTGTAGTCTGCTCCATCTACAGCGCAGTTCGCAGCACAAGACTTGTTGTCCTTGCAAGAGGTGGTATCCCATGTATTGCCCGTGTAGCAATTTGTGTATCTGACAGCGTCTGTTAGTCGAAGTTCGAGCAGTGGCTGAATTTGTACGTACCCGCCCTTGACATGAAGCCAGCGCCAGTTCGCATCAATGACGACCTTCCCACTCTTGGATGTACAGCTACCTTTAGCAGCGCATGACTGCCAGGTCATGCCAGGATGTGTTTCCGTGGTCTCCGTGCCGACAAGTTGGCCATGGGCCACGTACAGCAGAGGAATCCCGTAGATAAGCGTGCGATACATGATGGATGCTCGATGAAAGTTCGCCGCTTCAAGTGTCCGAAACATCACTGCTTTATACAAATGTCAGCGAAAGAATCGTCCCCGGTTCTTCCTACCCGTAGCAAAATGGGAACAGCTTTGCCAGCTCCAGATTGGTAACAGTAAAGTTAATCTGAACTCATGACCTCATATATGAGCGGCCGAAAGATCCTGATGAGCCCCTGGGTGGAACTGATGGTGCTTATCCTTCTCTCCCGTGCACTTGACACGTTTATTGCAGTATCTTGCTCATTCAAGCCCTGCTGATAGAGCAATCATCCGGCATTGGACATGAGGGGTGTCCGCTACTCTTGTCGCAGTTGTGGGACTGGTTTGAAGCTGTCATGATTCTACGATGCATGCGTCCGGCCATTCTCGAAAGTCAAGTGACCATGGTCTTTGGGAAAACCTTTACAGACTATCAAAGTAATATGTTGGAAAAGATTAGTGTGGGAACTCAACGAATGACAATTCCAGGACGACTCCCTGAAGGCCTCATGACAGCCGTTCCCCGCATCGACCGTCAGCTTGGCAGAGACTTACGAAGCACCTCGAAGCTCATTGCCGTGATCTACTTGGAACGGGCGAGGATGCCGCATTCGTTCAACAAGGATGTGCAATGTGCCATTCATTTGGATCCATCGTGCGACTGTCCACACTGTCATTTGATTCGATATTGTAGGTGTCACATTATTCTTTACGTTGAATCAAGGGCCAATAATCCATTTTTCGTTGCTGACGGTACGATATGAATTGAGCACTTGAATCCCGGCAGTTCTTGTCTGTCCTACCCAGATTGTGACCAAAGTATAGCCTGCACGTCCTCAACACGTTGTGAAATAAGTCTTTACTTACGTGAATACTATCAGACATATACACGTTATTATCAGGTTCTGATCACTGTAGTGACCGTCAAAGCTGGTAGCAAGTGCTGTTCTCGTCAATCACGAATTATTGCCGCACCTTGTGTCTGTAAGTCGTGAGGACAGCATATCTTGAGGTTGCTCGGGATAATATCCAATGACGAATAGCTTCGGCACTTGTAGATTAACGGGTGTGATCGCCAATATAAGCCTTCGGGAAAACGTGGGTTCCCCGCTTTTCGCGAAGAGAAATAGATGAAATGCAGAGGGATCATCGCTCCGACAACGTGTCTCTCAAGGACCAGGCCCCGACAAGCACTTCTCGCTCATCGAGATGACAGCTGACCTTGCGACCGCCCTCGGATGTATAGTCTCTGATAACCTGCGCTTGATGTTGCTAGATATATCGTGCGGTCAAGAGCGGAGCAGGAATTTATGTTGGATGTGGGAGCACAGGGCAGATACGAATGAGGCAGAAGGTTGTTGTATTGAGAGAGCTACAGCGA
>Ga0265798_10006370_pt1 | contig 15535 bp, 7 predicted proteins | sample P3T30metagenome_FD_192430 | JGI IMG/M metagenome (GOLD analysis project Ga0265798, IMG submission 192430) | Plant litter microbial communities from East Loma Ridge, Irvine, California - P3 T30 | ecosystem: Environmental > Terrestrial > Plant litter > Unclassified | place: USA: California... | reverse complement strand
GCTTCATTTCTTCCTCGGCCTGCACACGGTCGGTAATGTCGTGCGCGTGCGAAATGACGTAGGGCTCCTGCTCGGGCTCGCGCACCGTAAAGTTGTGGTAGAGCAAATGGCGCGGCGTGAGGCGGAGGTCGGGCTGCACCTGCACCACGCCTTTGTCCTCCCCTAGGTCAGCAATACGGCTCAAGCAGTCGGCAAACACCTGCTGGTCGTCTAGCAGCAGGTGCTGCGCCAGCGACTGGCCGAGCAGCTCCTCGGCTGGCTGCCCCAGCAGGGTACTAAAGGCGGGGTTTATGGAGAGGATATTGCCTTTTAAATCGTAAGTGCAGATGAGCGCCTGCGTATAGTGCAGTAGGTCGCGGTACTGCTTTTCGCTGCGTTCCAGAATGCGTTGGGTCTGCTTAAAGGCCGTGATGTCGGTAGTAACGCCCAGCACGTGCACGGTGCCATCGGGGCGGTGCAACGGGCGCTTGATGGTATAGAGCGAGCGCACTGTGCCATCGGCCAGCGTCAGACTTTCTTCGCGAGCCACTTCCTCGCCTGTGCTAAGTACCTGCTTGTCGATGGCGGCGTACTCAGCCATTTCGCGCCCAAGCTGGCTGTCGGGGTCTACCTCTGCATGGATGACTGGTATGCGCGAAGCCTCGACCACATTCCGCATGGCCTGATTCTGAAAAATAATGTTTTGCTCGGCATCGCGCACGAACACCATCGTCGGAATCGTGTCAAATACCTGCTCCATAAAGAGCTGCTGCTCGTGCAGCTGCTGGCGCACGGTTTCGCGCTCAGTCACGTCATTAAAGTACAGATTGACGTAGCTGCGCTCGGGCATGGGCACTACCAGCACCCGAAAGGTTTGCTCGCCCATGCTTACTTCCACAGGCTGGTCGTCGTCTTGGTGGGCCAGCGCGGCGGCGGCGCGGGCGCGCAGCCGCCGCTGCACCCGCACCTGCTCGGCTCGCGGCTGCCGCTGCCCTAGCTGCCGTGCCGCCGCATTGGCATAGAGCTGCTGCTGGTTGGCCCCGATGCGCACCACGGGGTTGGGGCTATGCTCCAAGATGCTTCTGATATCTTTCAATTCGGCCAGCCGCTGCTGCTGCTCACTCACGTCGCTCAGACTCAGAAGCCAGCCGCCGGTAGCGGTGGCAGTCATTTCGTAGCTGAGTACCGGGCCGTGGTGCAGCGTCAGCAGCTGGCGGCCGCCTGGCGCAAAGAATCCAGCGGGTACTGCCACCGCGGCAAATGGCTCGGCTGGGCTAGCTACCTGCCGCTGCGCAGCCGCAAGCAGAACCGCGCCGGGCTGGCCTATCCACTGGCCCGGCTGGGCTGGCAGGCTGAGATGGGCCAAAAAGCTGTCGGTTACCAGCTCTACCTGGCCCGCCGGGCTCAGCAGCAGCAGCCCCATGGGCAAGTGGTGGGTAAGCTGCGCCAGAATAAGCTCGGCGCTGCAAGGGGTCGCAGCCCTACCCAGGGGTGAATCGGGGCTAGGGGTATGGGTAGTGTAATAAGTAGGACCGGCAGGCGCGGGAGCAGTAAGCATGCGGCAGAAGAAAACGGCAGAAAAAATTCACGCCCCGGTAAGGCCCAGCGGCGCGGCAGCCCGCACCGGGGCACAGGCCGTGCCACTCTGGGCCCCGAAGCGTCTGGCCGAGCCTAGGGCTTGCGTTGTCTTCCATGGTTCAGGTAAGAGCTCGGGTAGGTTATAGCGACGAATACTTGCAGAAACGCGCTTTAGGGATGCTGAGGCACTGCCGCGGGGCGTTTATCATCGCGCACGCCTTATGAGAATTGCCCTTCTAAAACACTCGAAATAGTACGCGCCCGCACGCCAGATAGGGCAGTTGCCTTTGCAGCTTTGGCTTTGGCAAATCCAGAATTTGTATCTGTTGTCTGCAATATGGAGTGAGCTGGTATGAGACGGCGAACCCAATAAGGGGTTAGGAAGGTTTTTTTGCCCTCAGAGTTGGTTAGCTGCAGGTTTGGGACGGTATATACCCCTAGGTGGGGCACTGTGGCAGGAAATTGCATAGAGACGGCAAGCTAGGTGTGGCTTACTACCTGCCCGATTCTCAAGCTCATCCACCGATTCATGCCCGTCTCTACTCTACGCTGGCCTTGCTTGCCCTTGCTGGGTGTAGCAGCCGGCCTACTGCTGACCGTGCCGACACCTGCTGCGCCGGGTGCGGCACGAGTTGGAGAACCCCGGCCTACCGCCGCCAACCCGCCCACTGCCAACGACGATGCGCTCACCCGCTCGTATACCGCCACTGCGCCCATCAGCATACTCGCCAACGATGCACCCGGCGACACGCCTCTCAACCCGGCCACTGTGCAGCTGCTGGGCCAACAGACGGGCACTACAGCTATCCTAGGTCTTACTGGGGGCACGTTTTCCGTAGCAAGCTCGGGCCAGGTCAGCGTCGTGGCGCCCGCTTTTACGGGACCTAGCCTGAGCACCAGCATTGGCTACACGGTGCAGGACCAAGCGGGCTTAACTTCTAACCAAGCGACGCTGCGCCTCACCTTCACCAACGCCGCGCCGGTAGCTACTGCCGACGTGGCTACCACGGCTACCAATACCACCGCAACTATCAGCGTGCTTGCCAACGACACCGATGCCGATGGCAACGCCACCATTACCGCTGGCTCAGTGGTGCTCGACGCGTCGGTGGGCTCCAACGGCGGCGGCACCTTTACGGTGAGCAGTACGGGAGTAGTATCGTTTGAGCCCACTGGCGGCTTTTTTGGCACTACCAGCACTAGCTATACCGTACAGGACGAGTTGGGGCGCCGCTCGGCATCGACCACTATTACTGTCACGGTAACCAATGTGGCCCCGGTAGCCAACCGCGACGTAGCCGGCACTACGGCGGTCACTCCCGTCTCTATTCCGGTGCTCGCCAACGATACCGACGCCAATGGCTACGCTACCATCGTGCCCTCAACTGTTGTCCTGAGCCCGGCCAACGGCGTCACCACTGGCGGCTCCTTCGTGGCAGACCCCATCACGGGTGTCATCACATTTACCCCATCGGTCGGCTCAACGGGCGCCACCATTGGCTATCGGGTAAAAGACAACCAAGGAGCGCTGTCTAACTCGGCCAACCTCACGGTGAATATCACCACTGTGGTAGCCGACGTGCAGGCCACGCTGGCCGTGCCCGCTACTGCACCCGCCGGAGCTTGGGTGCAGTTTACGCTCACGCTCACCAATAACAGCGCCGTTGCCGCCACTTCGGTGCTAGGCCGGGTGCGGCTGCCCAGCTACCTCAAACAAGTCACGGCTTCGCACAATGCCGTGTATGTGACCAGCACGGGCTTGGTGGTATTTCCGAGCGCCGACCTCGCCGCCAATGCTACCCGCGTGCATACCCTACGCGTGCTCATGCCTGCTAGCGGCGCGGTAGCTGGCACCGGCTGGAGCACAGCCACTTCAGCTGACCCCATGCCCGGCAACAACGACGGGAGCCCGCTGGCCAGCAGCGCTAGCACTAGCCCTACCCAGATAGCCGATGTGGGCGCTACCATCGCCGGCCCCACTACTGCGGCAGCGGGCGGGCAGCTTAGCTACCGCCTGATGGCCGTCAATTACGGCCCCTCCACGGCTACGGGCGTGACGCTTCAAGCCCAGCTTACCCCCGGCCTGAGCGGCGTAACCGTAACGGGCGGCGGCAGCTACAACGCGCTTTCGGGGCTAGTGACGCTACCCGCCGTGCCTAGCCTGACAGTAGGAAACGCTGCCTACTTTGTGCTAACGCTGCCGGTGCCGCTCAGCATTGGCACTACCCTAGCTGGCCGCCTCACCGCCACTTCTACTACCACCGATGGCGACCCAACCCCCGACAATAACGATGGTACCAACGCCCTGGCGACGGCCACCACGGCCATCATTAGTAGCACGGTAGCCAGCACCTACTGCCCGAGCCCACCCACCGCGACGGCCACCACGGCCAGCGGCGACCAATTGAACACGTACTATCCTGGCCAGCTTACGGCTAGCGGCACCCGCGTAACCGTGGGCCCAGCGCTGGCGACAGCTGGCGCGGCAGCTATTCAGCCCGGCGACCTAGTGCTGCTAATGCAGATGCAAGGCGCTGATTTCGACTATACCAATACCTCGGCCTACGGCGACGGGCTGGGCTACCCCGAAGTGCCAGCCAGCGGCAGCCTCACGGGCAGCGGCTCCACGGCGGGCCAGTACGAGTACCGCTACGTCACCTTGTCGTCGGCAACGGTAGCGACGGGTGGCGTACTTACGCTGGCTACCCCGCTCACTAATACCTACATCAACGCCGATGCAACGGCCACCGCCGGGCAGCGGCGCTACCAAGTGGTACGGGTGCCGCGCTACCAGGCCCTAACCCTAGGGGCTGACGTAAGCCCCGCACCTTGGAATGGACGCACGGGCGGCGTGCTAGCGTTGGAAGTAGCTACTACGCTCGACCTAGGGGGGTACAAGATAGATGCACGCGGCCAAGGCTTCCGGGGCGGCGGCAGCTACTACCTAGGCGGCCCTGCCACCGGCGGGGCTACCATCGACGACTATGCTGCTCCCTACGCCAGCGCTGTGCACGCCACTAAGGGCGAGGGCCTTGCTGGCACCCCACGCTTGGTTAATAATGGAGGCGTGCTGCTGAATACAGGCTTGGAAGGCTACCCCGGCGGCAGCATGGGTCGCGGAGCGCCGGGCAATGCGGGCGGTGGCGGCACCGATGGCAGCATCGCTACCAACCAAAATAACACGGGCGGCGGGGGCGGCTCCAACGGCGGCTTTGGCGGCTCGGGCGGCCACGCCTGGTACCTCGACTATACTACGGGCGGCAACGGCGGCACACCCTTTCTAGTAGCGGCCCCTGACCGTGTAATAATGGGCGGCGGCGGCGGCGCAGGTTCCAGCAACAACGGCACCGGCGGTAGCGGGCAGGCAGTGCTGGTCAACAACGGCTTCAACTCCAGCGGCTCGGCGGGCGGCGGCATCGTGCTGCTACACGCCGGGCGAGTAGCAGGCCCAGGCATCATTGACGTGAGCGGCAACGATACTACCCTGCCCGTCGACAACGATGGCGGGGGCGGCGGCGGGGCAGGTGGTAGCGTAATACTCATGAGTGGTAGCAGCCTTGGTGACATTACGGTGCTGGCCAACGGCGGCCGCGGCGGTAGCAACAACCTAGCCGTCACGGCGCCACACGGCCCGGGCGGCGGCGGGTCGGCCGGCGTCGTGTTTGCCTCCTCGGCGCTCAATGCCGCTTCGCAGGCTTTGCCCGGTACGAATGGCCTTACGGGTTCTACCAACGGCAACATCAGTTTTGGGGCTGGTCCCGGCACCCAGATTAGCCCGCTTTGGCGTACCAACGTCATGTCCAACGAGCTGCCTCTGCCGGGTGCTTGCCGGCTCGTGGCGCTACCGCTACCCGTGACGCTCGTCAGCTTTGAAGCGGCTCCTCAGGGCCACAGCACCTACCTCAGCTGGGCTACTGCCCAAGAGCGCCACAACGAGCGCTTTGAAGTGGAGCGCTCTACCGATGGGCAGCAGTTTGCCCTGGTGGGTAGCCTGCCCGGAGTTGGCACCAGCAGCGCGCCCAAGACCTACCACTTCACCGACCTAGGCGCTAGCGCTGTTGCCTCAAAGCTGTACTACCGCCTCCGCCAAGTCGACACTGATGGAACGGGTACTTATTCGCCTGTGCAAGTCGTAGCGTGGGCACCAGGCGCCTCCCTGACGCTTTACCCCAATCCCGCCACAGTTGGGCTAGTGCAGATACTAGGCGCCGACCCGTTCACCCCGCTGCTGCTACTTGATGCGCAAGGGCGACTGGTACGCGAACTTGCCGCGGGCACCCGCAGCTTTGATGTGAGCGGCCTACCTCCAGGCTTTTATTTGCTGCGCAATGGTCTCGCCAGTCAGCGATTAGTGATACAGTAAGCAGCCCTCAGCAAATTTCATCTTACGAGGCGAAGCTTTTTAATACTCTGGCAGCATCGCTTGCACGGCCGCCGGCCCGTGCTTTCGGCTAGTGTTAAGGTGCTCACTTCATACAAGTAGCAGGGTACTCAGAAAGAGGTAGTCCACTGAAGACCCCGTACCCAGTGCTCCTTACTGATTTGAGTTGGAACCGTGGGGCTAGTGTAGCTATAAATGTAGTTTCAGGTCCTCGTGCGAAGACACAAAGCCGAGCGACTCATAAAACCGCTTCGCTTCAGGGCGTTATTTGTCCGTAGTCAATTGCAGTAGATGGGTCCCTCGGCTACGGGCCCGCTGGATGGCATACTGCAAATCTTAGTTCCTATCCCCTGTCCCCGACAGCCCCGCTTGACGCGCACAGCCTCAATTTAAGCGCAAATCCCACCTTGATACGTGAGGCACTGTGGAAAGCTCAGTTGAAACGTAGCCAGCAGTTCGCCTGCTGCTTCCACAACCGTCAACTCTTGGTAGTCGTCCTCGACAATGGCGTGGAAGGCGCGCACGTATGCCGGGGGTAAGGGCAGGATGAACGCCTCCCGCCTCTTGCCTAAGGGGTCGTCGGCGAGCAGGTGAACAATATCGGCGAGGTCAGCCTCGGTAGCGAGCCGATAAGTCAGTTCCATCTTGGTTACTGGTTTGCAGGTCGGGTACACTACCACGTGCCAAGTACTACCATAGGCGTTGCGATGGCTCAAAACCCATCTTGCTAGTCCGATGACGGTTGTTGTACAAGAGAATTGCTCCTAAATGAAGGTAGGGAGCAATTCCCTCGTAGGCTTCAATCGGCAACCGTTACTACTCCTTGATGCATCCTCATTTTGTTCGTTCTGACTTATACTTTATTAAATACCTCATCTTATAACGAGGGCATCCTGTTTTGCTTCTTTTGCCACAGGATGCCCTGCCTCCAAGTTGTATTTTCTCTTTAAACTCATAAACGGCTTTTCTATAAATTCATAGGAGAGATACGCTATCAAGTAAATAATACCTAATAGAACTACTATTGGCATTTTATTTAATACTTCTCGGTCAGCCGTAAAGAGTTGCTGCCACAAATATATGCTATAAGATAATTTTCCTAAGTGATTCATAATAGAGGTATTCAACAGCCAGAACCAACTATTGCGCACGTTAATAGAGAAAACAACAATAAACCCGATTAACAAATTAGTTACAAGCCCTTCACTCCCGAGAAAACCATACGCAACTCTTAATAATAAGTAATTGACTTGTTCGTTACCAACTGAATTCGAAAGACGGCTAAAGAAATAAGTATAAGTAAAGATGGATACTAACAGCACGGGTACTACTAGGTATATCATCCACTGCCGGGCAAGTACCCATTGCGTAATTTGCTTATAATAAATAGCAATGAGGCTGCCTATGAGCAAAGCATCTGCCCGTGCAAAAATTGTCAAGCTCAAAGAAGGAGCAGGAAAATTCGTTGTTATTATTCGTATGACTGCCACAAGCAATATTATATAGACGCTGATTTGAATGCTTCTCCTCTTGAAATTTATAAAAGAGAAAGGCCATATAAGATAAAAAACTTCTTCCACTGATAGAGACCAAAGATGGTCTAGCTCTGCAGTATTATTTATAAAAAACTGCTTAGTGAAAGTCAAAACACTTATCCATGCAAGTAGATTAATATGAAAATAACCGGCTAATTGAAGAAGAAAATAAACAGATAATAGGAAATAATAGGCCGGAAAAATCCTGATGACTCTGCGCAAATAAAATTTCCTGAGAGATACAGTCCCCGTTTGCGTCAACTCATCAATCAATAGCTTTGTAATCAAAAAGCCACTAATCACCAGAAATATATTTACTCCTAAGCCGCCATTAAAAATAAAGTAACCTATTCCCCTTAGAAACTTACTATCATGAATAGAAGGTTTTGATTGCAGATGGCTGCCAACGACCATAACAATAGAAATAGCTCGCAAGCCATTCAAACTTGGTATGATTCCTTGTGTTGTAATTTTATTTTGCATAGGTCAGAAGTTACTTATGAGAGGGAAGGCCAAGAATATTTAGACAGAAAGAGTAATTAACTAGCCCTAATGTGCCCTCCTTCTTTCGCAAACGCCAGAAGTTGACCCGGTTCCGGTAAGATTTTACAAGCGGATACAGAGGCAGTGAGTAGCAAGGCACTAACCTTTCAAGAGCGGGAACACAACGACTATTATGTGAGCAAGCAGTAGTGCTTTACAAGTAGTCCGTCGTTGCTAGAATGTAAAAGGTTGACCTTAATAAGCTTTGCCGAGTGCCATTCTTAAAGAACCTGTTCTCTACGCACTTATTGGGGACGCTCTATTAGGGCCGACAAATATAAGCCAAGCGCACTATTGCGAGCTGTGTTTTCGCCCGTAATTTCCTTGAAGCCATGCATAAATATATCATTACAGCTCAGGCTAAGGCAATTGGTCAGCTGATAGCCGAAGCAAGAGGCGTAGCCTACAGCAAGGTGAGGGCAACTGCCGACAAAATCATCGGCGAAGCACCATAAAGTATAACATACTAACAACCAGCAAAATACATTATCAGGTACTGCTTTAACCAACCCCTAGCGCTGCCGATACCTGTTCGACGCCTTTCCCGACAATCCGGCCGTTTCGGAGGCCAATGCTGTGTGTAACTGGCGCGCCTCGCTCGAGTACGTCATTGCCACGGGCCAGCCGCACCAGATGGCTTCCCAACACTGTGATGTGCTGAACCCTGACCGACCAAGGCACTTCGTCGAACGCCACTGGCTCCAGCGCAACACGTTCGTGTTCGGTGCGCAGCGGCCCCGTACGTGCGCCAGACCCTGGACGAGCAGTGGAGCCTGGAGATGCAGGACGATGGGCTAGGCTTGGAAGCGCGCCAACAGGCTGCCTTGTTTGCTTCGTTTCGCCGTTTCTACCAGCATCTAGAGGACCTAGGCTTGGGCCTGTACAGGGCCAAGAAAATTACCGAGAACCTAGGTGGTCACGTCGAGGTGCAGGGTGAGCCAGGCGTAGGCTCTACCTTCCGCGCGTATGTACCTAGCCCTACTAAGTTGTAGAGCATTAGCCGGACGAGACACCTGGCAGCAGCGCTTATCAACCGGGCCGCGAGCTATCTCCTATTAGTCGCATGCCGGCTTGCCCATCCTGGCGCGGCCCCAGAAACCCGGGTATCGGCAGGCTGAGCCAATAAATGAAGTCTTTCGAAGCGTACTGCGGGGAGGAATGTGTCGCCTATTCGAATGCAGCTACTATGTCTGCGGATAGCCTTATCTTCAACACCTACTTGTATTCCTTTCCTCCTCATGGCTACTACTTCGGCCACGCAACCGATGGGCGGTGCGACATCTGACGATTTCGCTCAGATACTGCTAGACGTGTCGCTGACCGGCATTATTCTGTTTCGCCCCCTCTGCGCCGCGCCAGGGGAGCCTATACAGGATTTAGCCTACGAGCGCCTCAACCCAGCTGCGCAGCAGATGTTACGCTTACCTGAGCGCCCTGCCGACACCTTTCTGACGCTTTACCCAGCCGCTCAAGAAACGGGCATCTTTGCTTTTTATGCGGCGGCTTTCGCTTCCGGCCAGACCGAGCGCTACCAAATTAACTATCAGCACGATGGGCTCGATGGCTATTTCTACCTGGTGGCCCGGCGACATGGTGAGTTGCTAGTAGTCAGCTTTACGGACACGAACGACCAACCCCGCTCGGTGGTGGAAGAGGCCTTGCGCCAGAGTCAAACGCGCGAGCAGCAGGCCCGGGCTGAGGTGGAAGCCCAGCGCCATCGCCTGCTGAATCTGTTCACCCAAGCTCCCGCACTACTGGCGACCCTACGCGGCCCCGACCACGTGTTTGAGTTTACGAATGCGCAATACCGGGCCGCGTTTGAGTCCCGGCAACTAGAAGGCCGCCCCTACCGGGAGGTGGCACCAGAACTAGCCGCACAAGGTATCTTCGATATGCTAGACCAGGTGTACCGCACGGGGGAAACCTACGTCGCCAACGAAGCGCTGGTGTACCTAGACAAGGGCGGGCAACTCACACCAGGCTACTACAACTTTATTTACCAGGTCACTTACGACGCGGCCGGCCAGCGCGACGGCATCCTCAACTTCGCCTACGAGGTCACCGACCAGGTGCTGGCGCGCCAGCGCGTACAAGACCTCAATGAGGAGCTAGCTGCTACTAACGAGGAATTGGCCGCCAGCAACGAAGAGTACTTGCTCGCGAATACTGCTTTGAGCGAGGCTCAGCAGCAGTTGCAACAGCTTAATGCGGAGTTGGAAGGGCGGGTGCGGCAGCGTACCCAGCAACTAGCGGCCGCCTCACAGCAGCTCGCGCGGGAGCGGGAGGGCTTCTTCCAGATATTGGAGCAGACCCCGGCCGCGATTTGTATTCTGCGTGGCCTAGAACACCGCATTGTGTACCATAATCCCGCCCACCAGCAGCTGTATGGGGGCCATAATTTAGTCGGCCGCACCGTGGTCGAGGGCCTTCCACAGATAGAAGCTCAGGGCTATAGAGCGTTGCTCGACGACATCTACCGCACGGGGCAGCCCCAGTACGGCTACGAAGTGCCCTACGAGGTGCAGGACGCAGCCGACGGCCCTTTGCGCCTCGCCTACTTCAACTTTACGTTGTCCGCCTACCGGGAAGAAGGACAGCTGGTGGGCATTAGCATTTTCGCCTATGATGTGACCGAGCAGGTGCACCTCCGCCAGCAGCGCGAGGTACAGCAGGCGGAGGTACAGCGGCTCTTTGCGCAAGCGCCCATGGCGATTACTGTGCTGCGTGGCCCAAGCTTTATTATTGAGCAAGCCAACGAGAACGCCGAAGCCATCTGGGGCCGCACAGTAGCCCAAGTGCTGGGCCGCCCGCACTTTGAAGCCCTACCCGATTCGGCTGGTCAGGGCTTCGAAGAGTTGCTAACGGGCGTGCTAGAATCAGGAGAGCCCGTGGTGCTACACGATGTACCTATCAGGCTAGACCGCGCGCACACGGGCCTGCCCGCTACGGGCTATTACACTATCATCTTCAAACCCCTGCGCGACGAGCACCAGCGGGTCACCCGCATTGCCGTGATGTGGACAGAATCAACCGACCAAGTGCTGGCGCGCCAACAGGTGCAGGACCTTAACGAGGAGCTTGAGGCCATCAACAAGGAGCTGCACGAAAGCAACATGCGCCTCACGCGCACTAACACAGACTTGAGCACGTTTGTCTACACAGCTTCGCACGACTTAAAAGCCCCCATCACTAACATAGAAGGGCTTGTCTTGGCCTTGCGTAATGCGTTACCGGCCGCCGCGCAGCAGGATGCATTAGTAGCGCGCCTGTTAGACATGCTCGATACCACGGCCCACCGTTTTATAGACACGATTAACCAACTCACCGACCTCTCGCGCCTGCAGCGCGCTTACGAAGAGCCAGCCGAATCGCTACCTTTAGTACCAGTGGTGAACGGGGTACTGGCCGACCTGGCCCCGGCCATTGCCGAGGCACAAGCGGCCGTTCAGGTGCAGGTGCCAGCCGAGTTGCGCGTCTCATTCGCTCCAGCCAGCCTGCGCAGCATCGTGTACAACCTACTCAGCAACGCGGTCAAGTACCGCAACCCCAAGCGCCCGGCTCAGGTCTGGTTGCAAGCCGAGCAGCAGGCAGGGAGCATCGTGCTCACGGTAGAGGACAATGGGCTGGGGCTCACAGCTTCGCAGCAGCAACGCTTATTCCACGTGTTTCAGCGCCTGCATACGCACGTGGAAGGGTCGGGCGTGGGCCTCTACATGATTAAACGCCTCATTGAAAACGCTGGCGCTACTATTGCCGTTACTAGCACCGTAGACATGGGCACCACGTTTACGGTTACCTTCCCCGCCTAACTTACGCTCTTACGTTGCCTAGTCTACCCTTGACCAGTGTGCTCTTAATCGATGACGACAGCACGGCCAACTTTCTTCACCAATTGCTATTGCAGAAGACGCTATGCGTCACGGAGCGAGTGCTCGTGGCCGAAAACGGGCAGCAAGCCCTAGCCCAGTTCGGGCCAGGGGCCGCTTCTCCGACGCCGCAGCTCATCCTGCTTGACCTAAATATGCCCGTAATGAACGGCTGGGAATTTCTAGCTGCTTACCAGCAGCTGCCGCCTATGACGCCCCGCCCGCTCATCGTACTGCTCTCTAGCTCAGACCACGACCTAGCGCAGGCGCGCGCGCAACAACTACCGGTGGATGCCTTCCTACCCAAGCCCCTAACGCGCGAGAAAGTGCAGAAGCTACTTGAACAGCACTTTCCGAGTTCCTAGTACTACTCAAAGCAGCTAGGTTAAGCTTCCTGACCTAACTGCCTAGGCTCAAGAAGGGGCAGTGGCTGTTGCAAAAGCACAAAAGCTACTTAGCGGCTTTTCGGTGGGCGTGGATGACGATACCCCGATGGCGTAGCTACTTCATAGAAGGTGACTTTGAAAATGCGCAAGCGCTAGGCAATCTCATTGACGCAGAGCTGCTGTTCGCGGTAGAGCATCTTGGCCAGCGAGGCAAATAGACTAAACGCTGGCCGGCCCTGAGCCGAAGTCGTGATGATGGCATCCGTGAGGGACCCTAGGATTACGCCCCATTGCTGCGAGTCGTAAGTCGCCCACGTGTAGCAGGTGTTAGGGAGCGCCCTAGGTGGTCGAGATAGGCGGGGTGTCGCCGACGCGCAGTTAGCTAAGCAGTCGCTCTGGGCGGCTGGCGCTTGCGCCGGATACCTTTTCTTGCTAGTTGGTTTCACAGCCGGCCTTGGTCAGGGCACCGAACTGCAAAACTTCGCTCATGAGAAGTAAGAACGGTAAGTGACATCGGCTTTACCCAGTCCCTATTCGTGATGCTGCTGACCAATCTACTGGCTTCACTCTTCGCTGTTGGGCTAGAATTCAAGCTGTTGCACACACTGCCAGTGTTACTTGTGGCGTAGCAGCAAACGCTCAATCATGAAGGATAAGTGAGCAATTCAGTTCTTGGGCCAACTTTGCCGTTATAATCTTAGTGAATGACCAGGCTGCACGCTGCTCAATCGGTGCCCAATGGGCACCGATTGAGCAGGCTGTCAAGTCAATTCGACATACACTTTACAATGCGAGAAGACATTAGCCATAGTTTTCCCAATGCTGGGGCGGTGCTTTACGCTTCTTGCTCTTGGACTGCTTCGCGCACCCTTATTGCTCACTTTTAAGTTTCGCATGGATTTACCTTTTCTCCGCTGGCTGCGCGCCCGTTTTGACCTAGCGCACGATATGGCCGACCCAGCCGAGATTGTGGTCGATGTAGAAGCGGGCATTGCCTTTAAGGGGACAAATCTGTGGGTATTATTCTTCGCCATTCTGGTAGCTTCGGTAGGGCTGAATGTGAACTCAACAGCCGTCATCATCGGGGCCATGCTCATCTCGCCCCTGATGGGGCCAATTGTGGGCATAGGCTTCGGAGCCGCCATCTCTGACGTGGCCTTAGTGCGCCGCGGCCTGAAAAACCTGGGCATTGCGGCCGGGCTCAGCGTGTTGGTGTCGGCGCTGTATTTTCGTTTCACGCCTCTCACTGATGCCGGCTCCGAGCTACTGGCCCGCACGACGCCCACCACCTGGGATGTAGCCATTGCCCTGTTTGGCGGGGCCGCTGGCGCCATCGGTCTCACCCGGCGCGAAGTTGGCAACGTGGTGCCAGGTGTGTCCATTGCCACGGCCCTTATGCCGCCGCTCTGCACGGCCGGCTACGGGCTGGCCACCGCCCACTGGGCGTTTTTGGCCGGGGCGCTGTACCTGTTTTGCATCAACGCGGCCTTCATTAGCCTGGCCATGTTCTTGGTGGCCCGCATCCTGCCGCTGCCGCAGCACGAGTTTGAGAACCGTCGGCAGGCCCGGCGGGCAAAATTCTTATTTTGGGCAGTCGCCTTCCTCACGGCTATACCCAGCGTGTGGCTGGGCGCACGCATCGTGCGCCGCACTACCTTCGAGCACAATGCCCAGCAGTTTGTAGATGAGCAGCTAAACCTACCGGGCGCCTACGTCGTCACGCGGCGCATCGAGCCCGAAACCCGCACCATCAACGTGCTGCTGATGGGCCGTCTGCTCACGCCTACGCAGCTGCGTACCGTGCGTGCGCACCTAGCCGACTATCGTCTACCCCGCACCCAACTTACGGTGCGCCAAGGACTGGCTCAGCTTGACTCGACCGATGCGCATGCCCTGCGCACTAGCCTACTGGACGACATGCGCAGCCGCAACGAACAAACACTAGCCAGCTATGATACCCGCTTGGCCCAGTTGCAGCAGCTGCTCACGCAGCAAGCGGCCGACCAGCAGACCGGCCTGCCCGCCCCCGAAACACTGTTGCGTGAGATGCAGACGGAGCACCCCACGGTGCGCCAGTTGGGGCTAAGCCGCCTGGTGCAGCCCGCTGCCGACTCGCTGCGGGCCGATACTACTGTTGTTGTGTCCATTCGCACTACCCGCCCGCTGCCCGCTGCCGAAACGCAGCGCCTCACCCAGTGGCTGCGCGTACGTGCTGGCCGCCAGCCCGTACAATTGCTGCTGACCCCAACACCAGAGGAGGCCGTGCCCGCCCCACCCGAACCGCGAAAGCGCCGGCCGGCCCGGCGCCGCCGGTAGCGCTTGCCAAAGCCCCACTTACTACTCCCTTTGTCTAACCAATGGAATTATACAACACTCTAGCTCTTCTTATTGTAATAGCCGCCGTTTTTGGCTACCTCAACCACCGTCTCCTCAAGCTGCCGGGCGTTATCGGGCTCATGGTCCTGGCGCTGGTGTCCTCGCTTGGAGCCATCGGGCTAGGCAAGCTGGGCGTAGACTGGGTGTTGAAGGCCGGTCAGCTAGTGCGCGACATCGACTTCCATGCTGTTCTTATGGATGTGATGCTCAGCTTCCTGCTCTTCGCGGGGGCGCTGCATGTCGATGTGCGCGCCCTGGGCCGGCAGGGCGTGGCCGTGGGGGTGATGGCTATAGTCGGAACCCTATTATCTACGGGCCTCATAGGCACTGCTTTTTATTACCTGCTGCCCTTGTTTGGGCTGCATATCGACTTTATTTATTGCCTGCTGTTTGGCGTGCTCATCTCCCCCACCGACCCCATTGCGGTACTTGGCATTTTGAAGGAAGCCCGCATCGACAAATCACTGGAGATTAGGATAGTGGGCGAGTCGCTCTTCAACGACGGCATTGCGGTAGTGCTGTTCATCAGCCTGTTTCAGATTGCCCAGTTTGGTCCCGAAAAGGCCACAGCCGATGTCATTGGACATCTGTTTTTGGTGGAGGCCGTGGGTGGCGTGGGGCTAGGGCTACTGCTGGGCTACGCCACGTACTGGGCCCTGCTCACCATCGATAACTATCAGGTAGAGATGATGATAACCTTAGCCCTGGTGATGGGCGGCACGGCGCTGGCCACGGCCCTGCACACGTCGGGGCCGCTGGCTATTGTGGTGGCTGGTTTGATTGTGGGCAATAAAGGCCGGCAGTTGGGCATGTCGGATGTCACGCGCGAATACCTCGACAAGTTCTGGGAGCTGCTGGATGAGCTCTTCAACGCCGTGCTATTTGTGCTCA
>Ga0265798_10006369_pt1 | contig 15537 bp, 15 predicted proteins | sample P3T30metagenome_FD_192430 | JGI IMG/M metagenome (GOLD analysis project Ga0265798, IMG submission 192430) | Plant litter microbial communities from East Loma Ridge, Irvine, California - P3 T30 | ecosystem: Environmental > Terrestrial > Plant litter > Unclassified | place: USA: California... | reverse complement strand
ACTCGGTCGGTTCCGTCATCCTGGGTGCTTACGAGCACATCTCGGAAGGCGACATCGTCAAGACGACCGGCCGCATCCTGGAAGTGCCGATCGGTCCTGAACTGCGTGGCCGCGTGGTCAACGCCCTGGGCCAGCCGATCGACGGCAAAGGTCCGGTCGATGCCAAGCTGACCGCCCCGATCGAAAAAATCGCGCCAGGCGTCATCGCCCGCGAATCGGTGTCGCAGCCTATGCAGACCGGCATCAAGTCGATCGACGCGATGGTGCCGATCGGCCGTGGCCAGCGTGAGCTGATCATTGGCGACCGCCAGACCGGTAAATCGGCTGTGGCTGTCGACGCGATCATCAACCAGAAAGGTCAAGGCGTTACCTGCGTGTACGTCGCGATCGGTCAAAAAGCATCGACCATCAAGAACATCGTGCGTTCGCTGGAACAGCACGGCGCGATGGAATACACCATCGTCGTTGCAGCATCGGCGTCGGAATCGGCCGCCATGCAATACATCTCGGCCTACTCGGGCTGCGCGATGGGCGAATACTTCCGCGACCGCGGCGAAGACGCACTGATCGTGTACGACGATCTGTCGAAGCAAGCTGTCGCTTACCGCCAGATTTCGCTGCTGCTGCGCCGCCCACCAGGCCGCGAAGCCTACCCAGGCGACGTGTTCTACCTGCACAGCCGTCTGCTCGAGCGCGCAGCCCGCGTGAACGCCGACTACGTCGAGAAGTTCACCAACGGCGCCGTCACCGGCAAGACCGGTTCGCTGACCGCACTGCCGATCATCGAAACGCAAGCTGGCGACGTCTCGGCCTTCGTGCCGACCAACGTGATTTCGATTACCGACGGCCAGATCTTCCTGGAGACCTCGCTGTTCAACGCCGGTATCCGTCCTGCGATCAACGCCGGTATCTCGGTGTCGCGCGTCGGTGGCGCTGCCCAGACCAAGGTCATCAAGGGCCTGTCGGGCGGTATCCGTACCGACCTGGCGCAGTACCGTGAGCTGGCTGCGTTCGCGCAGTTCGCATCGGACCTGGACGAATCGACCCGCAAGCAACTGGACCGTGGCGCACGCGTCACCGAGCTGCTCAAGCAGCCACAGTTCTCGCCACTGTCGACCTCGGCCATGGCTGCATCGCTGTTCGCCGTCAACAAGGGCTACCTGGACGATATCGAAGTCAAGAAAGTGCTGCCGTTCGAACACGGTCTGCACGCTTTCCTGAAGTCGGGTCACGCTGCGCTGATGCAGAAGATCGACGACACCAAGCAACTGGACAAGGACAGCGAAGCAGCACTCGCGGCCGCCGTTGCTGACTTCAAGAAATCCGGCGCATATTAATCGTTGGGCCGGCGTCGTGCGAGCACGGCGCCGGTGCGCGGAAGGAGTAAGGACTCATGGCAGCAGGCAAAGAGATTCGTGGCAAGATCAAAAGCGTAGAGAATACGAAGAAGATCACCAAGGCGATGGAAATGGTCGCCGCATCGAAAATGCGCAAAGCGCAGGATCGTATGCGCGCCGCCCGTCCCTACAGTGACAAGGTTCGTAATATCACCGCCAATCTGGCGGGCGCAAACCCGGAATACACGCACGCATTCATGGCGCAAGCCAAGGGTGTGTCGGCGAAGGCCGTTGGTTTCATCGTCATCACGACCGACAAGGGTCTGTGCGGCGGCATGAACACCAATATCCTGCGCCAGGTGACGCAGAAGGCGCGTGAGCAGGAACAAGCGGGCAACCGTGTCGAGGCAGTCGCCATCGGCAACAAGGGCCTGGGCTTCCTGAACCGCGTCGGCATGAAGCTGGTGTCGCAAGCGACCCAGCTGGGCGATGCACCGCAACTGGACAAGCTGATCGGACCGGTCAAAGTGATGCTGGACGCGTACCAGGAAGGCAAGCTCGATGCTGTCTACCTGTGCTACACCAAGTTCATCAACACGATGAAACAGGAAGCGATGGTCGAGCAACTGCTCCCGCTGCCAGCCAAAGCGCTGGAAGCCGACGCAGGCGCCCATGGCTGGGACTACATCTACGAACCGGAAGCACAGGTCGTCATCGACGAACTGCTGGTGCGTTACGTGGAAGCGCTGGTGTACCAGGCGGTTGCAGAAAACCTGGCGTCCGAGCAATCGGCACGCATGGTCGCGATGAAGGCCGCGAGCGATAACGCCGGCAGTGTCATCAGCGACCTGAAGCTGGTCTACAACAAGACCCGCCAGGCTGCGATTACCAAAGAACTCTCCGAGATCGTTTCCGGCGCTGCAGCTGTTTAAGCTGCGCCCACGATCAAGCTACAAGAATTTAACTATATATCTGAAGGAACGAACATGGCTGATGGCAAAATCGTTCAGTGTATCGGCGCAGTGGTTGACGTGGAATTCCCACGTAACGCCATGCCGAAAGTGTACGACGCACTGAAAATGGAAGGCTCCGACCTGACCCTGGAAGTGCAACAGCAGCTGGGCGACGGCATTGTCCGTACCATTGCGCTGGGCAGCTCGGACGGCATGCGTCGCGGCATGATCATCCAGAACACCGGTCGTCCAATCATGGTCCCGGTCGGCACCCCGACCCTGGGCCGCATCATGGACGTGCTGGGCAACCCGATCGACGAATGCGGTCCGGTCAGCCACGAGCGCATGGCATCGATCCACCGTGACGCGCCTGCGTACGACGAGCTGTCGCCATCGACCGACCTGCTGGAAACCGGCATCAAGGTCATCGACCTGGTCTGCCCGTTCGCCAAAGGCGGTAAAGTCGGCCTGTTCGGCGGCGCCGGCGTCGGCAAGACCGTCAACATGATGGAACTGATCAACAACATCGCCAAGGCACACTCGGGTCTGTCCGTGTTCGCCGGCGTGGGTGAGCGTACCCGTGAAGGTAACGACTTCTACCACGAGATGGCCGATGCCAAAGTCGTCGACCTGGAAAACCCAGCCAACTCGAAAGTGGCAATGGTCTACGGTCAGATGAACGAACCACCAGGCAACCGTCTGCGCGTCGCGCTGACCGGTCTGACCATGGCCGAAGCGTTCCGTGACGAAGGCAAGGACGTGCTGTTCTTCGTCGATAACATCTACCGCTACACCCTGGCCGGTACCGAAGTCTCGGCACTGCTGGGCCGTATGCCATCGGCAGTGGGCTACCAGCCTACCCTGGCCGAAGAGATGGGCCGTCTGCAAGAGCGCATCACCTCGACCAAGACCGGTTCGATCACCTCGATCCAGGCCGTCTATGTCCCTGCGGATGACTTGACCGACCCATCGCCAGCGACCACCTTCGCTCACTTGGATTCGACCGTCGTTCTGTCGCGTGACATCGCTTCGCTGGGTATCTACCCTGCGGTCGACCCACTCGATTCGACCTCGCGCCAGCTGGATCCGCTGGTCGTCGGTGAAGAGCACTACGCCACCGCGCGCTCGGTGCAGAACACCCTGCAGCGCTACAAGGAACTGCGTGACATCATCGCGATTCTGGGCATGGACGAACTGGCGCCAGAAGACAAGCTGGTCGTCGCTCGCGCTCGTAAGATGCAGCGTTTCCTGTCGCAGCCATTCCACGTCGCTGAAGTCTTTACCGGCGCACCAGGCAAGTACGTTTCGCTGAAAGACACGATCAAGGGCTTCAAGATGATCGCATCGGGCGAACTGGATCACCTGCCGGAGCAAGCGTTCTACATGGTCGGCACGATCGAAGAAGCTATCGAGAAAGCGAAGAAACTGGCTGCCTAAGTCGGCTTCTTCTACTCTAGGACACACATGGCAAACACATTTCAAGTGGACGTAGTCTCGGCCGAAGAGCAGATCTTCTCCGGCCAGGCAGAATTCGTCGCGTTGCCGGGTGAAGCGGGTGAGCTGGGTATCTACCCGAAGCACACCCCGCTGATCACGCGCATCCGCCCGGGTGCTGTGCGGATCCAGGTTGCAGGCGGCGGCGAAGAGTTCGTCTTCGTGGCCGGCGGTATCCTCGAAGTGCAGCCGAACGGCGTGACCGTGCTGGCCGACACCGCGATCCGCGGTGGCGACCTGGACGAAGCGAAAGCGACCGCAGCCAAGAAGCAGGCTGAAGAACTGATGCTGAACAAGGATACGAAGATCGACTACGCGAAAGCCCAGGCCGAAATGGCCGCGGCGATTGCGCAGTTGGCGGCGATCCAGAAGCTGCGTTCGAGAGGCCGTTGAGCGTCGAAGCTCGACAACAGAAGAGGCAGCCTGCGGGCTGCCTTTTTTCATGTTGGCCGTCATGTGTGCTCGCGTAGGGCTACGATTGACGCACTATTCAATTTTGAGTAAGTTGATCCCAACACAGTCGCCACACGTCCTTCTTAACCCGAAGGGTCCTCCGCAAGGAGGCGTGCAAAAGGCGACTTTTTCTTTATGGGTATGTTCTTGGCAACCTTCTCCAAGCCTGCTCAGTCACCAGCCACCCTTCTTGCGAAGCTGCAGGCACAGGGTTTGATCGTCCATGATCATAAACTGGCATTCCAATATTTAAATTTTGTCGGGCATTACCGGCTAAAGGGCTATTGGTATCAACTCGTCGATCCGGTCTCCAAGTGTTTCAAGCCAGGCGTCAGCTTTGAGATGATCAGGGACCGCTATGAGTTTGATCGCGAAATCCGGGCCATGATTCTGGAAGCCGCCGAGCGGCTGGAAGTTGCTGTTCGCGGTGCGATTTGCAACTACCTCAGCTTGAAGCATTCTCCGCACTGGTATCTGGATCCCCACCTCTTCAAGCCGGTGCGTGAGTTTGGTATGGGACAAATGTTGTCGAAGATCGAAAGCGAAGTCAGGCGCTCTGGTGACAAGCATTTTATCGATGCCTACTTCAAGAAATACGACGACCCTTTATCTTCCACCCAGCTGGGCAATGAGCGAGTGCGTCACCCTCGGTATGTGGTCTCGGACGTTCAAGATACTTCGAGATCCTGGCGACAAAAAGGCAATCGCGGCCAAGTTCGGCACGTTGCAGGTCGAAGTGTTCGAAAGTTGGTTGCATACGCTCTCAGTACTGCGCAATATGGCCGCACACCATGATCGATTCCTGATGAGGAAGCTGAGTGTTGCGCCACGCAATCATAAGGCACTGAATCTGACGTTTGCGGATAACAAATCGGTTTATGCAGCACTCACTGTAATCCACGTACTACTGGACTCGATTGGATTTGCTTCTGCTCTGCGGGAGCGGTTGGTCTTCGTGCAAAAGACGTACGGCGCCGGACTGATGCAGGAACTTGGATTTCCTAATCAATGGCCGAAAGGTGCCGAAGGATGGTGATTGAAGTGGCCTCACGCCTCTCATCCATGGCGCAAGATACCAATCGACATCTTTCGCTATTGATCAGAATAATTCCCGCACTCCATACAGCAGCGTTACAGTAGCAAGATCACAACTCGCCAAGAAGGGTAGTCGATCATGCTGAAACTCTCCGCCATTGCTGTTGCTGTCGTCCTGCTGTCGAATCCGATGCTCGCCTATGCCGAGCAGGCCACCACCAAGGCCGCTGCCGCCCAGCCTCTGGGGGCGAGACTCGACGCATTATTCAAGTCCCAGTACAAGGCGAGGGATCCCGGCGCCACGGTCATCGTGGTCAAGAACGGCAAGACGCTTTTGCGCCGGGCGTATGGCGCAGCCGACATCGACGCGAAAACCCCGCTGACGCCCGGCACCGTGCTGCGCCTGGGCTCGATCACCAAGCAGTTCACGGCGGCGGCGATCCTGATGCTGGCCGACGAAGGCAAGCTGGCCGTCAACGATCCGATCACGCGCTTCTTCCCCGATTATCCGACCCAGGGCAAGGTCATCACCGTCGAGCATCTGCTGACCCACACGTCCGGCATCGTCAGCTATACCAGCAAGTCGAACTACGGGAACAATATGGCGAAGGACTTCACCGTCGCCCAGATGATCGATGGCTTCAAGAACGACCCGCTCGAGTTTGAGCCAGGTACCAAATTCGCCTATAACAACAGCGGTTATTTCCTGCTCGGCGCGATCATCGAGAAGGTGTCCGGCATGAGTTACGCCAGCTTCCTGGAGCAGCGCATCTTCACGCCGTTGGGGATGAAGGACACGGCCTTCGAAGGCTTCGAACGCTCGCAGGCGCCGCGTGCGGCCGGCTACAGCGCCAAGGAGAAGGGCTTCGGTCCCACTGCGGCCCTGAGCATGACCCAACCCTACGCGGCCGGCTCGCTGGTCTCCACGGTCGACGACCTGGCCAGGTGGGATGCCGCCATCACGTCCGGCAAGCTGCTCAAGCCGGCCAGCTGGAAGCTCGCCTTCACGCCGTATAAACTGAGTCCCGAGAAGTCGACCGACTACGGCTATGGCTGGGGCGTTGGCACCCTGCAAGGTGCGCCGCTCATCGACCATGGCGGCGGCATCAATGGTTTCCGTACCTTCGCGCTGCGCCTGCCGGAGCAGAAGGTGTTCGTGGCGGTGCTGTCCAACGCCGACAGCGGCAACACCGATCCCGAGGTACTGGCCAAGAAGGCGGCGGCGCTGGCGATCGGCAAACCGTTCAAGGAGCACAAGGCGATCGCAGTGGATGCGAAGACGCTTGAGGCGTATGCGGGCGTGTACGAGACCGACGATGACGACCAGCGCAGTTTCACGGTCCGCGATGGCCAACTGGTCATGCAGCGCGGCAGCGGCAGGCAAGTGCCACTCAAGGCCTTCTCGCGCACCGGCTTCTTTATTCCGGGCTCGCTGGCCCAGTTTGAATTCGAGCGTGGCGCCGCTGATAAAGCTGCCTTCGTGACGATGACCAATGCCGAGCGGGTGACGCGCAGCGCCCGCGTTAGCGACGCACCTGCACCGCAGCCGGGCGGGGCGCCGGCGCAGTAAGCACTGACTCGGAAAGAGCGGGCGGTGTCAGCGCGCCGCCTGCTCCTGCGCCAGGCGCAGCGCCACCTTGTGGCGGAAGTAGTCCTCCTGCACGTAGCGGTACAGATTGGCGCCCGGGCACACGGTCTTGTCCGAATAATCGCGGTGACTCTGGATCTCGTCGAGCGACACCCCGTACCTGGCCGCCAGCATGGCCATCAGCTTGACCACTGCATCGAGCTGCTGCTGGTTCGGTTCCACTTCCTCGAAATTGCCGACCACCTCGATCAGGGCATGGCCCTTCGGGTCGTAGTCGGTATTGGTGTCGCCGGCATAGGCGATATCGCGCGCGCCATAGATGCGGCCATCGAGGTCGATCACGTAATGGTAGGGGATGTCGAGCCAGCCTTTCTCGGCGCGAGACCATGCCTGCAGGCGGCGCAGGTAGGCTTCAGGATCGGTGCCTGGCTTGAATGGCTCGCCCTGGTGGTGCAGCGTGATGTGGCTGATCTTGTGCTGGCGCGCCTTGGCGGCGTCGGCCGGCGTGCCGCCCCAATTCGCTACCGGCACGATGGCGCGCTCCACGTCGGCCAGGGATTCGGCGCCGTGCGCGCCAGCGAACGACAGCATCAGCGCGCACAGGATCGCGCTGCGGGAAAAAAGAGAAATCATGTCCGGGACAGCCCGCAAAGGATGAGCCGCCATCTTTCCACGTTTGCGATCGCGGCGCCAGCACGGCATGCGTCCCGCGGCATGCAAACCTGATAAGCTCATCGCAACGATAACAACAACGCGTGGCCAATGAGAACCATTACCCAGATCCTCCGCGACAGCAAGACCATCGCCATCGTCGGCATGTCCGACAAGGCCGATCGCGCCAGTAACGAAGTGGGCGCCTACTTGCAGCACAACGGCTACCGCATCCTGCCCGTCAACCCGAATTGTGCCGGCCAGACCATCCATGGCGAGACCGTGTACGCCACCCTGCAAGAAGCCGCCGATGCGCTGGCCGGCAGTGGCCAGCGTATCGACATCGTCGACTGCTTCCGCAAATCCGAAGACATCGGCCCGATCGCACGCGACGCGATCGCGGTGCGCGCCGGCTGCCTGTGGATGCAGCTCGACATCGAGAACCAGGCCGCCGCCGACCTGGCGCGCGCCGCCGGCCTCGACGTGGTGATGAACCACTGCATCAAGATCGAGCACCGCAGCCTGGAATCGTGATGGTGAAATAGGGCGCCGGCCACCGCCGCCGGTGCAGCCCCTGCGCTACAATCGTCGCACCTCAACCCCGTCAAACCCCATCCCATGATCAAGACCATCGCCTTGCTGCTCGCTGCCACGGCCGCCCTGAGCGTCACCCAGAGCGCACGCGCGCAGGCTGCGCCAGTCGCGGCCCTCACCAAGAGCCCGGCCGCCTGCCCGGCGATCCTGAAGCACAGCTTCAAGCGCCTGCAAGATGAAGCGCCGCAGGACCTGTGCCAGTACAGCGGCAAGGTGGTCCTGGTGGTGAACACGGCCAGCTACTGCGGCTTCACCAAGCAGTACGAAGGCCTGGAAAAGATCTACGCCAAATACGGCAGCCGCGGCCTGGTGATCCTGGGATTCCCCTCGAACGATTTCGGCCAGCAGGAACCGGGCAACGCCAAGGAAATCGCCGACCTCTGCTACAACACCTACGGCGTCAAGTTCCCGATGTTCGCCAAAAGCGTGGTGAAGGGCCCGCAAGCCAATCCGCTGCATGCGCAGCTGATCAAGGCTACCGGCCAGGAACCGAAGTGGAACTTTACCAAATACCTGATCGGCCGCGATGGCAAGGTGCTCGATTACTTCCCGAGCAAGGTCACGCCGGAAGATCCGCAACTGACCGGCAAGATCGAACAGGCGCTGTAAGGACTGCCTGTTCAGACAGCCCATCCCACGTTCGTGTTATCACCACGGAGATAGTCTCTTTATAAACCATACTAATAGCATGGGTATTTTGATGTAGATCATGGTTTGTTTTGCCCCACATCAATAAGCTTACCTTCGTTGCAGATGACTACAAACGAAAGGTAAGAAGAAGATGAAAACGATCACGAAATCCCTGCTGTTGGCGCTGATGGCCGTGGCATCGTCGCAGGCCATGGCCCAGGAATCGCCGTGGCTGGTGCGCGCCCGCGCCGTCCACGTCGAGCCAGACAACAAGTCGGACCCGGTTGGCGGGGTGGGTGCAGCGGACACGATCAAGGTCGCCAACAAGACGATCCCCGAACTGGACATCACCTATTTCTTCACGCCGCATATCGCGGCTGAATTGATCCTGACGTATCCACAGAAGCACAAGGTGCGCCTGAACGGCGCCGAGATCGGCAGCTTCAAGCACCTGCCGCCGACCCTGAACCTGCAATACCACTTCGCGCCGGGCGCCACCATCAATCCCTATATCGGCGCGGGCGTGAACTACACCCGCATGTCGAGCGTGAAGCTGCTGGGTGGCGCCGGCGACCTGGAAAACGACAGCTTTGGTCTGTCGCTGCAGGCCGGCCTCGACTTTCGCCTGAACGAACACTGGTCGATCAATGCCGACGTCAAGAAGGTCAATATCCGCAGCGATGTCTATGTCGGCGGCGCCAAGGCCAGTTATGTGAAGGTCGACCCGGTGCTGTTCGGCCTGGGCGTGGGCTACCGCTTCTGATCCTCAGCTTACGTCGCCTTGCGCAAGCGGGGCGGCGCGGAGAGACCCGTACCAGCCGTCAAGCAGTCCTGGGTCTCTCCACCTCTTGCGCGTGATCACGTTCCGCCCGCTCTCCATGGGCAAGCTTCCAGCAAAAGTTCAAGCATGGAGTCGGGCGGGGCGTGACCCACGCCTTCTAGAACACTTCCCATATCAACAGCAGCAGCGCATTGTGCAGCGCATGCGCCAGCATCGGCACGGCGAAGGCGCGTTGCCGATCGGTCCGATAGAGATGGGTGAAGGCGAAGCCGTGGATCAGCAGGGCGCCCAGGGCGGCGAAGCCCCACAGCACGCTGTTCAGGGAATAGAACGCGCCCAGCACCAATGCCGCCATCATGACGGCGTGGTGTTCCTTCTGGGTCTTCATCAGATGGATGATGATCGCGCCGAGCATCAGGGTGCCGATCACCGGATTCACTACCAGCATCTGGAACCAGCCGGTCTCCCGCTGCCCGTCGGTTCTCAGGAATAGCGGCAGCAAGACCACGACCGGGATGGTCGGGACCAGGGCATACGCGAACAGCCACAGCGCTGCGCGCACGGCGCCCGGGTCCGAGATCTTGTTGTAGAAGCCGATGCGTTCGATGAATCGTGGCGACATGGACACAGCGTCTCAGGCCACCAGCACGGCGCGCAGCGGGCCGCGCAAGGCATTGCATACGACGATGTCGTCGGCCTGTTCGAGCATCGCGCGCGTGATCACGCGCTCGCTGGCGTTCCACGCGGGCGCCGCCAGCATCACGCCACGCATCACGCCTGGCAGCAGGCCGCAGGCCAGCGGCGGCGTGAACCACGCTTCGCCGATACGCACGAACACATTGCTGCGTCCACCTTCGGTCAATTCGTCCTGCTCGTTGAAGAACAGCGCGTCGAAGGCGCCGTGCGCCTCGGCCGCACGCCAGGCTGCATCGTAGCGGCTGCGCACGCTCGTCTTGTGGCGCAGGAAGACGTCGTGGCTATCCATCGGTTCGTCCGCCAGCACCAGCGCCACCGGTTCGTGCATCGGTGTCAGCGCGCCGGAGGTCAGGTTCAGTTCTCCTATATGCGAAACGGCCAGGCGCAGGCGGTACATGCCATCGGATGGCAGGGCTTCACTGGTCTCGAGCAGCGCTGCATGTGCCGCGCCGCGCGCGAATGGATGGCCGAAGTAGGCGCACGAAGCGGCCAGCCGATCGAGATGCTGCTCCAGGTGACGGCAGCCATGGTCGCGCGAGGCGCGGATCGTCTCGAAGATGTCGAACTCGTTGTGCAAGCCAGTCAGAAAGCGCGCCTTCAACTGGCACTCGGCGTATTCGGCGCGCGCTTCGCTGTCGAACACGATGCCGGCGCCGACACCGAGTTCGCCGCGCCGCACGCCGCCTTGCAAGCCGCCCAGCACCAGCGTGCGGATCGGCACCGACAGGCAGAAGTCCCCAAACGCGCGGCCCGGCGGCGCCGGATCGAACCAGCCGATGGCGCCGGTATAGATGCCGCGCGCCTCTGGCTCGAGTTCGTGGATGATCTCCATCGTGCGCCGCTTGGGCGCGCCGGTGATCGAGCCGCAAGGGTAGAGCGCATCGAAGATGGCGGCCAACGATGCATCGTCGCGCAAGCGCGCCTGCACGGTGGACGTCATCTGCAGCACCGCGCCGTAGCGCTGCACCTCGAACAGCGCCGGCACCTCGACCGAGCCGGTCTGCGCCACGCGACCGAGGTCGTTGCGCAGCAGGTCGACGATCATCAGGTTCTCGGCGCGGTTCTTGGTGTCGTGCGCCAGCGCCTGTGCGCGTTCGGCATCGATGGCGGCGTCGCCGCTGGCCGGCGCCGTGCCCTTCATCGGCCGGGCCAGCAGCATGCCGGCGTCGTGGCGCACGAACAGCTCGGGCGAGAACGACAGCAGCGCGCCACCGCCAGGTAGCGATACCAGCGCGCCATACGGCACCGGCTGGCGCGCGCGCAGGCGCGAATACAGGGCAAACAGAGAACCGAAGGCGTCGAAGCGCAGGCGGTAGGTGTAGTTGACCTGGTAGGTGTCCCCGGCCGCGATGTCATCGCGGATGCGGTTGATTGCGTCGGTGAATTGCGCCTCGTCGACATTCGCATGAATGCCCGCGATGCCGGCAGGTTCGGCGCTGGCGCTGCGGGTCGCCAGCCAGGACTCGGCCTGCGCCCCGGTCATGTGTTCGCAGTGCGTGAACAGCAGCACCTGCGCCAGCGGCCCGCTCAGCGGCCGTGCGGGCAGTCCCTGCAAATGCGCGCCGAGTTCATAGCTCAGGAGCGGCACTGCATGCAGCCCATCCTGCAGGGCGGTCGACAGCGCAGTCAGTAACGCAGGCCAATCGCCTGCGTCCTTGCACGCCAATGTGCCAGCATGCCCGCTATACAAGCGCGAGCGCGCTTCGCCAACGGCGCGCGCATCGTCCAATAATGCAAAAACTTCTCCGGTATCCATCCCCGGATTTTACGCTGCCAGCAGCAGCGACAGCTGGAGCGCCGTACCTTCCGTGGGATTGAGCTTGAAGCCGGTCTTGGCGAAGCGGTGCCAGCGGCCGATGACGTAGTTCACCAGCAGGCTGGCGCGCGCGGCAACGTCGGCTTCCTGGCCATGGCCTTGCGTGACCGCCAGGCGTAGCGCGCCCTTGAATGCCAGTTCGACCTTGTCATAAAACTGGTTCATGCGATGCTGCAGGCGTTCGTCTTCATTGACCAGCGCATCGCCGATCAACACCCGCGTCATGCCCGGATTATTGGCGGCGAAGCCGAGCAGCATCTGCAGCATCGCATGCGCTTGCTCGAGGCCGCCTTCTTCTTTCTCGCTGATCTGGTTGATCACACCGAACACCGAGGTCTCGATGAACTCGATCAGGCCCTCGTACATCTGCGCCTTGCTGGCGAAGTGGCGGTACAGCGCCGCTTCGGACACGGACAGGCGCGCGGCGAGCGCGGCGGTGGTGATTTTCTCGCCCTTGGGCTGCTCGAGCATCGAGGCCAGGGCCTGGAGGATTTGCAGCTTGCGCTGGCCTGGCTTGGTGCTTGCCATGGGATCCCTAGGGTTTGTTATTGGAGCGACCCAGCCTTGCCAGCCGTGTCGGAAGTTGCCGCACGGATTTTACTTTGACATTGACGTACGTGGGGCATTTCAAGGTCCTCGGCAGGGGTGCTTTTCCAATTGGATCGCTCAAGGTAGAGTTTTGACCCAGGTATTGTGTGACCCAAACGGTACGCAAGCCCAGCTGGCGCGCAGTGCGCAGATTGGCCAGCGTGTCTTCGACCAGGATGCAGCGCTGGGCCGCGATGCCGTGTTTGCGCAACAGCCGGCGCAGCATCAGCTTCGACGGCTTGGGCCGCAACTGCCCATGCACGTGCATATGCTCGATCGCCACGTGCTGCGAGAAATGGTTGTGCAGCTTCAGGCGGCGCACGATCTCGGTCGAATAGCTGTTCGGCGCATTGGTGAGCAGGATCTTGCGGCCCGGCAGGCGGCGCAGCAGGCGCGCCAGGCCACGTTCCGAGCGCAGCAGGGCGTCGAGCGGGCCGATGTCGTGGGTCTGGTGCAGGAAGTCTTTCGCGCACACCTGGTGGTGGCGGATCATGCCGAGCAGGGTGGCGCCGTAGCGCTTCCAGTAACCGAGGCGCGCGGCATCGACCATCGCCTGCGTGGCCGGCACGCCGTCCTGGCTGAGTACGCGCGCGATATACGTGTTCATGTTGGCGCTGATCGCCGGAAAAATCGCGTGCGACGCGTCGTGCAGGGTGTTATCGAGGTCGAACAGCCAGACCGGTGCTTGAAGAGATGAGGTAGACACGATTAATCGGAGCGCAATGGTTGCAACACACGATTATGCCAGCGGCGCATGACCAGGTCATGGAGCGGGGAAAAAACAGGGAAGACGAAGAAGAATGGTGCCCTTGACGTGGATTGAACACGTGGCCTCTCCCTTACCAAGGGAGTGCTCTACCACTGAGCTACAAGGGCTGGTAGATTCGCGGTGGGCATAGGCCCACCGGACAATTTTCTGTGGCTTGTTGCCACAAAAAATTTAGTGAGACCGGATCATAGTGCCAAAAGCCTGTTCGGTCAAGACTTCCAGCAACAGAGAGTGCTCGATACGGCCATCAATGATGTGGACGGTGTTCACGCCCGACTTGGCGGCGTCGAGTGCCGACGAAATCTTCGGCAGCATACCGCCCGAAATCGTGCCGTCTGCGAACATCTCGTCGATCTCGCGCGCTGACAGATCGGTCACCAGATTGCCCGACTTATCCTGCACACCGGCGATATTGGTCATCATGATCAGCTTCTCGGCTTTCAGGATTTCCGCGATCTTGCCGGCGACGACGTCGGCGTTGATGTTGTAGGCCTGGCCGTCCTGGCCGAAACCGATCGGCGAGATGATCGGGATGAAGGCGTCGTCCTGCAGCGCTTTTACGACCGCCGGATTGATCGCTTCGATTTCGCCGACGAAACCGATGTCGAGGAACTCGCCTGGTTTTTCCTTGTCAGGCATGGCCATGCGGCGTGCGCGGATCAGGCCGCCGTCCTTGCCGGTCAGGCCGACTGCCTGGCCGCCGTAGTGGTTGATCAGCATGACGATGTCCTGCTGGACTTCACCGCCCAGCACCCACTCCACCACTTCCATGGTTTCTTCGTCGGTGATGCGCATGCCCTGCACGAAGGTGCCTTGCTTGCCGATTTTTTTCAGCGCATTGTCGATCTGCGGGCCGCCGCCGTGCACCACGACCGGGTTCATGCCCACCAGCTTGAGCAGGATGACGTCACGTGCGAAGCCGTGTTTCAGGCGTTCTTCGGTCATGGCATTGCCACCGTATTTGATGACGATGGTCTTGCCGTGGAAGTTGCGGATATACGGAAGCGCTTCGGCCAGGATCTGTGCTTTCAGCGCCGTCGACACGGCAGTCAAGTCGTCAGATTGGTCGTCGGTCTTCAGGCTGGTCACTTGAGCGTTCATGGAGGGTCCGAAATGAAATGTCGCGAGATTTTACAGGCAAACGTCATAAAAACAGCGTAAACCTTGTGGGGAGGGGACGCGTCCTGTTGTATTTTATGGCATCGATGCGTACTGTACTCCTGACATGACTTTCCCGCTGTTCTCCATGCAATTCCCTGATGGCTAATCGATGAGTATCTGCACGCGCTGCGGCGCCGAATTCGGGTGTGCGATGGCCGCTGGCGCCAGCGAACCGTGCTGGTGCACGGCCTTGCCGCCGGCGGTGGCTGTGCCCGCCGAGGCGGTCGGCTGCTGGTGCCCGGCCTGCCTGCGCGCGCATATCGCCGCGCATCAGGCGCCTAGCGTCAAGCCAGCCTGACGCATCAACGCCGGGTGCGGAAGAAGCGCATCATCTCACGGCTGGCGTCCGGCCCCTTGCCATCGGTATAGCTGCCGCGTGCATTGCCGCCGAACCAGGCGTGGCCGGCGCCGTGCACCACCCAGTGCTCGGCCTGCACGGTGCCATCGTCGGCCGGATACAGGGTGCGCGTATAGGCGTGGCCATCCGGCACGCGGCCTGGCTCGGTCGTGCCCGGCTGCGCCAGGTGGCGCGCGCCTTGCGCGACCAGTTCCTCGCCATTGGCCGGATGCACGGTGGTGTCGCGGTCGCCGTGGAACACGATGATCGGCAGCGACTGGCCTGGCGACTGGCTGCGCCGGAAGTCGCCCTTCATCGCCGCCAGCGCCGACGACAGGTCGTTGGCCGAGGCGAACGGCAGGCCGGAGTGGACGCCCACTGCGGCGTACAGCTCGGGATAGAGCGTGCCCATGATGGTCGCCATCGCGCCGCCCGCGGACAGGCCGGCGACATACACCTGATCTGGATCGATCGCGTGGCTGTCCATGATCGCGCGCGTCATGCCGGCGATGATCGAGGGCTCGCCCTCGTCGCGGCGCTGGTCGACTGCATTGAACCAGTTCCAGCAGCGCGAGGGATTGGCGCCCTTGCTTTGCGCCGGGTACAGCACCAGGCAGCCGATCTCGTCGGCCAGCACATTCATTTGCGTGCCGT
>Ga0265798_10006367_pt1 | contig 15541 bp, 16 predicted proteins | sample P3T30metagenome_FD_192430 | JGI IMG/M metagenome (GOLD analysis project Ga0265798, IMG submission 192430) | Plant litter microbial communities from East Loma Ridge, Irvine, California - P3 T30 | ecosystem: Environmental > Terrestrial > Plant litter > Unclassified | place: USA: California... | reverse complement strand
GAAGCAGGCCGATGCCTCGCGCATCTACGGACTGGAACTGGAGCATCTGCTATCGCCGAATAGCATGAACTACCTCGTGGACAGCGGTAATACGCTCATTGAGGAGCATATTGCCGGTATTCCGGGCGACGACTTTATCCGGCTCCGGCTCAACCAGCCGCACCTCAACCAGGTGCGCATCGCCAAGGAGTTTGTCAAGTTCAACGAGCGCTGCTTTGCCCGCCTGCTGGGCGATATGCGGGCCTACAACTACGTTATCGACGTGACGCCCGACTTTGAGGATGAGCAGTACCGGGTGCGGGCCATCGACTTTGACCAGCAGAGCTATGAGGGCCGCCGCGCCATGTACGTGCCGCAGTTTTTCAAAGACAACGCCCCCGTGGTAGAGCTGTGCGCCCGCCTGCTCAAGCCCAGCACGTTGCGCCAGTACCAGGCCGAGGAGCGCACGCTCATGGCCCGCCGCGCCCGCGCCGAGCGCCACCGCCTCAAGGCCCTGCTCGACGTGATGCGCCGCCAAGAGCTGGCGCCCGTTGAGAAGGTGGAGGAGCTGCGCAGCGCCCTCAACCGCTACCACCGCACCCAAAAATTCGACCACTGCGACTCGATGGGCGACGTGGTGCGCCTGAATCTGTGGCTCATGCTGGGGCCCAAAACGCTGGCCACTTCGCTGTAATGCGCTGGCTCCCGGCGCGATAAAAGTGCCGGCATCTTTTCTAACGCAGCCTAAAACCCCCACGCATGGTAGCAGTTCAGCAACACGGCGATATCGTATTTTTTACAATCGAGGGCTGGCACAAGCTCTGGTCGTTTCGCAGCGAGCTGCGTATTCCGCGCGCCAATATCAAGAGCGCCCGGCACGACCCCGACGCCGCCCGCACGTGGGGCTTTCGGGCGCCGGGCACGCACATTCCCGGCTTGCTGAAGGCTGGCACCTTCTACCTCGTCGATTCGCTCGATAACAAGCCCGCCTTTATGGATGTGCAGCACCGCGAAAATGCCATTGTGGTGGAGCTGGTCGACGAGCAGTACGCCCGCCTCATTATCGAAGTGGCCGACCCCGCCGCCGTGGTGGCGCTGCTCACTAGCCCCCCCCCGAATAGCATAAGATAATTTTAATTTTTAGGTAAATAGAAGAAAGGTGTAAGTTAATAGGAGTATTGTGTCAAGATAGCTGATAATCAGGGCGTATTAGCAGGGCATACAAACTACTATTTTTGGTGCCCTGAATAATGAGTGCAAAATCTCTATTTACCCTGCTTCTGCTGGCTAGCCTATTTTCTCCCGTCTTTGCTTTTGGGCAAGCGCCTGACTTGGGAACGGCGGCCTCCTTTACGCTCTTCACCGCCGAGGGCGCTTTCACAAATACCGGGGCCACGCGGGCCACGGGTGACATTGGTACCGATGCGGGCGACCTCACGGGCTTTCCGGCCGGCGTGGTAATCGGCCAGATGCAGGTAGAAAATGGGGCGTCGGCACAAGCAGCTACTGATGTGCGCACTGCCTACGGCGACCTCAGCGCCATTGCCTGCGGTGTACCCACGGGCGTGAGCCTGGGTGGCCAAACGCTAACCCCCAACACCTACTGCACCGGCGCGGCCGCCACCCTCAATGGCGTGCTGACGCTCGACGGCAATGGCGACCCGAACGCTTTGTTTATCCTCAACATCGGTGGGGCGCTGGCCACCGGCAACGGGGCCAGCGTGGTGCTGATTAACGGGGCCACCGTGGCCAACGTGTACTGGCGGGTAGGCGGCCGCTTCGATTTGGGCGAGAACTCGGTGTTTCGTGGCACCATCCTGGCCAACGGTGCTATTACGCTCCTGGACGGCGCCACGCTGGTGGGCCGGGCGCTCTCCCAGGCTGGGGCAATTACGCTGGCGCGCAATACGGTATCCATCCAGGCCGCTACTCCCTTGCCAGTAGAATTGACGGCTTTTTCGGCCGAGCAGCAGGGGCAGAACGCCCTGCTGCGCTGGGCTACCGCTTCGGAGCGCAACAGCGCCTACTTCGAAGTGCAAAGCAGCACCGATGGCCAGCAGTTTACCCGCCTCGAACGGGTAGCCGGCCAGGGCACCAGCACGCAGGCCCACGCCTATACCTGGGCCGACCACGGCTGGGCGCGCCACGCGGCGGCCGTAGTTTATTACCGGCTGAAGCAAGTAGATGCGGACGGTGCCAGTACGTATTCGCCCGTGCGCAGCCTGACGAGCAAGGTGCTGGCCGCTAGCCAGTTTCAGGTATATCCCAATCCGTCGCAAACGGTGCTCGGTGTGCAGATAGCCGCTAGCCAGCCGGGACCAGCCACGCTGCGCCTCACCAATGCGCTGGGCCAGCTACTCCTAGAAAAGCAACTTGTGCTGGCAGCGGGCAGCAACCTGCTCGACCTGCCCGAGGCCCTGCGCTTGCAGCCCGGCTACTACCATTTGCAGCTTCAGCAGGGCGCTGAGCGGCAGGTGCTGGCCCTGGTGCGGCAGTAGTCACCGCGTTTAGTTATCATAAACGCCCAACGGCCGCCTGTGCAAGCCCGGAGTAGTATCCGGGCTTGCACAGGCGGCCGTTGAGCGTGGGGGAGTTGGGCCGGCAGCGGGTTACACGGCGGGCTTCGGCGCGGGCAAGTCGAAGGCTACGGCTGGGTGCTCAAAATGCCCTTTGTGCGAGCCATCGCAGAAAGGCTTTTGGGCGCTCAGCCCACAGCGGCAGATGCTGATGCGCTCGCGGCCGCCAAGGCCGTAGGCATTGCCTTGGGCATCAACGAGTTGGATGTCCTCGCCTTCTACGCGCAGCGAGCCGTTGGAAAGTACAGTAAGTTTGGTAGCCATTTTTGGGGGAAGATTAAAAGTGAAGTAAGTAGAAAGTAGCGTGCCCTGCATAGGCCGCGTTTAGTGCGTGTGGAGAGGGGGCCGAAAGGCCGCCTTGCGGGCTAAAGGTCTTTGCGGAGCACAAAATCGTTCATCCAGTACGGGCCGATGGCAATGTCTTCTTCGCGGTGCTGCACAAAGCCCTGGCGCTCGTAGAAGGCTAGCGCGGGATTGTGGCGGTTTACGTTAAGCTCCAGCGCTTTGCCGCCGGCCTCACGCACGGCGCCTACTACGGCTTCTACTAGGTTTTGGCCCAGGCCCTGGCCTTGGTGCGAGGGCAGCACGTATATTTTGTTGAGGTGGTACACGCCCTCCGGCTTTTCCGAATAAGAGGCAAAGCCGCTGGGCTGGCCCTCCACATAGGCCAGCAGGAAGGTGTGCTGCTGGTCGCGCATTTGCCGGCGCAGCGAGGCCGGCGTGTAAATGACGCGGTACATGTAGTCAATCTGCTCCTTCGAGATGATGAAGCGATAGGTAGGCTCCCAGGTGGCCTCGGCCAGCCCGATAATGGTGGGAATATCCTGCTCGGTAGCGGGCTGAATGTGCAGGGGCGTGGCCGCAGTGGCCGGGTCGGAGGCGGTGGGCATAAACAACGATGAAGGGCGCGAAGGTCGGCTAAAAAACCGACTTGCCCGTAGCCCAAGTATACGCAGTAGCGGCCTGCGGCGTTAAATGAGCCGCTTTGGCCCGCATTTGGCTAGGCATTTTTTGCATAACCTTCGTATTTAGCCCATGTCCAAGTCTGTTTTCAACCTCCGCTACACTGGCGCGGCGCTGCTGCTGGCCGCCCTTCCGCTGGCCGCCCGCGCTCAGAATACTGCCCAGGACAGCCTGTTGCGCCGCGGCGAGCTGGTGGGCGGCCGCCCCCACGCCTCGGTGCCCCGCACCGCCGCCACCACCCGCCGCTACGTAGCCAGCGGTGACCCCACGCTGGCCAAATACCTGCACGAAAACATCGAGGTCAATAAAATACCGGCCGGCCAGGTAGAGGATGTGTACAGCCGCTTCCTGGAGGCTACTCGCGACCAGCGCCGCCAGTGGAGCGCCAAAGACTGGGACGAGGCCAGCGCCGCCCTCGCCCGCCTCAATGCCCGCTACGAAGTAGTGCGCAAGGAACTGCCGCTCGAAGAGCGCGTCAACGTGCGCACCTACCAGGGCGAGTTTCGCACCTTGCAAGGTGCCCGCCGCGTCAAGGACCGCGTAAACGAGTAAGCCTGCCACCGGGCTAGTGGTGCAGGAGCCACTGCCAGGCGGGTGCCTCGTGCCGGAAAGACTGCGCCCGCACCGCGTGCGTGATGGCGTCGATAAACTCGGGGCCGCCGTGGTAGTTAATCAGCTGGCTGGCGGTGCTGTGGGCCAGCAGATGCGCTACCCGGCGAACGCCGCGCTCGCGGGCGGCTGGCAGCCACTCGTATTGCAGCCAGGGCAGGGCGTCGTTCCACTCACCCGTCACGGCCAAGTGGTTGCTAAATAGGCGCGTGGGTAGCGCCTGGCCGGCAAGCAAGTGCAGCATGGCCGTGGCCCCGCGCACCACCGTATCGGCCGTAAGATGGCCTTGCCAGCGAATATGCAGTAGGTCGAGGGTAGGGTAGAAGTCAAAGTCGGCCAGCAAAGCACCGTGCACATCGGGCAAGCTCAGCAGGCGCAGGGCCTGCGCCTGGGAGTAAGGGTCACTCATAGCGAAAGAAAGCGGCGCAGGGGAAGTGTAGTAGTTACCTTTGACGTCCCCATTTCGACCGCCTTCAGTCTTATCGTATGCACATTGCTATTGTCGGCAATATAGGTGCCGGCAAAACAACGCTGGCCCATAGGTTAGCCCAACACTTTCGCTGGGAAGTCTTTCTGGAAGAGGTGGATGACAATCCCTATCTCAAAGACTTCTACGCAGATATGCCCCGCTGGGCCTTCCATTTGCAGGTTTATTTTCTAAACGGCCGTTTCCGTCAAACGCGCCGCATTAAAGAGCTAGTGCAGGAAGGTAAAAGCGTTATCCAAGACCGCACCATCTACGAAGATGCGCACATCTTCGCGGCCAACCTGCACCAGTCTGGCCTGCTGGCCCAGCGCGACTACGACAACTACTACGCGCTGTTTGAGAGTATGATAAGCCTCGTCAACCCGCCCGATTTGCTGCTCTACCTGCGCGCCGACCTACCCAAGCTCATCGGGCAGATTGAGAAGCGCGGCCGCAACTACGAAAGCTCCATCAGCATCGAGTACCTCAAAAACCTCAACGAGCACTACGAGCAGTGGATTGCCAGCTACAAGTATGGCAAGCTGCTTATCATCGACGTGAATGAGCTCGACTACGTGCGCAACCCCGAAGACCTGGGCTCCATTATCGAGCGCATTGATAACAAGCTGTTTGGCCTGTTTTAAGAGGCTGAAAAAGTATTTGAAAAGCCTTAGCTGGCCATGCGTATGAGCGGCGAAACTGACCTGGCCAAAATGTTGCGGACCCTGACGCCGGTGCGCCAGCCCGGCACCTACGTGTTTTGCACCGTCGCCTCGCTGCACGGCCTCGACGTGAGTGAGAGCGTCGGGCAGTTTCGGGAGCCGGAGGGCATTACCCTCATTCTGCCCCAGGCTACCGCCGACCGGCTCCAACTGCCCTACTCCTACGAAGCGGCGTGGCTGATACTCACGGTCCATTCGTCGCTGGAAGCCGTGGGCCTGACGGCGGCATTTGCGCAGGCGCTGGCCACCGCGCAAATCAGCTGCAACGTGGTGGCTGGCTACTACCACGACCATCTTTTCGTAGCTACCCGCGATGCCGATAAAGCGCTCGAAACCCTGCGGCGGCTAGCGGCTGCGAGTGGCTAGCGGGTCGCCCGCGGGCTGAATATCCAGCGCGGTATTGAGAAAATCAACCCAAGGCCGCGCCGCCTGCATGCCCGCCACCACGCGGGCAATAAAGTCGGGCGCCAGCACTTCCTCATCGGCGAAAAGGCGCACTACGCCGAAGCTCTTGAGCTTGAGCCAGGGTAGGTCGGGGTCATCGGCGGCGTAGCCGCGGGGCGGGCGCGTAAGCTGTTCCACGCCCATATCGAGGCCGTTTGGGAAATGCGTTCGCAGTTCTGGCGACTCAAGGTGGCGGTGAAAGCCCGCGCTGTCGTAGTGGATTTCCTGCCGGATGGCCGCCAGCTCGGCCGGGGTGGGGGTGAAGCGCCCGGCCCGTAGCCACGAGCCACCGCCCGGCATGAGAGCCAGGAAGTAGCCGGCCCGCAGCTGGTGCCGCCCGCCGGCTACCAGGCCCGCACCCAGGCGGCGTTTGTACGGCTCGGGGTCGGTCTGGCTCCGGTCGTTTTTATGCAGCCGAAACATAGCTTGCGCGGGGGTGAGGCCGGCCAATTCGGGGATGGCGGGCGTGGCCTCGTGCAGCACTTCGGTGACAAGGGCCGCGAAGGTGTCGCGGGCGCGCAGGTAGTCGGCGCGGTGCGCCTGCATCCAGGCCGTGTTGTTATTTGCCGCGAGGCGGCGCAAAAAATCCAGGGGAAAAGCGAGGTCCATGACCCGCGCTAACGCAAGGGCGGCGGGCGAGGTTAGCCCAGCACTACGGCGTCGCCCACCCGGATGCGGCCGCTGACGGGCCCCGTCACGTTTTGCCCAAACAGGACCTTGCGGTCGGGCTTGCGGTAGGTAGCCAGCGTGCGGAGCGGCTCGCTGGCCGGGTTTTTCTCGGCCGTGGCCTGGTCAATGGTCGTGACCACGCAGCGCCCGCAGCCGCGTACGGAGCGGAAGGGCTGGCCGGCAATCTGGAAATCGGCCCACGTTAGCTCGGCATCGGCGGGCGCGCCGCTCACAATCAGATTGGGGCGAAAGCGGTTCATGGGTACCGGCTCGTCCAACTGCTCATTGAGCTTGGCCAGCGATTCTTCGGTGGCCAGCAGGTAAGGGTAGCCGTCGGCAAAGCTCACGAGCGTGCCGGCAGGGTTGAGTTCGGGCTTGTCGGGCTCCACTTCGCGGCGGGCCATGTCCGACATGTATACCAGCTTGCAGGGCTGGCCCAGCGCCTCGCTCAGCCACTCGTCGGCGGCGGGGGTGCCGCGCCAGGCAAAGACCATGTCATCCCAGATGGTTACAAACAACGTTTTTTCGGGCTCTGCCTCAAACGGGATGTAGAGCGGCAGCAGCTCGGGCCGCTGGCGGTGGCGCAGCAAAAAGCCATTGTGGGCGGCCTCGACGGCCAGCAGCGCCATTTCGGCGTGCTCGCGCTGGGTAAGGAAGCGGTTGCGCTCATCCACTATCAGCCAGCGGCGGTCGTGGCGTAGGCCCTGGGGCGTGAGCTCGGCGGCCGGCAGGCTGATACCGCCCAGCGACTTGACGGGGTAGATGAAAAGGCCCGTGAGGGTAAGCGGAGCGGTGGGTGCAGACATGGCCGCAAAGTTAGGGTGCCGGGCACACTGCCAAACTAACCCCCGTCATTGTGGGCGCATTACAGCGAAGGGCGGCAACTTTCCTGAACTAGCCAGGAAGGTTGCCGCCCTTCGCGTAAAGACTGGGAAAAAGCCAGCCAGCTTAGTGGAGTGCCCGTTTTTTTACCATGCCGCCCTTGGCGTCGTTTACGCTGTGCATAATGATGAAAGCGCGTGGGTCGAGCTGGTTGACTTCGGCCGTTACCTGGCTGACCTCCAGGCGCGTCACGACCGTGAATACAATGTCAATGGGGCTGGGCTGCTCGCCGCGGGAGCCGTAGCCCCGGTGCCCGGCGTACACCGTGACGCCCCGGCCCAGGCGCTCAGTAAGGGCGCGCCGAATGGCGTCGCTGTGCTCCGAAATAATGGTGACGCCGGTGTACTCCTCAATGCCATTGACCACAAACTCAATGGTTTTGGAAGCCGCCAGGTAAGTGAGAATGGAATAGAGCGCCGTGGGCACATCGAGCACCAGCGCGACGACGATGAAAATTAAGATGTTGAGCACCAGTACAAAGTCACCCACGCTAAGGCTGGCTTTGCGGCTGAGGTACACGGCCAGGATTTCGGTGCCATCGAGCACGCCGCCGCCGCGCATAGCTAGCCCGATGCCCGCACCCAGGAAAAAGCCCCCGAACACGGCAATCAGCATCTTATCCTGCGTAACGACCGGAAAATGCACTGTTTCTAATACCACGGCCAGGGCCACAATGGCCAGCAGCGCCCGGATGGCAAATCCCCGGCCCAGCTGCCGGTAGCCCAGCCACACAAACGGTAGGTTGAGCACCACCAGCAGCACCGACAAAGGTGGGTCGCCGGGGAGCAAGCGCGCCGCCAGCAGCGAAATACCCGTAACGCCGCCGTCGAACAGGCCGTTGGGCAGCATGAACGACTCTAGGCCCAGCGCCGCCGAGGCAACGCCCGCTATCAGGTAAAGAAGCTCGCGCAGGTGCCGGCGCAGCCATGACTCGTCGGGCTGGCCGGGGGTGTGCAAATGCGCATCGGCCACGGCCGGGTGCGTGGCCGATGCCGTATCGAGGGCCGCCGCAATGGGCTCGGTTGCCTTTAGCCGCCGCAGCCGCTCTAAGATAAATAATTGAGGAAGCATACCCGGCTCTACGCAAAAAGCCGGGCTGCTGCCGAAAATCTACGGCTTTTTAGCCGCGTCAGCCTGGGCCGCCAATTGCAAGGCGGCGTACAAATCGACGATGCCGCCAGTGGCCGATAGCGTGCTGAAGTCCGCTTTCTTGCCGTTTTCGCCGGGCACCAGCACCTGGGTATGATGCACCTGGGCCGACTGCCGGATGATGCGCTTGAGGTCGGCGGCCGTCAGGCTGGGGTAGTAAGACTTGAGCACGGCGGCCACGCCGGCCGTCACGGGCGAGGCCATGCTGGTGCCGCTCTCCGAGCCGTACTTATTACCGGGCAGCGTCGAGAAAATACCCACGCCTGGCGCAAACACATCGACTTGGCGCTTGGAATAGTTGCTGAAGCTAGCGGGCAGGTTTTCATCATTGGCAGGGCCGCTGGCACCCACGGTAAGCAGGTTGGGCGGCGTCGAGCCATCTATATAAAACGAGGCCGGGTAGTGGGGTATCACATCTAGGTTGTCGTCCTCATTGCCCGCAGCGTGCACGAGCAGCACATTTTTGCTGGCTGCGTACTTGTAAGCGGCTTCCACCGCCGGGCGCTGGGGCGAAAATTCCTTGCCGAAGCTCATGTTGATAATCTGCGCGCCGTTGTCCACCGCGTAGCGAATGGCGTTGGCCACGTCCTTGTCGCGCTCATCGCCGTTGGGCACGGCGCGTACACTCATTATTTGCACCGGCGCGCCCGCAATGCCCTGCACGCCAATATTGTTCGTACGCACCGCCGCAATGATGCCGGCGACGTGGGTGCCGTGCAGCGCGTCGGGGCCAGTGACGTCGTTGTTGCCGTAGTAGCGCTGGGTCAGGTCCTCCGGGTTGTCCTTAACGATGTCGGCGCGGGCGTTGAACTTGGTATTCATGCTGAAGTTGAGCTGCTCGCGCTGGTCTTTCAGCTCATTGCCAAGCTCGGTCAGCAGGGCGTCGGTATCACCAATGCCCCCCTGCTTCATATTCTGGTACAAGGAAGTGAGCAGGCCTTTAAACTCGGGGTCGCTCACCTGGGCCGCTGCCCGGCGCATGGTGGCGGTGTCGAGCTTCTCCACGCCCAGCTTTTCCTTGAGCAGGCCAGTCATCTGGGTGAGCGGCCCGGTCATCTGGTCGGCCTGGGATAATTCGCTGGCCAGCTCCTTACGCTTGGCATCATACGCCTTCTTGGCCTTCAGGTACAGGTTGTAGTCGGCGCGGTCGGCGGCCTTTATCTGCGCGCTGGTTTTGCCCGCGAAGCGCGGGCCATACTTTGCTACGATGCGCGTCGATTCCAAGGTTTCGACCGAGATATTGCGGCCGTCTTTGCCGCCCAAAAAATTCCAGCCGTGCACATCGTCGATGTAGCCGTTCTTATCGTCGTCGATGCCGTTGCCGGGGATTTCGCGGGGGTTTCGCCACAGCACGGGCTTGAGGTCTACGTGCGCTGTGTCGATGCCCGAGTCGATGACGGCCACGATGACGGCGGTGGGCACGCGGCCCTTCAGCAGCTCGGCGTAGGCGCGGGTGGTGCCGGTGCCGGGAGTTTTATCAAGCTGCGGGTCGCGCAGGTACCACTGAGCCTGAGCAGCTTCGGCCACGGTGGGGCCGGCGGGGGTGCTGGGTGTGGCCGGGGCCGCTGCCTCGGGGGCAGTCTGGGCCTGGCTAGCGGCGGGGAGAAGGAGGGAGGCGGCCAGCGCGAAGCGCGGCCAGGTAGCAAGGGAGTGGGAAAGCATCAGCAGAGAATAAGGAGACGCAAAAAGCAGTCGCCGGGCTATAGACGGGGGCGGGCGGCCCGGTGTTGCGCCTGGCGGCTTGCGGCCGCAATAGTACGCCCGTCCATAACCCCGCCCGTCGGCCCGGCGTACCGCCTAACAACCCGTTCGCTCATTTTTACTCCCTCCCGATGTATACCCTTGCTCCCGCCGAATTGTCGCGTCAGCTGCGCCTCGGCCAAAGCCCCGACCTCACCCGCCGCCGCTGGATAATCGGCCTCTCATTCGTGACGGCCGCCGCTGGCCAAATCGTGACGCTCTACCAAACCGGCATTATCTCCCATTTGCCCGACCCGCCGCTGGCCGTCTTCGATTCGGACAAGGTCGATGCGTCTAACTACGCCTATAAGCGCCTGCAAATGCCCGATGCGCCGGCCATGATTATTACGGCCGGCATCACGGCCACGCTAGCCTCGGCCGGGGGCCAGGAGCGCGCCACCCAGCAGCCCTGGCTGCCGGTAGCCCTGCTCGGCAAAACGCTCATCGACCTCGTTACCAATGTGCAGCTAGGCCGCGAGGAGTGGAAGGAAAATAAAAAGCTCTGCTTCTACTGCCAGGCCAGCACCGTGGCGGCGACGGTAGCGGCCGTGCTGGCCGTACCCGAAGCTATTCGGGCCATTAAAACGCTGCTGGGGCCGCGCGAACAGCAGTAGCATAGCGGCCCAAAAAGCGGGGCAGTGATTCCAGCTAATTATTAGCTGGAATCACTGCCCCGCTTTTTTTAGTAATTTAAAAAGAGCTACTGTTTGGTGAAGTTAGCTACACCTCCACCACCTCGCCCGACTCAAAATAATAAATTACCCCCCGCACATCGACGTACCCTAATTCCCGAAATAGCTTGGCGTAATCGCGCAGCCGAATCTTGTGCATGTCCTGCGGCGGTGGAAGCTTAAAATCGAGCAGGGTTACCGTTTGCTCGGCCCGGCTAAGGCCCGGGCCAAATACGATGCGGTCAGGCTTATAAGCGCGTTGGGTACGGCCGCCGATTAATATTTCGCGTTCCGTTTCCACGGCTAGGTCTTCGGCAAAATAAGGAGCCAAGCGTGGGTCGGCCAGCACGGCTTGCAGGCGAGCTTCCAGCGCCGGGCGTTCCTGTTGGTTAATAATGCCTTCGGCCACGAGCTGGCGTAGCGTGCGGCCCAAGTCGGGCGCCGAAAGCAAGCGGCGCAGCGCGTAGTGCAGCTTGCGATTTAATTCACCCAGCTGCGTCTGCTCATCAAAATCAAATACAGTAGTGGCGTGGCGCCGCAGTTTTAGCCGCTCATCCCAGGGCGTGGAAGTAAGGTTGGTGAGACTGAATTTCGTGTTGACTATTTCTGCCTTTTTAGTTTTCTGGCTAGCCTCCGCACCTTGGTTGAGTACAAAGCTGGTGGTATCGACCTGCCAGCGCCCGAGGTGGCGCAGGTAGCCAGCTAATAGGTCGGCCACGTCGCGGGCGGGGCCTTGCCCGGCTGCCGGCTCAGTGGCCGGGGCTAGTGGTAGTTCACCGGTGGTTTTTTTGGGCTCGGCCGGCGTCTTGCTCAGAATATAAAGCCGGTGCCGGGGCCGGGTAAATGATACGTAAAGCGTATTGAGACCGTCGAGCAGCGTTTTCTCGCGCTCGTCGGCATCCTGCTCGGCCAGCGGCGTATAGGTGAGCGTTTTGTTCAGGCGCACAACGGCCACGTCGGGCAGGTCGGGTAGTGGCTTATCGGCCGAGTTCAAGCGGCCCCAGAGCAACGTGTCGGTGCGGGGCACGAGTGCCCAGTCGGCAAACGGCACAATGACGATGCCGTACGCTAAGCCCTTGGCTTTATGCACCGTGGTAATGGTAATGGCATCGGCCCCACCGGGCGCATTAATACTGAGCACACCCTTGCGCTCATCCCAGTGCGTGAGAAAATTGCCGAGATTATTGCCGTATTTTAAGCTGAATTCCAGTGTTAAATCCAAAAAGCGAAAGAGGTAGTCGCTCTCCGCATTAGCCCCCAGCAGGCCGAAAACACCAATTAATTTTTCGGTTAGCTCATACAGGCCTAAGTTGCCGGTTTGAGCTTCATTCAAATCGAAACCAAGGCTGCGCAATTCATCAAAAAATGGCTGGCCGCTTTCAATAGTATTAGCTACCTCGGCAATGTGGCGCGCCCGCTCCGGGGTAGGAGCAAGGCGGCGCACTACCCTGTCGATTAGCAGCAGGGCTTCGGCCCGCGCCAGGGTATCGCCGCTTTGGTGCAGCACGCGCATTACGGCCACCAGTAGGTTCACTACTTCAGCAAATTGCAAGGCGAGCGAGTCGGCCGAAATAATAGGAAAGCCACGCTCCTTCAAAAACTTAGCCAGTAGCCGGCTTTGCCAGCGAGTGCGGCACAGCACGGCTACATCGCGCAGGTGGTAGCCATCGGCCAGCGCCTGTTCTACCAGTTGTAGCGCCAGGTAGCAAGTGCTTTCGTTGTAATCCAGCACTGCCTCGGGCGCATAGCCAGGCAAAGGTTCGGGAAGGTACTCGCCCGTGGCTGGCGCGTAGCGCTGGGCTGGGGCATCGTCTTTTGTGAAAAGTAATTCAACGTGGCCGGGCAATTCAGCAAACTCCCCATCAAATAACTCGCCTTTTTGCCCTGGTACTTCTTGCCGAAAACCAGGCTCAAAAATCCCCTGTACGACATCGTGCTCGCCACTGCGCTCCCGTACGTAGCTAAAAAAATTATTATTAAACCCGATTATCGCCGGCTCGCTACGGTAATTGATAGCTAGTGAGTGCGGCTCTAAGTTTTGCTGTAAAGTTTGGTAGCGCTCAGTCAGGAGCCGCTGCATATCCGCACCACGCGCCCGCGCTACCAAGGCACCCGTATCATTTTGGTAGAGCCTCAAAATTTGCTCTAGCTCACCGCCACGCCAGCGGTAAATAGCCTGCTTGGCATCGCCCACAGCAAGTGAAAGCCCGCCATTACCGACCGCATTTTCTACTAGCGGTAATAAATTATTCCACTGTAAAACCGAGGTGTCCTGAAACTCATCAATCAGCAAGTGCCGGTATTTTTCGCCTAGCCGCTCGTAAATAAACGGTACCGGCTCGGTGAGCACAATGGCGGCAATACGGCGGTTAAATTCCGAAATCAGAACCACGTTGCGCTCGCGGCTGATTTCCTCCACCAGTTTATTTAATTCACTTAGCAGCGATGCGTGGAATAAAAACGGTTGTAACGCGCCCAACAGGACGTAGCCTGGCAGGTGCTGCTCGCGCAATGTCAACAGTTCGCTAAAGGCATCCACCAGTTCCGGCTGCGCGGCTTCAATCGCGGGAACTAAACCCGCTTTTTTACCCTTCTCGCTCCACCACTTGCCACTCTCAATGGTTTTACGCGCCGTAGCAGTTGGAAAAATACCGTCCTTTTCGGGCGGATTTAGCCAGCGCTCCCATTTGGTAAAATGACCATAGATGCCGCTGCTACCGCTAGCCAAGTGCTCGGCCTCGATGCCGCCCGCTGCTAGCACGGCCAGCGCATGGTCGGCCTGGGCCTGCACGGCTTCTTCGGCGGCCCGCTGCCGGGTGCGAATATCCTGGTCGAGGGCCCGAAAGTCGGCCATCGTTTTCTGCCCCAGCTGAGCTACGGCCTCGTGTACGCTTTCGTTAAAGAGCGCCCGGCCAAAATCTAATAGCTCGTCGGGCAGCTTGTTCCAGTTGCGGCCTTGCTCGGCTTGGCCCAGCGCGTAGTCGGCCAGGGTCTGGCTCAATAGCTTGTTCTGCGGGTCACGGTTCACCTTATCGAGTAGCGCGGCCACCGCCGAGCGCAGCACGCTGTCCGTATCCAACTCCACTTCAAAGGTGGCGGGCAGCCCCAACTCCCGCGTAAAAGCCGTAACGATGCGCTGCACAAACGAGTCGATGGTGCTCACCGCAAAATCGGCGTAGTGGTAGAGCACCAGCCGAAACGTGGCCGCCGCCCGCTGCCGCACTTCCTGCTGCCACTCGGCGGGCGTGCGCAGGTGCGGCGGCAGTTGGTTTTCCTGGGCTAGCTCGGCGGCTACCTCTACCAGCAAGGCATCGGGCTTGGCCTCAGTATCTTGCGTGAAGCGCCGCAGCGCGCCCACAATACGCTCCTTCATCTCGCCCGCCGCGTCATTGGTGAAGGTTATCGCCAGAATACTCTTAAAATAATCGGCCTTGTAAATACGCTCCCCCGTGGGGTCGGCCGGTTGCGGGTAGCCCAGCGCCAGCTTCAGGTATTCTTTCGTTAATTGATACGTTTTACCGGAGCCGGCAGAAGCGGAATAGATGCGGAAGGGGGCAGGCATTATACAATAAAGTCCAGTATGAAAATCTCAGTAATATTTCTGGTTTTAATTTGTTTCCTAACCTCAGCAAAGGTGCCCGCTACGAGAACTGATACTATATTTCATTCTGAGTATCGTGAGATAATAAGCGATGAGGGTGCGCCAACTTATTATAAACTTTCTTCTGATGCTGAACTCACTGCTGCTGAGTTTCAAGAAATGAAGAAGATTTTGGTAAAAGCCATAAGCCAGCATAATAAGCTAAGCCGTCGTAATCCAGATTTTAGTGTCGGGCCTTTAATCGGCTATGGAGTGCAATATAAAGTGACGATTACGCAGGAAGGAGAAAAGGAAATTTGGATAAATGGCTTCTGTAAGGGCTCAGGAAAAATATATTCTAGCGCAGATTTGACCTCTATACCCGTTATGGTTCTCGATGGTGGCAGTTGCTATTTTAACACGATTATTAATTTGAGGAAGCATAAAGCCAATAAGATTATGATTCACGGGTTTGCCTAAACTATTTCTGGCATCAACCTTTCCGCTACCTCTCCCGGAACGCGCACTGGCCGGCCGCTGGCCGCATCCAGCAGCACCCACTGCGTTTCGGCGGCGCAGAGTAGCTGATTATCGGCTACGCGCTCGATGCGGGTGAAGCGCTTGGAGCTGGCGCCTTTCACATCGGCCACCCAGGTGCTCATTTGCAGCTCATCGCCGGCGTAGGCCGAGCGCAGGTAGCGCACGCGGTGCTCCTGCACCACCCATACCTGGGGCGGCAACTCGGCCGTAGGCGGGTATAAATAGTGCCAATGGGCGGCGGCCACATCCTGCACCCAGCGTACGTAGGCCACGTTGTTGGCGTGGCCGAGCTGGTCGATGTCGCTAGCCTCAACTATAAAGCGGTGAGTATAAGCGTGCGTAGGCGCGGCGGGCGTATCCATAAGTTTTTTAGAAGATAGGCGAAGTTCGGGAATTCTGTCTATCTTTGGCGCAACTCAAGGCCCTGTGGTGCTGTTCCGGTCCGCTCCGGTGTGTTAGCATCCAAGGTCCCCAGCTTGCCGCCGGGCCTTGACGACACTCCAAATTTTTTTTATTATGCCGACCGGAACGGTAAAATTCTTCAATGAGAC
>Ga0265798_10006366_pt1 | contig 15546 bp, 14 predicted proteins | sample P3T30metagenome_FD_192430 | JGI IMG/M metagenome (GOLD analysis project Ga0265798, IMG submission 192430) | Plant litter microbial communities from East Loma Ridge, Irvine, California - P3 T30 | ecosystem: Environmental > Terrestrial > Plant litter > Unclassified | place: USA: California... | reverse complement strand
CAATGTGCAGGCGTCGCTTCTGGAGAAGCTAAGCAACCCGGTCCTCAGCGTACGCTGAGGACGATGCCGACTCGGGTCAGCCACTCGGCTTCCAGGCCGAAGTCGGCCTGAGTCAGCTGGTTGTTTTCCAGCCAGCCATCCGGGAACAGGATGTCGAGGTTGTTCCCGTCGGCGGTCAACACAGGCTGCGGCATCTCTTGGGTGCCGCGAATGTGATGGAACAGGATCGCGAAGCGCAGCAGCACGCACAGACGAATCAGCTTGATGCCTTCATCGCCAAACTCGGCGAACTTGTCCTTGGGAATGTTGCGACGATGGCCGCGCACCAATAGCGCGAGCATCTGTTGGTCTTCACGTGAGAAACCGGCCAGATCCGAGTGCTCGATCAGGTAAGCCCCGTGCTTGTGGTAGTGATAGTGGGCGATGTCCAGACCCACTTCATGCACCTTGGCCGCCCAGCTCAGCAGCTCACGATAGAGGTCGTCCTCGAGATCCCAAGCCTTTGCCACCTGCTCCAGCGCAGACAGCGCTTTGCGCTCGACCCGCGCAGCCTGTTCCAGATCGACATGATAACGGTCCATCAGCGAGCTCAGGGTGCGTTCGCGCACATCTTCATGGTGATGGCGGCCGAGCAGGTCATACAGCACGCCTTCACGCAGCGCGCCTTCACAGTGGTCCATTCGCTGCAGTTCGAGGGCGTCAAAGATCGCTTCGAGAATGGCCAGGCCTGCCGGGAAGATCGCGCGACGGTCAGGTTTCAGGCCGTCAAAGTCGATCTTGTCCACGTCGCCCAGCTTCATCAGTTTGCGTTTGAGCCACGCCAAGCCTTCTGCGTTGACTTCACCGTTGCCGTGGCCGCCTGCTTTCAAGGCCAGGCCGATGGCGCGGATGGTACCGGACGAGCCGATGGCTTCATCCCACTTCAAGCGATGCAGGGCGTGCTCGATGCTCATGATCTCCAGCCGCGCTGCTGTGTACGCCTGGGCGTAGCGGGCCGGGGTGATCTTGCCGTCCTTGAAATAACGCTGAGTGAAGCTGACGCAGCCCATCTGCAGGCTTTCCCGCAGCAGCGGCTCGAAACGTTGGCCGATGATGAATTCGGTACTGCCGCCGCCAATGTCGGCGACCAGGCGCTTGCCCGGTGTGTCCGCCAGCGTATGGGAAACCCCCAGATAGATCAGGCGTGCTTCTTCACGACCGGAAATTACTTCAACCGGATGGCCGAGGATCTCCTCGGCGCGATGGATGAATTCGTTGCGGTTGCGCGCTTCGCGCAGCGCGTTGGTGCCTACGATTCGTACGGCGCCGCTGGGCATACCGTTGATCAGTTGGGCAAAACGCTTGAGGCAATCGAGCCCGCGCTGCATGGATTCTTCGCTGAGCTTGCGCTCATCGTCGATTCCGGCGGCCAGCTGCACTTTCTCGCCGAGCCGCTCAAGGATGCGGATTTCGCCCTGATTAGCTTTGGCAACGACCATATGGAAGCTGTTGGAGCCCAAGTCGATCGCGGCGATCAGCGAGAGATTTTTGGCGGTGGATGGCGACATGGTCAAAGGTCTCGGTCGATAACCCCGACATCGTGCCACGATCCATCACTGCCGCCAAACGGGGAAACTGATATCCATGCCTGGCACAGATCACCTGTAGGAGCTGCAGGAGGTTACGACGGTGGCGAACGCGGATTGTCATCCACCGCAGATGTCGCCCTGCGACCGAGTTCGCCAGCAAGCCGGCTCCTACACCTAGTAGTGTCCTCAAGCCTGTTCAACGGACCCGATGAAGTTCGCCAGCTCAGGCGTTTTCGGGTTGGCCATCAATTCCCGCGGATCGCCCACCTCGTGCACTTTGCCCTGATGCATGAACACCAGCTTGTCGCCGACTTCACGGGCAAAGCGCATTTCATGGGTGACCATGATCAGTGTCATGCCGTCTTTCGCCAGTTCGCGCACCACGCTCAGCACCTCGTTGACCAGTTCAGGGTCCAGGGCCGAGGTGATTTCGTCGCACAGCAGCACTTTAGGCGACATCGCCAGGGCACGGGCGATGGCGACGCGTTGCTGCTGGCCGCCCGACAGGCGATCTGGAAACGCATCGAATTTTTCGCCGAGCCCTACGCGCTTGAGCATCTCCTTGGCCAGCTTGGTTGCCTCTGCCTTGGAAACCTTCTTGACCACCTGCGGCGCAAGCATGACGTTCTCGCCGACCGTCAGGTGTGGAAACAGGTTGAACTGCTGGAAGACCATGCCGACCTTCTGCCGAAGGCTGCGCAGATCCGCGCGGGCGGCGTCCAGGTATTCGCCGTCGACTTCGATCACGCCGTCGTTGATCGACTCAAGGCCGTTGAGCGTGCGCAGCAAGGTGCTTTTGCCCGAACCGCTGCGACCGATGATCGCCACGACCTGACCTTCCTCGACGGTGAGGTCGATGCCTTTGAGGACGTGGTGGTCGCCGTAATATTTATGCAGGGCGGAAATTCTAAGCAGAGGCATGAAGTCTCCTTTCCAGGTAGCGCGCGCTGAGCGACAACGGATAGCAAAGCAGGAAGTAGCCCAGGGCGACGAAGCCGTAGACCATGAAAGGCTGGAACGTGGCATTGGCGAGCATGCCGCCGGTTTTGGTCAGCTCGGTAAACCCGATGATCGAGGTCACGGCGGTGCCCTTGACCACTTGCACCGAGAAACCCACCGTTGGCGCCACCGCGATGCGCAACGCTTGCGGCAGGATCACGTAGCGCAGTTGCTCGAATGGCGTGAGCGCCAGGCTGGCCGAGGCTTCCCATTGGCCGTTGGAAATCGACTCGACGCAGCCTCGCCAGATTTCGGCCAGATAGGCGCTGGTAAACAGCGTCAACGCCAGCGCTGCCGCAACCCATGGCGAAATGTCGATACCCATCAGTGCCACACCGAAGAACACCAGAAACAGCTGCATCAGCAGCGGTGTGCCCTGAAACAGCTCGATGTAGCAGCGGGCGAGGGTGCGAACGGCCGAGGTGTCGGAGATGCGCATCGTCATGACCAGCAAGCCGATCACGCCGCCGCCGATGAAGGCCACGAGCGACAGCGCCAGCGTCCATTGCAGCCCCGTGAGCAGGTTGCGCACGATGTCCCAAAGCGTGAAATCCATCAGCTGTTCCTCGCGATGTAGCGACGCCCGATCCATGCCAGCAACTGACGAATCAGCAGGGCCATGCACAGGTAAATCAGCGTGGTGATGATGTACGTCTCGAAGGCCCGGAAGTTGCGCGACTGAATGAAGTTGGCGGCGAAGCTCAGCTCCTCGGTGGCGATCTGCGAACAGACGGCCGAGCCGAGCATGACGATGATGATCTGGCTGCTCAGTGCCGGCCAGACCTTGCCCAGCGCGGGCACCAGCACCACGTAGCGAAAGGTCTCGAAACGCGTCATCGCCAGCGCGGCGGACGCCTCCAGTTGTCCGCGAGGTATCGCCTGGATGCCCGCGCGGATGATCTCGGTGGAGTAAGCCCCCAGGTTGATCACCATCGCCAGCACCGCCGCCTGCCACTCGGAAATCTGCACGCCCAATGAGGGCAGGCCAAAGAAGATGAAGAAGAGCTGCACAAGGAACGGCGTGTTGCGTATCAGCTCGACGTAGACCCCGAAGATCGCTGAGAAGGGCTGGATCTTCCAGGCTCTGACGATCGCGCCAACGATGCCCACGCTGACGCCGAGCAAGGTGCCGATGGCCGTCAGCTCCAGCGTGAACAGGGCCCCGCGAAGCAGCAAGTCAGCGTTTTGCAGGACCGGAATGAAGTCGAACTGATAAGCCATCTAAAAGCCTCGGGTCAGCAATCGAAAATCAAAGATCGGCCGGCAGAGGCTGCTTGAGCCAGGTCTGCGAGTTCTTTTCCAGCGCACCGTCTTTCTTCGCCGCTTCGAGGATTTCGTTGACCTTGGCCAGCAGCTCAGGTTGACCCTTGTTGACGCCGACATACACCGGCGAGTCTTTAAGCTTCACTTTCAGCGCCGGGATGCGCTTGGGGTTCTTCTCGCTGATCGCGACCATCACCACGTTGCCGCTGGCGATCAGGTCGGTCTGTTTGGCCAGGTAGGCAGCGATGGTCGAGTTGTTGTCTTCGAACCGCTTGATGGTCGCTTCTTTCGGGGCGACGGCGGTCAGTTCGATGTCTTCGATGGCGCCGCGGGTGACACTGATGGTTTTGCCCTTGAGGTCGTCCACGCCGGCGATGGCGGCGTCAGGCGGACCAAACACCGCGAGGTAGAACGGTGCGTAGGCGCGGGAGAAGTCGATGACTTTCTCACGGTCCGGGTTCTTGCCGAGGCTGGAAATCACCAGGTCGACCTTGCCGGTGGTCAGAAACGGAATGCGGTTGGTGCTGTTGACCGGAGTCAGCTCGAGTTTGACCTTCAATTGATCGGCGATCAGTTGCGCGGTGTCGATGTCCAGGCCGCGAGGTTTCATGTCCGGGCCGACCGAGCCAAAGGGCGGGAAGTCTTGCGGTACGGCGACTTTCAGGACACCGCGTGCGGTCACGTCATCCAGACCGTTGGCATGGGCAGGGGCCTGGCCGAGCATGAGGCTGGCAAACAGGGCGGCGAGCAGAGCGCTGTAACGCTTGGTCATGTGACGTCTCCGAAATCAGGGCGAGTCGTGGGTGATGACGAATCTCCAGTGCACAGCCCATGCCAGCCGCGAATGTGCGACCGTGGAATGGGGGCTGCAAGCCCTTTGCGGTCTAACTGGTCTGAACAGTTGGCAATTTGCTCGCCCTTCTTTGGCGCGCCTCAAAGCCGCGGCGCCCCTCGCTTGGGCGTCACTTGCTGAATCTTCGCGATGGGGATACAAGAGGTTTTTTCCACGGTTATTGCGTTTTAATCGCCATGCACCCGAGCCCAATTGCAGTACCTGAAGCCGCCTTTCAGGCGATCCGCAAACTGATCGCCGAGCAGGGCTATGGCCCCGGCGACAGCTTGCCTTCGCAGCGGGATCTGGCAGTTCGCCTGGGTGTCAGTCGCGCTTCGTTGCGCGAAGCGTTGTCTTCGTTAAGCGCGCTGGGTGTGGTCAGCGTTCAGCCGGGAAAAGGCGTGTTCGTTCAGGCGATTTCTGAACCACAACAGAGCACGAACGGTTTTTCCTGGCCTTATGCCGCCCATGCGTCCCCTTCGGAGACCTTTCAGCTGCGTTATGCCCTGGAAGGTTTCGCGGCTGGACTGGCGGCAGTCACGCTGACCGCCGATGAACGCGATGTGCTGGAAGACAACGTCGAAGCCATGCGCCTGGAGTTGAAGGCCGGGGATTTCGACCGTGCGGCAAAACTCGATTTCGATTTCCACCGACGCATCCTGGTTGCCAGTGGCAATCAGGCCATCCTCGGGATCATCACCGCCAGCGCCGACATCTTTCTGGAAAGCCAGAAACTGCCTTTCATTCGCGCGGGCAGGGCGATGGAGACCTGGCAGGAACACCGCAAGATCCTGCGCGCGCTGGCCCGCAACGCCTCGGGCCCGGCGCAAAAAGCCATGCAGGAGCACATCAGAGGCGCCGCGCTGCGGACCGGCATCGTCTTCGTCGCGCCTTCTGCCTAGGTGCACGGGCAGCCAAGCGCATGACCCTGTGGAAGCGAACTCAGTCGCATTGGCCGTTACATCCAACGCATCTTCATTGAACTCACCATCGAATCGCGAATGAATTCGCTCCCACACGGTGTCGCACCCGGGCGTCTCGCGCTCTGTATCTGGCACTCCGGACGTTGTAGGAGCGCGCTTGCCCGTGATCTGGTGCGCAGCGGCAGCAGAACCATTCGACCTCGGATGTCAGGCAAAACACGCTCCTGCGCCTTCGGCAGAAGCAAATTCAGGTGGGCCCGCCAGTCACTTCAATAAACCTGGTCATAAATGTTCATAGCAAGAGACAATCGCCCGCGCCTTCCTGTCACGGCGTGACACAGTTATGATGGTCCACGTTTTTTTGCCTATGACCTCGGAGACATCTCATGAGTAGCGACCTTATCAAACACGTCAGCGACGCGAGCTTCGAAGCCGATGTCCTGAAGGCTAGCGGTCCTGTGCTGGTTGATTACTGGGCTGAATGGTGTGGCCCATGCAAAATGATCGCTCCGGTTCTGGACGACATCGCCGGCACTTACGAAGGCAAGTTGACCATTGCCAAGCTGAACATCGACGAGAACCAGGAAACGCCAGCCAAGCACGGCGTTCGTGGGATTCCGACCCTGATGCTGTTCAAGGACGGTGAAGTGGCAGCGACCAAGGTCGGCGCACTTTCCAAGTCCCAGCTGCAAGCGTTTCTCGACGCCAACATCTGATGGCGCTAAAGCCCCGCAAATAGCGGGGCTTTTTTCTGGTGTTGCACTAGACGCTCGGAAAATCAAGTGGTACATTCGGCCCCGCAACGGCTTCTCCGTTGCCCCCTGCTAGCCGTCGCCGACGCTCTCCTTTCGATTTGTACGCGATCCTGTCGCCTTCTCTGCGGCGCGGCCTCATTAAGCCAAAAGCTTAATTTCCCCCTCCATACATGATTACGTCATTCCTATATGAACCTGACTGAACTCAAGCAAAAGCCTATTACCGATCTGCTCGAAATGGCCGAACAGATGGGCATAGAAAATATGGCCCGTTCGCGCAAGCAGGATGTGATCTTCTCCCTGCTGAAGAAGCACGCTAAAAGCGGCGAGGAAATCTCGGGTGATGGCGTGCTGGAGATCCTCCAGGATGGCTTCGGCTTCCTTCGTTCTGCAGACGCCTCCTACCTTGCCGGCCCAGACGACATCTACGTCTCGCCGAGCCAGATCCGCCGTTTCAACCTTCGCACGGGCGACACCATCGTTGGCAAGATCCGCCCACCGAAGGAAGGCGAGCGTTACTTCGCACTGCTCAAGGTCGACACGATTAACTTCGACCGTCCAGAAAACGCGAAGAACAAGATTCTGTTCGAAAACCTGACGCCGCTGTTCCCGACCGTACGCATGAAGATGGAAGCCGGTAACGGTTCCACCGAAGACCTCACCGGTCGCGTCATCGACCTGTGTGCGCCGATCGGAAAGGGTCAACGTGGTCTGATCGTTGCGCCGCCGAAGGCGGGCAAGACCATCATGTTGCAGAACATCGCGTCGAACATCACCCGCAACAACCCTGAAGTACACCTGATCGTTCTACTGATCGATGAGCGTCCGGAAGAAGTGACCGAAATGCAGCGCACCGTGCGCGGCGAAGTGGTTGCCTCCACCTTCGACGAACCGCCTACCCGTCACGTGCAAGTCGCCGAAATGGTGATCGAGAAGGCCAAGCGCCTGGTTGAGCACAAGAAGGACGTGGTCATTCTGCTCGACTCCATCACCCGTCTGGCTCGCGCCTACAACACCGTCATCCCGAGCTCCGGCAAGGTCCTGACCGGTGGTGTCGACGCTCACGCTCTGGAAAAACCAAAGCGTTTCTTCGGTGCGGCTCGTAACATCGAAGAAGGCGGCTCGCTGACCATCATCGCCACCGCGCTGGTTGAAACCGGCTCGAAGATGGACGAAGTGATCTACGAAGAATTCAAAGGCACCGGCAACATGGAACTGCCTCTGGAACGCAAGATCGCCGAGAAGCGCGTTTTCCCGGCCATCAACATCAACCGTTCCGGCACGCGCCGCGAAGAGTTGCTGACCGCCGACGACGAGCTGCAGCGTATGTGGATTCTGCGCAAGCTGCTGCATCCGATGGATGAAGTCGCTGCCATCGAGTTCCTGGTCGACAAGTTGAAACAGACCAAGACCAACGATGAGTTCTTCCTGTCGATGAAGCGCAAATAACGCGCTGAACGGCTGTAGAAAAATGGTGTCCTTTTGGGGCACCATTTTTTTTGTCTTTTTTTCCAGTCACAGCGCCAGACAAGGAGCGTCATGCACACCTTTGGAAATCGTCGTGACATCGACGGGCTGCGGGCCCTGGCCGTCATTCCCGTGGTGCTCTACCACTTCGGCTTCGGCGCCTTCAGCGGCGGATTCGTCGGTGTCGACGTGTTCTTCGTCATTTCCGGCTTTCTGATCACCTCGATCATCGTTCGGGAGATGACCGCCGGACGCTTCAGCTTTGTCGATTTCTGGGCGCGGCGTGCGCGCCGTATCATTCCTGCCCTGAGCGTCATGATGCTCGCTGCACTGTTGGTGGGCTGGATCATCATGCCCGCCAATGATTACTCGCAGCTTGGCCGAGCCGTGCGCTATCAAGCGATGTTCGCGTCTAACATCCTGTTCATGCGCCAGGACGGCTACTTCAACCCGGCTTCGGACTTCAAGCCGCTTCTGCACACCTGGTCGCTGTCGGTCGAAGAGCAGTACTACATTCTGTTTCCACTCCTGATGGTCATGCTGACTCGCTTCCTGCGGCACTGGCGCTGGATGTTGTTCGGGCTGTTGGTCGTGTCATTTGCGGTCAACGTATGGACCATCAAGCGTGAACCCGATGCAGCGTTCTTTCTGCTACCCATGCGGGCGTGGGAGCTGCTGTGCGGCGCGATGCTGGCGGTGATTCCGGTGGCCAGTCGCAAGTGGCCGGCGTGGGTGTATCAACTGGTCAGCGCGCTGGGCCTTTGCGCGGTGCTGTACGCCATTTTCGGATTTGATAAATACACACGATTCCCAAGCTGGGCGGCACTCCTTCCCGTGCTGGGCGCTACGGCGATGATCTGGGCGAACGGTCATGCTTCTACGCTCGTTGGACGGCTGTTGAGCGTGCGGGCGATGGTCGGCGTCGGCCTGATTTCCTACTCGTGGTACCTCTGGCACTGGCCGGTTTTCGTCTACGCCAACGCCATCTCCGTGGACGGCATGCAGGCGTTCGAAGCTGCCGGCTGGGTCGTGGTCACCCTTGTTCTCGCGTGGATGAGCTGGCGTTTCGTCGAGCTGCCCTTTCGTGAAAAGCGTTTGCTGGCCGGGCGCAAGCCCGTACTGGTCGCTGGACTGGCCGCCTTACTGGTCATCGGCGTCGCCGGGCAACTTGTGCGTGACGCAGATGGCGTGCCGGGACGCCTTTCCGGCCAGGCGATGCAATATGCCAAGGCCCGCGATTGGCAACAGGGGCAGATGGAGTGCCTGCTGCAGCGTAAAAGTGAGGATCTGACGAAGGTGTGTCGCTTCGGCGGTGACGAGCACACGCCGCCTGTGCAACTTGTGTGGGGCGACAGTCATGCCGCCGCGTTGAAACCTGCGATCGAGGCAGACGCCCAGCGATATGGCATTCCCGTCTGGCTCGCCAGTCTCTCCGGTTGCCTGCCGATCCTGGGCCACGAAACCCGTCAGCAATGTCAGGATTTCAATCAGGCTACGCTGCAATCCATTCGCGAGCACAAGATCCGCGACGTCGTTCTGGCCGCGCGCTGGAGCCTGTACCTGTACGGCGAAGAGGACGGTGACATGCAGCACGTGCTGTATCGCGACGACAGCCGCCCGGTTGCCGAGCAGCAAGTGGCCAAGGACCTCACCGCCATGGTGCACAGCCTGCGGGCAGCAGGCGCACGCGTATGGATTTTCAAGGAGGTGCCGCTGCAACGGCAGGGCACCGTGGCGCGCTTGGCAAGTCTGGCCATGATCGGGCGGCCTGCCGAGCGGTTGGGGCGACCGATTGCCGAGCATCTTGCCCGTCAGCAGTTCTTAAGTTCGCTGTTCACTCAGTTGAGCAATGAAGACCCTCAGGTTCGAGTCCTCGACCCGACGGCATTGATGTGCCCCGGCGGTATCTGCCGGGCGGAGTTCGACGGCTATTCGCAATACATGGATGAAAATCACCTGTCGGATAAAGGTGGCGAGCGCATGAAGCCTTTGCTGGCGCCGATCTTCCTCAGCGAAAACGCCGTTCAAGGCGGTTGATTACGCTTCAGGCTGCTGCCGTCGGCCGTCAGAGCAGGTAGGATGTGCATCTATTTGTTAAGTGGCCGGGTTAATGAAATTCAAGGATCTACGGGATTTCGTGCAGCAGCTTGAGCAGCGCGGAGAGTTGAAACGCATTCAGGTACCTATTTCTCCCGTGTTGGAGATGACCGAAGTCTGCGATCGGACCCTGCGCAGCAAAGGGCCGGCCTTGCTGTTCGAGAACCCGACCGGCTTCGATATCCCGGTGCTCGGCAACCTGTTCGGTACGCCTGAGCGCGTGGCGATGGGCATGGGCGCCGAATCGACCGAAGAGCTGCGTGAAATCGGCAAGCTGCTGGCCTTTCTTAAAGAGCCTGAGCCGCCAAAGGGGCTGAAAGACGCCTGGTCCAAGCTGCCCATCTTCCGAAAAGTCATCGCCATGGCGCCGAAAGTCGTCAAGGATGCGCCTTGCCAGGAAATCGTGATCGAGGGCGACGACGTCGACCTCGGTATGCTGCCCGTGCAGACTTGCTGGCCCGGCGATGTCGGCCCGCTGATTACGTGGGGACTGACGATCACCAAAGGCCCGAACAAAGAGCGCCAGAATCTGGGCATCTATCGCCAGCAGGTGATTGGTCGCAACAAGGTCATCATGCGCTGGCTCAGCCATCGTGGTGGCGCGCTGGACTTCAAGGAGTGGTGCAGCAAGCATCCTGGTCAGCCATTCCCGGTCTCCGTTGCGCTGGGTGCAGACCCGGCGACCATTCTTGGTGCCGTGACGCCAGTACCAGACAGTCTCTCCGAATATGCGTTCGCTGGCCTGCTGCGTGGCAACCGGACTGAGCTGATCAAATGCCGTGGCAACGACCTGCAAGTACCGGCGAGTGCTGAAATCGTGCTCGAAGGTGTTATTCACCCAGGTGAAATGGCCGATGAGGGGCCTTACGGCGACCACACCGGTTATTACAACGAAGTCGACAGCTTCCCGGTGTTCACCGTCGAACGCATTACCCACCGCATCAAGCCGATTTACCACAGCACCTACACCGGCCGTCCGCCGGATGAACCGGCCATTCTCGGTGTGGCTTTGAACGAAGTGTTCGTGCCGATCCTCCAAAAGCAGTTCCCGGAAATCACCGATTTCTATCTGCCACCTGAAGGTTGCTCTTACCGCATGGCGGTGGTGACCATGAAGAAGCAGTACCCCGGCCACGCCAAGCGCGTGATGTTGGGTGTGTGGTCGTTTTTGCGACAGTTCATGTACACCAAGTTCGTTATCGTCACTGATGACGACATCAACGCCCGTGACTGGAATGACGTCATCTGGGCGATCACCACGCGCATGGACCCCAAGCGCGATACGGTGATGATCGACAATACGCCGATCGACTACCTCGATTTCGCCTCGCCTGTCTCCGGGCTGGGTTCGAAAATGGGGCTTGATGCGACGCACAAATGGCCGGGCGAGACGACCCGTGAATGGGGTCGCGCCATCGTCAAGGACGAAGCCGTCACTCGCCGGATCGACGACATCTGGACTCAGCTGGGAATAGATTGATGCGCGTAACCTTGCAGCCATCGGGCGCTGTACTTGAGACATTGCCCGGCGAGCGAATCCTCGATGCCGCCCAGCGCCTGGGCTACGAATGCCCGCAGAGCTGTCGCAACGGCAACTGCCATATCTGCTCGGCGCTGTTGGTCGAAGGCAGCGTCGTGCAAAACGGTGAGTTGCAGAGCCACGGCGAAATCTACACCTGCCTGGCCGTGCCGCAGGAAGATTGCCTGGTGCTCTGGGACAGCGTGTTGCCGCTGGGAGAATTGCCGGTGCGCGCGTTCGCCTGTCAGGTGACCGAATGCGTCGAGGTCGGCGGGGATGTCTGGCGTGTGATGTTGCGCGCGCCTGCAGGCAAACCGCCGCGTTATCACGCCGGTCAGTACTTGATGATCGACCGGGACGATGGCGAGAAGTCCGCGTTCTCCATGGCTTCAGCGCCTGAAAGCGGCCGCGATCTGGAGTTTCATGTGCTGGCCCGCGAAGCCAGTGCGCAGAATCTGATCAAGCAATTGCAGCGTGAGGGCATGGCGCGCGTTGAGCTTCCCTTTGGCGACACGCACCTGGGCGAACTGCCTGATGGTCCGCTGGTGCTGATCGCCGCAGGAACCGGTATGGGGCAGATGCACAGCTTGATCGAGCATTGCCGTTCCAAGGGGTTCCCGTACCCGGTTCATGTCTATTGGGGCGTGCGGCGGCCTGAGGATTTCTACGAACTCAAACACTGGGACGAGTGGAAAACCCTGCCAAACCTGCATTTGCACAAGGTCGTCAGTGACTTGTGTGGTTGGGAAGGTCGTTGCGGCATGTTGCACGAGGCGGTGTGCGAAGACTTCGCCGACCTCAAATCGATTCAGGTCTACGCCAGCGGCTCGCCCAATATGGTCTATTCCACCCTTGATGCCCTCGTGGTCGCTGGCATGGACGCGCATCAGATGCGTGCCGACGTTTTCGCTTACGCGCCACGCTCCTGACCGTCCGCCCGATGGCAGGCGCCGTGGAGAGTTAATTGCATCAGAATAGGTGCAGGGTCGGTTTCAAGTCGTCACGGCCTGCACACTGCTCGCAACGGTGTCTGACTGTTGATTCGCTGTTGCGTGAGCCGCTTTAAGGGTGTTCAGCACTACATTGGCATTACGTTGGCCAATGGGGGAGCCAGATGGGGAATCAAATCAATAGCTTGGTGGAAGCCGTACACGACGGCCTCGGGCTGTCTTACCCACCCGTTATCGACCTTGGGCCGAAGCTCACCCGTGACCAACTCCTCGCTTCCATGCATGCCACCATGTCCCGTCACGAAGGCGGTCCTGTGTGGCTGTTCGCCTACGGCTCACTGATCTGGCGCCCCGAGTGCTCCGCCGTGGAGCGTCAACGCGGCCGGGTTCACGGCTACCATCGCGGGCTCTATCTCTGGTCCCATGAGCATCGCGGCACCCCCGAGCAGCCGGGACTGGTCTTTGGGCTAGACCGTGGCGGCTCGTGCAGCGGTTTCGCCTATCGCCTGCCGGAAGACAACATCGAGGAATCATTACTGGCGCTCTGGCAGCGGGAAATGCCTTTTCCGTCCTATCGCCCGCACTGGCTCAGTTGCCGACTCGAAGATGGCACCAAAGTGCAGGCCTTGGGTTTTGTGCTTGAACGCCACCTGCCCAGCTACGCCGGCAACCTGCCTGACAGCGTGCTGACCCAAGTCTTGGCCAGTGCCAGCGGTCGGTACGGCACCACGCGGGAATACGTCGAACAAACTATCCACGCCCTGCGTACTCACGCCATGCCGGACCTGAGCCTGGAAGAGCGGTTCAAGCGCTGCAAGCCGATTTTGCTGGCGGTTTAACCAAGGGGCGGCTGCTTCCGATTCTGGCTGCGCTCACATGTTTCGCATGATATTCCAGGGCCGGTGCATCGACGCGGTCCCTGTAGGAGACGTCCGAGGTTACGAGGGCAGCGAACGCGGTGGGTCATTCAGCATTGATGGTGCTGATTCAGCGTACTCATCAGAATACCGCCCAGACCAAGCTCGCTCCCCCTCCGGGCAGACGCACAGAGCCGCGCGCCTGCTCCCTGCGTTCGTTCCCTTAGCGATGGCGCTTGTTAGGCGCCATCGCCAGAACACCCAAGAACGTTTAAGCCGTCGCCTCACGGGACTGACTCGCCACTCGCGTATGCCGCAACGTAGGGATCAGGAAAGCGATCGCCAGTAGGCATGACGCCACGAGAATCACGAAGCCGCCATCCCAGCCGAAATGGTCAACGGTGTAGCCCATCAGCGCACTGGCCGCGACGGAGCCACCCAGATACCCGAATAAGCCCGTGAAGCCTGCCGCTGTCCCTGCCGCTTTCTTGGGCGCCAACTCCAGCGCCTGCAAGCCGACCAGCATTACCGGGCCGTAGATCAGGAAGCCGATAGAGACCAATGCGATCATGTCGACCGTCGGGTTACCTGGCGGGTTGAGCCAGTACACCAGCGTTGCGACCGTCACCAGCGCCATGAACACGATGCCCGTCAGGCCGCGATTGCCCCGGAAGATTTTGTCCGACATCCAGCCGCACAGCAGCGTCCCCGGAATGCCTGCCCACTCATAGAAGAAATACGCCCACGAGGTCTTGTCCACGTCGAAGTGTTTGGCTTCTTTCAGGTAGGTGGGTGCCCAGTCCAGCACGCCATAGCGCAGCAGATAGACGAACACGTTCGCCAGCGCGATGTACCACAGCATTTTGTTGCGCAGCACGTATTTGACGAAGATTTCCTTGGCGCTGAATTCTTCTTCGTGGCTCGCGTCGTAGCCTTCCGGGTAATCGTTCTTGTACTCCTCGACCGGTGGCAGACCCACGGACTGAGGGGTGTCACGCATGGTGATGAAGGCAAACAGTGCCACGAACAATGCCACCGCAGCCGGCACATAGAATGCCGCGTGCCAGTCGTTGGTCCAGCCCAGACCGAGCAGGAACAGCGGGCCAATCAGGCCGCCACCGACGTTGTGCGCCACGTTCCACACCGATACCACGCCGCCACGCTCTTTCTGCGACCACCAGTGCACCATGGTGCGTCCGCTCGGTGGCCAGCCCATGCCCTGCGCCCAACCGTTGATAAACAGCAGGATAAACATGATGGTCACGCTTGATGTTGCCCACGGCGCGAAACCGAATACAAACATCACCGCCGCCGACACCAGCAGGCCGAACGCCAGGAAATAACGCGGGTTCGAGCGATCCGAAACCAGCCCCATCAAGAACTTCGACAGTCCGTAGGCAATCGCGATCGCCGAGATCGCCACGCCCAGTTCACCTCGGGTGTAACCCTCATCGATCAAGTACGGCATCGCCAGCGAGAAGTTCTTGCGCAGCAGGTAGTAGCCCGCGTAACCGAAGAAAATACCCGCGAAAATCTGCCAGCGGAGGCGGCGGTAGGTGCTATCGACGCGCTCTGCAGGCAGCGGTGCCTGATGCGCGGCAGGTCGGAAGAAGGAAAACATCGAAACACTCCAAGGGTTTTTATTTTCTTATGCGAAATCGAATATTACATTTTCGTTACAGAAAATAGGAAGGCTTCTCATCGGAAAATATCCCGAATTCAGGCGCATTGGCGTGTTGGATTTCGAACATGGCTTGAGTGTGTAGGCGGACGCTTGATCTTTAGGATCGGTCCTACTCGAGAAACGGACTCGATAACCTTATCCGCGCTGCCTCACGCACCTACCATCGCGCCCTTCAGTCGTAGTGGCGTTTTGGGGCGAGGTGAATGTGAGCGGGTGGCGAAAGTATGTGAGCGTTCTCGGGCTTTGCCTGATCGCGCTAAGCGGCACTGCCGCAGGCAGAGAGACTCATCCGCTGTTTGATCGGTACATCTCGCCGGCTTACCCGTCCGCGCTGCGCGGTGGCCGAATGTTCGCGAGCGTGCGGGTGAATTACGACATCCACAACGACGGGTCTGTCAGCGGAATCAGGGTCACCGAGCAAACTGATCAAAAGTCAGCCACTGCCGTGCTTTCGGCAATCAAGCGCTGGCGGTTCAAGCCATGGGACGTGACCGAAGACATGCCTGCGTCCATCGGCGAATCCGTGCAATTCGTCTTTGATCAGGAGCGACGTGAGCGTCGGTTGAGAATGGTGATTTCGTGGGCGCGGAGGGACGTATGAAGGGAGTCGTGTTCTGGTGGGTAATGAGTTT
>Ga0265798_10006365_pt1 | contig 15549 bp, 11 predicted proteins | sample P3T30metagenome_FD_192430 | JGI IMG/M metagenome (GOLD analysis project Ga0265798, IMG submission 192430) | Plant litter microbial communities from East Loma Ridge, Irvine, California - P3 T30 | ecosystem: Environmental > Terrestrial > Plant litter > Unclassified | place: USA: California... | reverse complement strand
CTTAGCAGATTAATAAAAATTTTATAGACCGAAGCTTTGTTCCTAAGTTAATACGTGTTATGGTGATCAGGTTCTTATATAAATATACTTGCTTTTCGACTTTATGATTAAATTTATTATTACTTGCATTTCAGTCCTGAAATTGGAATGCAAAACTAAATTACCTCCACAATTAACATCATGGCAGAAGATCTTGGGAAACACCAGCTCGTAAATGTTCATTCACATGTATTCCTGGGAAGAATATTCCCCCATATATCGCAAAAACATTCGTTCCCTGGCCATTTTATTTCATTTTTGGCATAAGGGCAATCCTTTACATATGCAAATTTTGGTTCAATAATCCAAGTAGTCCATATAATTGGGAACGTAAGCCGTTTCATAAACAACTAACTAAATGGTTTTATTATTGGAGGATTACCATAGCAAGAATATGGATTTTAGATCTGATAGTTGATTTGCTGAAACGAGCGGCAAGCTAACTCTTTATACCGTTTAGGATTCTCCTCACTCTTATACTGCTGAAGGTTACACGGAGTTTTTGCTTCACATACATTTGCTAATTGGATCCGGCACAAGTCTATGCAAAACCATTGTGCTATTTTTTTACACTATTCTTTAAATGCCTTTGACTTGGTATACTCCTCCAGTTTAGAAATGATTTCACTATTAAAACGTGCTGTCATCCTGTTTTTTTCCGCGTCACTTAATTCTTCACCTAATAACCACTTGGATGACTTTTCAGGAATGCAAACTGCCCGGATCGCAATTCCTATCTTTGTTGTATCCAAAAGATCTGTTGAATCTCCAATATAGGTCATGTAATAAAGCTCTTTAGGAGGAGTATCAAAATATAAAACTCTACTTTGCAGGAAGTTATAACCCCTTTTCGACCAATCATCATACTTCTTCAGACTATCGGGAATATCATATCCGGGATTGTCAATATACATCCTTGAAAATGCTTCCTCAAGTTTTACTTTAGAAGTGGGGAAATAAAATGTAGGACCTATTCCGCCCAAAGTTCCACATGAAAGGCCACTACAAATTATGAATAGCCCAAGTATTCTTTAATATTCATATTATCTCTCAAATAAACAATTATATTCCAGGAAACGCCGTTCATAATTTTCTATCTAAAGATGATATTCCCAAAAGGTCATACCGATAAAACAAAACCTAACAGTTCTTTAATCAAAGCTCACCAATCTTTAATTCTCTTAAACGTGTACCTCCAAAATCAGTGATAAAAAAGGTGTTATCGACAGAATTTGTGTAAATAATTCTTTTATTATGTTCGATTAACCTAAAGTTTTCTATCATTTTATCATCCCTCAATATCATAGTAGCTTTTCTTTTTTTCCAGTCCATAACATACATTTCATAAGGAGCAAGAAAAAATAACAGCCCAGTAGATTCGGAAAATGTTGGAGAGTCATAAAGATCTGGTTGTCTTGGCCTATTTATTGGTGCTATTTTGATCAGTTTATTTGGGTTCTTTTTTTCTATCAATGTCAGTCCGAATAGTGAAGGATAAGAAATAGTCATAAGCAATGAATCACAATTTAATTCAGATGGCTTATACATATTATAGGCAGCTTGATTTGTGATTTTTTGAATTGTTTTTTCAGCCAGGGATATTGAATAGAGATCTGAATTATGGAGACCTTTTGCACTTACAGGTGAATAATTATCGTATGACTTTGAATTTATGAAATAAATTTTCGATTCACATCTAGAATAGAACACATCACTAATAAAGTCGTTTCCAGAGGTGATACGTTTTTTTTCAGTGCCATCTGAATTTGCAACATAGATAGCACTATGCCCATCGCTAATTGATTTACCTATGAACACGATCATTGTACCATTGATATTAAATCTTGGATTACTATAAAGAGTATCTGTCGATCCAGGAACAAGTTCCTTCGCCCCCAGCCCATTGGAATCGACTTCGAGAATAGAACGCGACACATTATTGTTCCAAGAAAAAATAATTTTGTCGCCCTTCGGAGACACATGGAAAGAGCTTATTCTAGTCGATGACTTCTTCTGGCTACAACTAGCAAGTAGAATTACGAAAAAAAGTATAAGTACTATATTTTTGGGCATAATATTTTCTTAAAACAAACGGATCCCCTCTAAGACAAAATTTATTTTCCATTTTACTTTGCCCCCATGCAGAGGTGTATGAATTCTAAAATTATTGATGTAACATTTATTTCGTGATTAGCAAATCAGAATTAGCGTGGTGTGAATTTATCATAATATCAGATCCATCACGTCTTTTAAAACCAATTATCTCATCGACTATTCATTTCTAACAATCATTTAGTTGAATTTTTAGGCATGCAAACCGTTCGAATTGCAATACCAATCTTTGTATCCAAAAGATCAGTCGAATCTCCAATATATTTTACATAATAAAGTCCTTGAGGAGGAGTGTCAAAATAAAACTCTGCCTATTAAGAAATCATATCCTCTTTCGACCAGTCATCATACTTATATATTTGCTTTTTTCAGTCATTTCAAAATTATTACATTTGGCGGCCCTACCCCTTTTGTGGGCGTGGTGTCTATTGCTTTTTATTTGATATTTTATAACTGTCCGAAGAAAAATTTATCTATTTTCCAGCTTAATATTGGCTTTGACAGCAAGCTGTCGATGTAAATCTTCATACTTTTCAAGGTTACAGGGGCCAAATATTTTTTCTGTTTTTTTCTCAATAATCCAGTATTGACAAAAATTACTTTTATCGAAAGCTACTTTACATTGGTTGGGTGTTTCCCCTTTAAGAAATTTGCATTCAGATACACTATCCCATGGTCTCTGTGAAACGACAATATATTTAGAGTCGAATCCATAACCCAATACTTGTGACTCTACTACAACAGTATTTTTTGAGTTCAATATCGATAACTTAGCCCCTCGAACATTGAAATCTACGATATATCCGTTTCCTAAATTTGTTGGCCGGTATTCTTCACAGCCTAACAGCATCGTTAGACTTGCTAAAGAAAATATTATTTTTTTAATCTTCATTTTATAATTAATGGCCAAGTGTAACTTATTCCTCCTGACCCTCCAATGCCCCATCCTGTTCCTTCGCTCATTCCCAACCATGACGGTGCATGTTTCTCAGTATTAAATGATGCCCATTCTCCAACGATAGCTGGGCCAACAGCGGCATTCACATCAGCTCCCCATCCTATTAAAGAACGTAGGTGGCATCCTGTCCACGTCCTTGATAAGTACCGGCAACAAGAGCAATTCCAAATCCAGTTTCTACTATACCCAGCCCAAATTTTCTATCTCCAAATGACCTGTCTATGCTTTTATTATATCTATGCTCAATTCCTCATATCTTTTTTTCTGAAACGGTAAAATATGATTAAGGCGAAACGGATTTATTTCATTAGCTTGTATGTGCATCCCAATTCATCTAAACTGAATTGGAAAAAAACTTAAGTATGCAGTACACCTGTTATTTCTTTTCCCAAAACTGTTCCCCCAAATAAATATACATATAGATAAATACTGACAAAAAGAATCAAAAATGGCAAAATTATCAGCATCCAAATCTTGACATATTTATTCAATACATGATACGTTAAAAATCTTTTCTCATAATCATTTATGCTTTTTCGAAAAAAAAACAAATAAGTTAAGAAAAAGTCCAAAAAAATTAATGCTAACCAAAATACAGGCGAGTTCATAACACTACTTAAATCAAATGGCAAGATAATATGGCAGAAGCTTATCAACTTTTCAAGATGAATAAAAAATGAGCCAATTATAAAAAAAACAAGTAATGATATGTAAATAAAAGTCCTCAAAATTGGGGAATCTTCCTTTTCATCATAAGCTTTATACATTCTATAACATATATATCTAAAAATTATCATCACTATCTATTTTTTAAAGTCTACAATAACACCATTATTATTCATGTGTGAATTTATATTATCTGAAACACTTTTCCCTGTGTAATAATAAGAAATGCCTTCAAGTAACAATGCTCCACCACCAATAATTAAACCAGCCCCTGGGATCAAAGATAGTCCTGTTACAACTGCTTGATAAACATGACCAGCATTTATTTGTTTTTCCCTTACAGCATCCATTACTATACTAGCTCCCCCAACCCATGGTGCTACTTTTCCAGCGATTTTTGCAACATTTGAAACTCCCCCTAATACTTTAGTGCTTGAAGTCGTCACTAAACTTCCAACAAAAATAGTTGTCCTAGTTAAATTATATCCTTCAGAGATAGCATAAGTCGTATTTTTATCAATAAAATTTCCAACCATATCAATAGCGGTGAACGCAATATCCTTCCAGTTCTCTTTGAAGAATCCATCAGTATTACCCGTCATTACCGTTCTTGTATCAATCGCATTGAACTTCCAATCTGTATGCACGTTCCCCATATTAAATCCATTTGAATCATATACCCGTGAATAATCAGCGTTAAAAAAAGAAGTTCCATTTGTGGTATAATATCCATATCTACCATTAGAATACTCGATAGGTTTCTCATCATCTCCGTTAAAATATAACCCTAAGCCCTGCATCTGATCCACACCATTAAATGCGTATCCCAAAATTTTTTTCCAAGCCCCTTCAGATATATCCCCCATTGGATCATTAAACATAACAGGATTGTTATTGGCATAGTTATAACCTGTTAATGATTCAAAGAGCTCAGCCTGCGGATCAACAGCAGTCCAACGGCCCAAGGCAGCATCATAATTACGATAAAAAGTCTGCATTAAATCAGGAAGATTTGCAAAATCATTCTGCCATTCACTTCCACCATTGTATAGATTTTTATTGGCATCGCCAGGAGTTGCCACCGCACTGCCTGTCATCACCATGCCATACGCATAATAGCTATTTTCCTGAACTACTTTTGCAGTTCCTCCATTATCTTCAAAACTTACCCTCACGTTGCCCTGCTGATCGGTGATCATGTATTCAGACACATAATTACCACCGGCAAACCTTACCCTGCCTTCAGGAGTAGGAAAGTATGAGAGAACGCCATTTTCAAATACAAAACCTTCACTGTAATCAGTCGTTTTTAGCAAAACACCCGAATTATATACCCCTTTGCGTAATAATGCTCCTCCAGCGTCGTAGGTATAAGAAATGTACTGGCTGTTGCCGGATAAAACGGTGATTACAGCTGCCTTGTTCAACTCATTATAACTCGTACTTATCCCTTTAAAAGGATCTATTTTCATGTTGCCATTCGCATCGTACCCATAAATCCCGGTACTCCCCGTAATATTCCTGAAGCCCAATGCAGCATAAGTTGTACCTACACCATCTGTTACCTGTTGGAGCTGGTTCGGGTTATTTGTACTATAGGTATAACCAAGGTTATCGATTTCACTAATCTGTCCTCCTACAATCGCATTACGCTTGAGCGAAAGTATATTACCGTTGAGGTCATATCTGATCCCTTTCTCATCAAAAGCACCGTTACTGTTCCAGTTGCCTCCCGTTTTATCCTGATAAAACGCATCGCTCAATCTGCTCAGCTGATCGTAAGTGTATTTATAACTCCGTTCGTTACCAGCAGTACCTGAGGCATCGCGACTCATCCACTTCACTGCAGAAACCTGCCCATTATAACTTGCTGTATTGCCCAATCCTGTTACTGACTGATCGTAAGCAATTTCCATCCCGAATACATCATTACTGTCATCATTGGTCTGCCCATCTGCAGTTAAAGTGCTGTTATTTATATTCAATAGCTGGCCACGGATATTGTAGCGATAATCTACCGATTGTAAAAAGCTACTTGTTCCATGCAGGTTCTTTTTAACAATTTGCCCCAACTCATTATAAACATACGTACCAATCCTAACCATTGGCCTGCCGTTATAACGCTGATCAATGCTGGTAACCCGCAGCATGTGATCATAAGTATAAGTACTCAAAACTGAGGTAGCAGAAGTAGCTACCTTAACAGTTTTACTGATTATAGGCTTACCTGTAAAACTTAATACAGAGGTACTTACATCAGACACCGATGCATTTAGCTGGTTGTTCCCAAGGGTCTGTATTAACCTACCACGGTTATCGTAAAAATAAAATTTTGAAAGCCACACATTTGCAAGGCCGGATCCAACACTGCGCATGAGTGTCCCGGTAAGCATCCCTTTAATTTTAGTGGTGGCAACAACTTCGCCGGAAAGCCCCTGTAAAACGTAACTGTTATCTGGGTTCCCATCTCCATTGAGGTCGTAGGTATCGTAATAACTATAGGCTAAGGGCTCTATACCACTAATAGGAAAAACTACATTTGAATAATACCCTTGACCGGCATTGCCATTAAACTGCTCAGAATATACACCAGCATAGTTAAGTCCATTAACATAAGCCTGCATTGCCGTCCTTGCAGTATAACTTCCATTGGTATAAATACCCTGTGATACTGCACGCCCTTTTCCATCATATTTGATGTAGTTCCACTTATTCGCCGCACGCAGATTTCCATCCTGAACCAGTAAAGGTCTGCTTAGCTGATCATAAACAATATATATTACGGCTCCGGCAGGAACAGTTTTTTCAACAACCCTTCCAAGTCCATCATATACATATTTAAAGATCAGTTTATCCACTCCGGTTTGCAGCAGTGAATAATTTCCTGTTACCTGCATTGCAGTTGTTGCCTTTGGCGGGACAACAAAGCTGATCTGTCCCGACAAATCATATACATAATAAGTATCCAGTTTCTCCTGTCCATTAAGCTGCCTTTTCAGGATTACCTGACCGTCGACTGTTTTAAAAAGGAGTGTTTCACTACCTTGTTCATCAACAGCGTCTTCAACGGAAAGGGTAGCTACCGCGTAATAGCCTGTAGCCGTGGCTGCATCAGCACTCCAGGAAATAACCTGGTCGGAAGGATTATTGCTCCTGAAAGACTGGCTTTTGAAATGCTGACCTGCGACCGGCTGAAAGCCCGTTCCCACCATTCCCATTTTCATCAGCCGTTGCAATGGGCTGTTCTCAAATACCTGTTCAGCAAAAGGTGAAGCATCGTCTGCGACCTTATCTGTCACACCATTTTGATAAAAAGCCGGCTGTTCCGAATTGAGTGCTTCGCTATGGTATCCACCATCGTTACCAGTTGACACATATGGAAGAAAAGACTTGGCCTGCCTTCCTGCCTGATCATATTGAACGGGAGTTACAATATCTTTTTGCAAAGGACTGGCCTTTATTGCTATAGATTGAATTGGCCGACCAAACCCATCAAAATAGGTACGGGTCGTCTGTTTGGAGTTGTTGCCCAGCGCAGCGGCCTGGGTAGCACTGGTTACACCAGCCACTGTTATAACTTCTTCCTGGATATAGCTCCTATTCTGCGCAATGCCCTGTTGAACGATCAACACCGAAAAGCATAATGCAAAAATGGCTTGAAGAGATATTCTCTCCATTACAGATGTTGTTTTAAATGTTTTCATCTTATTCACAAGGGCTAGGATTTAAGGTGATCGAAATGCTTCCAGATGCACTTACTGAATAAGTATATTTGTTACTGTGAACCCAGTCCTGGCATTGCGGCGAATTATCTGTTTCTACCACCACACTGATATCCGTGTCGGTTCCATAGCAGGTGACACGTAAAGTATAATCCCCGGGATCTATCTTGGTGGTAAAAACTTCAGCTGCGAGCACTGTTTTCACAACTGTAGTACCCTGAAGAAATTCCAGTTTGGTGAGCCCGCTTGACGGTGTATTATTTATAAAAGAAAGTGATACTGTTGTCGTTGCCTGTGGCAGAACAGTAATTTCGGTTGTTCTGCTTTTTGTACCAATGCCTGGTACAGTTACAGTAAGCGTCACGTTATACTTGCCAGCAGCAGAAAAGGTATGTAAACTACTAGAGGTTGGTGCTGATCCATCACCATAATTCCAGCTGAATACCGCCCCCGGCAACCGGCAAAGGTTAAAGTTGTTTACCATTAAAAAGCTGTATTCCTTATTTACAAATACGTCTTTATCACCTATAAATTGATTGATATAAAAATCAGCATCCGGTATCTGGGCCGCAAGGTCTTCGTTAAAATAGGTTTTTCTATACGTTATCTGTTTGTCCTGATCATAAATCAGGTTAATCCGCCCGAGCCTGTCTTTATCATAATAAGCAGACACACCGTTAGTATTTGTCTCCGTTATTTTTTGTCCTGTTATCGATGAATATGATGCCGTATTGACCTCAGCGATATCCGGATAAAGCATTATTTCATCTATTGCTACATTTGCTGCAGTGGTAAAACTAAGGGTGAACTGGGCTGAAAGCTGCTGTACCGGAATTTTAACCTCATAATACTTCCAATCGGCGTTTGCGGCGTAGTTTAATACAGCTGTTTGCGCAGAACCGCCGGTAGCTGTTAAATTCACAGCACCGGAAACAGCAGATTTGATCCAGATCGAAAAGATATAGGTCTTGGCTGATGATTTTTTAGTAATCATTCTGGAGAAAACACCGCTAACTGGACTAATCCAACCATTATTTCCTGAACGGTCCCTGATATACTGAAAGTTACTTGAATTCTGAATAAAAGACTCAGGCCGTTGATAATCCTCGAAATTGATGTAACCTACTTCTTGTGGATAGGCATTTTTAAAGGCCGCCACCTGCTGGTGGTTTAATGAATCCTGTAGAAAAGTTGTCGGCATTTTATCTATACCAACCTGGGTTTTGAGATAGCCTAACCTGTCGTAATATGGAAAAGATGCGACCTGTAAATATCGGGAGTCTCCTACATATCCATTCGAGGTGATAGGCACAAAATCTGTCAGTCCGGATGAAGATACCAGTTTAAACTGGCTAAGTGGCAGGATGTTCGGCTGTCCCTGCAGTTTACCTTCAAATTCTGTGTATTTGGTCAATTGAGCACTTACCGTTTTAAATACACTGCTACCTGCTGCTTTAACTTCAGAGTATACCTCAAGAGCGATATTGATATTCCTTTGGTTTAATGCATTTATCAAAGGGATACTGCTACCGGTAAAGCTTTTGCTGTAAATAAAATTGTTCCTGGAAACAGATCCATCACCATTCTCAGTCTCCTCACGAGTAGGATTTTTGTGGGTAACATCACCATAAACGATTTTTTTAGTACTATGCAGGCCCTGAACCTGTGACAACGGATCGAATACTATTTTATCTACCTGCGCAACAAGGTTACTTGTACCAGCATAAACCGAGTATTTAGAATACACCTTGGCATAATCGTTATCTTCAATTTTAAGCGCATTGATGACTACAGGAACGTTAGAGCGCTGATAAGTATAGGTTGTTTGAGAAACTTTTTCTCCTGTTCCATTAAAATCTGTCTGTTGCTTTAACAGTCCTCTCTGAAAATCATAATTAATATTTGGCGCAAATGGGTAGGTTCTTGCTGTATTGCTTACCACTCCTCTTGAAGTAGCACAACTTGGAACAGCAACATAAGAAATTGTAGGTGCCCAGTCACCCAGAGCAACCGAGTTATCCCAACTTCCTGCGGGCACTTCATATTCATATCTGGTGCTGCCTTTGCCTGCCTGGGTTTCTGTTACATATTTGTACATAACGGTATGATCCTCTTCAGACATGTCTTCTTCAGAAACCACACTAGAGTTGCCCGCATTTGCGGAGGTCGGCACCGGCTTAAAAAAAGAATTTGCGGGCAGAGAAAGTGGTATACCACTAGATACCCCATTTACTTGATTCAGGTAACTAAACTCCCTGACCATATTTTGCGAGGGGTTAATACCATTATAATCCGTGATCTTCTTTATCCTTACCCCTCCGCCAGAAACAACACTTGCAGTAGTTGGGTCATAATAATTATTGGATTCATACTCTAATGTAGTCTTGCCACCATCATAGCCGCTAATTTGTTTGAGCATACCAACGGTTACTGTCGCTGGGTTCACAGGTCCCAATCCAATTGTTGCAGTACCGGAACTATAGCCCCACATATCCCGCCCAAATATCCTGTGGGTATCTGGATTTAGATGAGGACTTTGCGTCTCCCCTTCATAACTAAAATATACATTTAAGGGTGAGTTGCACTGATCGGTGGTAATATTCCGCAACGCATAGCTATGATAGGAAACCTGGCCACTATTCAGGTTGACCGAAGAATAGTTAAAGATATAATTGACACCTTTGGCAGTAATACTGCCCAATATCGAATCATCACTTTTATTATCCACACCATAATTGAACGTACAGGATTCACTTCGGTTACTGAAACTTCCGAGCACTTTTACCTCGTGTGTTTCATTTATAATATACTTAATTTCCCGTTCTCCACCTCCAACTGCGAAAGCGACCTCTTTCCTATCACTCGATACCCCTAAGTCTTTGTATTCAAAGTAAACATCATTACCATTTGGATCGGTCATACTGGTAAGCATCCACATTTCGTTGTATTTTATTCCACCTACCCATTGGAAATATTCCCTTCTAAAATATTTGATTTCTGATTCAGGCAGTGTGGGACTGCTGGTGGGTGATATGCTCCTGGTAGTTTCCTTTGTCGCCTGTAATATTTTCGAAAAAATATATTTAATCCCCTTGTCATTAATTACCGTAAAACTCTTGATCATATGCGAAGATTCATCCAGTTGATAGGTGATCTGCACATCCTGATAGGATAGTTTCTGTATCGAATGATAATTGTCAAACATAAAATCAAAAGCAAGTCCTGGTGCAGACACAGAGAACAGATCAGGTTCGGTATCTGTGTTATCTGCGAAGTTTGAATTGATATAATTCAAATCGGCCTGCTCATCAGCGCATCCTGCCGGATTATTATCATTCGCGATCGAAAAGGAGTTGATCTTTGATCCATTTGTAGTTTTCAACCAACCTAATCTGGTTGCCCCAAATGTCCCCTGTTCAACATCATCAGGTATCCCACGGACTTTTCTTGACACTTGGCCACCTGCACTCAGGCTCCAGCCAAGGCCGGTAGAAGACTCCCGAGGATCTACCTTCAGCCCGTTTGACCCGTAAACCATGCTGACTGGTACACTGATCAAGCCGGTATTATATTCAACAATAGGAACTACAGCTACCGCTGTTCCGGTAGAATGATTAACGTTGATTGGTATACGTTGGGCAGAAGCACCTACATAAATCAGTAAAAGAAATAAAGAAAAAGACAGCGTTTTTTTGTTCATGAGTTATTTGGGGCATATTGATTTTTGCTCACTTTCATCTTTTTAGAAAAGCGTTCGACCTGTTTAAAAACAGTCCAAACGCCACGGCATAAAATTGGTGCGCTGATAAAAATTCTAAGTTGAGAATTCCATATCTCTGATGAAATTATATGAAGTTATTTTAACTGACATATCTTTTTGACGAACGATGATTTTATCGTTATGAACGCATCGAATCACCTGATGAAATTAATCCTGTAATCGGATAAACTCGTTGAATATTCCAAGTAGTCTGATACTTTCAATCATAGTCACCTCTTCCTGAACATTTTCAAATCATTGAAATACAATCAAAATTGCAATAGCAAGGCAAAAGTTAAAAAGTACTGCTCATCTGGAACATTGGCAGGTACATCGCAATCAATATCACCCCTACCACCAGGCCAAGAAAAATAATAATCAAAGGCTCCAAAAGTCCGCTGATGGCGCAATTATTATTCTTAATTTTTCTTACAGAATTGCCAACACTGATTTCTTCGAAAGAACGAGATGTATCTCTCACCAATAAGATACTTGTTCCATTGTCTAATATCACCGTCCTAGTTCTATGATTTTTTTGGTCAATAAATTTCATTATAACTGTACCCGAGTACAACTCTTTTTGAAATCGTCAGCAATTGCACAACAGCGTGAGTTATCGATTTTGTTGCCATTTAAGTATGCAATTAATAGAGTAATTATACCTTTACACATAATATTTTAACATCTTCATAATATTTTACCTCCCCAAAAATATTGTTGTTGTTGTTCTAGACCACATTATCCCAGCCTTTGCACCGGTTTCAACTGAATACCCAAACAGACTATAGTTATCGCCTCCAAAATTCCAGTCAGAACCTTTATAGTTTTTGTTTGTCCTATTACCAGAATATTCGGCACCTCAAAACCAAATCCCGCTTCTTCTCTGGCACGTGATGAAACCGTATAAACATGTAAAAGCTTGCAAATTAAACAATCGCAAGCTTTTTAGTTTTATATAAAAAATCAGAATTTACACTCAATTTATTTCCTGACAAATAATTTGTTACTTATAGGAGTATTTTAAGAAAACACCTCCATTACCCTTTTCATACCATTCACCCTTTATACAATAATAATCAGTTTTGTCTATTCTGATTTTAGGAAAGTCGCCATTTATATACTGCTTAATTTCATTCTGAATTTTAGGATCATAAACAGTAACACTTTTGACTAACTTCTCGTGTACGTTGTAAAAGGCATTTGAAATTGTATCAAAACGTAAAGTGAATTGGTTATCAATGTCATGGTTAGTCTTACTGGTTCGTTTTGATTTGTTTTCATCATGAACATTGACATTTATTTTATAATTAATTTTATTGGTTCCTATTAAATTAAATTCCAACCAATAAAGAGAGTGCTCATCCAATAGATCAGACTTCGAAAATGATTGGAGGTGCATAGTCTGATAAAGCTTACCATTACTAACACATAACAATAACAAATTCTTGAGACTTTGATTATTGCCTGCTCTATTATTATAAACAATCTGTAGAAACTTATTACGTATCAATCTAACAGTATCTATACTCATATAATCGCTTATAAAAATTTTATCCTTTAAACAAGAAATAGTTAATTTCCCACTAAATTGTTCATTAGACAATTTTATTTTTGTCTTAGTGCCTTCAAGAGATTCAATACTATAGGATTGAGCCTTTAAGATATTGTTGGTGTTTAAACAAATCAATAATACCAATAAGATTGTTGCATATTTTATCATAATTTTAGAAAATCTAATATTTATCTTCAGGCGAATAAAGTTGCTAGCTGAATTTTTCTAACAAGAGAGGCCAAAGCTATACTGGAATATTTATTTTCTTGAAAACTCATATCTATTTCCGCTATCTGGATCTCCTATCCAATTAAAAAGTTTTTTCCATGGAGCTTTATTCTCCATAAAATTACTACCTGAGATTACCAAGGAAAATACAGTATTATTATAATCAGTAACTGAGTTTTTAACAAAATTAAGCTCAACAAACCAAAGGAATTGATCTAATGATCTAGCAGACTCTTTTATAGCCCATTTTCCAAGATAGCAATCAAACCTCTTTTCACTATTTTCATCATCTGATATGAAGTTTTTTGCGGGTAAATGTTTAGCTATAAATGTACCATCTTTTTTAAATTCGATAATAGCTCCGTCCCGGCTAAGCCAAACACCTGCTATATCATTTTTTTTTGGTTGAGTTTCACTACATCCTTGATATAGCGAAAATGATATAATTATAAAAATTATATGCAATATTTTTTTTACTTCCATTTTAAATTTTCCATCCATATAAATGTTTGAGTTGTTTTAGAAAACGGTCCAGATGAAAAACTTCTATTCATTGGATCCCCTATGTTTTTGTTCCACCAATTAGTATATCCAATTATAGGGGGGGGGTGAGTTGCTGACGAAATTGTTGAAGAATTTGTAACAGTAAAAGTTACCATGGCCATATCTCCATCAATACTTGTAACAGCATATTTTAGTCCATATGAACCTAAATACGTAACGGCTAAATTACCGGTCTTTCCAGCTGTTAGTAAAGTTGAGTAATCTTTGATGTATAATCCAACGCCGTCAATACCCCCTAAAATATATGGGTTACTACCCTTAGATGTGCTATTTGTACTCATAATACGACTTCGAATTATATTTCTGGTTGCATCAATATGCGAATGCTGTCTAAGCATTTCTGTAAATGTATCTCCATTTGTAAATGTTCTATCCCTAGGCCCTTCTCCACTTGCCCATTCCCATCCAACTTGCCATGGGCTAGTAGTAGAATTTTGAACACCAAAAGCCTCTTTTTGCCTATCAATTAACCAGTTTTGGTTAGTTCTGGCTTCCGCTATGTCTACACCTCTTAGCATTACACTTGCAACATCTCCACCTGAATGGTTTCCCGAGTTAAAGTGAGCTGCTGCACTTCCGTAAGACGATGCAAAGCCGTACTGCCCGAAGTTGCCACTCATCGACATGTCAGTAGAGCCATAGTCAAAGGCCTGTGCATCTGAAGTAAATGCTGTGGCACTGCCGGAAGAAGCATCCCAGTATCCCCCAAATTCGCTTCCCCAAAGGTAACAAGCGATAATTTTGTGAAAATAAAAAGTCTTTTAAACATAATGGAGTAGTAATAGGATAAAAATTCACCAATTAGGATCAATTTCTGAAAGATCACTAATGTTGTCTTTCATATGAGATAATCAACTGTTATTCTTCTAGGCAACATCATTCATATTAAAAAATAACCAGTCCCTGAAGCATGGTTATTATAGCACCATACTAATAAATGATCAGCCGGGGGATCAGCTTGAAAAGAACATTAGGTGCTTCATAGGTCATTGTTAGACTGGTGTGTAGATTAATGATCTTCAAATTGTTATTTCAGAGCAATTTATCTGTTAAAGTCATCTAAAAATTGAACTTTGAGAAATGTTTTTGACGAACTATGCCTTTTTTAACATGAACGTACGTTTTGACATGACGAAATTTTGTGTGAAGAATATATTGAAGTTATCCAACTATCCAAAGCCGCAAACGCACCCAACGTGACAACAAGCTAATTTGAAGGAAGAAACCTCAAGTCGCTCCTTATCACAGCTCCAGACAACCAGATTTATGAAAATAATATCACGTCTGTTTAATACCTAGACCAATTAAAAAGTACTGCTCATCTGGAACATCGGCAGATACATTGCAATCAGGATCACTCCAACTACAAGCCCAAGGAAGATAATGATCAATGGTTCCAAAAGTCAGCTGATCGCATTGGTCTTACTGCCTGGCTTGTTATGCAACTACATTTCGGTCTTAGCGAGACGCTAAGACCAGTTAGGGGCCAGCGAATGAAGTCTAGCTAGGCCACATTTCAATGATTGATTTTGCTTGCTTCGAAATTTCAATCCATTTAGGATCCGTTATAATCCCCTGATCAGTCTCTTTTTCAACATAATCATCCAGAGCATCTCTAAGCGTTTCAAGAGCAACAATTAGTTTAGATTCTAAACCTAAAACAAGTGCCTCATTTTCAATAAAATAATCAAAATTATTATCGTCAAATAACCTATTCATTAATTCAACGTAAGATGATATTAAGCCAGTATCATTATCTTCGTTCAGCCATAATTTTTTTTGCATTTTTATATCTGATATTTCAAGAATATCATCAAATATATCTTTTAAGACTTTTTTCATTTTATAATCCAAATTTAGGCATCTTATTAATGTCAAATACAGCTCTTGGAATATGTGCAGCTGGATCGTTACTTTGTACTGGTCTACCCAATGCATCATAGCTTAC
>Ga0265798_10006364_pt1 | contig 15551 bp, 18 predicted proteins | sample P3T30metagenome_FD_192430 | JGI IMG/M metagenome (GOLD analysis project Ga0265798, IMG submission 192430) | Plant litter microbial communities from East Loma Ridge, Irvine, California - P3 T30 | ecosystem: Environmental > Terrestrial > Plant litter > Unclassified | place: USA: California... | reverse complement strand
AATCAGGAGCCTTTCCGGTTCGCTCCAGTCCGGGCTCGAGTTGATCCATCGCGCATGCGTCGACAGCAGCATCAGCGCGTTATGGCCGAGCTGCCGGGAGATAAATGCGGGGGTTCATGCCAGACATAGCGCGCATTGTCGCATAGGTATGGCGACAGTTGTATGGCGGGCTGAAGTGGATGTCCAGATTCTCCACAAGACCGTGCCATTGAGGGGCCTTTCGTTCTACTGACGCACCATGACGAAAGCGATCAGGGTTTTACCTTGCGCCCAGCCATATGCTGTAAATACGCGATCAACTTCTCCAGATCCGCATCCGGCAATACCGCTTCCGAAAACCCCGGCATCTTTGCCTGCGGCCACTGCCGCAGATCCTGTGGATTGCGAATGTAGCGTTTGAGGAAGTCCGCTCCCAGGTACTCGGTCGGGTTGTAGGGGATATTCAAATCCGGTCCGAACTGCGCATCACCAGCACCGTTCAAGCGATGGCAGGCCAGACAGTTTCGCTGAAACAGGGCAAAACCCTGATTGATCGGATCGTCAACCTTCAGAGCAGGGGCCGGCAACAGCGCGGGGAAGCGTTCTGCAACCGAGGCCATGCGCTTGATGCTGGCCACCTCGAATGGCCATTGTTCCGGGCTGATGTTTCCAGCCTGCGGATCCGTCCATACCAGATAGAAAGGCCCCGCGCCGGGCTTGCCTTCAGCCAGTGGCGGCCACGGATGGGCGGGGTCCTCGATCGCCAGCCAGGCCCGTGCGCCTTGGTCATTGAGTAGCGGGGCGGCCGCCAGTTCGGCGGCAAACCCGTCCAGGGCCACGGCCTGCAGGTGATCGTCAGGCTTGATTCCGGTCAGCAATGCAGCCAAGGGCACTGCGCTATAGGTCATGTCCCGGTGGTAGGAGACATCGTCTTTTACAGTAATGGCCTGCAACTGGGGATGGGTAAGCAATTCTTCGGTTTGCCAGGTGCGGCTGCTCTCGCCGAGTTGCAGTTCCAGTTGAGCAGCATACAAAGGCATGCTCAACATCAGAGCGCCGAACACAATAAGTGTTTTCAAAGTTCCGCCCTCGCTTTTGTGTTATCGAGCGTAAGCCGGTTATACAAAGGCATGGTTTCGCGGTCCAGTGAAGAAATCGACAGGTGCCCATGCTGTGCTGTTTCGAACAGAGGTAGAGGGCTCTCGACGCTGTGGGGCGGGACGGGCATACCACATCGCGCCTGACAAAGGCTGCCGCCATGGCCGCTAAATGCAATCACACAGATCAAGCTTGGCACTTTGCAGCCGAAACAGTCGAACGGAGGAAAAACAGGCTACGGCAGGCTGCTACTGAATCATCTTCGGCTATTAGAAAACGTCACCTTCATAGAACGTTCGCCCGAGGTCGTTTTAACCAAAAGTGTGCAAGTCATGAGGTCTGCAATGCTTAGAAACGCCCCTTTGAGTACCAAACTGCTACTTATTCTGATGTTCCCTCTGCTTGGCTTTCTGGCCTTTGCTGGGATTTTCGTGGCTGACAAAAGCGATACGCTCGGTTCCATGAACCGGGCTGTTACCGCTACCAATGCTGCACAGAAACTGAGCGATGTCGTTACTACTATCCAGCGTGAACGCGGCGCCAGCGGCGTGTTTCTGGGAAGTGGTGGCAAGTCCATGCAGAACGAGCTGAAGACCTTTCGCCAGGAAACCGACAAGGCGGTGGGCGTGATGCGAGCGCAAACGACCGAGGGTATTCCTGCGCCGGACAAGGTGCTTCGTGCGATGGATGATCTGATCGCGCTGCGCCTCAAGGTTGATTCGCAGGCAATCAACAATACTGAATCCGGTGCCCGCTTTACCGACCTGATCAAAGTCTTGATCGGCTTCAATTATTCTCTGGAAGCCAGTATTGATGATCCACAGATCCTGCGTGGGTTGAGCTCGCTCAACCAGTTCGTGGACATGAAGGAGCGCGCTGGCCGCGAGCGTGTATTGCTCGGTCTGGCGTTCAACCAGAACCGCTTTGACGCAGCGCTGTTGTCACGCTTCAGCCGCAACCTCGGTGAGTTCTCGGGCTATTTCGAAGCCTACCAGCGCTGGTCGCCTGTCGAATTCAAGAACAAGCTGGATGCCGTTCTGCAGCAGCCCGGCTCACTGGAAGTGGCGCGCCTGCAGCGTCTGGGTTTCGATACGCCGCTGGGTGATCCGCTCAACATCAAGCCTGAAGACTGGTTCAACCTGGCCACCGTTCGCATCGACCTGATGGCCAAGGTGGAAGCGGAGCTGGGGCAGATGGTGGTGGGTCTTGCCAGTGATGAGCGTACCGACGCCGAGCGCAGTCTGTACGTGGCAATCGCGATCGTGGTCCTGATGTTGATTGCCGTGCTGTGGCTGGCATCGGTCATCATTCGCAACATCAAGATCGCCGTTGTTGATGTGAATCGCACCCTGATCTCGCTTTCGACCCGTGACCTGACAGCCAGGACTCTTTATACGGGCAAGGACGAGTTTGGAGAGATCGCCCGCAATCTCGACAACATGGCCCTGCAGATCAGCGAAGTCATCCGCGAGATTGGCAGCGCCACCGCGCAGGTCGCCACCGCAGCCGAGCAATCATCCGCCGTAGCCCTGCAGACCAGCAACAACGTGGCGCAGCAACGTCAGGGCACTGACCAGGTCGCCACTGCCATCAGCGAGATGAGCGCTACGGTCAAGGACGTCGCACGCAGCACCACCGATGCCGCCGAGATGTCACAGCGCGTCAATGCCAGCACTCTGCAGGGCAAGACTGAAATCGAAAACACCATCAGCCTGATTCAGGGGCTGGAGGTTCAGGCTGAACAGACCTCGCGGATCATTGGCGAGCTCAAGGGTGAAAGCGATTCGATCTCTTCGGTTCTGGATGTGATTCGTGGTGTTGCCGAGCAGACCAACCTGCTGGCCCTTAACGCTGCCATCGAGGCTGCCCGCGCAGGCGAGCAAGGCCGTGGTTTCGCCGTGGTCGCCGACGAAGTGAGGAACCTGGCCAAGAAAACCCAGGATTCCACCGTCAGCATCCAGAACATGATTGCCAACCTGCAGTCCGGCTCTGATCGGGCCGCCAGTTCCATGCAGGAAACACTGGGCAAAGCAAAGGAGGGCGCGAGCAACGTGGTGCGTGCCGGTGAGTTGCTGGAAGAAATCGCCGAAGGCATTGCGTCGATCAGTGATCGCAATATTCAGGTGGCTTCGGCCGCCGAAGAACAAAGCCTGGTCGCCGAGGAGATCCACCGCAACGTCAACGACATCAACACGCTGGTGGTTCAGGTCAGCGCAGGTGCCGAGCAGACAGCCGTCACCAGCCGCGAGCTGGCTCGACTGGCCGAACAGCAGCAGGGGCTGGTCGGTCGTTTCAAGGTGAGCTGATCCAAAGGATCTGTTCTGATATCAAAGGCCTGTAAGCGTCAGCTTGCAGGCCTTTTTTGTTGGTCGTTGGCGTAGGTCATTCCGATGCCGCAATATCATCCGTTATAGCCCGAAAGCCCCAGCATGTGTCGAACACCCTCCAGGCTCAGCCTGGGGATGACGTCGTCCGGTACTCTGGATGTCGCCGACAGGTTGTAGACTTGAAAGTCGTCCCCCATCACCGAGTTCGCCATCAATTTCAGGGAAGGCAGGATTCGCGATTCATAGTGTTGGTCCAGTCCGCACGGAGACAGCCTGGCGCCAGGCGTTTCGTAGTAGCGTCCTGCCGATTGATTCATATCGAAACCCACCAGAAATATTTTGTTGAAACCCAGGTGGTGGGCCAGTTGCAGGGCCAGGTACATCACGGTGCGGGCGTCGAAAAAGCCCAGGCTCATGTCCTTGCTGAAACCGATGTCCCTGCTGCGTCGGCTGAACAGTGAAAGCTTTCTGACCAGCTCGGATCGCTGTTCGAAAAGGCTCGCGGCACTCAGCCGGTCGGCCTTCTTCAGCGCATAGACATTGCCCCTGGGCGAGCTTCGGAGCTTCCCGATCTGGCTGTCCCACAAGGCGATGTTGTCGCTGCTGCGCATGGCCTGGGCAAACAGTTCCGGCTGTTGCCTGGAGAAGTCCCGGTCCGAGCAGACGTAGAAGTGGGGATTGATTCCTGCCTTGGTAAACATGGAAATTGCCCCATTCATCGTAATCATGGGGATGCAGGAAAATTCCCTTATCGGGAAGTCTGCTGCCGAGGCGCCTGAACCCACCAGAAAGACCGGCCCCGCCGAGTTGCCCTTGCAGTTGCCGAAGTCTTGCTGATCACAAATATCATCGGAAACCTCGATGGCAACAGGCATAGGATAATCCGTTACTTTCGAAAAGTGTCTAATCATCGTGATGGCTTATTGATGTTATATGGTGCAGGTTAGTTACATACGCTGGTGTTGGATGATATCACCCTGCATCTAAAAATAGTTCACCACGTTAAATCGCTGTTTTAGTCATGTATCCGGATTGTATCTGTTAGTTGTCCGAAGTTGCAGATGAATATCGAATATGAGTACGGTTGATTGGCTCGCCATCGTGATGAGGTGTCCAGGCGTAATGCGATGAAATACATGGATTTAAGTCAGTATGATGTCGTTATGATATTGCTTTGTGATATCATTTTAACTTGATGATTATCCAGCAACGGAGTTGCAAAAATGCGCCCAGCGTCACCCCTCAAAATCTCCCTCTTTGCCATCGCGGCCTTTGCCGTTACCGGTTGTGCGAGCATTGTCAGCGATTCGAAATACCCGGTAGCGGTGACATCCAGTCCGTCCGGCGCCGCTTACGAGATCGTCAATGAGGGTGGCGTTTCCGTTCGCTCGGGCGTGACGCCTGACGAGGTGACGCTGAGGGCTGGAGCGGGTTATTTCGACGGCGAGAAATACACGGTCACCTATCGCAAGGACGGTTATACCAGCAGCACTCAAACACTCGAGTCAGGCATTGACGGTTGGTACTGGGGCAACATTGTTATTGGCGGGCTGATCGGCATGTTGATCGTCGATCCCGCAACCGGCGCCATGTACACGCTACCGGAGAAGATCAATTCGACACTGACGGTGGCGCCGGTTTCGGCAATCTCTGCTGTTGGGCAGTCTTCGGTGCAGGTTCAATAGCTGCGGGCCGATACGCTCTTGTATCGGGCTTCAGGAATTCAAACGCCGCGCCTTCCCAGAAAGAGCGCGGCGTTTTTACGCGTGTCAGGGGAACTAGATGATGGCATTGCGAGACTATAGGTTCGCTTATGTTCGACAGGCTGTCTGATCGAGCACGCATTCTTATGATCTCGGAGATCCATGACATGAAGTCCTTTTTTCGTCCTGCTCTGCTGCTGGCTGTTGCGCTGCCCCTGGTACTGGCTGGTTGTGGTGACAAGGAGCCGGAGCAGCGCGCCGCGTTCACGCAGTTCCTGCAGACCCGCATTGTCGACAAGCCTGGCGTTCGGGTTCCCACGCTGACCGAGGATGAAAAGAAATCTTTCGGCGATTACAGTTCCCACTATGCCGTCATCTCGGATTTCAACGCAGGGATGGATGCTTCGGTCAAGCCATTGAATGAGCTTGTGCAAAAGGGCGCTATTCGTTCGTTGAATGACGTGATGGAGCGCCGCGCCGACCTGAAGGCTGTGCAGACAGGCCTCAACGATATGGGCGAGCAGCTGACCAAAGAGCAGGCCAAGGCTGATGCCGCTCATGAGAAGCTTAAGCAGCCGGACGATCTGAAAGCGGTCTACAACAAGGCCTATGACAAGACTGTCAGCGTGCCGGCCAATACCTTTCGCGAAATCCTGCCGCAGATCAATGGCACATTCGATAGCACGCTGAAGATTGCCGACTATGTCGATGCGCACAAATCGCAGATCGATCTGTCCGGTTCGGTTGCGAAAGTGAATGACCCGGTGGTACAGACCGAACTCAACAAGTTGCTGCAGGACCTCAACGCACAGGCGAAAAACGTCCAACAGGCGCAAGCCCGCTTGCAGGCTGTCATGCTGGGTCGCTGATCCGGACTCTTGCCTGAAGGCTGAGAGCCTTCAGGCCCATGATGAAACCGGTCGATCGAACAATCGACCGGTTGCGATTTGCCCGTCACCGCCTAGTCTGTCTGGCAGACAGTCTGACGCCCTGTCAGACCTTGCAGTGAGGAGGTATCCCATGTCGACAATACCACCACTTTTCAACGACGAAGTTCCTGCCTGGGATCGTTATGCGGCGGCTGCGCTCAGCACGACGATCACGTGCACCGAGACGGCAGAGGAGGCGGTAGTCGCTGCTGCCGACCTTGCAGACAAACTCGTCAAGGAACGCGAGAAACGGATCAAGGCTGCCAAAGAACAGCTTTTCCAGCACTGAGCTTCACTTCGAGCCTGGTCCTGGACCGGGCTCGCTGGCCGATAAAGCGGCCCTCCTGATGTATGATCGGCGTGTCGTCGCTCACTTTTTCGGCCAGTCGCCCAATGATTAATACCACCCCATTTGATTTGGTCCTACGCGAAGCCGTTGTCGAGGATTCGTTGTGTGTGGCGGTATTGGGGCTGCAGGTGTTTCTGGATACTTATGCCACTGAGGGCATTCGTGATTCGATTGCTCGTGAGGCGCTGGAAGCCTTTTCCCAAGCGTCCATTGCCGGGATCATTGCTCAGCCCGGTACATTCGTTATCGTTGCCGAATCTCATGGGCATCTGGTGGGATTTGCCCAAGTGGCGCTGCTGACTGCGCACGAAATGATCGACACTGCGCAGGCGGCCGAACTGCAGCGTCTGTATGTACAGGAACGGTTTACCGGGCTGGGAGTAGGGAAGCGCCTGCTCAGGGCTGCCGAACAGCAGGCCGCACTCGGCGGCGCGCTTCTGCTTTGGGCGACGGTCTGGGTGGGCAACGATCGCGCGCTGGGTTTCTATCCGCAAATGGGCTACAGGCTCGAGGGCGCGCCGATGTATGTGTTACAAGGCGAAGAACACGAGAATCGGCTATACGCCAAACGGCTGAATGGTTTTGAACCGAAGGACATGGATCCGCAATAAGGACATTGAATGTTACGCATATTGGGCAAGGCGTCTTCCATCAACGTGCGGAAGGTATTGTGGGCATGCGAGGAACTGGCAATACCGTTCACCCAGGAAGACTGGGGCAGCGATTTCAGATCGACCAACAGTGCAGCGTTCCTAAGGCTTAATCCCAACGCCATGGTGCCAGTCATCATTGACGGTGATTTCGTGCTGTGGGAATCCAACACCATCATCCGTTATCTGGCCGGTCAGTATGGCGGCGAGCACCTTTATTCCAGGGCGCCGAAGGCACGGGCACGGGTTGATCAGTGGATGGACTGGCAGAGCTCTGACCTCAACACGTCATGGACTTATGCCTTCATGTCACTGGTACGCCGCTCGGCCAATTTTCAGGATGCAGACGCAGTTGCTGCGTCGCTTTCCATGTGGTCCAGGCACATGCAAGTGCTGAACAGCCAGCTCGAAAAGACCGGTACTTATGTGGCTGGCGAGCAGTTTTCTCTGGCTGACATTGCTGTCGGGCTTTCAGTCAATCGCTGGTTCGAAACGCCCTTCGAGCATCCCGACCTGCCTGCAGTCAATGGGTATTACGAACGGCTCAGTCATCGGCCGGGCTATCTGTTGTACGGACGAAACGGTATCTCGTGACGTCTGATGGCGTCAGTGTTTATCCTTCACGCCCACCTGATAATCATCAAAGGAAACGCGGCAGTGACCCTCATTAAAATAACCGCTGGCGGCTATTCGTTTCTGGCCGAAACCAATCCGGACGCGCCCAAGACTGTCGCTGCGTTCTTGAAGCTGCTGCCTTATAAGCAGAAGTTTATTCATGTGCGCTGGAGCGGCGAAGGTTGCTGGGTGCCGCTGGACGATTACGAATTGAAGCTCGACGACACGTTGGTCGGCTTTGAAAACGCCACCAGTCATCCTTCGGTGGGCGATATCCTGTTTTATCCCGGCGGCTACAGTGAGACGGAGATCATCCTGGCGTATGGGTCGTGCTGCTTTGCCAGCAAGATGGGGCAGTTGGCGGGTAATCATTTCCTGACGATCACCGAGGGCAAGGAAAACCTGCGCAAGCTGGGTGTGAAAACACTCTGGGAAGGGGCGCAGGACGTGGTGTTCGAGCTGGCTTGAGCGTTGCGTTCGACAAAATGCTGGCGAGATGCCGATTCGCCAGTATTTTTTGGAACCGCTGATCTTCGCGAAGGGTCTAGTCAACAATGCTTCCACAACCCGGAAGTCGAACTGGAGATCAGTCCTTGAATATTTTCGAAGCACTACGCGAAAGCCATGATCGTCAACGCGGCTATGCCGATGCACTGATCCAGACCAGCGGCGATTCAGAAGCAAGGGCTCAGGCCTACAAGCAACTCAAGGAAGAACTTCAGGCGCATGAAACCGCTGAAGAACGTTTCTTCTATATTCCGTTGATGGAGCACGACAACGGCATCGATCTGAGCCGTCACGCCATTTCCGAGCACCACGAAATGGACGAGATGATGGAAGAGCTGGACGAGACCGAAATGTCGAGCCCGGCCTGGCTGGCGACTGCAAAAAAGCTCTCCGAGAAAGTGCACCACCATTTGAAGGAAGAAGAGCAGAAGTTCTTCCAGATGGCTGGCAAGCTGCTCGACGAGAAGCAGAAGCAGTCCCTGGCGGGCAAGTACGTGAAAGAGTACGAAGAGCAAATCGCCGAAGGATGACGGGTGACCGCGGTGCTAGAATCGGTTTTTTATCAGCGAAGGCATGACATGAAGTTAGCGATTCTGGTGATTGCGGCAGCGGTGTTGGTCGGATGCGCGGCGCCGTCGAATTCGGCACGTTCAGGCGGACCGTTCAAGATTCTCTCAAGCACCAAACCAGCGGCTGCCGTCGCCCAGTGCATTCAGGTGACCTGGCAGAACGAAGCCATGTTCGGCAGCTCTGCTGACGTGTTCATGGACAAGCTGTCTGGAGGGGGCTTCACTGTGTTCACCACAGAGACCCGTTACTTCGCGGACGTGCGTCCCCAAGGCGCAGCGTCTTCTGTCGATTTCTATGCCACCCCGAGCGACACCCAGACAGGCCTGCGCTCCGCCGCCATCGCCACCTGCCTTTAAGCATCGCCCTTCAGGCCCGCCACTCTGGCGGGCCTTTGCTTGCAAAAAGCAACGCCAGTCCCGTCTTTTCAACCTTTGACCTCTGTGCGCCCACTTGCGGCGCGCACGCCCAAGTATGGGGCTTTGTTACCGAAATGTTTCTCTCAGTAGCGCCATCGTGTCCAAAGCGTTGAATGGCCCTATCGCAAAGCGATTCCCAGCCCTTTGATTCGCCTCATTTTTTTCGCAACCGGTTTTTGCCGGGCATTCTGTGGCACACTTTCTGCTCTCTATTCCGTTGTTACATACCTATATCCGCTATAGCGGAATAAAGACAACCCGGTGGAGTTCATGTGATGCGCTACGGACCTTCTTTTCTGAAAACCTGTGTATTTGCTTTTGCAGCGGCCGTCACCCTGGTCAATCCGGCAATAGCAGCAGAGGGCAGCAAACTGGACGCGGTATTGAAACGCGGCAATCTGGTGGTCGGCACGGGCAGCACCAATGCGCCGTGGCACTTTCAGGGGGCGGACGGCAAGTTGCAGGGGTTCGATATCGACATCGGCAGGATCATCGCCAAAGGCCTGTTCAACGATCCGAGCAAGGTCGAGTTCGTGGTTCAGTCGTCGGACGCGCGCATTCCCAATCTGCTGACGGACAAGGTGGACATCAGCTGCCAGTTCATCACCGTCACCGCCAGCCGTGCCCAACAGGTTGCGTTCACCTTGCCGTACTACCGGGAAGGCGTCGCGCTGCTGTTGCCTGCCAATAGCAAATACAAGGAAATCGATGACCTGAAAGCCGCAGGCGACGGCGTAACGGTTGCCGTGCTGCAGAACGTCTACGCCGAAGAACTGGTCCATCAGGCGCTGCCCAAGGCCAAGGTTGATCAGTACGACAGCGTTGACCTGATGTACCAGGCCATCAACTCCGGCCGTGCCGACACCGCAGCGACCGACCAGTCCTCGGTCAAGTACCTGATGGTGCAGAATCCTGGCCGCTATCGTTCGCCAGCCTTCGCCTGGAGCCCGCAAACCTATGCCTGCGCGGTCAAGCGTGGCGATCAGGATTGGTTGAACTTCGTCAACACCGCGCTGCATGAAGCCATGACCGGTGTCGAATTCCCGGCCTATGCCGCCTCGTTCAAGCAATGGTTCGGCGTGGACCTGCCAGTGCCTGCGATTGGCTTCCCGATGGAATACAAGTAAGTCGGATCGAACCTCTTGAAGGGCAGGGTGAGCTGAAATGCCAACCCTGCCGGGTACAGGCAACCATGAACTATCAGTTGAATTTTGATGCCGTATGGCGCGATTTTCCGAGTCTGCTGGCGGGGCTGGGCCTCGGGCTGGAACTGGCTCTGATCTCGATTGCCATCGGCTGTGTGATCGGTCTGATGAACGCGTTCGCGCTGCTGTCACGTTATCGCGCGCTGCGTATCGTGGCGTCGATCTACGTGACCGTGGTGCGCAACACACCCATTTTGGTGCTCATTCTGTTGATCTACTTCGCGCTGCCGGGCCTGGGCATTCGTCTGGACAAGCTGCCGTCGTTCGTCATCACCCTGTCGTTGTACGCAGGCGCTTATCTGACCGAAGTGTTTCGCGCCGGTCTGCTGAGCATTCACAAGGGCCAGCGTGAAGCGGGGCTGGCTATCGGTCTTGGCGAGTGGCAGGTGAGGGCGTACATCGTGGTTCCGGTGATGTTGCGTAACGTGCTGCCAGCGCTGTCCAACAATTTCATTTCACTGTTCAAGGACACCTCGCTGGCCGCAGCCATCGCAGTGCCGGAACTGACCTACTACGCACGCAAGATCAATGTCGAAAGCTACCGGGTGATCGAAACCTGGCTGGTGACCACTGCGCTCTATGTGGTGGCCTGCTATGCGATCGCCATGCTGCTGCGCGCCCTCGAACAACATCTGGCGATTCGCCGTTAGGAGGCTGTCATGTATCAACCCCCTGGCTGGCTGCAGGAAGTGTGGAATGCCCGTGAAGTGCTGTGGTCGGGTTTTCTGACCAGTATTCAGTGTTCGGCGCTGGCCATTCTGTTCGGCACCCTGATCGGCATGTTCGCCGGTCTGGTGCTGACCTACGGCGGATTTTTTGCGCGCCTGCCGATTCGGCTGTACGTCGATCTCATTCGCGGCACGCCGGTGTTCGTGCTGGTGCTCGCGGTGTTCTACATGGTGCCCGCGCTGGGCTGGCAGATCAGCGCCTTTCAGGCCGGTGCGCTGGGGCTGACACTGTTCTGCGGCTCGCACGTGTCGGAAATCGTACGCGGTGCCCTGCAGGCGATTCCGCGCGGGCAACTGGAGGCAGGCAAGGCAATCGGGCTGCGGTTCGGCCAGTCGCTGCGCTACGTGCTGTTGCCGCAGGCCATGCGCCAGATCCTGCCGACCTGGGTCAACTCCTCGACCGAGATCGTCAAGGCTTCGACCCTGCTGTCGGTGATCGGCGTGGCCGAACTGCTGCTCAGCACCCAACAGGTGATCGCCCGGACCTTCATGACGCTGGAATTCTACTTGTTCGCCGGTTTTCTGTTCTTCCTCATCAACTACGCCATTGAGCTGCTTGGGCGACACATCGAAAAACGGGTGGCCTTGCCATGACACAAACCCAGACCAAAACGCTTTCACCCGCGTTGCTCAGCATCGAGGGCCTGCACAAATCCTACGGCACTGTCGAAGTGCTCAAGGGCGTCGATCTGCGCATGCAGAAAGGCAATGTCGTGACCCTGATCGGCTCCAGTGGCTCGGGCAAGACCACGCTGCTGCGCTGCGTCAATCTGCTGGAAGAGTTCCAGGGCGGACACATCCGGCTGGAAGGCCAGGACATCGGTTACAGCGAAATCAATGGCAAGCGCACCCGTCATCCCGAGCGCCTTATTGCTCAACACAGAGCCATGACGGGTATGGCGTTCCAGCAGTTCAACCTGTTTCCGCATTTGAGTGCGCTGCAAAACGTGACGCTCGGGCTGCTCAAGGTCAAAAAGATGCCCAAGGACCAAGCCGTGGCGCTGGCCGAGAAATGGCTGGATCGGGTTGGCCTGTTGTCGAGGCGCGATCACTTCCCCGGCCAGTTGTCTGGCGGTCAGCAGCAGCGCGTGGCAATTGCCCGAGCCATCGCCATGAATCCCAGTCTGATGCTGTTCGATGAAGTGACTTCGGCGCTGGACCCGGAACTGGTCGGCGAAGTGCTGAATGTCATCAAGGACCTGGCGGAAGAGGGCATGACCATGTTGCTGGTCACCCATGAGATGCGATTCGCTTACGAAGTGTCCGATCAGATTGTGTTCATGAATCAGGGCCGTATCGAGGAGCAGGGCCCGCCCAAGGCGCTGTTCGAGCAACCCAAGTCAGCGCGCCTGAGCGAATTTCTCAAAAACATCCGGTTTTAATATTTTCAAGAAGGAGAACCCCATGAGCATTACCCGTTATGGTGCTGGCAGCACTGCCGGGGGCGGCCAGCCCCGTCCATTTGCCCGCGCCGTCGAAGCCGATGGCTGGCTGCACGTCTCCGGGCAGGTCCCGGCGGTGGACGGCGAGATCATCGTCGGCGGTATCGTCGAGCAGACCCATCAGACCATGCGCAACCTGATCGCCATCCTGGAAGAGGCCGGTTACGAGCTCAAGGATGTGATCCGCGTCGGCGTCTGGCTGGAAGATCCACGCGACTTCTGGAGCTTCAACAAGGTCTTCGGTGAGTACTTCACGCCGGAGCACGCACCCGCACGCGCTTGTGTACAGGCCAACATGATGGTGGACTGCAAAGTCGAGATCGATTGCATCGCCTATCGGCAGAAGTAGCGGCTCAGATTTGCCGCCAGCCCGCGCTGGCGGCTCAACACTATGGATAGCAGCAGATGACCGACGTGACTCAAGCGAGCGAAGACACCATCAAGCGCCGTGCCCGCGGGCTGGACCGGGCGTTCGACATCCTCGACTTCCTCAAGGAAAAAGCCACGCCCATGCGGCCCAATGAGATTGCCAGCGGCATCGGCAGCCCCAAGTCCACGATCTACGAGCTGGTGGCTTCACTGCTGGAGCGACGGATTCTGGAGCCGGTCGGCAAGGACGGACATGTGTACCTCGGTCGCCAGCTGTATTTTCTGGGCCAGGCGCACTTGCGGCATTTTGATTTCACTCGCGAAGCAGAGGTGTGCCTGGGTGAGATTGTCAGCCAGACCCGGGAAACTGCGCAGATGTGCCTGCTCAATGGCCGTAAGTACACCGTGGCGCTGATGAAAGAAGGCGAGCGGCATTTCCGGATCTCTTCGGACATTGGTGAAAACGCGCCGATTCCCTGGACGGCTTCCGGGCGCCTGCTGCTCAGCCACCTCAGTGACCAGGAGATCATCGACCTGATCGACCCCGAGGACTTCATCCTGCCGGGCGGCGAACGGCTGCCGCTGGACACCTTTCTGAGCGAGATCCGCAAGGCGGGTGAGGAAGGTTTCTTTTCCTTCGACAGCGTGGCCGACACCTTCACGCATTGCTTCGCCGCGCCGGTCAGGAACGAGCAGGGCCAATGCATCGCCACCCTGTGCATCGTTGCGCCGCGTGCCGATGCCAAGACTCATTACAGCGACTATCGCCGGGTGCTGATCGACAGTGCCAACGGCCTGGCTCGCCGAATCAACGAATAACGTGTTTTCAGCAGGAGATTACTGATGAGCATTGCCGTCATCGATAAGGGTTTCGCTCAGCCGGGAGACAGTCTGGTCAGCGACGTCAGCCTGCCTGCGCTGGTCATTCACCAGCAGGCGCTTGATCACAACATTCGCTGGATGCAGACCTTCGCGACCAACAGCGGCGCCGAACTGGCACCGCATGGCAAGACCAGCATGGTGCCCGCGCTGTTCCGGCGGCAGATCGAGGAGGGCGCCTGGGGCATGACACTGGCGACCGCGGTACAGACCCAGGCCGCCTATGCCCATGGCGTGCGCCGTATCCTGATGGCCAACCAGTTGGTCGGCCAGCCCAACATGGCGCTGATTGCCGAACTGCTGGCGGATTCGACTTTCGAATTTCACTGCATGGTCGACCATCCCGACAATGTCGCTGCACTGGGCGCATTCTTCGCCGAGCGTGGTCTGCGCTTGAACGTGATGATCGAATACGGTGTGCCGGGCGGACGTTGCGGTTGTCGCACCGAAGCCCAGGTGCTCAAGCTGGCAGACGCCGTACTGGCGCAGCCTTCGTTGGCGTTGACCGGTATTGAGGGTTACGAAGGCGTGATTCATGGTGATCACGCCATCAGTGGCATCAAGGCATTTGCCGCTTCGCTGGTGCGCCTGGCGGTCGAATTGCAGGACAAGGGCGCTTTCGCGCTGGATCGGCCGATCGTCACCGCGTCAGGTTCGGCCTGGTATGACCTGATCGCCGAGGCGTTCGATGAGCAGGCGGTGCGCGAGCGGTTTCTCAGCGTATTGCGCCCCGGCAGTTATGTGGTGCACGACCATGGCATCTACAAGGATGCGCAATGCTGCGTGCTGGACCGGCGTGCCGAGCTGAGCGAAGCGCTACGACCGGCGCTGGAAGTCTGGGCCCACGTGCAGTCCATGCCGGAGCCAGGCTTTGCCGTGATCGCTATGGGCAAACGTGATGTGGCCTATGACGCAGGCATGCCGAATCCGTTGCGCCGTTACAAGGCGGGTGTACTGCCTGCCAGCGGCGATGACGTCAGCGGCTGCAAGGTCACGGCTGTGATGGATCAACACGCTTTCATGACCGTGGCGCCCGATTGTGAGCTGAAGGTGGGCGACATCATCGCCTTTGGCGCATCGCATCCATGTCTCACCTTCGACAAGTGGCGTTCAGGTTGCCTGGTGGATGATGACCTGCGGGTGATCGAGCCCTTCAGCACGTACTTCTGATTTCACACGTACAGAGGAGTGACCGCCACATGAGCCTTCCACGTGTCGCCCTGATCGGCGAATGCATGATCGAGTTGCAGCAGCATGCTGACGGCAGTCTGCGCCAGAGCTTTGGTGGGGACACCTTGAACACAGCGGTCTATCTGGCCCGCTTGCTGGGCAGCGGACAGGTGGATTACGTCACCGCGCTCGGCGACGACAGCTTCAGCGATGCCATGTGCAAGGTCTGGTCGGAAGAGGGGATCGGTCTGGGCAAAGTGCAGCGCCTGCCAGGCCGCCTGCCGGGGCTGTACTGCATCCAGACCGATGCCAGTGGCGAGCGACGGTTTCTGTACTGGCGCAACGAGGCTGCAGTGCGCGATTGTTTCATGACACCGGCAGCCGAGCCGATTCTCGCCGCATTGACCAGTTACGATGTGCTGTACTTCAGCGGCATCACCCTGGCGGTGCTGGGTGCCGAAGGCCGGTCGCGTTTGCTCATGATGCTCGCCAAGGCCCGCTCACGCGGTGCCAAGGTTGCCTTTGACAACAACTACCGGCCCCGGTTGTGGGCCAGTGTCGAGCAGGCACGTGAGGCTTATCTTGCCTGCCTGCCGTATGTGGACCTGGCATTGC
>Ga0265798_10006363_pt1 | contig 15552 bp, 17 predicted proteins | sample P3T30metagenome_FD_192430 | JGI IMG/M metagenome (GOLD analysis project Ga0265798, IMG submission 192430) | Plant litter microbial communities from East Loma Ridge, Irvine, California - P3 T30 | ecosystem: Environmental > Terrestrial > Plant litter > Unclassified | place: USA: California... | reverse complement strand
TAGGCCGTGCGGGATTCGAACCTGCGACCAACGGATTAAAAGTCCGCTGCTCTACCAGCTGAGCTAACGACCCTCCGAAAGAAGCGGGATTATAGGATGCCTCGGCGGCTGTGTCAAATGCTGCTGAGCAAAAGCATCACCGAGCTTCCCGAGATGCCGCTAAAGGTCGGGGTCAGTCCCCATGCGGGGACAGACCCCAGGCGCGCTTGCCGCAACCCTCGGTGCAACGCGACCTGTTAGGCAATCACTTGCCGCCCAGCCGCTCCTTGGCCGTGCGCGCCGCCGTCGTGTTCGGGTAGTTCTTGATCAGCTCCTGCAGCGTCTTTTTGGCGTTGTTGACGGCCTTCAGTTCGGTCTGGCAGCTGGCGATGTTCAGCATCGCATCCGGGGCCTTCGGGCTGTCCGGGTAGCTCTTCACGACCTGCTGCTGCGCCGTGATGGCGTTCTTGCAGTCGCGCTGGGCGTAGTAGGCGTTGCCGAGCCAGTATTGTGCGTTCGGCGCGTATGCAGAGCCTGGATAGCGGCGGACGAAGTTCTGCAGCGACGTGGCGGCGGCTTCGTAGTTGCCTTCCTTGAACTGCTGCATGGCGGCGTCGTAGGCGTTCTGTTCGGACTGGTCGACGGAAGCCGTCTTGCCGTCGATTTCCACTTCACGCGGCTCCAGCTTGCGCAGGCGCGCGTCCAGGTCGGCGTAGAAATCCTTCTGGCGCTTCGTCGAGATCGTGATTTCGTTTTCCAGCACCTCCAGCTGGCCGCGCAGGCGGGCGATTTCCTGCATCGTCTGTTCGTGCTGGTTCAGCATGTCCAGCGTGACGCTCTTGTCCGCCTTGCCGTCCATGCGGGCGTTGACGTCCTTGGTCAGCGCCTCGACCTTGGCACGCAGATCCAGGATGGCGCGGCGCGCTTCGTCGTCGTCGAAGACGCCGGCCGTTGCGTGCAGGGACAGGCCGGCGAATGCCAGCGCGAGGGCCGTCTTGGCGAATTTCATCATGTTTCTCTACGCTTTCAAATAAAAAACGGGACAGCACGCAGTATATCGCGTGCTGTCCCGTCGGGATGTGCGGCAGGGATTACTTGTAGACGATGTCGGCACGGCGGTTTTGCGCCCATGCTTCTTCGTTGTGGCCTTCGGCCTTTGGTTTTTCCTTGCCCAGCGAAACAGCTTCGATCTGGCCTTCCGGTACGCCCAGGGCCGTCATGGCTTTACGGACGGCTTCAGCGCGCTTCTGGCCCAGGGCCAGGTTGTATTCAGCGCCGCCGCGTTCGTCGGTGTTGCCTTGGATCAGGATCTGACGGTTGCTGTTCTTGGTCAGGTAGCCGGAGTGGTTTTCCACGACCGATTTGCCGTCTTCACGCACAACGTAGCTGTCGAAGTCGAAGTACACGCTGCGATTGGCCAGCACGCCCTTCGGATCGTCCAGCGGGTCGATCGACTTGGTTTCCACCGGAGCCACGGCGCGGGTCTGGTCCTGCTGGGCTGGCGCTTCGGCCGGCTTGCTTTCCACTACCGGTGCCGGTTCAGTCACTTTGACTGGCGACGAGCAAGCAGCGAGCAGGGCTGCGCTGGTGATGATGAAGGCGAGACTTTTTACGTTACGCATGTTATTTCTCCTGGTCGTTGTGAAAGGTTTTTTGCTGCTTTACTTCATGAAAGGACCCCAGGTGGGCTCCTTGATTGCTCCCGCCTGGATCGTCAGGCGTTGCTTGACCCGGCCGTCCACGGACACCACCGCCAGTGCCTTGCGTCCGCCCGATTCGGTCGAGTACAGGATGTACTTGCCGTTCGGCGCGAAGCTCGGTGCCTGGTCGTTGGTATTGTCCGACAGACGTTGCTCCTGACCGCTCGCCAGATCCATCACATAGAGCTGGAAGTTGCCGGAGCGCCGGGAAATATAGGCCAGCGATTTCCCGTCGGAGGAAATGCGCGGGCTGATGTTGTACGAGCCGGTGAACGTCACGCGCTGGGCGTCGCCACCGTTGACGCTCATGCGGTAGATCTGCGGGCCGCCACTGCGGTCGCTCGTGAAGTAGATCGACTGGCCGTCCGCCGAGAACTGCGGTTCGGTGTCGATCCCCGTGCTGTTCGACACCCGGCGCAGCCCGCCGCCGGTGGCGTTGGCCACGTAGATCTGCGTGTTGCCCGTCTTCGACAGCGCGACAGCGATCCTGCTGCCATCCGGCGACCAGGCGGGCGCGGAGTTGCTGCCTTTTTCATTGGCGATGACGGTGCGTGCCCGTGTGATCAGGTTCTGCACGTAGATCACGGGCTTCTTCTGCTCGAACGACACGTAGGCCACCTTGGTGCCGTCCGGCGACCACGACGGCGAAATGATCGGCTCGTTCGACGACAGCGCCAGCTGCACGTTCTCGCCGTCCGCATCCGCTACTTCCAGGCGATACGAGCGGCCCTGCTGCGTGACGTAGGCGATGCGGGTGGCAAAGATGCCGCGCGTGCCGGTCAGCTTCTCATACACGTCGTCGGCGATCTTGTGGGCCGACAGGCGCGTGAATTGCGCCGGCGCCTGCTGGTCCAGCTGCGACAGCTTGCTGTTCTGCACGGTCGACATCAGGCGGTAGCGCACGGCAAACGTGCCGTCCGCCGCTTTCTGCACGGTGCCGACCACGACGGCGTCCGCGCCTTTCGATTTCCAGGCCGACAGATCGACGTTGTTGATGTCGCCGATCGTGCCCGCATCGATGACCTTGAACGCGCCGCTGCGCTCCAGGTCGGTCTTGATGACTTTCGAGATCTGCGTGGGCGAAACGGATTCGTCGGCAAACGTCGCCACGGCAACGGGAATCTGGTTGCTGCCGACGCCGGAAATTTCCACGCGCAGCTGCGCCTGGGCGGACAGGGCCGCCAGCATGCCGGCGGTCAGGAAAACGGTATTGAGTTTGTTCATGGTGCGCATCAAGGCAGATCCTTTAATTTAAATGCCGCAGTGATTTCCCGTTCCACCGTACCGTCTTGTTTTTTCGGCAGAGGCGACGATTTGCTGATCGCGTTCTCCACGGCGGTATCGTAGGCGGGAATCCCGCTGCTCTTGATCTTTCGGACCGAAATAATTTCCCCAGTTGGCAATTGCGTGATCTGGAACTCAGCACTCGGGTTGCCCGGAACGTCCTGGCTGCCCGCGTAGCTGATATTGCTCTTGATCTTCGCGGCGATTTTCGCCTTGTAGCCGCTGTCGGAACGCGGCGCGGTCGATTTCTCGGCCGTGCCCGTGCCGCCCGCAGCCGAACCCATGATGCGGCGCATTTCTTCGGCGCGCTGCTTCTCGAGTCTGGCTGCCGATTCGGCGGCGGCTTTTTTCTTCGCCAGTTCCTTCTTCTTCTCGTCGTCTTTTTTCTTTTCGGCCGCTTCTTTTTCCTCGGCCAGCTTCTGCTTTTCTTCTTCTTCGCGTTTCTTTTTCTCGGCGAGCTTCCTGTCATCGAGCTTCTTCTGCTCGAGCTTTTCCTTGCGCTCTTCTTCCAGCTTGCGCTGCTTCGCTTCTTCCGCCGCCTGCCTTTCTTCCTGCTTTTTCTTCTCGCGTTCCTTCTTCAGGGCGATCTCCGGATCGACCTTCGGCGGCGCGACCTTTTCCGGCGGCGCCACGGGCGTCGGCGGCGGTGGTGGCGGCGGCGTGCGCACCGGTTCCGGCTCCGGTTCGGGCTCCGGCTCCGGCTCGGGTGCCTTCGGCGCCGCCTGCTGCGTCGTCAGGTCCCACACTTCCGCTTCCACGGCCACGGGCTCGGAGTTCTGCCAGTTGATGCCGCCCCACAGGAACACGAACAGCAGCGCGTGCATGCCGATCGCCAGCGCGAACGAGCGCCAGCCGCTGTCGGGCCGCGGCACCCGGTACGGGCCGCGGGGTGGTTCGTTTGCGGCAGGTATTGCAGTGTTCGTCATGCCGTTACTTGGTTGCCAGCCCGACGCGCGCGATGCCCATCTTCTTGGCTTCCGAAATCAGCTGGATCACGTCGTCGTATTTGCTTTCCTTGTCGCCCGCGATCAGGACAGCGTAATCCGGATTGTCGTCATGCAGCGCGCGCAGCTTCTTCACCAGCGCGTCGCGGTTCGGCGCTGTCTCGGGCGCATCGGCATTCTTGCCTGCCACGCCGATCGACAGCGCACCGTTCGGCTTGATCGTGACCTGGATATACGCATCCGGCGGACGTACCGATTTCTCCGCGTGCGGCAGGTCGATCGAGCTGGGGTTGTTCGAGCTGGGCATGACCATGAAGATGATCAAGAGGCACAGCATCACGTCAATATAAGGCACGACGTTGATTTCGGACTTCAGCTTGCGTCCGCGTCCGCCCCGCATGCCGCCGCTGTTGAAGGAGGAAGCCATCGTGTCCCCTTAGCGCGACTGCCGCTGCAGGATGTTGGAGAACTCCTCGACGAAGCTCTCGAAGCGGATCGCCAGGCGGTCGACATCGTGCGAAAAACGGTTGTAGGCGACGACGGCCGGAATGGCGGCGAACAGGCCGATCGCGGTGGCAATCAGCGCTTCGGCGATGCCCGGTGCGACGGCCGACAGCGTGGCCTGCTGCACGTTGGCGAGGCCGCGGAACGCGTTCATGATGCCCCAGACGGTACCGAGCAGGCCGATGTACGGCGACACGGAACCGACGGAAGCCAGGAACGCCAGGTGCGATTCCAGCGCATCCATCTCGCGCTGGAACGCGGCGCGCATCGCGCGGCGGGCGCCGTCCAGGATCGCGCCCATGTCCAGCGTCTCGCGTGCCGCGGCGGCAGCCTGCTTGCCCTTGATGAATTCGCCCATGCCCGCTTCGAAGATACGGGCCAGCGCGCCATTGCTGGCGCGGTTGCTGCTGGCGTTCTGGTACAGCGCGTGCAGGTTGCCGCCGGCCCAGAAGGTCTTTTCGAAATCGATCGTCAGGCGGCGCGCGGCGCGCACGTCGAACATTTTCTTGAAGATGTAGGTCCAGCTGACGAGCGACACGCCAAGCAGCAGCGCCATGATCAGCTGCACGATCAGGTGTGCGTTGGAGATGAGGGCGATGAAGGAAAGGTCCTGGGTGGCGTTCATTGTTTCTCGGTCTGGTTGTTCGGTCTGTTTATATGTCTTGCGATTGCTGCCGTCAGGCGGCCTGCATCAGCGCCACGACTGCGTCGGGCAGGCCGCGCGGGCGCAGCGCCGAGCTGACGCAGCCGACCTTGACGAGCGCCGTGTTCAGCAGCGTCGTGCCGCACCATGCTTCCTGGCGGAAGACGATGGAGGCACGGCCCAGCTTCTCGATAGTCAATGTTAAGTTTAGTACATCGTCCAGCTTTGCCGGCGCATGATAGTCCGCGCTCACGCTCTTGACGACAAACATCGCGTCGTGTTCTTCCAGCAAGACCTGCTGACCGACGCCAATCGCACGCAGCCACTCGGTGCGGGCGCGCTCGAAGAATTTCAGGTAATTCGCATAGTAGACGATGCCGCCCGCGTCCGTATCCTCGTAGTAGACACGGACCTCCCAGGTGAACTGTGCAGACATGGATGAATTGTTAGTGTTATTGGGCAACATCATACGTCATTTCTGTTGAAAACGTTGCCGGAAGTTTGCTCGGTTGAAATGCAGCCGTTTTTACAAGGCGGTCATTAAAGCAAATCCCGGCCGCGCCTCGGACAGCTGTAACAATCCTTTACGTTTGGCCTCAGCTGCGCTTGATGGTGAAGGGCGAGAAGCCCTGGCACGTCGGCATCAGTTCGATCGCGTTGACGTTGATGTGCGGCGGCAGTGTGGCGATCCAGTAGGCCGTGGCGGCGATGTCCTCGGGGCTCAAAGGCGTCGTGCCTTCGTAGACCTTGGCCGCGGCCGCGTCGTCGCCCTTGAAGCGCACGTTCGAGAATTCCGTGCCGCCGCACAGGCCCGGCGCGATATTCGTTGCCCGCACGCCCGTGCCGACGAGGTCGGCGCGCAGGTTCAAGGTGAACTGGTCGACGAACGCCTTGGTGGCGCCATAGACGTTGCCGCCCGGGTAAGGGTAGGCACCGGCCACCGAGCCCAGATTGATGATCAGGCCGCTGTTGCGCTGGACCATGCCGGGCAGCACGGCGCGCGTCATCGTGACGAGACCGCTGCAGTTGGTGGCGATCATCGTTTCCCAGTCTTCCAGCGACGCCTCGTGGGCGGGCTTGATGCCCAGCGCCAGGCCGGCGTTGTTGATCAGGACGTCGATGTCGCGCCAGCCTGCCGGCAGGGCGTCCAGCGCGGCGTGGATGGCGGCTTTGTTCGTCACGTCCAGCGGCACCGTGCGCACGTTCGGGCCCAGCTCGAAGGCAAGCGCGTCGAGGCGGTCCTCGCGGCGGCCGGCGATCAGCACCTTGTGGCCGTTGGTGGCGAAAATGCGCGCCATCGCGGCGCCGAAGCCGGCGGTGGCGCCGGTGATAAAGACGATCATGCGTTGCATCCTGTCTGTTAGCGGTCGAGAACCTGACGATTGTAGCCGAAACAGCAGTATTGTCACCAATTCTCACCGCCGGGCCGTTCGGGAGGGTTTAAATCTTGTCGTAATCTCCATTTCTTGCTCTCCCGGACCAGTTCACATACAATCGCCACTCCATTTATGTCTCACGTAACTGGCGAAAAGCGGCTGCCGTGACCAGGCAGCCTGCGAAAGGTGGGTCTCCACCGGGGAACGTGAGATTTCAATACAGCCGTTCGCCTGGGCAGCCACGATGGAATCGCGCGGATGAGTGCGCGCCCGGGCTGCCTTCGACATGCCGGCCACCTCATTCGATCCTATCTGCCAGTCCTAATCGGAGTTATTCATGTTCGCTAAAGATCACACCCTCGCCGCCATCGACCCGGAACTGTTCGGCGCCATCCAGAACGAGAACCGCCGCCAGCACGACCACATCGAGCTGATCGCTTCGGAAAACTACACGTCGCCGGCCGTCATGGAAGCACAGGGCTCCCAGCTGACCAACAAGTATGCGGAAGGCTACCCGGGCAAGCGTTACTACGGCGGCTGCGAATACGTGGACGTCGTCGAACAGCTGGCCATCGACCGCGTCAAGCAGCTGTTTGGTGCCGAAGCGGCGAACGTGCAGCCGAACTCCGGTTCGCAGGCCAACCAGGGCGTGTTCTTCGCCGTCCTGAAGCCGGGCGACACCATCATGGGCATGTCGCTGGCCGAAGGCGGCCATCTGACGCACGGCATGGCGCTGAACATGTCGGGCAAATGGTTCAACGTCGTCTCCTATGGCCTGACGGCCGAAGAGGACATCGACTACGACGCGATGGAAAAGCTGGCCCACGAGCACAAGCCGAAGCTGATCGTCGCCGGCGCATCCGCCTTCTCGAAGAAGATCTACTGGGAACGCTTCGCCAAGGTCGCCAAGGATATCGGCGCCTACTTCATGGTCGACATGGCCCACTACGCCGGCCTGATCGCCGCCGGCCTGTACCCGAACCCCGTGCCGCACGCCGACTTCGTCACGTCCACCACGCACAAGTCGCTGCGCGGCCCGCGCGGCGGCATCATCCTGATGAAGGCTGAGCACGAGAAGAGCATCAACTCGGCGATCTTCCCCGGCATCCAGGGCGGCCCGCTGATGCACGTAATTGCCGGCAAGGCCGTTGCGTTCAAGGAAGCGCAGGGCGAAGAGTTCAAGGCCTACCAGGCACAAGTCATCAAGAATGCCGACGTGCTGGCCAGGACCCTGATCAAGCGCGGCCTGCGCATCGTCTCGGGCGGTACCGAGTCGCACGTGTTCCTCGTCGACCTGCGCGCCAAGAACCTGACCGGCAAGGAAGCCGAAGCGATCCTGGGCAGCGCGCACATCACGACGAACAAGAACGGCATCCCGAACGATCCGCAAAAGCCGTTCGTGACGTCCGGCATCCGCCTGGGCAGCCCGGCCATGACGACGCGCGGTTTCAAGGAAGCCGAAGCGGAAGAAGTGGGCAACCTGATCGCCGACGTGCTGGACAACCCGCACGACGCCGCCACCATCGAGCGTGTGAAAGCCGCCGTCAAGGTCCTGGCCGACAAGTTCCCCGTCTACGCGGCCTGATCGGGCGACAGCTTTACGCCTGAAACAGTCGTTGTTACACTCTGAGCGCCGGACCGAGGTCCGGCGCTTTTTCATCCCTGAATGCCCCTCATGAAATGTCCGTTCTGCCAGCACGATGATATCCACGTCCTCGATACCCGCGTATCGGAGGAGGGGGACGCCATCAAACGCCGGCGGCGCTGCGGCAAGTGCGACAAGCGCTTCACGACGTACGAACGGATCGAACTTTCGATGCCGTTCGTGGTCAAAAAAAACGGCAGCCGTACCGAGTTTTCGGAGGCGAAGTTGCGCGACAGCCTGATGCTGGCCCTGCGCAAGCGCCCCGTCGCGGCCGCGTCCGTCGATACGGCCGTGCAGTCGATTTCGGAAAAGCTGCTGACCAGCGGCAAGCGCGAAGTGGACTCGAACCACATCGGCGAGCTTGTCATGCAGGAGCTGAAGCGGCTGGACAAGGTGGCGTACATCCGCTTTGCATCCGTCTACAAGAACTTCGAGGACCTGGCCGAGTTCCAGGATGCCATCGTGGAGGCGGGGCAGGAGCGCAAGCCGAAGGGCGAATAACAGCCGCCACATACGAGGCATTGGGGACTGGCTCGTGTCTCAGGGCGAACGCCCTGTGACAGGAGCCCGTCCCCGACGTGCTGGCTCCGGCGGTCCGCGGCGCACGCCCCTCCGCGCTGGCGGTTGCCGATCACGCACCGTGCCGCAGACTCGCCCCTAACTGCCATCCTCGCATCTCCCGATCCTCACCTGCCCAGCCCGCAATTTTGCAACCCGGCAGCACAACTTCTCGCCAGAAATTCTTCAGTTCCCGCCGCATCCTTGAGGTAGCTCAACCGACGACGGGCCGCAACGCCTAACTTGTAAAGGCGAAGTCGAGGAGAGTCCCATGCGCGCTGCCGCGGGTTTTACGCTGATCGAAGTGCTCGTTGCCGTGCTGGTCCTGGCTGTCGGCCTGATCGGCGGTACCGCCATGCAGCTGCACGCGATGCGCACCCGGCACGAATCGGCGCTGCTGTCGGCCGCGGTGCAGGCCGCTGCCGCGATGGCGGACCGCATCCGCGCCAACGCCGGCCAGGTCGGCACTGTCTACCTGGCGATCGATTACGACGCCTCTCGTGAACCTACGCCCACCGCGCCGTCCGGCCTGTGCATTGCGGGCCCGTGCGACCACGCGGCACTGGCGGAACTGGACGCCTACGAACTGAAGCGGTTGGTGCGCACGACGTTGCCGGCAGGACGCGTGCGCGTGTGCCGCGATGCCCGCGTGTGGCAGGCGGGCCGGCTGCACTGGCCATGCTCGGGCGGGCCGACGGCGCCCGTCGTCGTCAAGATCGGCTGGCGCGGCAAGAACCCGGACGGCACGCCGCAGGCGGACGCCGAGGACGGCTTCGTGCCCGGCGTGGCGCTGGCCGTGGCCGGAGTCGCTCCATGAACGGCGTGCATCGCTGCGCCGGCGTCGGGCTGGTCGAGATGCTTGTCGCGCTGACGATCGGCATGGTGGTGACCCTCGCGTCGGCGGCAATGCTCGTCACCGCCAATGGCGACTACCTGCATCACGGCGCCACCGTACGGCTGAACGACGGGGGCCGCTACGCCATTGAACTGATCGGCCAGGCGCTGCGCCAGTCAGCCTACGCGGATGCCGCCGAGCCGGGCGGGGCCGCGCCGCCAGCGGAAGAGGGCGCCGGCATCGACGGCCTGGATGCGAACAGCGTGACGCGTACCGGGCCGGGCATTGCCGATGCGCGAGCCTCCTCCGTCAACGGCAGCGACGTGCTGGCGGTGCGCTTCGGCGGCGCCGGCACGGGCGCCGGGGACGGCTCCATTGTCGACTGCGCGGGCTTTGCCGTCGGCGCGTCGCAGCAGGGCTGGAGCATTTTCTATGTCGCGCCCGGCGACGATGGCGAAGCGGAGCTGCGCTGCAAATACCGCACCGACAGCGGCGGCTGGAGCGCCGATGCCGTCGTGCGCGGCATCGACAGCTTCCAGGTGCTGTATGGCGTCGATACCGATACGCCGGTGGACGGTGTCGCCAACCGCTACCTGAACGCGACGGCCGTGCGGGCGCTGGACGACGCCCTGATCGTGGCAGGTATGTCCGCGGCCGAGCGTGAACGGGAGCGGCGGCGCCAGTCGTACTGGCATCGGGTGGTTGCCGTCCGGGTGGCGCTGCTGCTGCATGGCGAGAGCGGCACGCGCATTGGCGACGCGCCGATGGCGTACGACCTGTTCGGCAGCGACTACACGGCGGCGGCACGGGGCGGCGACCCCGGCACGCGGATCGACGAGGCGGCGCTGCCCGCGCCCATGCGGACACGGTCGCGGCGGCTGTTCGAGGCAGCCGTGTTGCTGCGCAACCGGGCCGGTTCATGACGCGCGCGCGGCGGCGAATGCCGCGCTGGCGGCGGCAACGGGGCGTGACGCTGATTGTCGGTCTGCTGATGCTGGCGGCCGTGCTGCTGCTGGCCGCGTCCGCCACGGATATGGCGTTGATGGGTGAGAAATCGGCGCGCGCCGAGCGGGACCGGCATATCGCGCTGCAATCTGCGGAGGATGCATTGATGGATGCGGAACTCGATATCGAAGGTGCGGCATTGGTGCCGGCGGAACGCAGCGCGCTGTTTGGCGCGGTGGACAGCTTTCGCCCCGCCCCGGACCCGGCATGCGGCACCGGTCTGGCGCTGGGGCTGTGCCCGCGCAGCGCGCCGGGCGAGCCGTCGCCGTGGCAGGCCGTCGATCTCGGCAACGCGGCGGCAGGTGTGCCGCTGGGGACCTTTACCGGAACCGAGGCGGAAACGGGCGCAGGGTTCCTGCCGCTGCGGCGGCCGCGCTATGTCGTCGAACGGCTGCCGTATCATCCGCCCGGGTCGGAAGTGGGCGCGGACAACGGTTACCTGTACCGCGTTACCGCCATCGGTTTCGGCAGCCGCGAAGGCACGCAGGTCGTGCTGCAGGCAACCTATCGACGCCACGATGACTGAGACCGCGATGACCGCATGGCACAAGCTGCAGCGCTACCGGCTTTGCGTTCCGCGCCTGATGCTGGCCGGCGTGTGCCTGGCTGGTTTCGTCCCGGGTGCGAGCGGGGAGACGTCCGACGAACAGGTGGCGCTGGGCTGCGGCGCGCGCCATCGCACCGTGCGCGGTCCGGCCGTAACAGTGCCGGCCGCGCGCCTGGCACCGGTCGGCGCAGAGGAGGCCACGGTGTTTCGCGCTACCTACTTGCTGGCGGGCGGCAGCGGCACGCTCACGCGCACGCCGCTGGCCCGCAATGCCGCCGGCGCGCTGCGCGAGATGCCGCCGCTGTGGGATGCCGGCCAGCTGCTGGCGCAAACGCCGCCCGCGGCACGCCATATCTACACGTTCGACGGCGACCCTGCCGCGCGCCGGGCCACGATACCGTTCCTGTGGGATCTTCTGTCGCCGACCCGCCAGGCGGAACTCGACCGGCCCCCTGTGCCGGTGGAAGGGGAGGAGGGTCCGGATGGCCTCGGGTCGGCGCGGCTGGAATACCTGCGCGGCGACCGTACGCTGGAAGGAAATGGTCTGCGGGTGCGCAGTGGCGTGCTGGGCGACGCGGTCCACGGCACGCCGGTGTTTGTCGGCGCGGGGGCGAACGCGCCGGCGCGCGGCGGTGCCGATGGCGCCTATGCCGCGTTCCATCAGCGCGCATTACGGCGCGCGCCCGCCGTCTACCTCGGGGCCAACGATGGCATGCTGCACGCCTTCCACGCGCGCACGGGCGCCGAGCTGTTTGCCTACGTGCTGGGCATGCTGTTTGACGCGTTGAAGGAATTGACGTCGCCCGCGTATGTCCACCGGGCCTACGTGGATGGTCCGCTGGTCACCGGCGAGGCCAACATCGGCGGTGCCTGGCGCACGGTGCTGGTCGGCGCCCCGGGTGTGGGCGGGCGTGGCCTGTTCGCGCTGGACGTGACCGATCCGGACGACTTCGAGGGCGGCCTTGGCGTGCTGTGGGAATTCACGCAGCGGGACGACCCGGCCATCGGCAACGTCATGACGCCGGCGCAGGTGGCGCGCCTGTATGTACGTTCGCGCAACGGCGTGCGCCAATACCGCCACTTCGCTGTCACGGGCAATGGCGAAGGCGGCGCAGGGCGCGCCGCGTTGCTGCTGCTGGCGCTGGACAAGCCGCCCGGGCAGCGCTGGCGCGTGGACACCAATTACTACCGCCTGAGCACACCGCCGGGCGAGGACGGCCAACCGGCAGGGTTGTCGGCACCGGCACTGGTGGCGGATGACGACGACGCGCTGCGCCACGTCTACGCGGGCGACCTGCAAGGCAACCTGTGGCGCTTCGACTTCACCCGCACGCCGCCATGGCGCAGCAGTCCCGGCTTGCGCCCCGTATTTGTCGCCCGCGACGCGCATGGCGTGCGCCAGCCCATCGCCCAGCAGCCGAAGGTGGTGCACGCCCTGGGCGGCGGCTACCTGGTGTTGTTCGGTACCGGCATGCTGCGCAGCCGCGCCGACCGCGAACCGGCCGGTTTCACGCCACAGTCCTTCTATGCGATTTACGACGATCCCGCGCATCCGGCCACTGCGCCGACGCGCGCCGATCTGCTGGAGCGCTGGCTCGATGCCGCGGACGGCGACAGCGGGTTCACCGTCAGCGGCTCGCGGCAGGCCATCGGCGGCGGCGCGCGCGCGAAGGGGTGGTACGTCGATTTCGGGGAGGGCGCGGGCGAACGCAATCTCGGCGGCGCGGCAATTATCGACGGCAAGGTGGCATTCAGCACTGTCGTCCCGGGGCGCACAGCCTGCACGGAAAGCTCCAGCCGCACCTACCTGCTGGACGCGTTGTCCGGCCTGGCGTCCGACGATGCGGGTGGCGCCGTCAGCGGCGCCCGGACCGGGGCGCTGGTGCCGGACTTCGTCGACGGTGCGCCCACGCCATTGCCTGCCGCGCGCGTGCGCGGTCACGGCGCAGGCGGTAACGGCACGCGCATCCAGGTGACGCGCTCGGCCGAAGTCGTTGCCCTTGGCACAGCCGGCGAAGTGCCGGGTGTGACAGCCACGCGCGCGGCATTGCCGGCCGGGCGCCTGAGCTGGCGCGAAGTCGTCAACTGGCGCCAGTTGCATGATGCCGCGAGCCGGCGCGGCGGCGATTCATCCGGCAGCGCGCCCTCAACGCGAGCAGGGACACGCCAATGAAGACCAGGCGCAATATCGCCGCCGGCTTCACGCTGACGGAGCTGCTGGTCACGGTCGGCATTGCCGGTATCCTGGCGGCCGTTGCCTATCCGGCCTTCCAGGATCACGTCGTGCGCTCGCGCCGCACGGAAGCGCAGGCGGCGCTGCAGCGGCTGATGCAGCAGCAGGAGCGCTATTTCACACTGCACAACCGTTACTTCCCGTTCGCGGCGGATGCGGCTGGCGGCAGTGCGCCGGTGTGGCGCTGGTGGTCGGGCACCAGCCCGGCGCGCAGCGCTTACGAAATCGCGGCGCTGGCCTGCGACGACCAGCCCATCGAACAGTGCGTGCAACTGGTGGCCACGCCGGGCACACAGCGCGTCGACGTCACTTTCAGGGACCCCCAATGCGAACGATTGATACTGACCAGTACCGGCGAACGCCGCGTCACCGGTCGCGGCCAGCGCTGCTGGCGGTGAACGCCGCCTTTACGTTGGTGGAGGCGCTGGTCGCCCTGGCGGTGGCCGGTATTCTGCTGGGCGCCGCGGTGCCGGACCTGCGCGGGTTCGCGCAGCGCCAGCAGATGCGCGGCGCCGCCGCCGACCTGCTCGCGGCGCTGCACCTGGCCCGCGCACAGGCGCTGGGGCGTGGCGATATCGTCGTGGTGGCGCCCAGCGATCCGGCCGGCATGGCATGGCAGCACGGCTGGACCGTGTTTGCCGACCGGGATGGCGACGGCCGGCCCGGGGCCGGCGAGGAGGTGCTGTTCCGACACGGTCCCGTGGCCGACGGGATGCGCATCTGGTCGCGGCTGTCGGCCGCTGCGCCGCCGTGGTATGTCGCCTATAATAGTGCCGGCCGTTCGTGCCGCGCGGGCAATGGCAACGCCGCCAATTTCGGCACGCTGTCGCTGCGCTCCGGCGACGAGGCACGCAATATCAAGATCAATATGCTGGGCCGCGCGCGCCTGTGCGACCCGCTGAGGGAGGCCGGCTGCACCGCTGCCGGCGAATGACGGGCGGCGCGATCGTGCGGCGGCCGGGTGGACAAGGAAACGATGGACATCAACAACGATCTGGACGGCATGCGCCTGGCCCTGCAATGGGCGGAGAAAGGGCTGTACACGACGTCGCCCAATCCGCACATCGGCTGCGTCATTGTCCGGGACGGTGTCGTCATCGGCGCCGGCGTCACGCAGCCCGCAGGGCAGGACCATGCGGAGATCCAGGCCCTGAAGGACGCGGCGCAGCGCGGCCACGACGTGCGCGGCGCCACCGCCTACGTCACGCTGGAGCCATGCGCGCATTACGGCCGCACGCCGCCGTGCTGCGACGCGCTCGTGCGCGCGGGCCTCGGCCGCGTCGTCGCGGCCATGGAGGACCCGAATCCGCTGGTCGCGGGGCAAGGCATGGCGCGGCTGGCCGCGGCGGGCATCGAAGTGTCGTCCGGCCTGCTGGCGGACGAAGCGTATGAACTGAACATCGGCTTCTTTTCGCGCATGCGCCGCCAGCTGCCGTGGGTGCGCCTGAAAACGGCAGCCAGCCTGGACGGCATGACGGCGCTGCACAACGGCAGCAGCCAGTGGATCACCGGTCCCGAGGCGCGCGCCGACGGCCATGCCTGGCGCGCGCGCGCCTGCGCCATCCTGACGGGCATCGGCACCGTCAAGGCCGACGATCCGCAACTGAACGTGCGCGCCGTGGAGACGCCGCGCCAGCCGCGCCGTATCGTCATCGACAGCAGGCTGGAAATCGATCCGGACGCGAAGGTGCTGGCCGGTGGCGGGACGTTGATCGTCGCCGCCGTCAGCGACCATGAGCGCGAGGCCGTGCTGCGCGACCGCGGCGCGGAGATCATCACGCTGGCCAATGCGCACGGCAAGGTGGACCTGCCGGAACTGATGCGCGAACTGGGCCGGCGCCAGATCAACGAGCTGCACGTGGAGGCGGGCACGAAGCTGAACGGCTCGCTGGTGCGCGAACACTGCGTGGACGAGCTGCTGGTCTACCTGGCGCCAACCCTGCTGGGTGACGCACAAGGCATGTTCGCGCTGCCGGCGCTGACGGATCTGACGGACAAGCGCGCGCTGCGCTTCCACGCGGTGCGCAGCGTCGGCGACGACCTGCGCATCCTGGCCCGCTTCACGGATCGGCCTCTCAACTGACACGAACAACCCGGCGGTCCCGCATCGCCATCTCAAGGACTGAAGCATGTTTACTGGAATCGTCGCCGCTGTCGGCAAAATCAAGAACGTCACCCCGCTGCCGGGTGGCCATGAGGCGGGCGTGCGCCTGGATATCGACGCCGGCCCGCTGCCGCTGGCCGACGTCGCGCTGGGCGACTCGATCGCCATCAACGGTGCCTGCATGACGGTGGTGGA
>Ga0265798_10006360_pt1 | contig 15556 bp, 8 predicted proteins | sample P3T30metagenome_FD_192430 | JGI IMG/M metagenome (GOLD analysis project Ga0265798, IMG submission 192430) | Plant litter microbial communities from East Loma Ridge, Irvine, California - P3 T30 | ecosystem: Environmental > Terrestrial > Plant litter > Unclassified | place: USA: California... | reverse complement strand
AGGACCGTAAGGAAGACCAGACCAAGCGCCAGGCCGAGCACCGCGCGTCCATCTCGCAACAACTCGTCCTTGGGGATTCTCCAACCATCCAGAAACAGCAACGGCGGGACGAGCAGCAGGAAGAAAAGATCAGGGTCAAGCGTGACCGATGGCGTGGCGGCTGCACCGATCCCCGCACCAAGCGCAATCTGCACCAGCGGCCGCGGCAAGGCAGATGGCAACAACCGGGAAGCGACGCCGCTGACGACGACCGAGAGCAACAGAAAAAGGCAGAGGGTAACGATTTCCAAGAGAGTGCAGCTCCTGATGGTCCTGAAGGTAAAGCTCGCCGGGCGCGCTTCTCTGCACCTATAAAGTCTGGACGTCTGCCTCTTGGAACTGCGCTTCCACCAGGTCGATCGTCGTCCCACTGTTCAGGGGCATCCCGATGGCGCGTGTGTGGTGCTGCAGGATGCACGCTGCGAATCCCTCGCGCCGGGCATCGAGGGCAGACCAGGCGACGCAAAAGTCGTACGCCAGTCCGACGAATACGCATCGGCGGACCCGCTTGTCCCGCAGATAGCCAGCCAGCCCGGTTCGCGTTGCCTTGTCATTTTCGAAAAACGCCGAGTAGGAATCGATCGCGGGGTTGTAGCCCTTGCGAATGACGAGATGAGCGCGGTTGACGGCCTCTTGTACGCCGGGATGGAAGTCGGCCCCGGCGGTTCCCTGAATACAGTGATCGGGCCACAAGACTTGTTCGCCATAGGGCATGGCAATCCGATCGAACGGCTGTCGATCGCCATGACTGCTGGCAAAGGACAGATGTCCCACCGGATGCCAGTCCTGCGTCACGACGACATGCTCAAAGCGTCGGGCGAGGATCGTTATCCCGGCCATGATCTCATCTCCCCCCGCAACCGCCAGTCGGCCGCCGGGACAGAAATCAAGCTGCGGATCGACGATGATCAGCGCATCCGACGGGAGGGCGACCGTCATCGAGCAACCACGAGCTTGACGAGCGTCCCCGGCTTCAGCGGTCGCTCGGGGTCCAGGCCGTTGAGGGTCGCAAAGCGCTCTTCCCGCAAGTCGGGGTAGGCCATGCGGGCGGATATCGAGGCAACCGTATCCTTTGAGCTTACCGTGGCGATACGGATCATCTTGCGATCCGCCGCGGTGCCATAGGGGAGTCCGTCGAGCATCCGGAGGAACGCGATATCCTGCGCGGGCTGAACTTCCGGCTGCCCAGTCGCTTGCGCCAACGCAATCGCACGCCGAACGCGTTCCTCGCCGTTCGGATGGGTCGACGCCCAGCTGGGAACGGACTGCTTTGGCGACCTGGTTGCCTGCGCACTGATGCTGGTGGAGGCATCGAGCGCCCCCAGGATGTCGGCAGCGGCGAAGGGATCATAGCCGGCGGACGTCATGTACCGAATGCCGAGGGCATCCGCCTCATATTCCTGATTGCGTCCGTAACGCAGCGTGTAGAGCTGGGCACCCGTGCCGATGACACGACTGGCAAGATCACTTTTGGTGACGGCGCCGGCACCCGCCGCGAGGAGCGCGCCGATTGTCGAGCGCGTGTTGCGACCGTTGGCATGGCGTGCCGCGACATGACCGACCTCGTGGCCCAATACCGACGCAAGCTCCGCTTCTGAATTCATCAGGGCGAGCAATTGCCGGGTGATGTAGATGTAGCCACCCGGGATCGCGAAGGCGTTTTCCACCGCGGAGTCCAGCGTCGTCACGACAAAATCGCCGCTCGCGTTCGACAGCCCCGACCGGGTTGCCACGCGCTTGCCGACCCGTTCGACGAACGCCGCCTGTGGCCCGGTATAGGCGCCGCCGAACTGCGCAATCAGTTGGGGATTGGCCGCCGCCCCTTGCTGCTTGTCGGTTGCGGAAATCGAGGAGGCGGAGCGGTTCGCCTGTTGGGCCGTTGCCGGGCTTGCGATGCTCATTCCAACGAGCAGGCTTGCCATTGCCAGCTTCATATCATGTCCCTCCTGTACGCGGTGATCAATGGCCTTTCTACATTGCCATTCGCCGCTCAAGGACAAGCAAAAAGTCCGTGCAATCGGGTCTGGAACGAACGCCGGGACCCGATAAGGGGTCGGTGGCGCGATCAGCGGGCGCGTTTTCCGCCCGCGCGACGCCCTCACATTGCGAACTTGCGCGGACGCCCGCGTGGGCAATTCGACTGGCGATGTCGCCAGCCGAATTGCCCGACGGCGTCAGAGCCCGAAACGCAAGGTTGCGCGCAGATCGCGCCCTGCAAGGGGTGCGAAGTCCTTGAGGAAGCTCGATGCACGCCGTGCGGTTACGTCGAACAGGTTATTGGCGCTGAGCACGAGTTGCGTCTTGCTGGCAGGACCGAATGGCGAGAGGCTGACGCTGGCGTTGACCATCGTGTACGCGTTCGTCCGCGTCTCGAAATCGGCAGTACGGTTCTGGAGGAACGCATGCTCGACCTCGGCACGGGCGGTGAAGCGATCGTTCTGCGCCTCGATCCCGCCCAGCACGCGGGGCGCCGGGATGCGGGGGACGGGTCCGACATCGACGATGTTGGCGTGGACATAGTCGCCCAGCAGATCGGCGTTGATCCGCGTGGTGCCCAGCTTGAACAGCGACGCCGACAGATCCGCCTCGAACCCATAATAGCGCGCGTCAGCTTGCTGATACTGGAAGCAGGGCAAATCGGCTTCGCGACCAGAGGGGGCCGCTGCGGTCTCGCAGACGGACTGCTCGACTTGATTCTCCGAGATGTAGTTGGTGAACCAGTTGTAATAGGCGGATGCGTCGAAGTTGAAGCGGTCGGTATGTGCGTGGAGCGTGGCTTCCAGCCCCCAGCTTTTTTCGAGACCGAAATCGGGGCTGCCCAGTTCATAGGCCTGCGTGCCGGCATGGCCGCCATTGGCGAAAAGCTCCTCGGCGGAGGGAGCGCGTTCGGTGCGCGACACGTTCAGGCCGACGCGAACCACATCGGACAGACCATAGGAACCGCCCAGCGAGCCCGACACCGCACCGAACGCGCGTTGCCCCGCGAAAAACCGGTTTTCCAGATCATTGCGGGCGATCAGGTCGCTCCACTCGTAGCGCAAACCGCCCTCCGCGCGGAATGCGCCGAGATCGAACTGCTGAACGGTGAAAATGCCGGTCTGGTTGGTCTCGTTGCGGGGCAGGAAGGCTTCGTCGCCGACCACGTTGAACAGCCGGTTGAAATACTGGACGCCCGAAGCGCCGCTCCAACCGCCACGCTTGGCCTGGACCAGCTCAAGACGACCCTCGGTGCCATTGTTGAAAAAGGCGGTGCCGATCGCGCCGTCCGGCTCGAGCTCATAATGGCGATACGTGGCGTGGCCGATCCGCAGGCGAATTCGGTCGAAGATCTCACCACCCGTCTGTACCTCGCCGCGCAGATCCACCCGGTCCTGCGCAATGTCGAGCCGGGGGGCTTCCTGTTCCTGGCCGACCGCCGTCGCATAGCGAACGGGGATGCCGTAGAAGCTGTCGTAATGGCTGTAGGAAATGCCGAGCGACCCTGTATCAGTGATCAGGCTCGCGCCGACGCCCGCGGTCCAGGTCTCGGAATAGGAGTTGGGGAGTTTGTTGCGAATGCCCGCCGATGCCGCGAAGTCGATCGGTTCCTCACCGTCTTCGACGTTCTGCGGGAGGCCAACCTGGCTCAGCGCTGCGGCGCGCGCAGCCCGCGACAAGGCATAGCCGCCGATTCGCAGATTGTCGGTCTTCAGGTACGAACCGTCGGCGTGCACCACGAAATGCTTCCCGACCGCGACGTCGCCCGCACCTTCGATCGACCGCTCGTTCGCGGCGGACCCATAGTTTGCGATCCCCGCCACGCGGTACCCGTTCTCGGGAACCGTGCGGGGAATCCGGGTGTCGACGACGTTGACCACGCCGCCGACTGCGGACGATCCGAACAGCAGCGCAGATGGGCCACGCAGCACTTCGATCCGTTCCGCCAGCAGCGGGTCGATCACCACGGCATGATCGACCGACGTATTGGAAACGTCGAACGACCCCACACCATCGGTCAGCACGCGAATGCGCTCGCCTTGGAAACCGCGCAGGATCGGGCGAGAGGCGGCCGGGCCGAACGACGTTGCCGACACGCCCGGAAGATGCGCGAGCGTCTCGCCAAGCGAGGGCCGCAACGCGCGGGTCAGCGCCGGGCCGGAAAGGACAGAGGTCCCCTGCAATACGTCGCGCTCGCTTTGCTGGAGCACGCCCGTCACGATGATGTCGTTCGATCCGTTTGTCGCGCGCGAGGTCGACGAGGCTTCGGCGGGTGTATCCACCTGGCCGGACGCGGTCGGCGTATCGTTCGAGGTGGATTGTGCAAGTGCGGGCTGTGCGCCAGCTGCCGATGCGGCGATCAAGGTAAGAATGCTGACGCGCGTACGCAATTGTTTCATGTTCAATTTCCCCAGGGCTTGGCAGAGCCTTTATGGGCGATAATATATTGTATCAATCGCTATGTTGACCCCCGTGACGACATTCGTCGCAAAAAGATCATAAGCCGTATGGTGCGACGTTACCCGTGCAGACTGACCAGGCTGTTTCGCAGGACCTCTAATCGCCGCGTTCACAAGGGGGAGCGCATGCCGGATGGCGCCGCGGCAGCGGCTATCGCGGGCAATGTATGACGCCGGGGGGCAGTCCGAACATGTCGTGCCTTGCCGCCGGTGCAGCGGCTCGTGGTAGCGGCAAGGGTACTGGTGGTGATGCGGGCGAAGGCTATGGAAAACGCAGGCCGGCGGAACGGTGACACCGTGAGACAGCGCACCGCGTGAGCGCGGCTGTGTTTCAGAGGCGATCGTCGCCCTGGACCAGTTGATCTCCAATCCGACCGGCTGCGTTCGACAACAGCTCGGCGACCTGGTCGGCGGTATGCACGGGCTCGCGTCGTGCAAGGAAGGGGACGGTCAGCGCGGCTGCGGCCGACTCCCCTCTAAGAATGGGTGTAGAGATGTCGGTTACGCCCGAAATCAGTGGGCTGGCGAGTTGCACGACGCCCGCGGCCCGCACCGCATCAGCCTGCTCGTGGAATGCCGCGAGGGCGTTTGCGTCCAGCGGCGGGGTGAACAGCGTTTCCCAATGGTGGCGCACCGGTTGATACTGGAATGCGTACAGCACAATTCCTGAGGCGGTGGACGCAAGCGGGCGGCGATATCCGACGCGGACCGAGAAGCCGATCTGTTCGCCGGATTCCACACGCGCCACGACGACCATCTCGCCGCGGCTATGGAAGGCGAGATGACATGATTCGCCCGTTTGCTGGACGAGTTCGCGCATGATGGGGAGGGCGATCTCAACCAGATTGCGCGTTCGGGGTTGGCGCATCCCCAGCGAAAATAGCCGGTCGGTCAAGCGAAAGCCTTCGGATCCGACATCTTGCTCGATATAGCCGCGGAACTGGAGCACCTGCACCATCCGATGCAGTTCGCCGCGCGATCGGTCGAGTTGGTCCGCGATTGCGGAGAAAGGCATCGGATCGCTCGCATCGGCCAGCAGCTCCAGGATATCGATTCCCTTTTCGAGCGCGGGCGCCTTGTAGCGGCGATCGTCTGCGTCTTGATCGTCCATTGCTTGCCCCGTTTGGGATCCGTTCGGATTCCGGTTGAGGGCGACCTTAGCCGGGGCGGGCGAAAGCGCACAAGCCGCGCCGTCGCCCGCCCACGATCAGCGCGCCATCACCTTGACTAGAGCGGCTGCATCCTGCCCCGTCGGCAGCTTGCCCGACGCGGTCAAGCGCTTGGTAGCGTCATCCCACCGTAGCACCGCGCTCGTGCCGGTCTTGCGCGTGCTCACGCCGTCATCGTCGTACAGCGTGAAGCTGCTGGAGCGACCAGGGTATACCCGAATGCTGTCGAGTTGCTGGTGTGTCGCGGTGCTGGGCACCTGCACACCCATTGGAATGATCGAACCGGCGCGGACGAACAACGGGATCTTGTCGATCGGCGCGGCGGCAGTGATAGTCTGGCCGCCAGTGTGGCGTTCGTTGGTCCAGTAGTCGTACCAGTCAGTCCCCGCGGGCAGATACACCGAGCGCGAGGTTGCGCCCTGGTCGGTCACGGGCGCGACGAGGAAGGCGGGGCCGAACATATATTCGTCGCCCATGTCGCTGACCTTGGGATCGTTCGGGAAGTCCATGAACAGCGCGCGCATGAACGGTGCGCCGGTTTGCGCGGTCTGTTGGCCCATCGCGTAGAGATACGGCATCAAAGCGTAGCGCAGCTTGAGATATTGCGCGAGGACGGGTTCCGCCGCCTTGCCATATTCCCAGATCGCGCTTGCGGGACGCTGGCCGTGGATCCGGAGCGTGGGCGTGAACGTATTGTACTGGAACCAACGGACGAACAGTTCAGGATAATCCGGATAGTTCGTACCCATCGCTGTTGCGCCTGCAGGATCAAGCAGGACCGGGTTCGGCGCCTTCGGACCGGAGGGATATTGCCAGCCGCCCGTGTCGCTGCTCCAATAGGCCATGCCCGATGCGGTGAAGTTGAGACCGGTTGGCACCTGACGCCGGAGCGCCTCCCACGTCGACTGGACGTCGGACGACCAAAACAGGCAGCCGTTCCGCTGCGCACCGAGATACGCGGCACGACACAGGATCAAATTGCGCAGATCGGGGCGATCCTTCGCAGACCCTTCGGCGATGCCAGCCGTGTGGACCAGCGGAAAGACGTTGTGGTAGCGATCGCCCGATCCGATCGAAAACTGATGGCCGTCGGGCACGAGATCCGGTTCGGTCTCGTCGAGCCAGAAATAGTCGAAACCCTGCGACGCGATATTGTCGCGAATGCGTTCCCAGAACCACTTCCGCGCTTCGGGATTGGTGCTGTCGAGCAGCGCACCGGCCCGGTCCGAACGGATCGGGAGGCCGTCGACGACACTGCCGTCTGCGTCATGCAGCAGCCACCCCTTCGTCACGAGCATGTTGTAATAGCGCGACTCCTTCTCGAACCGCGGCCAAACGCTGATGATGCTGCGCATCCCCATGCCCTTCAGCTTGGCATTCATGCCGGCGGGGTCGGGGAAATAGGTGCGATCGATGTCCAACTGCCCCATGCGGGTCCAGTAGAACCAGTCGAGCACCATCGTGTCGAGCGGATAGCCGCGGCTGCGATACCCGTCCGCGATGCTCAGCAGTTCGGCCTGGCTTTCGTAGCGGGCCTTGCTCTGGATCAGGCCAAACGCGGACTTGGGCGGCAGCGGAGTCTTGCCCGTAAGCGCGGCATAGCCCGCGTACAGCGCGTCGGTGGTGTTCCCGGTGATGACGAAGAACGACACGCGCTCCCCGACCTCGGACTGCCAGTGCGTGCTGTTGTTGAGGCCCGGTGACACGGTGGTGGTGGAAGGGTTGTCCCAGACGATCCCATAGCCCTTGTTGGTGACGAGGAAGGGAACGCACACCGTCTCGCCCGCTGGCGCATCGTAATTGTGGCGGCAGTCGATCGTGCGGCCGCGCAGGTCGAGCTTGCCTTCCTGATTCTGGCCGAGCCCATAATAATGCTCGTCGAGCGGGGCGGCAAAGCTTGCACCGACCTTGAACGTCTTCTCGCCCGACACCGTGTGCGGTGCCATCTCCCAACCATTCATCTGGGTGATGACATGGCCGTCCGCGCCCTTGATCGTGATCGTGACCGGGGGAAGCGACGGCGCAAAATAGCGTTCCATCTGCGACGGCGCCTTCGGCCATGGCTGCGCCGCGACGGTCAACGACAATGCCGACGACGCGAACACGTCACCAGACGGATCGGTGCGGTGAGTCCAGCCGGCGGCAGATGCCTTGGCGTTGGGGCCAGGACCGGGGGCGGCATCCGCCTGCGTCCGGTCGACCGCGATCGTGACGCGCACGATGTTGGGGGCATAGGGTTCGATGGCGACGAGGCTGCCGTTGCGGTCGACGGTCGCCATCGGCTCGGCCTGCGCCGCGGCAACGGGCAGCAACGCGATCGCAGCCGCGCCTGTCCAGCGCGCGAGTAGGTGTTTCGATATGGCTGCGGAAATCATGGGAAACGCCCTTTCAGAGAATGTTGGACACGACATCGACCGGTCGATGTCGGAACACGCGGGTCGTGAGATTGATCGACGACATATCGGTCATCACACGCTGGCGTAGCGCCAATTGTTCGAGCACGGCGACATTCCGGCGCGGCGTGACGTCGGCTTATCCGCCACCGTCGAGATATTCGAACAGGAACGGGCAGCACACGCCGACGCGCGCGGGCTCGATAGTCCAGCACTGCTGCGGCTTTTGCCATTCGTCCCCCGCCCGTTCCCGCACTTCGGCAGTTGACGCTTATCCGCCCGCCGGTCACTTGTGTTCACCTATGAGCATTCACTTCACCGGCGCAAGCGCCAAACCGATTCGGTCCGAAGGATCGCGTCACTGTGCCCGCTTGCGATCAGTCTGGCGATAGTATTGCCATTGATGGCTATACGAACGCACCGTTGGGTCCGGCGTAACGGGATGGTTGCTGGCCCAAGGGGGTGGAGAAAAGAATACGTCCGGGATCGTGCACGGCGACCCGTAAGCAGGAGAGGACATGTCATGAGGATCGCATTGCACAATGCGGCATCGCTGGTTGCGCTCGCAGGGATGCTGCTCGTCGCCGCACCAGGGGCTGCGCAGTCGACCGAGGTGCCGCACATCGTTTCCAGGAATGGCCATCACGCGCTCAACGTGGATGGAGCGCCGTTCCTCATGCTCGGCGCGCAGGTCAACAATTCTAGCAATTACGCCGCTGCCTTGCCCAAGGTGTGGCCGACGCTCGACCGGATTCATGCAAATACGGTCGAGGTTCCGATCGCCTGGCAACAGGTCGAACCGATCGAGGGGCGGTTCGACTACGGTTTCGTCCAGACATTGCTCGATCAGGCGCGGGCGCATGACAAGCGGCTCGTGCTACTGTGGTTCGGCGCGTACAAGAACACCGGACCGGCCTATGTACCCGATTGGGTCAAGCAGAATAACCGACGCTTCCCGCGAATGAAGAAGCCCGACGGGACCGATCATTATGTTCTGTCCCCGCATGCGCGCACGACGCTCGACGCGGACAAGCGCGCGTTCCTCGGGCTGATGACGTACTTGCGCGATCACGACCAGCAGAACACGACGATCCTGGTGCAGGTCGAGAACGAGACCGGTAGCTACACCGTCCCGCGCGATTTCGGCCCTACCGCCCAGAAATTGTTCGACGGCCCGGTGCCCGCCAAGCTCGGGCGCAAGGGGACATGGGCGCAGGCATATGGCGTGCAGGCGGACCGCGCCTTCAACACTTGGTACACTGCGGCCTATTGCAACGCGCTGGCGGCGGCGGGGAAGGCGATCAAGCCGTTGCCGATGTACGTCAACGCAGCGCTTGCCGACCCTTTCAAGGTACCGGAGCCGACTGCCGTGTCGAGCGGTGGGCCACAGCAGGACGTGATCGACATCTGGAAGGCGGCCGCGCCCGCGATCGATTTCGAGGCACCCGATATCTACGAACGCAAAAGCGCGAACGTGTTCGCCTATCTCGACGCCTATCGCCGCCCCGACAATGCGCTGGCGGTGCCCGAGATAGGCAATGCGGCGGAATATGCGCGTTACGCCTGGGCCGCGTTCGGGCGCGGCGCGATCGGTTTCGCACCGTTCGGGATGGATGACACGGGCTTCTATAACTACCCGCTCGGCGCCAAGGCGCTCGACGACGCGACGTTGGATGCGTTCGCGACGCCGTACAGGCTGTTTGCCGGAATGCAGCGAGAATGGGCGAAGGTCGCGTTCGAACATCCGACCTGGGGCAGCGCCAAGCCTGACGACGGATCACCGCAATCGATCACGATGGGCGGCTGGACGATCACGGCAAGCTACGGCGAGTGGCAGTTCGGACACCGTACCGACACGTGGATCAAGTCCGAACCGCCTGCCTGGGCCTCGCAAGCGGTCGGCGGAGCGGTCGTCGCGCAGATCGCGCCGAACCAGTATCTCGTCGCGGGGGATCATGTCCGCATCGACTTCGCGCCCGGGGCGGGAGCGCCCAAAAATGCAATGGTACTGCGAGTCGAGGAGGGCCGGTTGGGCACGGGCGGATTTGAGGTCGATCGGGTGTGGAACGGTGACCAGACCGATTACGGGCTGACCTTTATCGATCGGCCTGTGTTGTTGCGGGTGACGACGGGCCGATACGACTGAGGTCCGCCCGCAGCCCGGAAAGCAACAGGCGCAATAGGGCTGTGCGTTTGTCCGGAAGTAAGGTTCTAGGCGTTCGGAGCGGCGCAGCTTGCCGCAATGAACGCCGCATGATCGGGCATCGCGGCAACGCCCTGCGTGATCGCGCCACGGATGCGGGGAAGGAGTGTCGCGAGGTGTTCGATCTGTAGGGTCGCCATCGGATCAGGGTGGGCGGGGTGAACGCCCTGACCTTCCATTACCGCAACCCAGCTCGGTTCCAGGAACAGGTCCAGCTCGGCGGGGAAGAACCGGCCCCGGCTGCGGTACAGGTCGAGCCGCTGCGCCAGCGTGTCGGGGATCGGCATGCCCCGACAATGCCGCCAGAACGGCGAGTCGTCGCGCTCTGTCGCATGGTAATGCAGCACGAGAAAATCACGGATCCGCTCATACTCCAGCGCGGTGGTGCGGTTGTAGTAAGCCACGTCCGCCGGCGCGAACGCGCGGTCGGGAAACAGCGCGAGCAAGCGCGTAATCGCGGACTGAATAAGATGCAGGCTCGTCGATTCGAGCGGTTCGAGGAACCCCGCTGACAAGCCGATCGCGAGAACGTTGCGGTTCCACACCTTGCGACGCCGTCCCGTGGTGAACTGCAGGTGCCGAGCCTCGCTGAGCGGTGTGCCCGCAACGGTGTTGCGCAGCTCGGCTTCCGCCGTATCTGGTTTCAGGAACGCGCTGCAGAAGACATGGCCATTGCCCGAGCGGTGCTGCAACGGGATGCGCCATTGCCAACCGGCCGCCCCGGCGATCGAGCGCGTGTAGGGCAGGGGGGCACTGGTCCGCGTCGTCGGCAACGCGACTGCGCGGTCGCACGGCAGCCACTGCCGCCAATCCTCATAGCCAGTCCCAAGCGCCTGTTCGATCAGCAACCCGCGAAACCCGGAACAGTCGATGAAGAAGTCGGCCTCGAGCGAGCGGCCGTCTTCCAGCGTCACGCGCGCGACATCGCCCGTTGGCGTGCGTGTCACGTCCGCAACTAGCCCTTCCATGCGCACGACACCGCCCGCCTCGGCGCGCTGCCGCAGGAAACGCGCATAGGCACCCGCATCGAAATGGAACGCATAACTTATGTTTGCGAGTGTGTTGCGTGGGTCCGCACTCGGGCGACAGAACTTGCCCGCGGCGGCGGCCATGCCGGGCAAACTATACTCGGCCAGTACCCCCGCAGCGCCAGGGTCGTACCGCGCCAGCGCGTGCCAATAGCTCTGGAAAGGCAAGGGACCGATTTCGCCGCCGAAGCGACCGAACGGGTGAAAATACGATGTCCCCGCCGCCGCCCAATTCTCGAACGCGATCCCGAGTTTGAACGTCGCCTGGGTCGCGCGGACGAATGCGTCCTCGTCGATCCCGAGCAGGGCGTTGAACTGACGGATCGGGGGAATCGTCGCCTCGCCGACCCCGATCGTCCCGATCTCGTCCGATTCGACTAGGGTGATCCGGCACTCTGCCGACGGTAGCGACCGTGCCAGCGCCGCGGCCGTCATCCACCCTGCCGACCCGCCACCGACGATGAGGATCGAGCGAATTGGGTCTGCCTGTTCAGCAACGGTCACGACAATCTCCTGTAGCCGCGGCGGTAGCCGAGACGTCTGAACAAGACCACAAATTCACCAGTCAACGACTTAAGCACCTATACATATTTCGATTGACCACGTTGTCATAGCTGTCTAGCGAATATCGATCGGAGACCTCCTCGACGCATGTGCGATGTGAGGGAGGCTCCCATGGGGAGAGGCTCAGCAGAAGCCCTGCATCCTTCCCTTTCGAATGTAACCACCTGCGCGAGCGGGGTTTTTTCTTGTGGGTTGGAAATGACGATGGATGTTATCGGTCGCGGCGGGCGTTCGGATCTGGCCAAGATGCTCTTGCTTGGCGCATCATGTTTACCGTTGATTGCGTTGGCACAGCCCTCCTACGCGCAGCAGGCGTCGATGCCCGTTGCCGGTACGCTGCCGCTGTCCACCACCGACCAGTCCACCACCCCGACTCCCGAAACCGGATCGGTCCCGCGCAGCGCGGATAATCAGACCGCCGCCGTCCCGCCGGCCGAGGCGTCGCCGGACATCGTCGTGACCGGTTTCCGCAAAAGCCTCGCCACCGCCCAGGCGATCAAGTTCAATTCCGACCAGTTCGTCGATTCGATCACCGCGACCGACATTGGCAAGCTGCCCGACAAGAACATCGCCGAAGCGCTCCAGCGCATTTCGGGCATCCAGATCAGCCGCAATTACGGTGAAGGCTCGGCGATCGCGATCCGCGGGCTGACCCAGGTCAAGACGACGCTCAACGGGCGCGACGTGTTCAGCGGCAGCGGCGGCCGCTCGCTCAGCTTCGAGGACGTGCCGTCCGAGCTGCTCGCGGGCGTCGACGTCTACAAGGACCCGTCGGCCAAGGAAATCGAGGGCGGGATTGGCGGTCTGGTCAACCTGCGTACGCGGATGCCGTTCGACGAGAAGGGCTTCGTCCTTTCCGCCAGCATGGGCGCGAACTATTTCGATCTGTCGAAAGAGCCGCGATTCAACGGCTCGGTGCTCGCCAGCAAGACCTGGAGCGACACCCCGATCGGCGAGATCGGCGTGCTGGTCGATGTGTCCTATTATGAAAGCGCGTTCCGCCGCGACCAGGCGACGATCGAGCCTTATGTGCCCACTACCGCGATCCCGGGCCGCCTCGGCGAGACGCTCTCGGTGCCCGACGGCGCGGGCATCCAGGTGACGCAGGGCAACCGCAAGCGCCAGGGCCTGTACGGCGCTGTGCAGTGGAAGCCGGCGAACAACGTCGAGGTGTACGGGACCTATTTCCGCTCGAAATACGACATTGCCACGCCGAATTACGCCAGTTTCGTGACCAACAGCACGAGCAGCGATTACCTTAACTACATGCAGCCCAACGGCGCGTTCGCGTTCAACAACGGCACGTTCGTGTCGGGCGGGTTCAACGGGTTCGTGCCTGCTTATTCGCAGCCGCCCTATGTCAACACTGCGCTCAACGTGCAGAACAACACGCAGCTGGCGAATTCGCGGACGATCACGACCGATTATTCGGGCGGCGTGAAGTGGAAGCCGACCGATCGGCTGCACGTCAACCTCGACCTGCAATATGAGCGCGCTACCGCCGCGGTGGAGAGCTATACCGCGTTCGGGCAGAAGAACCTTGCGGGCTACAACATCGACTTGAGCGGGGATCTTCCCGGAATCACCTTCCAGAGTCCTCCTGGCGGATCGTCGATCAACGATCCGTCGGCGTACAATCTCGTCGCGGTGATGGATCATATCGAGGACAGCGTGGCGACGCAGAAGGCGGGTCGCCTCGATCTCCAGTGGGATTTCGATACCAGCCTCCTGACCTCGATTCAGGGTGGCGTGCGCTATACCGACCGCGAGGCGATCAACCGCAGCAGCCCGTACAACTGGACCGCCGCGACGCCGGGGCTCACCCTGGCAAGTCCGGGCGTTCCGGGCATCGCGGCGCCGTATGACGCCTTGTTCGGCGGGGCAGGGGCCGGGATCATCGGGGCGGTGCCCTATGTCGACGCATCGGTGTTCGGCAATCCGGCGGCGGCGTTCCAGTCGCTCGGCGGTCGCGCGCTGACGACGTTCAGCCCGCAGGACATCAATACCCAGCGCGAGAAGACGTACGCGGGTTATGTTGCGGCCTATTTCAAGGTTGATGCGGGTCTGCCGATCGACGGCAACATCGCGGTGCGCGTGGTCAAGACCGATACCGCCGCGGCGGGCGCGACGCGTCTGTCCTACCGTCCCGACTTGCTCGCGACGAGCAACCAGATCACGGTCGATCAGCCTTACTCGGTAGATTCGTCCTATACCAAGGTGTTGCCGAGCCTGAACTTGCGCGCGCACGTCACCGACCGGCTCCAGCTTCGCGCGGGCGCTTCGAAGGGGCTTGCCCGGCCGGAGTTCAGCCAGCTGAACGCAAACCGCCAGCTTTCGATCGGTTACAATCAGATCACCGTCACCAATCCCGACGGCTCGACCACGGTAACGGGCTATGCGCCCAACAACACCAACACCGGCAGCGGTGGCAACCCGCGGCTCAAGCCGCTGACGGTCGATCAGGCGGATCTCGCGCTCGAATGGAATGCGTCGCGCACGACCTTCCTGTACGGCACGCTGTTCTACAAGAAACTTAAGAACTTCACCCAGGCCGAGGTGTCCAACGTGACCTATCCGGTGCCTGGGCAGGCGGACCAGACGTTCCGCACGACGACCTTCGTCAACGGTACGCGCGGGACGGTGAAGGGGGCCGAAGTCGGCGGCAACACCTTCTTCGACTTCCTGCCGGGGCCGCTGTCCGGGCTGGGCGCGCAGGCGAACGTGACCTATGTCGACAGCAATGCGCCGGGAGCGACCGGCACGCTGATCACCGGGGAGGCGGTTCCGACCGAACTTCAAGGGCTTTCCAAGTGGAGCTACAACCTCGTCGGGCTGTACGAAAAGTACGGGTTCAGCGCGCGGGCGGCGTATAACTGGCGGAGCAGCTATCTGTTCGACAGCGCGAGCAACGGTACGGGAGGCATTCCGATCTATAATCGGGCCTTCGGTCAGCTGGATGCGTCGATTTCTTACAACTTCACGCCCAAGGTTTCGGTCACGGTCGATGCGACCAACCTGTTGCGCGCGCGCTATGACAGCTATCAATATTACACAACGAATCCACGCAATTACGAGCTGAACGACCGCCGCTTCGGCCTTACGTTCCGCATGCGTAACTGATCCTGCGCCGCGCCTTTGCCGGCGTGGCGCTTTCCGATGTTCCTCCCCGACTCCCGCCTGGGAGCCGTCGTTCGCGGCGGCTTTCGGGCGGGCTTTTTCGTGATCTGACAGGGGGATGCCGGATAAGCGTCACTGCAGCGCCCCTAGGCGAAGGCGGGGGACCAGTCGCCTTCGCCGGGACGGGATTCGCGGAGGGAACCGTATTTTTGCAGCCGAAGCGGTTCAGTTTTGGTCGCTCGAAGCACGGTTTTGCGGCGCTTTCAGCGATTCCGTCCCCGGAAATAGCGTGCCGAAACCGGTCAGACGAGCCCTCCGTCGAGCCGGATCACCGGGACGAACCCGCCGTTCCGGTTCTGCGGGAAATCGAGATGCAGACCCGCCGCATCGCGGCGGAAGGGCACCGGCCCGCCGCCCAGCAACGTCGCGCGTTCGATCACCCCGTGCGCGCGGCCAAGCGCGAGCGACGTGACCGTCGCCGTACCGCGCGGCCACCCGAGGAACAGCAGGTACAAGGCACCCGTGTTGGTGGTGAAGCGCACGTCGCGTGGCGTGAAATCGCCCGCGCCCGCTTCATTCTGCATTCCCGACTGGAGTTTGGTCGGTA